>JAAUYH010008527.1_pt1 | contig 10568 bp, 7 predicted proteins | sample 7278061 | NCBI WGS metagenome assembly JAAUYH01 (sample SAMN14350203, study PRJNA611818) | marine sediment metagenome | isolation source: surface marine sediment (0.6m) | place: French Polynesia: Moorea | collected 2018-08 | reverse complement strand
ACAAAACTATCACGCAGGTTTGAAGGATGGGAAACAGAACACAAGACTACACGTAGACCTTATTAAAAACACGAATGACTTCATTTGGTAGGTCTAACTGGTGAACTTTTACCTTGCAAGCTGAGAAACAGATGCACGAATCGCATGCCACAATCAAGCGCACAGGGTGGGGTCTCGCTATGGGACACGGTGTGGATGCAATGCCGCTTGACAGAACCCACCATGCTTATCACCAACCATGCTTATCACCAACCAACGAGTGCATTCGAGCCAAAGTACACAAAGAGGGGGATGCCTGCTCCATCGCTTAGAGCCCAACCTGTACATTCAAAGGTTCCCCGTTCTCAAATATCGCTTACCACGTCTTCAGTGCAGAGCGGATGATCCGCCACCAGCTGCCTGTACATGAACCCAACCATCAATGGGAACGCACAGTCTTTCCGATCCCAAACACATCCCAAAATTTCTGAAGAAATTGTCGCCCGCGCCCGTCAACAGGCGTCGTCCTCAACGGGCTTGAGCTGCGCATTCGCTTCGCGCGCGCTAGAACACACCCACCAGAACACACACGCGAGTGTGCCGAAGATGGCCAAGGTCACCGCACCCAGGATACCTGCGAGCACCGGCGTAGGCAAGAAAGAGGGTTGGGTGTTCGCAGTCATGGCGGGGGGCGCGTTTCTTCGGTGGGGGCAAGCATGGCGATGGCATGGGTTATATCAGTTGTGGCGCACTGCTAAAATGAACGGAAATTGCGCCAAGTTGCAGACATGGCGGCATTCACTCGCTGCCATTCGGCCAATACACGCCAGATACTAGCATGGCGCTTTCACCGTGTTTGCTTCGTGTCAGCATCGTGCGAGACACCCCATCTCTATTCTGCGACATTAAACCCTACCCGTAACATACATTTAATGCACTTTCACGTCCGTTGCGCCTTGAATTTAATTGAATTTAAAATTTGCGGCGTCGACCATTTTGATGTGTTACATTAGTGACAAGTTTAGTACCGTGCATATCTGGACTACTGTATTCGTCTCCCAATTCAACACAGGAATTTATAAATAGTGACAAGCACTTCCCATTAAAACCCTACTACGCACGTGCTGTACCGTACTGTACGGGTCCCGTACCGCTTACTATTAACGTATGACAAATCGCGATGTTTTACGAACAACTTTCAGATTATTGTTCATCACCGTACTTAGTTTGCTCCCTACATTCCTTCGAAATCGAGTGAGAAAAGCTCCCCAGAAGTTTACTACGTGAAATATGTTGTACTGATATACTACCTCCATTTCAAAAAGATTGTCACCTTTCTAATTAGATTTAATTCAGGTCTGCCAAGGTTCATATCAAATATTACTCGAAAAATAAAATAAATTACAGTTGGGAATAGCACGTAATTAAGAAAGAGACAATCTTTTTGAAATGGAGGTAGTAATGCCTCTACGGACTTTAGCACGAGTCGTCATCGTGCTGCAATTTCTTATATGATGCATTACCACATTGATATTGTGCAAACTTGTCTTTCATAGCGGCCCTGCTGATGAACCACTTTTGCCGAAAGTGGAACCACTACTCACACGCAATCCAGTAATTTAAGGAATAGCATGAATTATGGAACGTATGATTAGGTTGTTACATACTTCAGCATTTCAGTCGCCTTGATAGTGACAAAGTTCGGTAGTTATGATATGGTACAGTATTTTCGGCTAACAGTTCATTGCAGGCATTTGCAGATATTTAACCCACCTTCTAGTCTTCTGATAATTCGCATTGCGTAACACGCAATGAGCTCTGCAACAAAAGTTGAGTTACATAAAACCAGGTGCACCCACTCGACAATAGTACACGTCCTCAGCCTGCATACCACGCTCGTTCACCTGACTTCCACTGATACAACTCCACAAAGGTATAGAACCGAACCTATCGATTCTGTGTAGAGCTGCTAGTAATTTATGCAGATGGATTTCTTTTATTTGAACAAAGACATGCATGGGTTGACACTTTTAACAGTGGTAGTCGTTGCACGGAGCAAAACACGACAGAGTTCTTTATCGATCAAACAGCATTTTAGGTTCGATAGAAATGGGGGAAAACAGAGATAGCATCATAATATTTTGCTTTTAAAGCATCATGTGAATGGCTCCTATGTCTGGTAATTTCCACCACTGAAACTTCATATAATTGCTCAGCTGTTCCTTTATACCTGAAGTGCAGCAATGACACTGACGAGAACAGCGTCAACTGAGATTTAAGAGTTAGTGATCATCAGAGAAAAACATTGCGGCTCGATAGCCTAGGCTATAGATTGATCGTTACTTCCAGACGGATTTTAATCCATTTCATTGCCCTACCTATTCGCGAATCTAAACACTGCAGCGATAGGAAAACCGGGTTCTCAAGAATCCTCACTCCAGCATTCGATCTTAATTGCTGAATGCGGAGATCTGATTCATTGAGCTTCTCGCCTAATGCCTGGTTTTTACAGTAATAGAAAACTGGAAAAAGGACTTAGTTCACGTGAATATTATTTCTTTAACTTAGGAATGACCCGTAATGTTTAGTTCTATAAAACTGATAACGAAACAGACGAACCATTTACACTATTTTGGAGTATAAAGGTAAATTAGCTTTTTCAAAGAGTACGGGAAAACGAAATTCACTAGTAAAAGCGATGCAGACAGTAGATCGTCATGCTCAGTGCACAGTATTCAATACAACGAAAAGGTGGTTTGTATGCAAAAAACATTCAATACGGTGCAAGTCTGCATTGAATCATAATGCACCAACACTTGAAGGAAATACAATACAAAAAGAAATTCGAAGTTTTCAGATACTTGGATTTGTATCAGACAGAACAACTTGTTCTGAGCAAGATCTCAAAGCTGGATATATATATGCAAACCGATGATTGTTTATTGAGAGTGCAAGTCGTGACCTTGTCTACCGAGATTCACTGTTCACGTCCTTGCATGCGAAATGTCAAAGATTTTCTCGTGCAATTTCTTCTCGTTCGCAATTCGTGCCCAATGATTGGCTCGCATATATCAGGAAAATCTGGTCAATTGCTTCAATGAAAACTTAAATAATCGAATTGAATTGGCTTTTCTGAAGAGTACCTGATTTATACAACACTGACAGAGTTGCAAAAGTAACGAAAGCTTAATTACAGTATTGTGGGAGCATTGAGTAGTCGAACAAGTTTATTTACGTCTGGAAAAGTGAAAACAAGATGCACCCTCCACAAAACTACTAGTATTCGACTTAGTCTTTTCTTGGTTACCTTCGAGACTTGTTCCGCAGATAAAATGTTGCCTGGTATTGCGACCCAAGGAAGAATTTAAAATTCGGGAAAATTTTCTGCTTTTCAGTCGATATGTATCAATCTCGGAAAAGCTTGATTATGCGATTCAAAGTTTAACGGAATGAAAGAACTTTCGGGCAGATTTGCCCTTTAGACTGTATGAGACAAGATAATAGAATACCAAGTATCATGACTGGCACTGTTGGTGCTATTTACACTGTTGGTGCTATTTAGCTTCTTACACTGTTGATGCCGTATAGAAGTATCGAATACATAAAAAGACATTTTATGGTGTCTCAGAAAGACAGAAAGGTGTTTAAGAAACAAACTGCGCTTCGCGTGATGGCTTCAAATTTGACCTGTACAACAGAATCCATACTAAAACAACCGAAGGTAGACAATCTTTCTGCCGAAAAATCCGTCCGGCTACTAAAAAGCGTCGTAGTGTTGGGTTTAACAATCCGTCTGTATCTGAGGAGGCCTCGAGTCATGGCCTGAATGTGGTTAGGAAATATTGGAGGTAAGGTTGTACGTCGCGGAGATTGCAACTACACTCGCCGAGGCTATAATACTTATGTGGATAGATAGATTCTTAGGAGGAGTTACGCAAATAGCACCTTCTCCGTCTATCACCTACGTTAATACGCGTGCGGCTGTTGCAAATATTGACTAGTCGCAATATTCGATTTCGCTTACTTTCTGCACCGACAACCTTTATGTATGCAGAAATAGGTCGATGTAAATGCTAATTAATTACTATGGATCATTACCTATGAATTAACTAAGAAAGAAATGAGAGAGTGATGAACAGTCAAACAATTAGTACCTAGAGGAATTTTTAACGTGGCACTACGCTCCATAGGTCAATAAGGTCTATTGAACGACGCGTTCTGTCTGCTGCCGGCAACGACAAAAGACGCACAAAATTTAGTAGACATTGCTGAAGTCAGCAAAAACTCTCGGTGACGGAGATTTGCGAAAACGCTACCGAAACGCCCGAGCAAGTTGCTGCTCGAGCTCTTGTTCGTCAACGCAACGGATGGTCGAAGAGAGGGGACAGTCAACTGTAATTCTTTGGCGTTTTCGACATCACTAACAACATCAACCCGGTGCGGTAGAGTTGGGTCGCCGACGACGCTAACTGGCTACCCTCAGGGGGTTCCAGCACCTCTGAAGCCCTCCCGAGGGTAGATGCGATTGTAGTATAGCACCTACGACGCAAATTTTAGAGGATGGAACTTTCCGATTCCAACGCGTATCAAGAGCAATAACCAATTCCCAGTTTTATGGAACTCCCAGTATTTCCGATCGATAGCAGTACTGTCAGTTCCGTATTACAGCACAGCCGCTGGACCTCTTATTTGTAGTTTTTTTCGTTATGATTAAATCAACAAGTCTGGTCTCTATTGATTGAATCTAAGGTAATACTGAAGATGACAGTGCCTTGGGTGCACTTCGCTCTCTATTCTTGTTTTTGTTGAGTCTCTAAAACAGCGTTGGGACGGATCTCACGACTATGAGTCTACTTCTTGCTACTTTGTGCACGCTGAAAGGGCTTTTAGTTTAATTCAGAGGCTCGCTCAGCTCAGCATTACCCACGACTCTTGGAGTAGATTTATACACGCCGGTCTCACGAACCATGCGACAGAACCACATCGTTTCCGTTTCGCTACACTGATACAGGAAATGGGTGCGGAGTACATAATATCTGTTTCAAGGAATCGACAACAATACCAACTCTGATGTACAGAAAGCCTGAACACTGCAGACGGGTAAGTTTGGGCAGAAGCATTGATTGACTTACTCTCATGAGCCCCGGACAACGTCTACTAGTACGCATACGAATACTACTCTACCTAAAATAATAAAAGCTATTACAGTACTGAAATAAATTAGTGGGCTGATTACCAATACTAATTCTACCCTTTGAGGATGCAATGCACCCAGGAAGAAGAATCCCTGATGTGCACTTTCTCTAGGAAATAGTGCTAAATCCTGCTCCCTAGCTACTTAGTGCCGCCCAACAATGGGATTTCAAGGATCGTTGCACTACACCTACGTCGGGAATGAATACGTTCGTTATTTCAGTGTCGAATTTGATGTCGATGGTAGTGCAGTTGAAAGTGTTTTCGCATAAATCCTGAAAACTGAACAAATATTTGCGCCGTAGTTCTGGTTAAATATTCATTGTGTTTACAGGCACCAAAAAATTTGACAATGAAAGAATGAACAAGTACTCAATTCATTATTTACAGATTAGAGCCAACATACACTTTCTATATTAGACTAGAATTATGATCGAAGCGTTGATTCGTTCGATGATTCACTTTGCACCTCACATCTGAGGATAGCAGATCCAACTATTCTTAGTTACCATGTTTGAATGGTCCATTTAACGGGAGATATTGTATGTGCTCAGTATTGACAGTCTTCGTTTGTGCGGCAAAAGCGGATTGACTTCCCTCCAAGCCATGACTTCTTTCTTTGTAGACAATTTTCACTTTCCATCGGTGCTGTTTTTGTGCATGCATTGCCTCAAATTTCCAAGGAATAGTTCAAAAACAAATGCTTATTTCTCACCTTCTTAGCTCCAGATGATCGATTGAAACTCATCGAAAATATGTACATGATGCATAGCTTCACTGGTTTCTTCAAAATCCGAAACATGGGCAAACTAGGGAATTTTTCGTTTGCCCGGACAACATGCAGTTTCTAATCTCAACAAATCTTCGTAGCACTACACAAGCATGTGGTAAAGCTCGGCGAGGTCAAAAGCGTACAGAAATAATTGAGAGAACAATACTTCTCGCACAAGGAGTAAATGAGTCATTAGTATCGTGCATGATGTGAAATCAAGCACAAGTCTGCGAAAGTTTTTCAACATATATTGAGACTTAAATCAACCAATCCAAGAATACTAGTAGCCAAGACTCTAAGAATATTGGGCCTCAACTTTGTGAGCTACTAACCGCCCTAGAGTTTCGCGACAAGTTTGATCCCATTACTGGGCACTTTCCCGACTAGAGATCATGGAAATTATGATTGGTCGAGTTCTTCTATTGAAATTCACATTGATTCGTTTACATTTAATTCAATGAGGAAAATTGCTTGCTTCTTTCTTTTCGCGAGTGTCACAGTCGAATAGTGTGCTTCGTTGTCGAGTTCTTTCGAACACAAATTGGAGCAAAATTAGTGACACGTTTCTAACATTCGCAATTTTGGAATGGAAAATTTGGCCATGCATGGTCAAATTTCAGAATGACCAGTCTTGTTCAAATCGCTGTAAGCAATATTCTGATTGATCTTCCCATATAGGTTAGTGTCACCACTGAGTAAAATCTTCGATTTCAACAACATTCACGAGCACAACCGAACTAATTTGACTGGCTGCAGCGGCAGATTAGGCAACTTGTACCTCTTCCGAGAATCTCTGTCGAGAACCTTCCCCTCGTAGGTCAACGCACGAACATCCTGAGAAATCAGGACGGTGCCACCGCAGCAGTGGTATCGCGGACACGGCGACTTCCGTCGAAGTCGTACTCCCCACCGACGGTTGGCGAAATCTGACGATTGGCCACCGGAACCTTCCTTTCGGGAAATCTTCTGCGAGCAACAAGGCTGTGTGCACACAGCACAACTCTGTTGTGCAAGACTGATCAGTTACAGTGCCAGCCGGTTATTCTGGTTTGGTTCTGATTGTGAATTATGGCGGATGGTAATGGCACAGACGATAAGTTCGAGGATGTCATCAAAGCTGTTAGGGAAGAAGGGCAAGCGGGGCGAGAGTTGACAGCGGAGCTGAACGGAAAGATGGACAAACTTATTGCTATTATGACGCGAGTGGTGAACGGTATGTAAGGTATCAATAAGAAATTATCTGGAGACGCTACTAATGCCGCGAATCCGATTGAGGATGGAAAGAACGATACCAGTCCGGCGAAATAATAATAAGAAGATAGCGTCAAAGAAGCGGAAATAGCACAAGACAACTTTCTCCCGTACAATGCGGATAACATGTACCATACGTTGGTCAACCCTTATGCACATTCGAAGAAAGAGATTGTCAAGTATGAGGAAACTGCTTCTGAAATCTACAGTGCAATGCTGGGAAATACAAAGATTTGGAATATGCGTTCCAATCGGATTTCCTCTACCGGAACGAGGAACATTTCAAATTAGTACCTGACCAAGCATGGTTTTCGATACGGGACTGTTTATTAGATGGAGGGGTACCGATACCTAAGCGTGCCGGATTAAGAGTGACGAAGGCACTTGCAGACTACCTATCCAAAATTCGCAAGGTGGTGAATGCCCATGATGAAATGAATAGGGAAGTAGAGGCCGATAAGAAGAGTCAACTGAAGGTCAGAACTGAGTCTGTTGGAAAGGCAAATGCACCTACGGTTAATGCTACAAATGATGGAAGTGGTGATAACTTCAATTCATTAGTTGGCGTAGAATCTTTTGTGTCACGAGATGGTCCTGCAGATTTTCGCATCAGCCGACAAGTTAGGCCAGGAGACTTCCCGAAGCACTTCCCTAAGGAGAGCAGATATTCAGGAAAGCCGAAAGAGCCACTTGCCCGTAGGTATCGGCAATTTATTCGTGCGTGCAAGTTGAGTGGTGTTGACCCCGACGAGTGATAGCTCATGTTCCAACTGTTGGGCAAAACTTTCTTTGAGGGGCCGGCGCTAATCTCCTTCTCGAACGAAATAGAAGAACTGAATTTCACGTCCCATGAAACTGTGACGAAAGTTGGTGGATACTTCGTAAACGACCGTGCGCGTCGTGTCAACGACGAAATTTGGCAAGAACTCACTTTTTGAATTCATGAAGTCAAATCGAATCTACAAGAAGTTGGATACATCGTACGAAAATGTGTTTGACGACCTATTTGAGAAGATGGCTGAATTAGCGGATGTGAGAACAGTTTCTGGGACACCCACGGATGTGATGGCGAAAACTTTGGCAGCAGTGCGTGATATTGAAGCCTTTAGACAAGTCGTTCTGAATCCTCCGTTCGGGCTACAAGCTCTTAATTCTACTCTACGTTCACGAGCACTGGAAACAGACGGGGACATTATTCGTTCAAACTATCAAGCTGGTGGTTCCAATATTCGTGATGGAGATTCATTCCTGGTTGACCGAAATCTGCGAACCAGAGGCGAAAACGATCCAGGAACTCGAACAAAAGGGTTCGGGAAACCGTCTTATAGGCAAGGAAGACTAGAGAATAAGAAAGATAAGATCCCATGGAACATGTGCATTGTTTGCAACAAACTGGTATGCCACTCCTCGAAGCACTGCCGCACGTTCGGAAGATTCGCTGCTGCGTTCCTAACCGAAGATGGAGACGGGAATGAAAAAGGTGATTTGGATGAAGATGTGAACGAATAATCTGATGCCGATGATACCACATCAGCAAAATCATATGTATCGTACGCTAAGGCGATGGTTGGAATGAACATTCATCCCCGTTTCAACCAATATGTTGTAGATGCTGCCTTAATCGATACAGGTTCCTAAACCTTATCCACAATAGGCAAGTTGCTTGTTCTATCTGCTATTGTGGCAAGTGCACGCAAGGTGAAACCGGTGGCTGGAAAACCGAGAACTATTGGATGAATTGGCTCTAATATCAGAACAAGTGAAGTTCTGCCGTTCTACTTCTACTTTGGTGGCCGCAAGTACCATTTGAGACTGAACATTGTTCCTGAAGACACGCCTCTAATAATATCTCACAAGGATATTGATGCTATGGGTCTCAATTATCAATCCCTGTACATGGTTGTAGAGAGACCTGAAGATGAATACACTGAAGCCGTAGAAATGAGAAGGAACTTACCCCATCTAATTTTCAGTCCTTACGGATACTTTACGATGGATCAGCTCCGACAGATGTATCGTAACTTCGGGCATCCTACTATTGAAAAACAGATGCGTATTATCGAGGATGCCTATATTGGAGACCTCCCCGCAGGGACAAGGAGCATGCTGACCAAATTGGTGAAGCATAGTCGTATCTGTCAGCTATATCAAGGCCGGCCGGGTCGATTTCTATTCTCAATCAACGATCCGCTGGTAGGAGAATTCAACCATATCGTACAGAAGGATATTGTCAAGTTGTGCGACGGAAACGTTCTACATATCTTGGATTTCGAGACTAAATTCCAGATGGGACGATTTGTATCTAAGATGGATGCAGCTACTGCTTGGAAAATCCATAGAAGGTGCTGGATGGATGTATTTGCAGGAGCACCAGATATTATTCACACGGACGCAAGGAGTAATTTCAACTCAGCAGAATTCAAAGCGAGGGCCGACAGGATGGAAATCGTAATGAAGATTGCTTCAACGGAAGCTCACGACCGCGTTGGCATTGTCGAACGAAACCACACTCAACTTCGAACAATTTACAACAAGATTTGTATGGACTGCCCGAAGATGGCAAAAGAGGATGTGATGTCTATGACTTTCCGCGCTATCAATGATACACCGAATTCTGAAGTTGGTATCTGTCCAACAACCATGGTATTCGGGATCGTCCCAAAAATACCTGGAGCTGGACACCGTGGAACAGTGGCTGAAAGAGCGAACATAATTCGCGAGTGCACAGCAATTTTGCTTAGAATGCCAGCCAGAAAGACAATGCGAGACTCAACTCAAGCCAGTAATTCAGCAAGTACAGCGGAGTGTGAAACGGTTCGACGTTTACCTACAGGATCAACAGTCCCTGTTTTCTGTGAAAAAGTAGGCTGGCAACCTTATACTATGGTAAGAGTTGTAGAAAACGATGTAGATGTTATTCTACTAAGCGGAAAAATATCAACATTGGCATAACTGTAGTCCGACCCTTCCACAAAGAAGATATTCGGACGAGAGAAAAGGCGAAAAGCGTCGAGAGCAATGCAAGGCAGATCTTCAAAAAGGCCACTGATGGCCAAAACAACTATTTCATAATTACTCGCTCAAGAGCAGAGGAAATGGGACTGCGACATATGCCATTCGCATAGCTAGCGACAAACATGGACCGAGAACTCTTTAAGGAGTCGAGGCAAGAAGAGATAAACACCTTGAAAGGCTTAGGGTGTTTCCACATTGTGTACAAAGTTCAATCCGAAGGACTTCGCCTGTATCGAGCTCGATTCGTTGACAAGATTAAAAGTGATGGCACCAAACATTCTCGTTTAGTTGTGGCTGCAGTACGAGATGACCAACATGGCTTATTCACTGCTGCTACTGGGTTAAGGCGTCTATCATT
>JAAUYH010003337.1_pt1 | contig 10570 bp, 8 predicted proteins | sample 7278061 | NCBI WGS metagenome assembly JAAUYH01 (sample SAMN14350203, study PRJNA611818) | marine sediment metagenome | isolation source: surface marine sediment (0.6m) | place: French Polynesia: Moorea | collected 2018-08 | reverse complement strand
ATCGCTTGCATGAAATGGTGCGACAGGCAGAAGAGGATGCGGCCAACGCATGGACTGCCCTACAGACCCAGCGCCGCGTCGGCGAAGCATTGCAGCGTCAGTCACAGGTCAGCGATGATCTGCTGCTGAGCTACCGTGCGCAGTTCAATGTCGGGCGGCGTTCGCTGCTTGATGTGCTCGATGCGCAGAACACGCGCTTCAACACGCAGGTGCGGCTTGAAACTTCACGTTTTTCTCAGCTTTTCGCGCAATACCAGATCCTGGCTGCGACCAACACGTTCCTGAGCTCGCTGAATGTGGCTCCGGGAACGGGCGCAGGCATGAATGAACGCGAGCGCTTCGATTACGGCCCGCCCAAGGCAGCGGAGACCGACTATCGTCGCTACGATAGGTAAGGCCCTGTAATTGCGGGGCTAAGAAGGTGAGGAATTATCGTGCTGCAGAGACGGGATGCACAGGCGCTGCACGAAAATGATCCGCTGATACTGGCGATCGGGGAGTTGGCGCGCCGCTATGGCTTCGCTTTCTCCCCGACGCTGTTTGATTCGCTTGCTCGCGATGTGGAAGGACGCTTGCCGTTTCACCAGGCGGGCGCGGCGATCGAACTGACCGGCCTCGACTTCGAGGAACTCACCCGCAAGAAGCTTCCACTGTCGGATGCAGACTATCCGGCACTGATCACCCGCGAAGGCGGCTCCGTCGCTGTCATTCACGAGGTCAAGGACGAGCAATTGCTCGTCTGGACCACGGAGGAGGGCGAAGCCGACGGTTCCGGTGCCAAGTGGCTCGACCGTGACGCGGTTCAGGCCGACTATGCCGGCACGTTCTACGCAGTCTTTGGTGATCCCGATGCGCTGCGCGAACAGGAAGCGCCGTGGCATACCAAAGGCCGCCATCACTGGTTCTGGGGTGAGCTTCGCAAGGAGCGCAAGGCGTTCCGCCCGGTTCTGATCGCTTCGTTGCTGATCAATGTGCTGGCGCTTTCGCTGCCGCTCTTTTCCATGAACGTTTATGACCGCGTGATCCCGAACCGTGCGGTCTCTACCCTTTGGGTGCTCGGCATTGGCGTGTTGCTCGCTTTCGCGATGGAATTCGCGCTCAGAACCGCACGCACCAATGTGATCGACCAGATTGGCAAGCGGCTAGACATCAAACTGAGCCAGAAGATTTTTGGCCGTGTGATGGGCATTCCGCTGTCGGCCAAGCAAGGCAGCACCGGAGGGCTCGCCGCCCGTGTTTCCGAGTATCAGGTCGTACGCGACTTCTTCGCTTCGACCACCATCGTGTTAATGGTTGACCTCGCCTTCCTCGTACTGTTCGTCGCAGTGATCGCGTATATTGCGGGCTGGCTTGCGCTAGTTCCGATCGTTGCGATTTGCCTGATGGCATTTGCCGGATGGCGCTTGCAGCAAAAGGTGACCGACGCCGCGCGCGATGCACAGGCCGACCATGGGCTTCAACAAACCCTGCTGGTTGAGTCTGTCGCAGGCATGGAAACGCTCAAGAGCATGACCGGCGAGCGCGCCATGATGGGCCGCTGGTACAATCTGGCCGAGATCGGGAGCCAGTCGCAAATCCGCTTGAAGAACATTCAGTCGGTCGCGGTCGGTCTCGCGCAAAGCTTCCAGCAATTCTGCACCATCGCCTTGATCATCGGCGGATATTACCTGTTCGATGCGGGTGTCATTACCATGGGCGCGATTATTGCGATTGTGATGCTCGCATCGCGCTCGCTCGCACCCGCAGGCCAGATCGCATTCCTTCTGACACGTGGGCGACAAGCCAAAGAGACGCTGGAATCCATTGAGAGCCTGTTCGAAGTGCCCGATGAGCGGCGCCAGGGCGCCTCTTCGCTTCCAGCGACCGTGCGTAACGCATCGCTCAAACTGGAAGATCTGAGCTTCACTTATCCGGAAGCACCCACCGCTGCGTTGGACCGCATCAACTTGTCCATCGAGCCGGGTGAGAAGGTTGCGCTCATCGGGCGTGTCGCTTCGGGAAAGTCGACGCTCGGAAGGTTAATTTGCGGACTTTATCAGCCAACGGACGGCGCTTTCTTGGTAAATGGCATCGACTCCCGCCAGTTCCGCCCACAGGATCTGCGCCGTGCATTCCGTTTTGTGGGGCAGGACGCAACCTTGTTTACAGGATCGATCAAAGACAATCTGGCGCTGGGCGAGCCGGGCGTTTCCGATGAACGCTTGTTTGCAGCGCTTCGCATGAGCGGCGCGGACGAATTCCTTGCACGCGATGATAGCGGCTTCGACCGGGCCGTGGGCGAAGCAGGTCGCCGCTTGTCCGGTGGTCAACGCAGCTTCCTCGCATTGGCACGGGCTTTCGTTTCGCCATCCGAACTGCTGTTCCTCGATGAGCCGACAGGCGCCATGGACGCGCAGACGGAAAAGCAATTCGTTGCGCGTGTGAAGGAGTCGCTTGAACCCGGCCAAACCTTGCTTGTTTCCACGCACCGCCCGGCGCTGTTCGATCTGGTTGACCGGATCGTCGTGCTCGACAAGGGCAAAGTGGTGGCAGACGGCAGCAAGGCAGAAATCCTGTCCCGGGCCGGCAACGCTGGAGGCATGACCTCGTGAGCGCGCCGACCATCACGGACTTCCAGCCTGAGGAGCGTTGTGACCCTCCGCAGCCAAAATCGCATTTCTGGCATGTCACCTTCGGCGGTACGCTCGGCGCGGCGGCGCTGGTGGGCCTCGCATTCGTGATCGGCAAACCCGATCCCTCACGCGCTGAGACCGGTATTGCGACGCAGGCTCGCGAAGTCGCCAAGCTCAAGACGCTTGCGACCGGCGAACAAGCCGAAAGCATCGCCGAGGGTGAAACTGCGCAAGAGCGCAATGCGCTCATCCCAGTCTCGGGTTCGCCGCTTCAGCACATGGGTGCGTTCAAATCCATCGGGAAGGGCACGGGCGCTCACGATACCGCACTGAAATGCCTGACACAGGCAATCTATTACGAAGCCGCCAATGAGCCTGTGCAAGGCAAGCGCGCGGTTGCTCAAGTGGTGCTCAACCGGCTGCGCCATCCGGCCTATCCGGGCTCGGTTTGCGGTGTCGTCTATGAAGGCGTGAACAAGCCTGTGTGCCAGTTCAGTTTTACTTGCGACGGTTCGCTCGCACGTACCCCTTTGGTGAATCAATGGGGTGAATCCCGAAAGGTTGCTGAGGCAGCTTTGGCCGGGTTTGTTGAGCCTTCGGTTGGATCGGCCACGCATTATCACGCCGATTACGTGCTGCCGCGCTGGGCGTTTACGCTCGACAAGATCGAGAAGATCGGTGCGCATATTTTCTACCGGTTCCCCGGTTCTGCAGGTCAGCCTCGCGCATTCACGCGGAGATGGGCAGGGCGCGAGGCAATCCCTGCGATCGATCGTACGCGCTGGCTCAATGCTTCGATTGAGATTGAACCGGAGTATACACCCGGCCTGACTGTCACGCCCGATGTGAAGGACCGCCATGCGCCTGCTGATGTGGGCGGGCGGATCGATACGACCAAGCAGTGGCGCCTTTCGATCCCCGATCCGGTGAATTCAGGCAGCGCGTACCAGGCTTCGCTTGCGGGGCAGGGTGAGAATCTCGCGGAGGAGAGCGCTCCATGATCCGTATCCGTCAGTGGTTTGAGACATTCTCTGACTGGGATGCCAACCGCAAGCTGATCGCCATCTGCGGCGCGACCCTGTTCGTGCTGATTGCCTGGGCGAGTGTTGCGCAGACTGAAGAGGTCACGCGCGGCATGGGCAAGGTCATCCCAAGCTCCAAGGAACAGCTGGTGCAATCGGCTGAGCCGGCTGTGATCGAGGAAATCCTCGTGCGGGCAGGGCAGAGCGTGAAGCAGGGGCAATTGCTCGTGCGGCTTGATGACGAGATTGCGGACTCCGAGCTCGCTCGCTTGCAGACAGAAAACGAGCGGCTTGCAGCGCGCGCCAATCGCTTGGAAGGCGAAGCGTCGGGCAGCGAACTGGGATGCGAAGAGGGCTCGCTTTGCGCAGAGGAGCGCCGCTTGCAGGAAGTTCGGCTTGCAACTGCGCGGAGCCGCGAGGCTTCGCTGGCATCTGCAATAGAACAACGCCGCCGCGATCTTGCAGAAGCGCAATCGACTGTAAGCACGCTGCAGAACAGCGTCCGCCTGGCGCAGGACCAGGTCAACATGCTCGAGCCATTGGCCGCACAGGGCATCGTTCCGCGCACGGAGCTTCTCACCGCGCAGCGCGATCTTGTCGACACGCAAGGGCGCTTGTCGGCGGCCAGGCAAAGTGTTGCGCGTTCCCAGGCGGCTGTGCGTCAGGCGCAAGCGGACTTGAACGCTGCGCGGAGCGAATTCCAGCAGCAAGCGCTCAACGAACGCTCTGAGATCAATCAGCAGATCGCTGTGAATGAAGAGACCATTCGCGGGGCAGAGGCTCGGCGTAACCGCAACGAACTTCGCGCACCCGCCGATGGCATCGTCAACGATGTGCAGGTCACGACCGTTGGCGGCTTCGTCAATGCGGGCGAGAAGATCATGGCGGTGGTACCCGTCGGCGACAAACTGCTTGTCGAAGCGCGCGTCGCGCCCAAGGACATTGCGTTTATCAAGGTCGGCGATGAAGCGAACGTCAAAGTCACCGCCTATGACTTCGCGACCTATGGCGGTCTGCCAGGCCGCGTACAGAATGTCAGTGCCGACAGCATCTATGACGAGGCTGAGCGCGAGACCTACTATACCGTGCTGATCGAAACCGATCGGGCGTTTCTCACTCGCGGTGGCCAAGACCTGCCGATTGTGCCGGGCATGATCTGCGATGTGGAGATTATAACTGGCTCGAAGACTGTGCTGAGCTATCTGCTGAAGCCTGTCACCCGCGCACTCAACGAGGCGATGACGGAACGTTGAGCCGAATTACGAGGGCGCTGAGGGCGGCCCGTTAAGTAAGTTACCCTAATGGCTGGGGAGCATTTTTGTCTGACACTTCTGTAGTCGGCGCGATTCCGCGTGCGGCCATTACGCTCACCCAGGGAGACTGTCATGAAGACCTCCAGCGCAATCGCAATCGCAACTGTCGGCGGCGCAATCGCCTACCAATTCCTGCCCAAGGAGACGCGCGCGCGCATCGCGCACAGGGTTGAAGAGGGCATGGCGGGTCGCATGGAACATGCGATGAAAGCGATGCCCGCCGACGCTCCGCCAAAGCTCGTTAAGCGCGTCATGCCCAAGCTTGAGAAGCAAAATGAGGAAATCCTCAAGCTTCTGCGCGAACAGAATGCCCTGCTGAAGCAAGCTCAATTGGGGGAGCTGGAGCGGGAGCCCGAGCCAGTCGAGTGAGTGACTAGCGAGCCAGCGCGACGCGATACGGCGGCTTAGGCGCGTATGCCTTGCCGTGCAGATAGCTCTGGTCAGCTGCAAAGCTCATGATTGCGCGGTAGCCATAATCGAACTCTGCGCTTTCCACCCGGTCGCTTTGCATGTCGAGCATCACCCACTCATCCTGCCCGAACGCGCCATCGACACGCACCAGCAGCACCGCATGATCGACCTGGCGCATCGTATCGCGCGCCAGAGTGAGCATCATGTCGTCCTCGCGCACGCCGGCCGCGGCCAGCATTTGCATCTTGAGGATCGCATAATCCTCGCAATCGCCATAGCCCCTGCGAAGGGTAGTGCGCGCATCGGCCCAGCGATCGCGCTTGCCATCGCTCTTGTAAGCGATCGCGCCATTGACCCAGCCATTGACGCGGGAGAGCAGCGCGCGGCGATCCTGCGGCAGCTTCCCCAGCGCCTTCGTCACATCGCGTGCTGAGAGCGTTTTGCGGGTGGCGCGGTCCCATTGCCTGTCGAAGCGGGTCTTGCCGATGGCCACACGCTCAGTACCAAGAAACTGGCCGCTGGCGAGCGGCTGCGCCAACCCCATCGCGCTGCAAGGCTTTGCCGGTATCAGCGCAGGCTCTGGCGCGACCGCCGCACCTTCCTGCTGCAAGCGCATGCGTTCCAGCGCGCTCATCTCGACACCGAGGATCGCGCTCGCCTTGGATACAGGCTGAGGCGCAGCGGCCGCGCAATCGAGCCCCGTCATGCCCGCCACAGCGAGTGGCATCGCGGTCGGCACAGCAACGCTGAGCGCAGGCGAGGCGGCCGCAGGCACAGCGGCCAGGCTGAGACCCGTGGCAGCGGCGGTGGCCAGCAGAGTGCGCGCGTTGAACATGCACGGCGTTTGCACCCGCACCTGTCACCACGCGGTTCGCACATAAGGTTACCGGCAAGGTAATGCCGGTTAGCGGCAAAACCCTGCCGGTGCGGGGAAGGCGAGCAAGGAGACCGCTCGCAATGGTTAATGCCCGCGAAGGGTGAGCAATGTGTTGCGGTTAAGGTGAGGGTTATCACGTATGTTTTTCGAGAGCGCATCCGCGCTCTCGTCCTCGGTGCTATTCCCACCGTTACACTACGGGGCACCTGCGGGCGGGCGGTCGCCCTTGCCGGGCCTCCACCGGCCCGGTTCCCAGACTTCTAACCTTCACTCCCCGCCAACATCTCCGCATTCTCCACCAGGCTCTTCTTCGGATCGATCCCGTCGATGTAAGCGCGCCCGGCCAGCTTGTTCGCGACCATGTGATCGAGCACGCGCGTCAGGCTTTCGACCGAGTGGTCATTCTTCTCGCGCACATAGTCACGCGCAAGGTTCAGCGCACGCTCCTCGGCCTCGCGATAGACCGCCTCGTCCGGCTTCTCCCGCTCTGGGCCATAGCGCGCGGGCAGGCGATGTTTCAGGAAGAACATCACCAGCCCTTCATTATACCGCCGCTCATGCCCCAATATCTTGCCGGCCGAGACAATCGCACGCTCCTCGCCCTGGATCGCCCGGGCGAGCGCTGTGTCCTCCAGCCGCGCAACCCCGTGATCGACCGCCTTGTCCCACGCGGCGGCAAAGCCCTCGGCACCCTCTCGCTGACGCAGCTTGTAGAGCGCCTCCATGGAACGGCCGATGTGCCGCGCGGCGGAGGTGACAATGCCGGTCGCGGCGAGATGGGAAATGAACTCGCGCTGCAAGTCAGGCGTGATGGAGTTCGACCGCGGAGCCTTGTGGAGATAGGGCTGGAAGGAGAGCAGCGGATCGTTGGGCGAGGGCGGCTCGTGCTCGAATGCGACGGCGGAGGTCGCCTGACGAGGCGTGGCGCGTTTGTTGATGGGGGGATTGGGCATTGAGTGTTGCTCCTTGGGGGAGGGAGGGCTTTTTGTTTCATGCACCCACATCCGTGGGTGCGATTTCCTCGCTTCCGGGCAGGCAAGCTGCCCTCGCGAAGTTTATCCTGAGCGGCTGTCAAGCCAGCCGAAGGAGGCGGGCGGTCGCCCTTGCGGCGCTGCGCGCCGTTTGGAGCTTCCTCACTGGCTTGGTCACGGCAGTCAGCGCGCGACCGCGCGCCGCCCGGTAGGGCGAAAGCCGAGCGAACGGATGTGAGCGCTGGCGCTTGAAGCCAAACAAACAAAAAACAGCCAAGTAGGAAACCGCTTTCTGGCTTGGTAACGGCAGCCAGAGGGCGACCGCCCGACACGCGGTAGCGCGGAAGCCAAGCAGCGCGGATGCGCTGCGCCGGCGCTTGAGGCGAAACAAGCAGAGTACAGCCAAGTAGGAAAATCATTTCACTTGAGAGAGCGGAGCGAACAAAGCCTTCTAGTCTTGTTGGACATCAAGAATGGTTTGGTCATTCAAGCAATTGTGTGATTGGCTGTGGACGAATTAGCTGGGCCGTAGCGACCTAGACCGAAAGATCTTACGGTCAGGGCAATCCAGAGGAAGAAATGGACAAAAGAAAGTACAACATTGTCGATTGGATCAACGAATATTATCCGATCCTGACTTGGGACGATCTGGCCGAGCGCAGAGGTACTGCAGAATTCTCCGAACAAGATTTCTGGCGGTACGATCCAGATGTCGGGTTCTCGGCTTCGGATGTGCATTTGGCCGAGAAAGGGATCCTACATGCGAGCGATGATGGGACACTATATCACATCGCGTATTTGCCGATGGAAACAATTGGCTCGGTACATGGCAAGAAGTACTGGCAAGGCGAACAATGGGATCATCTCTCCAAAGTCATCAAAGAAATACTCCGAGTACGGCGGAGTGACATTGGAAAGTTTAAATGGGAAGGACTGACACTTCGCACGCAAGACTCAGAGGAATTCCTACGAGCTGGTGTAAAGGGGGCATACTTTCTCGGAGATCTAACGTTTGATCAGGTATCATCTAGTAAGCTCGAAAGAAATGTTCTAGATGGTAACTTTAGAGGCCATGTCGCTGACTTGACTGATGCTGTCGTTCTTGGGCGCATTGCCTTCGGCAATAGGCCGTGCAGTATTTCAGATAGTTACGTTCATGAGGTTCACGTGCGTTCGACGATTGAACCTCAAGATGTTTCAATTTCTGGGTCAAATATTCTGCAACTCGACGGCTCGGGCAAGATTGGTGAAGTCGAGTTTGTAAAAACTTCAATCGCAAAGGCGTCTTTCGACACGGCGGAATTGCAGGTTCTTAAGATCGTTGCAAACTGGGAAAACCATCTGGCCCTCAGTTTGAGAAACGCCAATATTCGTGGGCGTTTTCAAGTTGAACGAATTACACTGAATGACCAATTTGAGAGTGACTTATGCGCATTCGAGCATGCCACTTTTCATGGGAAAGTCACGTTTCGCGACTCGGTATTTCCGCTATCAATATTCGCTGACTCGCAGTTGAAGGCACCGATTGATATCGACTTTTTGAATGGGACGTTGGAAGACGCATATGAGCGAGAACTGAAGAAAGTTTCATTGGCGATCTCGAGTAATCAGAAAGCAGACAGTGAGCAGAGAAGAAGGCTTGAAAGGGCCTGTCAAATCATCTGCGATCGACACCGCCAAGATGGCAGAAAAGATCTGGAGCAACGTTTTCGACGATTGGAACTGAAAACGCGCGCGAGGAAACCAGGTGCTGATCTCAGTACAAGGTTTTTCAATTGGGGCTATGACTTTTGTTCGGACTTTGGGCGGGATTTTGGCCGACCCGTTAGAGGATTGGCACTGATTTGGTTACTATCATCCCTCGTCTATGCCATGCTCGGTGTGGTTGTGCTTGATCTAAAACTTATTGGTAATGGTCCCATAGAATGGGGCGTGATGAGAGACGCTGCTTTGTTGGCAAGTGACAAAACCTTCCCGTTCGGAGCTTCCGTCGATGAAACCGAGTTGTTCAACACCAAGCTGCTGGGTGCAGCTGGGGGATCATGGGCAATCGTCGTCGGATTGCTTGGAGCGTTTCAAACAATCCTGTCGGGTATTATGATCTTTTTGATGGGGCTCGCAGTCCGAACAAAGCTATTAATCGGCTAACCCTTGACCCCATCCCATTTCCCTCCTAAGTGCGCGCGGTCTCTCGGCGGGGTAACTCGTCGACACACAAATTTGAGCTGAACATTGGCGGTTTGGTTTTTGTTTCTGGTTTCCCGCTTTCGCGGGAATGACGAAGCAAGGAAACTACCGGCAAAGTAATCCGGCGGCTTTGGCCAAAGGGTGGAGTGGGTCAGCTTGCTACGCACGCCGCAGTGCAGCCCGCTCTACTTCGACGGGCTCGTACATGAGCGGACTGCCAGCGAGCATCTCTCTTCATTCCAAACCAGACCCGCCAAACGGTGAGAGCTTTATTCTTCACCGTTCATCCTGAGCAGCCGCGCAAGCGGCGTGTCGAAGGGTGTGAACCGATCGCAGGATTGGTTGGCACGTGCTTTGACAGGCCTGTCCTGAGCAGGTCGAAGGGCTCAGCACGAACGGGAGTAGGGGCGGGCGCTCTCCGCTAAACACAACGAAGGGTATCTAATGCCAACGATCAACCAGCTGGTCCGCAAGGGCCGCACTCCGCAGAAGGCCAAGTCGAAGGTCCCTGCGATGGAGCAGAACCCGCAAAAGCGCGGCGTCTGCACCCGCGTCTACACCACGACGCCGAAGAAGCCGAACTCCGCTCTGCGTAAGGTCGCCAAGGTGCGCCTGACGAACCAGCGTGAAGTGATCTCCTACATCCCGGGTGAAGGCCACAATCTGCAAGAGCACTCTGTTGTTCTCATCCGTGGCGGCCGTGTGCGCGACCTTCCCGGCGTGCGTTACCACGTGCTGCGCGGCGTGCTCGACACGCAAGGGGTCAAGGACCGCAAGCAGAGCCGTTCGAAGTACGGGGCCAAGCGGCCGAAGTGACGTTCACGGGGTGAACCTCATCCTCGAAAAATCGCCACAAGCGATTTTATCGGGGATCTCGTCCCACCCGGTCGAACGCCAGAGGGCAAGTTTTTGAGACCGAGCGCAAGTGGCCTGAGATCCCAGCCTTCGCTGGGATGACGTTTAAAGAGTTTGCTTGCGCTCACGAGTCTGGAGTATTTGAAATGTCACGTCGTCGTAGACCCGAAAAGCGGGTTATCCTGCCCGATCCCAAGTTTGGTGATCAGGTGCTGTCGAAGTTCATGAACAACCTCATGCTCGACGGGAAGAAGTCGGTTGCAGAGGGCATCGTGTACTCGGCGCTTGATACGGTTGAAGCCAAGGCGAAGACCGATCCGGT
>JAAUYH010062878.1_pt1 | contig 10573 bp, 8 predicted proteins | sample 7278061 | NCBI WGS metagenome assembly JAAUYH01 (sample SAMN14350203, study PRJNA611818) | marine sediment metagenome | isolation source: surface marine sediment (0.6m) | place: French Polynesia: Moorea | collected 2018-08 | reverse complement strand
GCCAAAATGTCTTCGTCAACCATTGCCTTTTCACTAGACTACCTGATAGTTCGCCATGACCTAAAAATATGGAATACACAACCGATACAACTCTTCTTGCGAAAGAGCTGCCTAGAAAGAGTTTCGGTAGTGTTCCAATAGGCGCTGCCAATCTACATGGCGTTTATGCAGCTGTGATGCGCCCCTTGAAAAAGAGTCAAATATTGCAAATAATCAGACCGCATTGTGCGGAACAATGAACATTCCTCCTTTCTTTTGTTTTTAGAAAGCCTTTAGTCTGCTGTCCTTTTCCTATTCATTTCTCGAATCGAAAAGCCCATATCAAAACAGTCCGTTTTTAGCGAAACCTGCTTTTGCGTCAGATTTTTCATAATTTTCACGGCAATTACTGTTGCCTTTATTTTGTAGGATCTCGAATTATACTCGCAGACTGTGATAGAATTGCACCCAGGGGGTCGTCAAAATACATCTTCTCGTATCCTGGTATCGTGATTTACAAGATAGATTACTCATGTTTCCGCCATCTTTTGGATAGATAATCCAAAGATAATCTTATTATCCGTCTCTCGTGAATTACTTTACTCCGCACAAATTTTATTCATGTCATCTATTCCCCACAAGTCTCGGTTGATACTCAAAAAGATTTGCAATTCGAGATTTTATGGTGTTAACCCCTTCCTGTAGTCACTAAGTGCATAACCAAATTTAGAAAAAAGGCGTTCGCACACATTCGAAGTGGGAAAGAGGAATCTCGTGTCCATGAAAATTGCAGCTGAACTTGCGCTTGTCGACTTCTGACGTTTCAATACACGCTCCACGAACGATAGTTCGTCCTCACCTGCTTGATTTTCCTCTTTTGTAGTGAGTTTCAATTGTGCAATAGAATTCTTCTCTTCTCTTGAGAGCGCCAGCGCATTACCTCTCTGCACCTTAATAACTGCGGATTCAAAAAACGGACAGTCCACAATACTGGCATTTGATGTCAACCGACAGTACGTATCTGAAAAGTCATCGATAACCGCGTCAAGTAAGGCGCGCACATCGCCCATAGCCACGTTTTTCTTCTGCAACGCCTTCGTTACGGAGTCTAAAACCTCTAGTCTCCTCTTTAACAAATCAAATTGCCGATTCTCAGTAGGTGTTAGTGATAGTTCATCAACCTGTACGGAACCAAGTTCTGCCAAAAATCCACGCAATAGCTGGTACCGGCATATCATCTTATAGCAAGAACTCCACCTCGTGTCATTATGTACAACAGAACGAAGGTTTGTCAAGTTTCTTAGCTTCGCACTCAGTAATAGTGTCCGCAATTTGACCATAAGGGCATTTATTTTCGTTATTAGAGACGTATCGGGTCTCAGGATGTCATTCACAGCTAAGTTTAGTCTGTGACTTGCACATCCAATGAAGGGTGTTGAAGTGATGTTCGATATTGATTTTTTGACATTAATATTGTTGCCAATCAAACAACAGACATTCGACCATGACTTTCCGTACAAATCCGAGATATATGACATAAACTTCATATGCTCGTCCGCGTCTAAGCTGCACTCATCGCCCATAGGCGATATTGTCAAAAGTAGAGTTTATATCCACGCTGATTCGAGCTGGGGAATGATGCACAAACGGCGATGAAATGGGTGGATTGTGCAGTCCACCCGTTGAAAATGAGGGCGAATAAGTTGGGTAGTGCACGAGATATTTCTACTTCCACTACTTCAACAACTCGAGGCATGTAGCGCATAATTGTTGAAACCGAAATAGGTTCGTGCTTAATGTGGCGACGGAAAACCTTGTTTTCAAGGCATGAGAAAGGTTGAAGAGCGGTGATAGCAAAGTCAAACCACGCTTAAATAGTTGAATCCTTTGAAGTCGTGAAGAATTGTAGTATTTCACATTGTGTTGCACGGTCATCACCATTCTAGAGTAGCGCATATCGAGGATGTGCGGATTTTACATGAGACACGAGGTTAGCGTAGCTGATTCCCGTCCTCTTTCTTTTCGTACCGCACTTGCACATGTAGACATTTCCGTCAGCGTGGGCTCTGGTGAAAAATATGTCGGCGATTCGGCGCCCTTCCCCGTAATGTGTTGGCAAGTCGTAGTAGATAGGCAATCGACTGGGGGTGATGTGGGATTAGACGGATATGAGTAGAAAATTTGGTTTAACTATAATTCGAACGGTCAATTTCTGGACTGTTCGAGATCCAGATTATCTAGTGATAAAGATAAATATATCGGATAACGTTGCAGTAGAAGATACTACCATATCTCGCTGTGAATCAAAGAAACATCCATCTAGATTATTTTTGACGGGGCGCTGATTGCACCTGTAACCCTGAGTGTGAATTGAAATCCTGAATCAAGCACTAAGCACAGCTCGAATAACTCAATGCTTATGAACAAAGTTGAAGTCGACCATCGCGAACAAGTTATATAATTCATATATGTTGGATCTGTCCTGTTTTGAACCAGCAATTCTTGAATACACTATTCTACAAAGGGTACCAAATGTCAAATATCCAAGTTAAAGCTAAGTTCAAGTCTACATGATAAATACATTTTTGGTGGTACTATTCTCGACTATATCCAGTATCCTATGGTAGAGATGCCGCTGATATCTTCGCTCGATGCATGCAATGACACCGGTCTCAAGCGTTTCTACGATTAGAGTAGTTCTCCTCAATTATAATTTGATACATAAATAGGGATAGATAGGCAAATGTTCACTCGTTCTAGATTAGGGTGTTGTTTCTGACATTTTCGTTGGATCAAGCTTTTCCAAGCTAAGATTCGCTGTATCGTCCGATATTCTGGGGTTTTGATTAGTTTCATTTCGTCAAACGCCCTGGATGTGACGTCAGTGACACAAGATCGACGTCTTCAATTTAGTTCTACCGATTAATGCTGTTAGACTACCTATGGTTGTTGTAAGTGATAGTACAAATAAAGTCACCCCAACACTTGTTGAGGGACACAACTTTACGAAGAACATCATCTCCTATTATCTCCAATTCTTTCTACCTTTCCTCTTGCCTACCTACTTCATTCTTTCTCGTTCTCGTCCTCAGGTTAACTTACCACACTGGAACACATAATCTCAATTGTCGTTTTCATCCGCCTTCCGCTCGAGGATGACACTTTGGGTCCAAGACAACCTCAGTCAATTGGAATGCACCATCGTAATTCATTAGACTCGCACATCCCATTTTTGTTTTATTGAACGTAGTTTTTTTTGGCTAAGTGTGGAAGCACATAACAGGGCAGAAATAGTCGGGCACGGAATAGTGCGTACTTCAGTAGTCCGTCTCAAATTATGGCTTAACAGTTGAATCCCACAATCTCGTTTTGTACTCGTCATGCGCCTTCAGGAAAGCGAGAACTGTACAAGATTCGATGTCATAGTATTACTTCATTTAATAAGTGTATAAAGAACATAGTTACTCCATTTGCGTATCCCATTACATTCACAGACAACTGAAGGAAACTTTTGAAGCATACATTTCAATAAATGTTCGCATTGCAAGAATTTATTGTTTCACTTGCTTCTACTGACAATTCAGAGCAGTAGTAGATACCACTCTGAACCCGATCGCTTTGTTCAAATCGATCTTTCATGAACGCCAGTGCTCAAGGATACTTCGGCACTAGTTTTTGACATCATTTATCTTGGCAATGTGCAGTCGGATTTCTTCACTCTTTGTGCTCGCGCTCGCTTCCCTGGCCTTTTCCGATTCTGCGAACATCAGTCATGTGCGAGCTCTAGAACCATCAGTCAACGTTGAACAAGAGCCTCCTCATAGTTGCGTGACTTCTGAGCTTCCCGTTTCGATCAGGAGGATCATGAAAAGGGGGGCGTATAAGCAAAATCTTTTTGTACCGATGTGAACACAGGAGACCGAGAGTGAAATATCCTCGAGCACGTTGCTCTCCGAATTGGTATCATTGCAGTGCTCATAAGCGTTGCTGTTCAGGTTCGCATTGTGCGAGATGGAGGTACGGCAGGCGCTGTGAGCATCGTTGAGTTAAGAGCTGAAACCGGACTGATCGCGGGAATTCACGCACTTGGGGAGTCCGGCGTCGCGTTCCATGGTGTCAGAATGGCTCTATTTCACTTCCGTCTCTTTATGCTGCTAAGAGAGCTGCTATGTCGAATAAATTGAACTTTCCGAAATGCCGACTGAGAATACTTGGCTTCTGTTCTTTGTACTTAGTATCAAATACAATGTATGCATTCAATTCGCTCTTTGTTTTTCTACACTGCCTTGCAATCTATTGGCGCTGCTGAAATTCCGCACCGGGTATATCGTTGCCTTTCTGATTATCACAACCTTTCAAAAGAAGGCAGCCCATGCATGCAGTTGGCGAAAAAAGACTGCTCCGTTTTGCACGAATAGTAAATGCTGTGAAAGCAATGATTCAAAGAATCCCTCTGGGACTTGCCTGAATTTTGTACGGTGGGGAATTATCTACAGAAACTGTGTAGATAGATTGGCACAGCGCCGCTATACTTTAAGATTTTGGATCAAATTCTCGATCGCTTGTAAATTTAGATCAAAGGTACTTGCTTCACGAATCAAGCTCGATAATTAAAACTCTCCATCGCTACTAGATTTCCTACTACTGTACCCACCTATGCTCCACTGTTAGCACGGTTTGATGCAAACAATCAAGTACCTGTATCCGCCAAGCAATGTATGAACTTCTTGTATCCCCAGAAGCAATCAGCAGTGGGTCTTATTAGAGTGTGCACGCAGGATAATCATGTTAGATAGAAGCAGTGTTGTATTGCTCGGTTTTCAAGTGATTCGTCTTGGTTTTCGCAAACCTAAATGACAGCAGCAATTCTTATTCTTGCAATGAGGCAGTGCTGCTTTCTGTATTATCATCTTGTTCGCGAAATTACTAGAAAATTAGTCGTGTGACGGTCCAAGAAATTCAATTACTTGAAGGCCAAGGATTGAAGTGCTTGATAGGATATAGCGTTAAGAAGTGGCATCATTGCAGCCCTAATAAGCTTTGCTAATCACAGCGGAATGTAGAAGTAGAGGGATAGGGCTGTGAGGCGCGCTGAGTGAAGTAGTACAGTAGTGCCTAATGACGGTTGAATACTACATAGTTCCGGAAATGTGTGATGCGAATGGTTGAGGTTCTTTAAGCGCTGTAACCTTAACATATCTTGTTCACAAAACTGCAAGAGGCATGTTCCTGATGGATGTTTGCTCTCAGCCTTCTGGAATTCGTGCTGACTGAAGATATGGTTGTAACTGATTGAGGTCATTCGAGTCGAGCGCTATAAAACCTTTCATTGAAGTATTTTCTCGCTCTCTTTTTCTGTTGTAGCTGTGTGGACAAAAACCAGAACGTTATGCGAATCGTAATTATTCGTTTTGTAAATCAACTAGTCAAATTGATCTCACTGAAGGACCTTTGATACTTTTTCCGCAGATAGAATTGAAATTATGCTTGAAAAACTATTCTTCGCTATTCCGAATTGATCTTGCAACACAGGCAATTTGTTTAGAAAAGTCTAGCACGAATTTGGCATAGGACTACGAAATAAATAAGCAGTGAAAATGAGCAAAATTTCGAGAATGAGTTATATTCCATAATCCATTTTTATTTTAGATGTCCAGCCCAGATTCCAAGCTCATTCTTAATCACAAGGTAGAAGAGAATAGTTCGCATTCAGCTGAACTACTTCAGTATAAGTTTGTTTCAATTGTGCTTCTTGAATCGATACTTTACTACAGGAATCGGTAGCGACGATACAGAATGCGAGTCTACAGTAGGCTATATTTCTGTCGCGAGTCATAACCAAAGATTGAAGAACAGCATTTGTGCAACCGTCGGAAATCCATGAGTTTATTACGGTCTAATGTTGACAAAAGAGTTTTTCCCTGCGTATCAGTCCTCTATGCCGTATTCTACTAGGTGTACTGCTGTGTTCTCGGCACCAAAGGTGAGGAATATCGAGGGGAGCTTTACTGACGTCTGCATTATCGACTTGGTGGCTGTTTCCAGAAACCGTTGAGAAGTGCTACTGGGTACAAGTGGATGGAAAAATAGAGATCATACTGTACAAAATCGATACAGTGCAAATTGCTTTGCTTTTGATGTACTGTGCATTATTTTGCTGCATTTCGTATAACAGCACACTAGCCAGGCTCCATTCTCCTCCAGATTGGAAGGTGAATAGGAAGAAAGCACGAGGAAACTGACTTCCGTACGGTACATGCAATCCATAATTTCGATTAAATTGCAAGTTGACTCGAGATCGTTCTGGGTCAGCATGGCAATTAGACCAACACAGAGTAGTACTGTATCTAAAGCAAACAGAACTCCAGTACTTTGTTTCTGTGAGGCCTGTGCTAGTATTCTGGGAGGCGAGGATGAGTTGGCGCGTTTTCAACACGCTCATGGTAGCCGTTGCAGCCTTCTCTTTGCCATTTGGGATTAGCATCATGCCAGATGGAGAACTGGAACCATCTCCAGTTTCAGAAGAAACCTCATTCCGCGTGAGTGGCGATAATCTGCTTAGTGCACTCCCTAAGAACCCAGTGGATACTTCAGCTCAGATAAACGAAAGTGATTGTGACTCCTGCGTAAGCCAAATAACTGTATGTTCGGATAAATGCTGCACGAAGAATTGGTATCCTTGCAACGCCAGTAAGCGGTGTTGTTCATTAGGATGGCACTGTGTGAATTGGAAAACCGGCAAACGCTGTGAACCACCATGCGTGAAGAATTGGTACCGTTGCGACCGTGGAAATTCATACTGCTGTGGTGGGTGGCGCTGCAAAAACTGGAAGTACGGCAAACGTTGCGAGCCGAAATAAACAGGGCCTCAAGGAAGAGAGCGATACTCTGGAGTTGCAAGAGTGCCAGGGGCAATCTATTGGCGTCGTATAATTGCTTTTTTCCAGGACATTACAAATAAATCTTAGTTCTTGTCCTATTCAAATGGATATTACGTCAAGTACGAAGTGAAATAAGCAGATTCCGTGTTGCGCTATTCTTCTTAAAAAAGTTCGACCAATATTCTCCGAAAAGTGCAACTAGCCTCACACGCAGTGCAGTATCCGAACTCAAAGATAAGCGCTAATAAAATCGAAAGTACTGTAATGTTGCTATCCACTGTGTACAGTCGATGCTATGCCTCCTAGATTTCGAAACTATGCAGATTGAGAGGAGACCGTGTCAGACGCGTCTGCCTTTCAGAGAATAGCAAATAGCAATGTTCTAATGCTCTTTGATATGTTGTGTGTCTATGCTGTCAACTGATCTTGTCTCATATGGTTGTGTACTATACTGCAACAGCAGGTACGCAAATTCAGCTGGTGAAGCAAGAGCAAGCACCATCATGTGCACTCTAGACACATGTTCTGATTGTAACATTTTGCGAAAGTTCAATACCTAATCAACAGCGACGAGAAAAATACAGCTTGTCTTACCGCACCATACTTCCTGTACTTCAAGAAGAATATCAGAAATTTCATTTGCTTCGCCCATATCTGCTTCACAATTGCTAACACTGAATAGCAGTACTGGCATACGTCTATTATTATGTCATAGAGAGAGGTATTGAGTATTACTGGGAAATAATAACGAAACTAATACTAGACAATCATGCAGAAATTACTTAAACATTACGCAAGCACTTCCTCCAATTTTCTTAATGCCAAAATATCCACAATTCGATTCCGATCGAGCTCTAGGGGAAAATAGATTTAGTTTTGTCTACTCATTTATTTTATGAAGGGCTAGCTGACGAATATTGGTGAAATTCCGATGAGTAACAAACGACTTTCAGGATTTAAACAGTAGCACACTTACGATAGAAGAACAAGTTAGCGTAAATGTAGTTTTGAAAAAATTGAAAATATGCACTCTCATCACTTCAATGTGTTCATACATGGTACTTCGCGATCAGGCTCGTTCGATTCGAGCGATGTCCACTATTTGATTTGCATTGTTTTTCCGTTCCTATTTGTGCTGTAGAATCAATCGAGTTTTACGGTTTCGTTGCCTAAATCAATTTGATCGATAATGACATTCGCGATCGTTAGTCCTTCGTCAATTCTTTTCCTCGTTGAATACTGTGACAGCATTCAAAATTTGAATCCACAGTCAATGACTAAATCCATTCTGATGAAAAAAATTGGAAAAATTTGTAACACAGCTCTGTCCAACGTTAGGAAAATTAATTAAATAAGAACAGACTTTTGGAAACAAGCTATTTCTACTACCTTTCTTTCATTTTAGTCATCAATAACAAGATCCGGGTGAGTAATACGTCGAACGCCTCAAGGTATCCTCGTGCAAGTTTGTGATACTCAAGCCAACCCACTTTACCGAGCACTTAATTGAGGAACAGTGTTAGTAGTGCTTCGTAATAGGTACCTGCCCTAAATCAAGGACTGCACGGTGCTTTTTTGTACTTACACTTCTTCGTCCAGAAGTATTGTTTTTCTCTCGTACTGCGTGCCGAGTGCCGGCCATTCTGCCGCATGGAGATTGGTTGTCATGAAAGTGCAAGTAGTGTGCATTGGTTTTGGGAATCAAATTTGTCGCAAACGTTACAACACGGATGCTTACAGCAATCTAAATTACTGGGCATGAGCTTCAATTCGTAAATGGATAGTCTTCTAGAAATCGGCACTGTATTGCTGGAATCAGCAAAGACATGCGGTTGTAGACTCTTTTTCGGATCCGATTCTATGACATGGATTGACGAACTGTATCCGAGCAGTTGTCGAAAATCACTACAGTATCACTGTCCGATGTTTACATAAGATCTTTCCAGGGTATCAGCTGACAACATCGTTCAGTACAGTAAAGAATGCAATTAGTGTGTCGATGTTACCATCGTACTCGATTTATGATAACTGATTCTCATCAGAGTGTCACTGAGTAACGTAGCACATGTAAGGTTTTATTTGATGTTCTGGAAACATCATACGTGAGGGTTTTGAAATAGAGCATTAGCCAATACAACACCTGACTGGATGGATTAGATGTTCATGATTGGATACTTATCCGATTTCTGAATTTCTGGATTCAATTTATGAGCTCGTTAATCATTTCCGTATGATATCCCGATCTTTTCATAATTTTCCGAATTTATGAGCGTATCTGTCGAGTGCGCCTCTAAGTCTTCATTGGAAAGTTGTAGAGCGTGTCACTAATCATTTTAATCAAGTCCAAGACCACTTTGAAGCATAATTTCTTTCTCATACTTGGTCTTTTCATATCTCATATTCCTGATCACTTACGCATACAGATATGTTACACAAGCTGCACTTGAGGCAATACAACTTCCGTGACTTCATGCACTGTCTGCCGTTACAAAAATCCAGCTTCTTACATGCGTACGAGTTACACGCAAACCCCTTTCCCAAGCCTTTACTATTTATGATAACCAAGTGTTGTCGCCGACACACTAATTGCATTCTTTACAGTATTTTTCTAGATATAATGCTCGAAACACCAAAGATGGGCAGTCTCGAGAGCGGATTAGAATTATGCTGACGTGATCCTTACTGGCTTGCTGTCCGTCCCCAGGAAGTCCATCTTTCTTCCTCATTCTTGGCCAGAGGCTCGGAAAAAAATAGGGATCACATTGTCGATCAATTGTCACAAACCCTCCTGCTTCTAGAGTATCATCCCTCGTTCATATCACAGCACACTAGCGAGGCTCCAACACTCTCGAGAGTAGGCAGTAAGTACTGTACTGTACGGTACAGTAAGAAAACACGAGGAAGCCCCCATTCTTACGTCAGGTGCAATCAATAAAGTTGCGTGCGTTACAAAATGACTCGAGTTCGTCCTAGGTCAGCATGGCACTTAGTCCAAGAATAGGCATCTAAATATCTTGGTGCTTCTAACTTTACGTTCTCTGTCCAACCCGGGTTTGCCTAGGATATGGCGAGAATGAATGGGCGCGCATTTGCCATGATGCTGCTTGCAGCGACGTGGTTAACTATTTCATGTGCGATGAGCGCCATTCAAGAAGAAAGACTAGAACCCGTGCCAGCTCTGGTAGGAACGCCAGGCGGAGGCGCTGCTGTACTGCCGAGTGACTGTATCACCTGCGAAAGAGAAGGAACTAAATGCCCGAATCGCTGTTGCATCAAGAATTGGTATCGTTGCACACCTGGCAAGCGGTGCTGCTCATCAAACTGGAGCTGTGTCAAGTGGAAATACGGCGTGCGCTGCGAGCCGCCCTGTGTGAAGAATTGGTATCGCTGCGACCGTGGAAATTCCTACTGTTGTGGTGGGTGGCGCTGCAAGAACTGGACGTACGGCAAACGATGCGAACCCAACTAGTCTAAGCTTCATGAAAATGAGCCGTACTCGGGCGTTGTACTAACGGCCCCGACAAATTGAAATTTCTCATTGCGTACGAATAAACCATGCTTCATGACTTTGCAAAAAGGTAGTTTACGTCTCTACCCTTCCTATTCACTTTTCACCAGGCATTATGTGACACCTGGGAGTTACGGGAAATAGGAATGGGGCTGATTAGAATGTAGTAATCCTGCGCTTCCCAAAGTTGAGGATAATACCACGT
>JAAUYH010255168.1_pt1 | contig 10575 bp, 11 predicted proteins | sample 7278061 | NCBI WGS metagenome assembly JAAUYH01 (sample SAMN14350203, study PRJNA611818) | marine sediment metagenome | isolation source: surface marine sediment (0.6m) | place: French Polynesia: Moorea | collected 2018-08 | reverse complement strand
CCCTCTAGCTTGGTTGGAGCGATCCTGCTGGGTTACGGAGACTCAATGAACCAAGAATCCCCTCGCGACGCGAAGCTAATCCTTTAGGGCTTTAGGCATGGGGAGTGTCAACCAATCTCCTATCACCTAACATTAGATAATTTAGATAATATTAAAGATTTGCTCCTATAGCTTCTTGGAAACGGATTTCATCTCGATGGGGATCGGAGTGTAATACTTTAAAGTCTAAGCGATCGCCTAAATTCACATGCCCATCAAAACGATGGGTTAATTCCAAGCCTAAATCTTCGATTAAAATTGAGCCTAAACCCTCATCTTCTCTGAGCCAGCGTAAGACTAATACTTGCCAGATTTTATCGGAATTACGACGTAAATATTCTAAACTCCAATAACGATTAGTCTGTCGTTCTACTAAAGTAGCTTCGTAGGAGGAACTGCCCACACTGTAGATAATTTCCTGTATATCATCCTTACCAAACGGTAAATCGACCCCTTTTAAATGAGCCTTCAGTTGAAAATGAGTCAATAAGTCAGTGTAGCGGCGAATGGGAGATGTAACTTGCACATAGGTATCTAAACCTAAGCTAGCATGGCGCACAGGGTTAATACTCATCTCACTACGAGGCATACAACGACGTAAGGCACAATAACGCACTGGTCCAGCCGGGAGCAACATTAATTCTTCTTCAGGAGGCAATTCTGGTTGGGGTTGACCACGAAACGGCAAGGGTAAACCATTTTCTTTACCGTATCTTCCCGTTATTTCTCCAGCTAAAATCATCATCTCGGCAACTAAATGACGCGAAGCCGATTCTTCTAATAAGTCAATGGTAATTTCTTCATTTTCCTTGACCTTAATCGAAGCTTCAGGCATTTTGATTTGAATCGAACCTTGAGACTTCCGCCATTGCTGTCTAGCTTGGGCTGCTGCTGCTAGATCGGCTAATTCTGGTTCATTAGTTAAACCCAACTCCAACATTTCATCCACATCATCGTAGGTCAAACGATAAGTAGGTTTAATCTGAGTAGGATGAATAGTATATTCTTGGATCGCGCCAGTTTCGTCTAGGGTAACGCCAAAACTCAGAGCAGAACAATTGTTCCCTTGTACCAAACTCATCGGTCCTGTTGCCAATTCTGAAGGGAACATCGGCACCATGCCTGTGGGTAGATATAAACTAGTACTGCGACGACGGGCTTCTAAATCCAGTTCATCTCCTGGAGTCAGCAAACGAGTGGGATCGGCAATATGAATCCAGATTCGAGGAGTCTTGGCTTCTCCTATATATTCAATGCTTAAACCATCGTCAATTTCGGTCGTACTCTCATCGTCAACAGTATAAACCTTGAGATGAGTTAGATCTAAGCGATCGCTATTTTGGTCGTCCGACATAGCTTGAAGCCGAGATTGAGCCACATTAGATACCTTAGAAGAAAAGTTAACGGAATGAGAACTGCGAAGTAAAAACAAATTTTCATGTTCACTCCACCATCCTATCTGTACCAAAAGGCGAAACACTGACTGATGATCACTGTTTTTACCTAAAGACTTTAAAAGATCTTGGGCAGTATGATGGTTTTGTTCTGGTTGCAATACTATCTTAGAAATCGCTTCGAGGCGAGCGTGATCGCTATCTGACCAGTTTATCACTTCACCGTCTAAAGCTTGTTGCAGATGGCGGACAAATTCTTCTTTTTGACGAGCTTTTTCTGCCTGGACTTCAAGCTGATGGCGAATATCTTCTACTTGAGAGCTAGAACGGGGTTCGTAGCTATCTGCTTTCTTTTTAAAATAGATTTTGTCTTCACTTAAAAGACTATGGGCAGCATAACAAGCAACGGGTTCTTGTTCCGAGAATAATAATTCTGCTAGTTCTTGAGGATTTACGGATTTCCCTTCTTCGATGAGAATTTCCCAGGCTATCTCCAAACTATCGAGATCGAAGTAATCTTGGCTATTCTCGATAAAGCTGGGGATATCGGAAGACTGATAGGGACCACCACTAACAATGTACTCAACCCTTTGGGGGCGTATCTTATGAGATTGTCCCTGACTATCTACTACAATCCAATCTTTCTTTCCTTCTGGACGTTCTGCAACGGCAAGACGACGTTCTCCCTGTAGTCTGAATTCAATCAGTGTTCCTTTTTCCACCAGCTTTTTGCTTTAACATCGAGCTATAACTTTTTCTTAGTTTACCTGATGGTTTTTCAACCTACCTAAAAATTAGGCAAAAAATATATTAGGTTTAGTTGAGCCGTTATTAACCTTCTGCATTGATAAAGGGTAGTAGAGCAACTACTCTGGCTCTTTTGACAGCTTCGGTTAAATCTCTTTGTTGTTGAGCTGTTAACCCTGTAATCCGACGTGGTAAAATCTTGCCTCTTTCGGTAATAAATTTACGCAATAATTCGACATCTTTGTAGTCGATAGGATCACTAGGTTTAATGGGAGAAAGACGTTTGCGATAATATGCCATAGTTAATAAATTGTGAGTAATTTTGAGTTAATTAAGGTTTTTTGTCGCAATTAAGTAATGACTATTAAAAGTTAATGTTCTTACTTAATTTCCTTATGAACAGTGTGAGTATTACAATGGGTACAGAATTTTTTTAGTTCCATTCTGCCGGTGGTGTTACGACGGTTTTTCATCGTAGTATAACGAGATACTCCTGGCGATCGCTTGTTATTATTACTGCGACATTCGGTGCACTCTAAGGTGACGATTATGCGGACTCCCTTTTTACTGGCCATGATTTTTTGTGAGAACTATTTTATTTATTGATTGTAAGCGAACACGCAAATTCTTATTTTTGCATATTACGCCGAAGAGTAACAAGTAATTTTTTTAATCTGATATCTAAAGAGTAACCCCTAGGAGTTTGAATAATTATCGTTTCCGCCAGGCGATCGTGAAAAGCGCGATCTAAATCTTCATCAAAAACGGCAGGGATACAGTCAACTAGGAGCGGTGTTGCCAGTAAAAGCATTACGATCCCATTATTAAAATTGATCATCAAACCCCAACTGGAAAGCATAGCAAAAAAACCGGCCATCCCTTCTCTTTTTGCCAGAGTTATCAAGTCAGGAACACGATTAAAACGATAGTGAATAACTTTCATATCTAGGGCATAACGTCCCAAACTTTGTCCTTGATTATTGGCTACGAAAAAAACTCGCATCGCCAGCCAACAAAGTAGGAATATTAACCACCAAGCTTGACCAAAAAATATGCTAACAAACCAAATAGTCACAAAATCAATAGCAAATGCGCCAATTCTTCTTTCTATAGGAACTTTTGGGAAACGCCTATTGACTCTTTCTTCTTGATAATTTTCATACATGTTTATTTAATTATTACAGATATAAATGGTGGTATTTCCTAGGAATACTGGCTATTTTATCTAACAATATTTTCCTCTATTTCTAATCTTTGAGCTATTTGTTTAATACGGAAGCTCAATGCTAGCAACAGAGGGAATCATTTCAAGTTTTTGCTCTCATTTACCCTTTTGAATGATCTCCAATTTATTCTGTTGAATACCTTCCAACTTAGCATCTTGAGAAATTCTTGTCTGTTTAATTTCTTGTAGATTGAACATGTTTTCTCTCTCCTCAGAGCCCAGGAGTTTTTGATTTTAATTAAGTATTTCTTGCGAAATGTATTCTGTCTAAATTGCAACTATTCTGTTAATTTGTTATTTAAATATTCTACAAAAACTAGCTTATAAATCCGATAACTGTTTTAGAGAAAATTCTGCGGCATCTCTAACTTGAGGATGGGAATCTTTGGCGAGAAAATTGAGTGCAGAAATACTTTTGTTTAAATTTAAATTGCCCAAAGCTTCGGCTAATCTTTGTCTGGTTAGCCAATCTTCAGAATTAGCAAAATTTAACATTTTATCTATTGCATCAAGAGCTTTGATTTCTCCTAGACCTGCGATCGCGGCTTGTTGTAAGATTGGTTCATTACTATCAAGAGCTTCTAATAATAATGCTTTGGCTCTTTGATCTTGTAAATTACCTAGAGAAACCGCAGCACTAAAACGTACTAACCAACTGTCATCTTCATAAAATGCTCTCACTAAGGCTTCAAAGGCTCGATTGTCGCCCAGATAACCCAAAGCGCCTGCGGCATCGGCTCTGATGCCATAATCCTCATCGGTTTGTAATAGTTCAACTAATAGAGGATAGGATTCTGGGGTCGGTTTAACTCCCAAAGCAAAGATTGCCATCGAGCGCACTGGCAGCATTTCATCATATAAAACTTTTTTAATTAAAGGTAGTGCTTCTTCTGGGGATGCCTCTCTTAAGGAGACCAGCGCTAACAAGCGATCGCGTGAATTGGTGCTTTCTAATTGAGTAGCAATTTCGTCCAAATTTATCATCGGTTTTTTGAGGATGAGGGGGAAAATGGAATAGTTTGTAGGAGAACAAGCGAAGGAGTTTTATTTATCCTCGAATGGGGACTCATCTAGCGGTCAGCATTTCCTTGCGCCCTTATTCAAGGTTTACGCTTTTCAAGTTAGTTATGAATTTTTAAGGAATACTTAATATATCTCACTAATAAAATTTGATGAAAAAAAACGATAGACTCAATAAGTATAGATATTTGGCTGAAATATTACCAAGACAAATAAATGAATCTCCAGCGCGATCAACTGGAGAATATAAGTCGAAAATTTTATGGGTTAATGGGCAGCCTGCTTCTGCAAAGCCGTGCCGCTAGACTGAGCTAGATAAATACCGGTCAGTACAATGGAAAATCCTACCCAAGTGACGGAACTGAGACCTTCAGTAAAGATCATCCAGGCCAAAATAGCGCTGACAATCGGCTCCAATAACAGAAACAAAGAGACAAAACTAGAAGATAACTTGTCCATGGTGTCAGCTAATAAACGCTGACCGAAACCTTCGCTGATAACCCCCAATCCAACTACACCCAAGACTGCGATACTAGTTGTGGGAAACAATTGCTCTGAGTTTATCAGTATTACAGGAATGAGAATGAGACTACCAATAGCACAGCGCCATAACAAAATTGTTGTCGCCGAAAAACGGTTGCGGAGTTGTTCCACTACCAAAAAATAGGTACCTAAAAACACAGCTGACATCAGGGCAAAAAGGTCACCAATTAAAGAGCCCTCAGCTCCGTTAAGATCCTCTACCCCTAGAGCGATCGCACCAGTTAATGCGATCGCCATGCCCAGAAGAAATTTTTTGTCAAACCGATGCCCTAAAAATAGCCACCCTCCTAGACTAGTAAAGATGGGAGTGAGATTATTCAACAGCATAGACTTGGCAACGGAGGTATATTCCAGAGAAATAGCCCAGAGTACCAGAGAAATAATGGAGATCAATCCTACACTACTCAGTAGCAACAACTGTTGCATCGTGAGCGGAGCTTTTTCTTCTTGATCCTGGTTGGGGGAAATCTGGTGACTAATGAATCTGCCGCCACCAAACAGAATCACAAAGATAAATAAACGATTAAACACCGTAGCATTAGCCCCTAATTCGGTCTCGCTGAAGCGAATGAAAATAGGTGCGAAGGACACGGATAGGAGTGCAATGCAAAGGGTGAGAATTGCAATTAGGTTGGTCTTCTCTTGTCTGTCTGAGAGCAACTGGGACTGCATCATGGAAACAGGGGTTAGGGGGATAAGTCTCGACTAATTATCCCACCTTATCGATCGCTGGGGACTCAACATTAACTTTTATTACGGGACAAAAATACTACAGAGCAAGGTTATTCGCAGCCTTTTCTATAAAATCGATAATTTCTGGCATTTTAGCCAGCATCCCTCGCCCTCCTATGTATTGGGTATTGATAGCAGCCGCCGCTGTTGCTCTTTGGGCAGATTCTTTTAATGTCAATCCAGAAATAAGAGAAGACAAAAACACTCCATGATAGACATCTCCGCAACCTGTAGTATCAACGACCTTATTTAGTTTAAAAGCAGGTTGAGAGAAATTTTCCCCTTGCTTATTGAAAATATGGCTTCCATGCTCGCCATCAGTAATCCCAACCAGTTCACATCCTTGATCTAGAAAACATTGTGCCGCATTTTGGATCTTGGTTTTTTTAGTATATTTCTCAGCAAAATCTCTAGCGACGATACAAATATCAATCAATGAGATCAGAGGATCTAATTCAGAACGATAACGACCCCCGCCACCATCAAATGAAATCTTAACTCCATGTTCTTTTGCTAATTTACAAGCTTGGAAGCAACATTGAAGATGTCTGCCATTGAGATGTACAATTTTGGCTTTTTTAATTATTTCTGCGGCAATACAATCTTTTGTTAGTTCTGGTGTATTACCAGGACGATAGGCAATCGAACGTTGACCATCCCTTTCTCTGATCCAGACAGAAGCGATGGAAGATGTTTTTCCTGGGTTAATTTGAATATGCTTTGTAATCACCCCATAGCTGTTAAATTCTTCGAGGATAGATTGACCAATCAAATCATTTCCCAGCGAATCTATCATCGCTACTTTAGCACCTAGTTTGGCTGCTGCTACGAGAGCTGTCGCGACTGGCCCACCTCCTTGAAATTTGGCATCAATTGCTTGTTGAACACTGTCTTCAGAAGAAAACTCTTGAACAATTGTCAGTAGATCCAACGTGGAAACACCAATACCTACTATGTCGTAATCTTTCTCCGATTGAGAAAATTCCACTAGCTTCTTAAGTAATTTAAACGAATAAAATGGACAAAGTTCAAAACTAGAGTTTATAGCAATCCTAAATCATTTGTGAAAAAGTGCGAGCGTCTCGCTCGCGTGAGCAAGATGGTCGTGCAGAGGACGTGCTTCGCAAGCACACTACTATCGGTTTTCATGACTCACATAGGATTGCTATAGAACTAGAACTATAATTTCTGTTAACCCGTTTTCTTTTAAGGTTTCCCCTTTAACCTCAATAATAAAAATAGACTTTTCAACCTAAACGCGGTTTATAAGAATATTCTCTAATTGCGATCGCGCCTTGTTATTATAGTATTTAATAGGTAGGGGCGAAAAGCATTTTGCTCCTAAAAAATATGATTTTTAGCCTATATCTAAACACTGTAAGATTACAACAGATAATTTAGAGGTTTGGCAGTGCCAAAACCCTACCTAATAAGAAATCACCTAAGTGTTTAATAGAACAGTAATTTTTTGCCATGACCTAGTCTTCAGTGGCAAAAATAGGTTGCTGTATGGTTTGTCTGAGTTCTTGGCGGGTTTTATCTTCCAAAAACTCTTCTTGTAGCACTTGCCATTCTTGCCATTTTTGATACCGAGTTTTGGTAAAATGAGCTGCGAGTTTAGGCATTTGTTCTGCGATCGCAGATTGTAAGACTTTTTCTAATACTTCTCTTAAAACATAACAATCTTGAATTTGACCAAGAACTTCTTGAATTTGTTCTATTTGCTTGACGTAGTAATTATAGGTATCCCCATAGAAATGAGAAAATAGCTCCAAATTATAGCGAGTTTTTTTAGCTGCTTTGCGTAGATCGTGGAGAATTGGCTCTTGTTTTTCTAATATTTGTCTGACTGTCTGGTGATCTAGGGATTCAGAAATGTGAACTGCTCCTTGGTTTAGTTCGACTCCTACTAGCCAACCAGGATGGAGTAACAGTTGACTAACCTGTGGTAATAGTAAATCTGGCAATACAGGATAGATAGAAAATTCGCCGATCATTTGAAATCGAGACTTATCTAACCAATTTTGTAGTCCTTGGGTGAGATCGAGATATAGTTTGCTATTGAGAGTTTCCCGAACCCGTTTTAATTCTTTTTTTCGCTGTTTATTCAGAGATTTGATAACTTTATCTAAATTTTTTTGCTCTGATTTAGGTAATTGCGGTCGGTAATCATTGGCCAAAGCAGCTAGTAATACATCTAAATCTCGGAGTTTACCCAAAGAACGACCTATTTTCGCGATATTTCGCTCACTTACTGTCGCTGGTAAGTCTAACGCGATCGCAAATCCCGAGATCGCACTCCGTAAGCGACGCATTCCTACTCGCATTTGATGTAAGTCTTCGGGATCTTTATCTTTGAGCACCCCCGCTTCATATTTGAGCATTTTACGACTGTGTTTTGCGATCGCAATTTTAGCCCATTCTTTGATTGTTACTGCGTGCTCTTTATCGCCCATTTCTCCCCCTGCTTTCTAGCCAAGTGAAGCTCCCTTGCTTTTAATCTACACTTAATACTTACATAATTGTTACTTAATACTTATTACTTAATAATTCCTAGCAGAGGCTTATTCCTCGGGGGTAAAATCCGTATTATCTAAAAGTTCTTTCTTGGATCGCTTTAGCTGTTTCCAGAACTTTTTAATTTCATCATAAGCATCATGGGGACTAATTTTGCCATTAGCCTCTAAACTGCAAAGATAAGATACTTGTTGAGCAAATTGCTGTAAATTAGCATTAAAAACTAGGTTTTGAGGGGTAAATTCACCGTAATAGTTGCCGATGGGATATAAAAACTGTTCTTTGATGTTATCTGATTCTTCCGTCATGTTTTTCCCTCCTTTACCAAGAATGTAATGCTCTTAACTGGGGTGTTTTTTTAGACTGATGTGTCTCCATACGAGTTAAGACATCATCAAGGATAGTAACGCCTTCAGAAATATAAGCTCCTTTGTTTAGCATAACGCATTCAGCCCGCTCAGCCATAGCCGCATCGGTAATTTCTGCCCGTGAGGGAATTCTTTTTTTGACCAAATTTTCTAACACCTGAGTTGCCCAAATTACAGGAACATGAGCCGCTTCACAGAGCCACAGAATTTCTTCTTGCATTTCTGCGAGGCGTTGATAACCAATTTCTACGGCCAGATATCCCCGGGCAATCATTACTCCAAAGGGCTGTTGCCCAGCAGCAGTGACGATCAATTCAGGCAAATTTTTGACTGCTTCAGGAGTTTCAATTTTTGCCACAATGGCTGGTTTACGCCAATTAGCGCCCAAGCGCGCTTGTAATTCTAGCTGAAGTAATTCAATATCAGCAGGTTGCTGGACGAATGAGTAACCAATGATATCTGCATTAGTAGCAATAAAGTCTAAATCTTTTTTGTCTTTGTTAGTTAGGGGGTTGAGATTAAGAGCGGTATCGGGGAAATTAATTCCTTTATCAGGACGGAGTTTTTCGCCTTTAGTTCTAGTATGGGTAATCTCTAAGAGAACTCCTTCAGGAGATAAAGATTTAACTCTCGCGCCAATTTTGCCGTCATCGATCCATACTTGGGCCTTGACTTTAAGTTGACCCAAAATTTCAGGAATAGTGCAGTTAGCTTTAAAAATCTTTTTGTCAGCAGTGAGGGGTTCTTCTTGGCTCAATAACAATCTGTCTCCTTGATGCAAACGTTGTTGGTTTTTGGCTAGTAAAACCTTGCCTAAGCGAGGTTTCGGCCCTCCGATATCCATAAACAACGTACAAGAACGCCCTGTTTCAATTTCCGCTTGACGGAGACGCTTAATCATTGCTGCCCACTGTTCTTTCGTATCATGGGCACAGTTAATACGAATACAGTCTGTCCCTCGTTGGACTAATTCTCGGACTAATTTGTAATTTTCCGCTGCTTCTGTTGGTAAAGTTACCATAATTCTGACTCGCCTCTGGTTTGCCGACTTACCAAAAACCTCTTCGGTATGTTGAGTTAAAAAGCGATCACCAGCCAAAAAAGCGGCTAAAGAAGGACGTTGGGGCAAAAGATAAGGATCTTGATGACATACAGCCCCCAAAGTAGTGATTACTGCGTCTATGTTGGGTAGAACTCGCGATTCGATGCGTCCGAGAGAAGATAAACCCCAAGGCATCAAAGCTAATTGTAATTGACGCAAATCCTCACTTCTTAAAGCTAAATAGTAAGCTAAGTTTAAAGCACTTTCTGCAAATGATTGGCGCGCGATCTCTGGCCGCCAGCGATTAAAAGTTTTATCTCCTTCATGAATTATAGTTTGACGAATTCTTTGTAATTCCTTAAGCAAAACTTGAGGCTCTGTAGGCTGATTAAGACTAAAGTTTTGATTCGGCGCAAGATAAGTTTTCATCACAATTAATCTCTCGCTTAAATACCTGCCATGTCTATCTTTAATACTAGAGACCAAACTTGAAGAACTTGTGAACAAAAATCATTATTTTCATTAACTAAATGTTAATCTATCCTTAATCTTTTAAGATAATTGCTAACTGAAGAATCACCACAATAATTTCGAATAATTTACTTAAAAATGTAGTTATTCTTGGAATTTAAATTATACTAATTTGAATAAAGAACATGACAGATAATGTAGGGGTTTGGCAGTGCCAAACCCCTACCTAAATTGTATGTGTCGTAAACATTATTTAATATAGTATTACAAAATTATAAAAGCGACTAAATTTATAGTGTCCAAGAGCTTATAGATTGAGAAATTATGCAAGCAAAAAGCGCCCCCTGATTCAGGAGACGCTTAGAACAAAATTATATTTTCAGCTAAATAACTAACTAACTCTTAACCATTGATAGCAGGAGCAGTTAAAGCAACAGGAGCGGACTCACCAGCAGCTAAGTCTAAGGGGAAGTTGTG
>JAAUYH010170004.1_pt1 | contig 10576 bp, 9 predicted proteins | sample 7278061 | NCBI WGS metagenome assembly JAAUYH01 (sample SAMN14350203, study PRJNA611818) | marine sediment metagenome | isolation source: surface marine sediment (0.6m) | place: French Polynesia: Moorea | collected 2018-08 | reverse complement strand
GCGCGCGGGACACCTTCGTGAAGCGAGCAAAGATCGCCCGACAGACGGTCGGGCAGCATTGGCACGACGCGGTCGGGGAAATAGGTGGAATTGCCCCGCGCCCAGGCCTCGCGGTCGAGCGCAGACCCGGGGCGCACATAATGCGCGACATCGGCGATGGCGACCCAGACGATGTGGCCGCCCCGGTTCTTTGGATCATCGTCCGGTTCTGCGAAAACGGCATCGTCGTGATCGCGGGCATCCGACGGGTCGATGGTGATGAGGGGCAGGTCCGTCAGGTCTTCGCGCCCCTCGAGCCCCGCAGGCGTCATACCGTCGGCTTCGGCAATGGCGTCATCCGGGAAATCGTCGCGAAGCCCGTGCTGGTGGATCGCGATCAGCGAGACGGCCCTGGGCTGCGACGGGTCGCCCAGCCGGGTGACGATGCGGGCGCGCGGCAGGCCGAGGCTGTCCTTCGGCCCCGACTGTTCGGCTTCGACCAATTCGCCGTCCTTCGCACCATGCGTGGCGCCGGGGGCCACGCGCCACTCGCGGCTGACACCTTTGTCGACGGGCAGGATGCGCCCCCCTTCGGCCGACTTCCGAAAGACGCCCAGGATCTTGCGGGGGTTCGTGCCGATGCGGCGGATAAGCCGGCCTTCGTAGGCGTGTGCCTCGCCCCGAACGGGCTGGAGGCGCGCGAGGATGCGATCCCCCTCCCCCAGCGCCGGGTCAGCGGCTCGGAGCACCAGCAGCACGGCCGGCTCCGGGCTCTCGCCCTGCCATTCAAGCGGGCGGGCATAAAGATCGCCGTCCTTGGACGGCTCCGTCACCTGCAGGACAGAAACGGGGGGAAGCTTGTCGGGATCGCGGTAGGTCTTGCGCCGTTTTTCCAGATGCCCGTCTTCTTCCAGCTGGCGGAGCAGCCGCTTGAGGTCGATCCGGTCCGCGCCCTTGATCCCGAAGGCCTTCGCAATGTCGCGCTTGGCCGTCAGTGTCGGGTTTTCCGCAATCCAGTCGAGGATGTCTTGTTTGGAGGGAAGGCACGCCATGGATCTGGCGGTAGCACGGCGACTTGCCGAGGTCACGTGACAAGTTGAAAACGGCCCACGTAACGTTGAGCGTGCCAAGGCTTGCAGAGATGCATGCCTCCGGCGGGCATATTTGGGCCATGAAGAAGGAGCACGCTTGCGTTGAGGCTAACCGGAGACAAGGTCAAGGCAGGGTCAGGCGAGGTCGGACGCCTTGTCGACATCGCTCAGTTGATTGACGTAGCCCACCGGACCCGGAAGAGTGGGCAGCGTGTCGTTCAGCGTTTTGGGATGGGACCAGCGGACGTTCTGCAAGAACCCGCTGGGAGCAAGACCGGGATGGCGAAGACCGATCAGCCAATAGCCACCGTCTGGTGCCGGCCCAAGGACGCTTGGGCGCCGTCCGAGGATCGAGAACGCGCGGGCGAGATGGGCCGGGCTGACGCCGGGAATGTCCGATCCGATGAGCACGGTTGGCCCGGGCGTGGCACGCAGCATGCGGGCCATGCGTTTCCCCAGATCGCCCGATCCCTGCGGCAGCCGTTCCAGATATCGGGGCCAGACGCGGCTGGCGAGCCCTGCATGGTCAGGGGAGACGGCCAGGACGATCCGCCAGCGGGGATCTGCGATACGGCGGAGAAGCGCGCGGGTCTGATGCCGATACCACCAGGCGGCACGGGTCAAGCCGATGCCTTGCCCCAGCCGGGTCTTCACGCGACCTGGCCACGGTTCCTTGACCATCACGATGACTGTCTGTTGCCTCACAAGCGCTTCGACATATTGCGATGCGGGATACCGGCGTCCATGAACTCGTCCCCGTAGGCGACATAGCCCAGCGCTTCATAAAACCCGATGGCATGCGTTTGCGCGGCCAGTATCGCCTTTGCGGCGCCTTCTTCGCGCAGGACAGTCGCAGCTTCTTCCATCAATGCCTTGCCCAGCCCAAGTCCGCGTGCCGCGTCCAGAACGGCGACCCGACCAATCTTGCCGGTGCCGTCCTGCAAAAGGAGCCGGGCTGTGCCAACCGGTGCATCGTCGTGGAAGGCGATCAGGTGCAGCGCGTCGGCGTCCTTGCCGTCGCGTTCCTCATGTTCCGGAACGTTCTGACCTTCGATGAAAACGATACGCCGGATGTCCAGAATGGCGTCCAGATCGTCTGGTGTGGCACGGCGGATCACGCGAAATACCCTTCGATGATCTTCGCGTAGATCGCCTTCAGTTGCTCGACTTGAGCGACATCGACCCGCTCATCGACCTCGTGCATCGTTTTGCCCACAAGACCGAATTCGACGACCGGGCAATGGTTCTTGATGAAGCGCGCATCCGACGTGCCGCCCGAGGTGGAAGTTTGCGGCCTGATGCCGGTGACCGCTTCAACGGAGGCGCCGACAAGGTCCGACAGGGCACCCGGTGGCGTGAGAAAGCTCTCCCCGGAAACCTTGACGGTCATATCGATCTTCACGCCGGTGTCGCCCGCCACACGCGCGGCTTCGGCACCCAGCCAGTCCGTCAGCGAGGCTGCGCTGTGGGCGTCGTTGAACCGAATGTTGACCGTCGCTTTGCAGGTCGCCGGGATGACGTTGGTGGCCAGGTTACCAGTGTCGAAGGTCGTGACCGCAAGCGTTGACGGGTCGAAATGCTTGGTGCCCTCGTCAAGGACATGATCCGAGAGGTTGCTAACCAAACGCGCCAGCGCCGGAACGGGGTTCTTTGCGCGATGGGGATAGGCTGAATGCCCTTGCACGCCGGACGCCGTGAAAAAGGCCGTCATCGAGCCGCGCCGCCCGATCTTCATCATGTCCCCGAGCGTTTCGGGGCATGTCGGTTCCCCCACAAGACAGTCGGACATCGCTTCGCCGTTCGCGGCCATCCAATCCAGAATGGCCGTCGTGCCGTCGGTCGCATCGGCTTCTTCATCGCCCGTGATGGTGATCAGGATCGCGCCATCGGGCGGTGCGGTCGCGACATGATCGATGGCCGCCGCAACAAAGGCGGCAACGCCGCTTTTCATGTCGGTCGCGCCGCGCCCGTAAAGCCAGCCGTCCCGGATCTCGCCCGAGAATGGCCCGACGCTCCAGTCGGTTTCGTCGCCCGGCGGAACCACATCGGTGTGACCGTTGAACCCGAGCGTGCGGGGGTGTGCCTTGTCGCCCCAGCGCGCGACCAGATTGGCAATACCTCCACGGTCTGTGCGAAAACAGGTGAAGCCTGCATCGCTCAGCAGGTCTTGCAGCAAGACAATGGCCCCGCCTTCATCCGGGGTAACGGACGGGCAGCGCACCAGGGCTTGGGTCAGATCAACGGGATCACAAGTCATGCCATTGGCTACCTTGCCAGCCAGAGGGCTGCAATCGGCCTGTGACCGGAAAACCACCCTATCCGCCCGCTTTTGCTATGCAATCTTCCCCGAGCACCCGCATTAATTCATTGTTAACCAAAATAAACCCGAGGCAGGGTCATGAGGTGCGGGACGCGAGAAAACTCCGACCGTATCGTTCAAGAGTTACCCACGTAACCGGCTGACCGGCTGCGTGCCCTGCCCTGTTTGAGGCTGAGGCGGGCATGCCCGAGCTAAATTATGACACCGGCGCGACGGCGCAGGAGATGGCCGAGTTGATCTTCGGAAACGGGGTCACGGTGACGAACGCCACCTATACCGGCGATCCGGATGCATCGGCCATCTATTCCAACGGCGACGCGATTTCGCCGGGCGTGGTGCCCAGCGACACCGGCGTTATCCTGTCCAGCGGCGAAGCGGACCGCTTCACGAATATCTCGGCCACGAACCCCAACGCTCGGACCAACACAACGACGCCCAACAGCGGCCCGAACAACGATCCGGATTTCAACGCCGTAGCCGGGCGATTCACGTTCGACGCCTCTTACCTGGAGGTCGAGTTCACGCCGGATGACGACGTGAACTTCATCACGATCGAGTTCGTGTTCTCATCCGAAGAATATCCCGAGTTCTCGGATTCGATCTACAACGATCTCTTCGCCGTTTGGATCGACGGGGAGGCAGTACCACTCGCCGCCGGTAGCGGGCTGGCCAGTGTCACGAACATCAACCAGTCCGGTGACATCAATCTTTTTAACAGCAATACGGCCGACCAGTTCAACACCGAGATGGACGGGTTCACCGTTTCGATGTCATTCGTCATTCCGGTCACACCCGGGGAAACGAACACGCTGAAGGTCGGCATCGCCGACGTCGGCGACAGCGCATATGACTCGAACGTCCTTATCGCCGCCAACAGCGTTCAGGGCACCATAATCGCCAATACGGATGAGTTGTTGCTGCGCCCTGGCGACAGCCGCGTTGTGGATGTGCTGGCCAATGACATCAATGCCACGGGCGGGGCCGCGTTCATCACGCACATCAACGATCAACCCGTCTCGCCAGGCGATAGCGTAACGCTGTCGACCGGTCAGACCGTGACGCTGAATGCCGACGGAACGCTGACGCTGGTCGGCGACGAAGTCTCGGAAGACGTTGCATTCACTTACGAGGTGAGCTCGACAACGGGCGAGAATGCGGTCGGCTTCATCATCGTCGACACGGTGCCTTGCTTTGTTGCCGGGTCGCTCGTTCGAACCGAGAAAGGGGAGGTGCCGGTCGAGCGGCTGCAGGTCGGCGACAAGATCATAACGAAGGACGAAGGGGCCCAGCCGATCCGCTGGATCGGGCGGCGGCGCATGCCGGCAGAGGGCAAGATGGCCCCGGTCGAGATCGCGGGGAACACCTTTGGCACCCACGGGCTGGTCCGGGTCTCGCCGCTCCATCGTGTCCTTGTCCAGAACATGCATGCCGAACTTCTTTTCGGCTCAAGCGAAGTTTTGGTTGCCGCACGCGATCTTGTGGATGGCAAGGCCGTGCGGCAAGTCAGCGGAGGCTGGGTCGAATACTATCACCTGCTGTTCGACCGCCATCAGATCATCTGGTCTGACGGGCTGGCCAGCGAAAGCTTCCTGCCCGGCCCACAGACCAAATCCTGTTTCGAGGATAGGATGGTCGAAGAGATCACTACGCTCTTTCCTGAACTCGATCCCGGCACGGGCGAAGGCTATGGCCCCACGGCCCGGCCAGCGCTGAAACACTTCGAGGCACGGCTCCTGGTCGCCTGAGCGAAGGCTCGTCCAGCAGTCTACCTCTTCCTTCGTGTACCGCATGCACCTGAGAACCGAGTTGAAGGCATATTCTGACAGGAGCTATGGGAAGTTGAGATCGACTCCGTCACCGTCCGAGCATTTGTATGGCCAAACTCCGGTACTGCCTTCGTACCTCACAGGTCCGACAGAACCTCTGGTGTATCAGCCTCTGAAACGGTGCCCATGCCTCCATGATGTGTCTCACCGGCGGCATCGATGTTCATCTATGGGCGGCAAGATTCCGTGATACAGGCAAATGACTCCATATTTTCGAGCCTCGATGTTCATCTATGTCGAGAAGAAATGGTGCCCAGGAGAGGACTCGAACCTCCACGTCCATACGGACACTAGCACCTGAAGCTAGCGCGTCTACCAATTCCGCCACCTGGGCAGGTGTCGTGGATTTGCGGCGTAACCTCAAGATTTCGCGGAGTCAACCAATACGTCGATTGTTTGCACGTGCGGCTCATTGGTTCGTGTGCATGGGGCAATTCGCTTGCATCAGAGAGCATCGGCTTTCCGACTTGAGCGAGCGGTTGACGCCAGCCATTGAAGTGGGCTCGGTAGATGGCGAGCTCTTGGCTGCACCAACAAGTTGCCAGGCCATCGCATCAGAGTTTTCGTGGCTGGCGCGCGAGACCAGGCTTTGCTTACACCGAATTGTCCAGGTCCGGCAGGACCCTGAGCAAGATCACAACCCAAGCTCTGAAATGATCCCCGGCAAGTCCATCGGATGATCGATCTGGATGGTGGCTGCCTGCCATTCCTCCGGAGCGCCATAGCCCCAGCGCACCGCGACAGAGGGCATGCCTACCGACTCCGCGGCCGCGAAGTCATGGTGACGATCACCGATCATGACGGCATTTGTCGCGGCCTCTCCTGTCTCGGCAAGGGCGTAGGCTAAGAGGTCGCCCTTCCAGTTTCGTGTACCGTCCAGTTCAGGGCCAAACTCGGCCTTGAAAAATGGGGCCAACCCGAAATGCGCCGTGATCTGCGTTGCCGCAACATGCGGCTTAGCGGTCGCCAGATACAGCCGGTGCCCCGCCTCGGACAAGGCTTGAACCATCGGGAAGACGCCATCAAAGACCTCGGCATCGAACATGCCACCTTCGGCATAGATCTCGCGATACGCGTCGATCGCGTCCTGCGGGTTTGGCAACCCGATGGTTGTGAAACTGTCGATGAACGGCGGACCGATCATCCAAGTCAGGTCTTGTTGCGCGATATCGGGCCGCCCGATCCTGTGGAACGCCGCTTGCAGCGACGACAGGATACCGGGCTGTGAGTGCATCAATGTGCCGTCCAGATCGAGAAAAACCGCAGTCATTGTTCCCCCTTCAGAACGCTTGTTTCGGCAACGATCACTGCGTTTTCTTCCAGCGCCCGGGTCATCAGGGCGCGATCCTCGTCCCCGATGTCGTGGCCTTCGGCTTCGCGGTCGGTTAGCGTGCCGTAGCTTGTCACGTCGAGCGGGTTCAAATCTGCCGTTTTCAGAACCTGCACGGTTTCACGCACGGCCTCGGCTTCGTCCCGGCCCGCCGAGTAACAAAGAAGTGCCGCGCCTGTCGCCGCCTCGGGCAAGCCATCGCCCTTGGCGCGGCCGACTTCGACAAGAAGGGTATAGACGTCGAGAGACTTCTTCGGTGCCATGCGACAAGCGCCTAGGGCCTTCGAAGGGTTTTGTCTAGCTCAAGCCCAAGGGATCAACAAAGCACTATCCGGGTTGTCAGGGCTGATCGATTGCGTGCGTTCGTAAAGATAACGGAACGCCGCGCGAACCGGCCAGGTCATATCATCGCTCATGAACTCGGCCCAAAGCCGCCCTGCCTCATGGGCAGAGATATCGCTTTGAAGCGCATGCGCCAGCGAGTCCAATCGATTGGCGCGAAGGGCTGGCAACACGACATCCACGCCGCGCGTCAAACACTCTGCGTCGGTCGGCGGGTCGCTCAGGTTGACACGGTGGATCAAGTGCAAGGTTCGAAATCCATTCATCAAGGCGGCGCGAACCGATGGGTCGGCAAGCTTGTAGTGGTCGCGAAAGGCGTTCCAGTTCCAATAGAGATCATCCTCCAGCCAGCCCAGCTGCAGCCGGTCGGAAAGTGCAAGCGCCGTCGCTCCAATGAAAGCGTTGAAGTCCTCATCCGGCGTAGCCGCCGCCAGAAGGATCGCGGTGTTCAGACGGGTCTGATCCACGGCCATAAGCCCGCGGCCAAAGCTTTGAACATCAAGCGCGTGCAGGGCCGCTCCGGCTTCTGCCAGCCGTTCCACCGCGTTGCGGTGATGTCGCACGACCTCGACCAGGTCGCGAACGGCCTGACGCGTGCGGAATACTTCCGCGGAACTCGTAAACATGGTTAAGACCCTATTACAACCGTATGGCGAAACGGCGGCAGGTCCGGGCCGTTCCCAAGAAAAGCTTTGGGCGGGTCTGCCCAAAGTGTGCGGAGTTTGCGCAGACAAAAGATCGCGGACTCACCGACCAGCCAGGTCGGTGAATTCAATCAGGTCAGGCCGCTTCAGTCACGAAGAAGCTCGTTGATGCCGGTTTTGGACCGGGTCCTTTCATCGACGCGCTTCACGATGACCGCACAATAAAGGTGCACGCCACCCGTCGACGGCATGGACCCAGCAACGACCACCGAATAGGGCGGCACTTCGCCGTACATCACCTCACCCGTGTCGCGGTCGACGATCTTGGTCGACTGGCCGATGAAAACGCCCATGCCCAGAACCGAGCCTTCACGGACGATCACACCCTCCACGACTTCGGAGCGCGCGCCGATGAAACAGTTGTCCTCGATGATTGTGGGACCTGCCTGCATCGGCTCAAGAACGCCGCCGATGCCGACGCCACCCGAAAGATGGACGTTCTTGCCGATCTGCGCACAAGAGCCAACGGTGGCCCATGTGTCCACCATGGTCCCGCTGTCGACATAGGCGCCGAGGTTCACGAAGGATGGCATCAACACAACGCCCGGAGCCACATAAGCCGATTTACGCACGACGCAGTTCGGCACGGCCCGGAAGCCCGCTGCCTGCCACTCGCTGTCGCCCCAGTCCTTCCACTTGCTGTCAACCTTGTCCCACCAGGCGCCGCCCTGAGAGCTGCCCGACTGCTGTTCCATGTCTTTCAGGCGGAAGCCCAGCAGAACCGCCTTCTTGGCCCACTGGTTGACGTGCCACGTGCCGTCGTCCTGCCGCTCTGCCACGCGCAGGGTGCCGCCGTCGAGCGCGTTCAGCGTGTCTTCGATGGCGTCCCGCGTCTCGCCCGTCGTCGCGGGTGTGATCGTATCGCGTGCGTCCCAGGCCGCTTCGATGGCCTGTTCCAGTTGGGCGTTTGACATGAGCTTTCCCCTGTTTCGTCCCGGGGGACTTAACGCGGGGCCGGGTGAAGGGCAACGGGCCTCAGTCGATATCCGTCGTCACCTTGAAACCCGCTTGCCGCAACTGCTCGACGAGTTCGTGCACATGGAACCGGTCCCGCGCTTCGATGACGATGTCCAGTTCGGCCTGCTTCAGCGCAATGCTCTGGAACATGCGCTGGTGGATCACTTCAACGACGTTTGCACCCGCTTCGCCGATCATGCGCGAGATCTCGGCCAGCTGCCCCGGCGTGTCGTCGATCTCGAACGTCAGGCGAGCTATGCGTCCGTCGCGCACGAGGCCGCGCAGGATCAGCGTTGAAAGTACGCGGGAATCGATATTGCCGCCGCAGACAACCAAACCGATTTTCTTGCTCTGGAAGTCGCGCGCCAGCTTTTCTACCACCGCCATGCCCGCGCCCGCCGCGCCTTCGGCGACGATCTTTTCGTTCGACAGAAGATCGAATACGGCCGTTTCAATCTCTGCTTCGGTAGCCGTTTCGATCTGGTCCACGTGGGTGCGGATGACCTCGATGTTGGCCTCCGATGGCTCTTTGACCGCGATCCCCTCGGCAAGGGTCGCGCCGTCGAAATGCGGGCGCGTGCCATCTATCCATGATTTAACGGCATCGAACAAAAGGGCCTGCGCCCCGATCAACTCGATCCCGGGTTTCATCGCCTTCGCCGCTACCGCCATGCCCGCCATGAGCCCGCCGCCGCCGATGGGCACGACGATGGTGTCCAAACCCGGGACCTGCTCAAGCATTTCACAGGCCACCGTCCCTTGGCCCGCCGCGACCAGCAGGTCGTCAAACGGGTGGATCAGCTGAAGCCCCTCGCGTTTTGTCAGGTCATGGGTAAAGGCCATGGCCTCGTCGAAACTCGTTCCATGAAGCTCGACCGTCGCACCGAAATCCCGCGTGCGCTGTATCTTGTTGAAGGGCGTGCCATGCGGCATCACGATGGTCGAGGCGATACCAAGCCGAGTGGCGTTATAGGCGACTCCCTGCGCGTGATTGCCTGCGCTGCAAGCAATGACCCCGACTGCGCGCTGTTCGGGCGTGAGGCTGAGGAGCTTGTTCAGAGCGCCTCGTGCCTTGAAGGCGTTCGTGTGCTGCAGGTTTTCGAGCTTCAGGTAAAGGTCGAACCCAAGCTTCTGCGACAGCCGCGTCGCGTGCACGGTCGGTGTCAGTACGGTCGCATCGCGGATGGCGGCACGGGCCTTCTTTATGTCGTCAAAGTCGAGGCTCATCCGCCAGTTATGACCGGAACCTTGAAAAAGGAAAGGGCCCCGCTTTCGCGAGGCCCTTGCTTCATTCTCTGATTTACCGTCAGTCGCGACTTTCGGGCGTCGCGACCAGATCGGCATCGATGATCTCGCCTTCGTCCATGGGCGCAGCCAACGCGGCGGCCGCTTCTGCCTCGGCCTGCGCTTCCTGAATAACCTTCAGGTCGCGCTCGGCGGCGATGCGGCGAACGCGTTGCGTTGCCCCGCCCGTACCGGCCGGGATCAGACGGCCCACGATGACGTTCTCCTTCAGACCGACAAGCTTGTCCTTCTTGCCTTGAACGGAGGCCTCAGTCAGCACGCGCGTCGTCTCTTGGAACGACGCTGCAGAGATGAAGCTGCGGGTTTGCAGCGACGCCTTGGTGATGCCCAAGAGGATCGGCTCGGCCTGCGCCAGGCGGCGCCCTTCGGCCTCGGCCTTTTCATTCGCGGCATCGAGTTCCGCCTTGTCGACGTGCTCGCCCTTCAGAAGCGTGGTTTCACCAGAATCCTGGATCTCCCACTTCTGCAGCATCTGGCGAACGATCACTTCGATGTGCTTGTCGTTGATCTTCACGCCCTGCAGGCGATAGACGTCCTGCACCTCGTCGATCATGTAGTCCGCCAGTGCCTCGACACCCATGATCGACAGGATGTCATGCGGCGCCGGGTTGCCGTCCATGATGTAGTCACCCTTCTGAACGAAGTCACCTTCCGCGACCGGAATGTGCTTGCCCTTGGGCACCATGTACTCGACGGGCTCCATCGACTCGTCGGCGGGTTCG
>JAAUYH010023874.1_pt1 | contig 10576 bp, 7 predicted proteins | sample 7278061 | NCBI WGS metagenome assembly JAAUYH01 (sample SAMN14350203, study PRJNA611818) | marine sediment metagenome | isolation source: surface marine sediment (0.6m) | place: French Polynesia: Moorea | collected 2018-08 | reverse complement strand
TGCTCGGTGCGCGTTCTGATAGCGAGGAAGCGGAGGAAGCCCGCGTCGGCGAAAGACGCAAGGGAATGTCCTCCAAGACAGCCTCGCCAGGGTCGCACCGCCTCTGCGGTTAATCAAAAAATTAATCAAATTGAGGACTAGAGAATAGGGATTTTAGCTTATCCCGAACTCAGGTTGTATAAATTCATGAGTTAAAATCGATCGCCACTCGAGACATAAATTTTATAAGCAAAGAATGAGAGTTTCAGCTTATCCCGAACTCAGATTACCTAATTATCTTCCCCTAATGCAGTAAGGGCTATTTTTACTAATTGATAAAAATGAGGTTGAGTAACATCGATTTTTTGGGCATTATCTCTGTTTGTACCTAATAAACCGTCTTTACTACCAGGATAAACGGCTAAAACTTTACCTCGATCGTTTCTAATTCTTAACTCATTGATAGAACCAGATAAACTACAAGCATAAGTACGTCCTTGATAGTTAAATATTGCTTTTTTATTACTTTTGGGATTAGTAATTTGAGGAGGTCTTACACCTATAATTTCTAGCTCTACATTAGTTGTATCTTGCCAATGATTTTCTCTTAATTTATAAGCAATATCGAGACGATTGGCTAAAGGAAAATATTCTTGCCAACGCCAGGCGATCGCTTTTATTTCGGTATCGGAATTATCTTCGGCTAAAGTTAATTTAAGGTGAATTTTACCAACTATTTGTTGTTCTTTGATTCTGATATTGGGAGTCCAAAAAACAGGAAAAGCATTACCTATACCCCAAGGTTGTAAACTATCGATTTGTTCGTAAAGATTAAGAGATAATTGTTTTAAGCTAGCTCGAGCATCGATTTTAATCAGAGGTTTGAGATGTTTTGTCTCTAAACATTGATGGGCAAAGTTACTCAATCTTTGTTGAAAAGCAACTAAATTTTGAGTAGGTAAACTAAATCCTCCTGCTGCTTTATGTCCTCCAAATTTCCCTAATAAATCTCGACAAAATTCTAAAGCATCAAAGATATTAAATTCTTCAATTCCTCTAGCCGAACCACGAATTTTACTGCGATCTTCTTCTTCGTAAGTACCAATAAATACAGGAACACCATAACGTTCTACTAAACGAGAAGCAACAATCCCAATTACGCCATGATGCCAACCTTCTTTAACTACTACTAAAACTCTTGCTTGTTGCCAGAGTATAGGAGTATTTTGTACTAACGCGATCGCTTCTTGTTCGATTTCTTGGCATAGTTGTTGACGACGACGGTTAATTTGTTCGCATTGCATCGCCCTTATCTTAGCTAATCCTGGATCGTCTGTAGTCAACAATTCAATAACAGTTTGGGGATCGCCAATACGTCCTATAGCATTAATTCTAGGGCCTAGTTTAAACCCAATATCATCTGGTTGCAATTGCTTTTGTTCTTCCTTGACTCCTGCTACCTGCATTAAAGCTTGTATCCCTTCTAGCTGGGAGTTAGGCAACTGGCGTAAACCTCTTTTTAACCAACGACGGTTAACTCCTACCAAGGGTGCTAAATCCGCAATTGTCCCCAAAGTAAATAATTCTAATAATTGAGTAGTTAGTCCTTTTAGTTTATTTAATTTTTGTGCCGTAGCGATCGCTAAAATATAAGCAACTCCTACTCCTGCTAATCCTCGATAAGGTGAAGTGACAGGCAATAATTTCGGGTTAAGAATAGCATCGGCAGGAGGTAATTGAGGTGGTAAATCGTGATGATCGGTAATAATTACACTCAGTCCTAACTCTACCGCCAGTAAAATCGGTTCGTAAGCAGAAATACCATTATCAACCGTAAGAATTAAACCTACTCCCGCAGCAGCAAATTCTTCGACAATACGAGTATTAATGCCATAACCATCTTTCATGCGACTGGGAATAGCATAGTCTACATCTGCTCCTAAATGTTTTAACGCCCGCAATAGTAAAGCAGTACTAGTCATGCCATCTGCATCATAATCACCGCAAATAGCAATTTTCTCTTCAGACGCGATCGCATCTACTAATAACTCTACACTAGTAGCCAGATCGGAAAATTCCTCTATAGGCGAAGGTAAAGCCTGAGATTCTGGTTCGATATAAACCTTTGCTAAATCTGCCGTAGCAATACCCCGATTAAGAATTACCTGTGCTACCAAAGGAGCAAACCCAGTACTTAGAGTTAATTCAGATACTTTTTCTGGTTGTACTTCTGCAATTTGCCATCTTTGATTTGGTAGCCGAGATCGATCTTCTCTCATTCAATTTTTTAGTAAAAGGCGAACAACCATTTTACTGTAACTACGGTCAAAGAGAATAACGCTCTAACTTGATATCTTTTGAATGAGAGCGTTGATTGGGATACATTCATAACGTAGTCAATCAGCTGCTTTTTGGTAGCGACTAATTTCAAGATCGCTAAGACGATGCTCAATGTTTATACTCGCATTGCGATCCGCCTGTAACACTTCCCCGTCAAAGGTGAAGAATCGATCTCCGTCCCGTCTCCCCAAGAGAGTTCCGTTACGGCTATCAACCTGCGAAGTGTAGGCTGGATTTATCAACGTCACCACCGATTGACGACGCTGAGAAACTTGCTCTATCGCGGCACGCAATTCACCTTTACACCATGCAGCCAAACGACGATTAATCTTTTTGCTCTTCCTTTTATTGCGGATAGGTTGAGATAAATCCTCACAAACAATTTGCTTATGAGTCTGAAAAATCTGATGAACGCCCGTTCTAATCTTGGTTCTAATGAGTGCGCGCACCTTGGTTTGAGACTTGTTTTGATTTTTTGTGCCTAAGTTACAGCGTTTAATTTGGCCATGAGGCTTTTTCCTGCTTAACGCCCAGAGCTTCTGCCTTCTCTTCCCTTTGATGTGGCGTTTTTCTGTAGCAGCAGTCATGATTTGGCCAATACCATCAGCATAGACAACATTGTCAGAACCATAAAATGGAGGCACTGTAAGACCAAAGCTAAACTTGTTTGGTGGAGGCTAGAGCCTGTGAGACGGGAAACTCAAAAGCGGAATAAGACCCGCACCGAAACGCGAGGTTTGGAGATACTCCCACCTCACGAAGTAGGTGGTGAGTAGTTCATAAAGTAGCAATTACTTGCTAATTGCTACTGGCTCGACGACTTCCCCATCTTTTCTATTTATAAACTAATTAATATACTGACCTCGATATTTTCGGAGAAGCATTTTGCGGAGAAAATTATTGTCTGTAGATGCCTTCTGGCTATCTTTTTGGCTCACTTCATCTACTTTACTCCGCTCTTTTTCTGATATTTTACTACTATAAACTGATTGTTGTTTAGCTTTTGTCGAAGAAATTTGGGGAGCGCACTTTTTTCTATTAGAGTGTAGATTTTCACTTACGTGAGATTGAGTCCAAATAGTAAAGCCGTATTTTTCTTGAATTAATAAGATTTTAAGCTTTCTTTTTGCAATTTGTTGACAATATTTCAAAGCTGGCTCTTTGCATCTCAAAGAAAAACTGGGGCCTTTTGCAAAAACTTGGTTCTCAAAAGTTAATTTTTCACTATTTATCTTGATAGCTCTTGCTGCCAGTTCTTCTTGCGTAATCTGGATGATAGCTATACTCATAGGTTCTCAAGTGGTACTTCTCTAGATTATACTTGTATTTTTTTGTGTTACCAAAAATAGTTGTTTACACTTAATAACTAAGTATAAAATTTATAGTATTGTACAGGAATTTACTTAAATAAATTTACTTAATTATCAGTTTTGGTTTTGTCGATGTAGGATCAAAAATTAAGTATGTCAAAATTTGAAGAAGCTCGGGCGAAATATTTGAGCGTTTAGTAACTTAAAGTCAAAAAAGTTTTTGATATGGTTGAGATCGACTCGAAAACTCAACGTTAATTCCTAGTCTTACTCTGGGTTAACGCTGACTGTATTTCGCAGTCAGTTAAACCAAAGAAAACTTAGAGCTTTGAAAACTAGTAGCTATGCCTCTAATCATTACTGAGCCATTAAAGATAGAAAAATTAACTATTGCGATCGCCAATTTACCGAATTCTCTCTCAGGAATTAAAATCGTACAATTATCTGACTTACATTACGATGGCATCCGCTTATCAGAAAAATTGTTAGCTCAAGCGATCGAAGTTAGTAATCGAGAGAACCCCGATCTAGTAGTCATTACAGGAGATTTAGTTACAGACGATCCTCAACCTATTGAAATCCTAGCGTCAAAACTGATAAAACTGCAATCTCCCGTAGGTACTTATGTTTGTTTGGGAAATCACGATAATGTTTCTCTCGCTAGTAGGAAACATATCATCAATGCTCTTACGAAAGTAGGAATTAGAGTTCTTTGGAATGAAATTGTTTATCCATTGGGCAAAGAGTTAGCTATTGTAGGATTGGCAGAATATTGGTCATCTGAATTTAATCCCAAGCCTGTTTTTGAGCAAATTGAACCAAATATACCTCGTATAGTTCTTTCTCATAATCCAGACTCCGCAGAGATTTTAAAAAAATGGCGAGTAGATTTGCAACTCTCAGGACATACCCACGGTGGTCAAATAGTTATTCCTGGGTATGGTGCTGCACCCCTATTATTAAGACAAGTTAGAAAAAAAACCCCCAAATGGATTAGTTATTTTATTCCTTATCTTAGAGCCTGTTCTGAAGTATTAAAGCACTGGCAATGGTCAGAAGGATGGCATCAAGTAGGCAAAAATCAACTTTATGTCAATCGGGGTTTGGGTACTTACTTCCCTGGTAGGTTATTTTGTCCTCCAGAAGTTACGGTAATAACTTTAGAATCTAGATAACGATCGATACACTATCTTGACAAAGTCTTAGAGAACCAAGATATGCCTGAAGTGGTTAGTATTAGTAAGCCAAAAAAAGCAGAAGGTTCGTGAGTTGTTCTTGTCCTGATACTCAAGGTATTGATGCCAATGGCTCGATTAGAACGTTAGTACTATAGACTAGCCTGGCAATATTAGCTTTTTCACTAGTTACACCCAAAAACAGAGCCGAGTTATCTAGTTCGAGCGAGGAAGTCCCTGGTAAAGAAAAACTGCCTAATAAATACGTACTGCTATATTTCCCGACCTTATGAAGAGAGGCACCACGCGACCGAATTTAGATAATTTCAAGAACTCTTGCCACGGCAAATCTTCAATCAAATCATTAACTTGCTACTTGTAAAGACGTTCTCTCGAACGCCTTTACATTACAGACTAACGCATAGCTGCGACTGGCGGTAAAACAGGTTGTTGTGCTTTAATATTTCTCATGCTGCTACTATTGTTGTCATAGATAGTCTTATCTTCGTCTAATAACAGATTTCTAATCAATCTAGCTGCAATCTTTTGAGTTAATTTCTCAGCTACCTGTTGCCCTAATTGTTGTGTTTCTGGTTTGGTAATTATTTTGGTGATTAGAGAAACAATGCGGGTAGGATCGAAGCCTGGAGTTTGTTGCAATATGCCAATAATATTTTTGAGATGCTTGACGGTGTAAGACTCTTCTCTTAATTCTACGGGAGTTTCTTGTACCGCTAGTCCTACTTGTTGTCTAAAAGAAGTAGAAATATTAAACCAAGTCCTGCGTCCCACATTATCTAAGGCATTGACAATTTCATCCGCTAGGCGATCGCGAATAAACTGACCTCGTTCGGAGAAGAGAAAATCTAATGCCTGATTGGCTATTTTATCAAAATCATAATCCACTGAATTATTAGCATTACGCATCAAGTTTTCTAGACGATGCCAACGAAATCCTTCTTCTTTAAATAATAAATCTTTTAAAGAGGCTCTTAATTCTGGTGCAGGATCGGTAAGTAAACGTTTGGCAATATAAGGGTAAGCCTTACTCAGTACTTTAAAATTTGGTTCGATCCCGATAGCAATCCCTTCTAGAGTTACCATCGAGCGAATAATTAAAGCGTAGTAGGCAGGTACGCGGAAAGGAAACTCATACATCATTGCCGACATCTGATCGGTAATGCTCTTAAAGTTTAACTCAGCTACACTAGCTCCAAGGGCATTGCCAAAGACATTAGCTAAGGCAGGAACGATCGGTCTTAAATCTGTATCTGGAGTGAGGAAATCTAATTTAACATAGTCGTGAGATAAAGCTTCAAAATCGCGGTTAACCAAGTGAACTACCGCTTCAATTAGCCCATATCTCTGATAGGGTTTGATTCGGCTCATCATGCCAAAATCTAAGTAAGCCAGTCTACCATCGGGCATGGCTAGTAAATTACCTGGATGGGGATCGGCATGGAAGAAACCATGTTCCAACAGTTGTCTGAGAGAGCATTCTACCCCTACTTCTACTAAATGGGTTGCATCAATACCCTGCGCCTGAATTGCTTTAATATTGGTCAGTTTAGTTCCACTAATCCATTCCATAGTCAGAACTCTGCGTCCTGTATATTGCCAATAGATTTTGGGAACGTAAATTTCTTCTATATAGCCATAGAGTCGAGCAAATTTATCTGCATTGCGTCCTTCTTGAACATAGTTAATTTCTTCAAAAACACGACCAGCTAACTCATCGGTAATAGCAACTAAATCAGAACGTACTCTTTTAATATTATTTTGTACCCAACTTGCTATAGTACGCATAATATAGATATCGAGAGTAATAGAGCGAATCAGATCGGGGCGTTGAACTTTAACAGCAACTTCTTCTCCAGTCTTGAGCTTACCTCGATAAACTTGTCCTAAAGATGCAGCAGCGATCGGTTGAGGAGAAAGTTCCGCATATATATCTTCTGGTGATGCACCTAATTCTTCTTGGATGAACTTAAAGGCAATTTCATTAGGAAAAGAAGGTAACTCATCCTGAAGTTTAGTTAATTCGTCTAAATAGGTAGGAGAAACTAAATCTGGTCTGGTAGAGAGTGCTTGACCGACTTTAATATAAGCAGGGCCTAGTTTGGTTAAAATTTCTCTTAATTTGGCTGCTCTTTTTCTGCTATTAATTACAGATTTATTGGTGATTTTATCCCGCCATACAGCAAAAGCCAGGAGAGCAAAAGGAATAACAATACTAATTAATCTACCGATAACTCTTAGGGGACGGTAACGATAATAAGCAATTATTTTATCGGGATTGTAACGCCAATCCGCATCTGTCTCTTCCTCAATGTCAGTGGCTGGAAACTGATATTGCTGTTCGGGTAACTGAGAGGGAAATTTTGTTGATTCCTGTAGGTAAGAAGTTTTATTTATTATATTTGTTTGAGACATAAGATTTAAATTGACGTTAGCAACGTTTTGTGAATAATTGTAACAATTAAATGAAAAAAGCTCATCTATCTTGGGGTTAATTACGAGCGATTAAACAAAACACCTACTCATCTCCTCTGCTCCCCTGCCCCTCTGCTCCCCTGCACCTGAAGCTCCTCTGCCTCATCTCCCTTCCCAGTCCACCAAGCAACCGCATAAGATTGAGTTGGCTCGTTAATTTGTCTTTGGTAATAAACACGAATTTTATAGCGTCCAGAAGAAGGAATAGGACAAAAGATATGTTCGACACTGTCTTCTCTGCTAATCGAAGAACAAGTATTGCGTAAATTGTTATTTTCATTAATAGGCATGAGATAGACATCAAGATTATTTAAACCGCGGTCGCGAAAAGTTTCACCAAGATCGTATTGATTATTATTATTGCGATCGTTTAGTGATACTAACCGATCCCAAGTTAAGGTAATGGCAATATAATTCCCCTCAGATATAGGTTGTTCCAATACATAATCTTTGTAAGAGTTAACTGCCAAAGTTCGGTAATCCCAACCAATTTTTGGTGCAAAAACTTTGGGAGAGCTTTGTCCTGCACTAAATTGTTGATAGGCACGAAAAACATTAAGCTGTCCTGTTCCCATTTCCATATCTAGAGGAATCCTGGGGTTTCGATAAGCGTCTGACTCTAGCCAATTAAAATTCTTTTCGCTGAGAATCGTTTTTTCCATGCCTAAAAATATGCTGTCGCCTCGGTCTTTAATTTTGTCAGCAGAGTTAAGCAAAACAGCCTTCATCACTTCATGACGGCGACAATCGAGGCTACAAAGAGGAACGGACAGATTCTTAATTGATTTAAGATTAACTCTATTACCTTTCATAATTCGATCGCCATATTCTTGTAGTAGAGCAACAGAACCCGTAATGTGAGGTGCAGCGAAGCTTGTCCCACTAACTTGTTCGATTTTTCCTCTCTGATTATAGATAGAAATATTACTCCCTGGAGCCAACAGACTAATTGCCCGTCTCGTACCGAAATTAATTTCTTTTTTTATTACACTACGACCAATACCAACGGGGAAAGCACTTAAATTAGCAAAATCGACTTTGGTAAATATACCTTGGCGTTTAGTAGTATAGGCAGTGGTAATACCGTTAAAGTTATCTGTAGGGATAGGAATACCTCCTTTTCCCTGATTTCCTGCAACAACATAGAGAGTATTGTGTACTCTGGCTGACCAATCAATACATTCGGTTAGCAGGGCTTTGCCGTCTAATTTAGCATTTTCTCTAGAGTCTCTGGCTAGAGATTCACCGAAACTAAAGTTGATTGCTCTTACATCTCCTCCATTTTGTAAAGCAATATGTTGAGTTGCCAGACATTCTTGTTCTTGTCCTCCCTTTTGCAGTGAACCTACAGCAGAAGCATAGAGTTTGGCTTTGGGTGAAATACCCCGCAGATGTTTACGATTGCCGATCATGACCCTAGCTACCATAGTTGCGTGATTATCAATATTTTTATTGGAGATAGCCAGATTATCGCGATAAAAAACTGAATAAGGATTACTCCCAGTATTTTTGGCTCCTGCTTTATCTAAACCAAACTTTCCCGGTCTACCAATTTCTACTTGACCGATACCAATTTTGCGTCCCAGTAAATTGTAAGGAAACTGATGTAAACGCAGAGCATTAATTCCTTGTTTGCCTACAGAATTATTTAAAGCTAAAGCTGGTGCCATTATTCCACAACCAATTAAACTAAATACCAACCCTACCCATCTTTTGCTCATATTTCTTGCTCTTGAAAATTGTCGGATGTCCCTACTTTAATATAGTAATTTCCGTACTAATCTGTTAAAATACTTGCACTAAGGAGATTAATAGGTTAAAAGTAATTAGTGATTGTCCCTTTGTATGTGCATCCATAAGTATAAAGATACGCAATAAAGTCGGGGAACAAAAATTAATAGCAATTTATCCAAATTACATATTAAGAGAATTTGAGCGTATGACAAAACAGCTTGCTCATCCTATGGTGAAGTTACAGCGTAAAATTGCTTCACTGGTGGAATCTAAAATCATCAAACCAGAAGATAGTATTGGCAAAATAGCCTTGCTTTTAGGTAATGATTGGGCTTACTGGAAAAATGAATTGTTAGAATTTGACTTTTCCATGAAAGATCCTGTTAAAGAACTACTGATGATAGAAAACTGGGACGAAGAATAGAATTTTTTCGCTAGTTATGATTGCTTGGTTAAATAAAGAAAAGGAAGTGATAATTGTTTTATAGGCAATCTTCTAGCGCTTCTGATAATTCTTCAGCAGTTTGATAGCGGTCGCGAACTTCCGAACGGCACGCTTTTTCAATTACCTTACCTAAAGAGGGAGCCAAACCAGGAATACTAGAAATATCGAATTCATATTTAGCTCCCTTGTAGCGATAGTATTGCATTGGTGCTTTGCCTGTTATTAAAAAGATAATTGTCGCACCGACACCGTAAATATCTGATTGAGGGCAAGGTTTGCCCCGATATTGTTCGGGTGCGCTATATCCTTCTACCCCAATACGAGTTTCTAGAGAAGTTCCTAACTCTTTAACTGCGCCAAAATCCAACAACATCAAACAACTATCGATGTTACGCAAGATTAAATTAGCTGGTTTGATATCCCGATGTACTAGGGGAGGCTCTAAATTATGAAGATAAGTAATAATTTGACAAACTTGGATCATCCATCTAATTGCCCTTTCATGGTCTAGAGGGCCTCTTTGATAAATAAATTGTTCTAAGTTATGACCGTGAATCAATTCCATAACTAAATATTTGCGGTCGTCCAGCACAAAAAAGTCATAGTATTTAGGAATACCTGGATGATCGAGGGATTTTAATACCCTAGCTTCTCGCTCGAATAACTCTCTAGCTTTCGCGATACGGAGCATATCTGCGTTCATTTCTTTGAGTACCAATAATAAAGGAACTTTTTTGTTTTTTTGGGTTTTATCCCAAACTAGATAAGTAGTCCCCATTCCTCCTCTACCCAAAGTCCTGAGTATTTGATATGGACCGACGAATTGTTCTTTCTCTACTAGAGGTTGACCGCAATGAATACAAAAAATGCTATCGGGAGGATTACCAGAATGACTACAAGCAATATCAGTTTGACGGGGGTCTTGAATCAACTTTGGTTCTTGAGTAGAAGAACTCAACTCAAATTTGAATAAAGGACCATTTTCTGCTAAGCGAATTAAATCTTGGTCTTTGAGAATTTCTTCGGTGACTAAAACATTATTGACCAGAGTACCATTAGTACCTCGACTAACTAATTTCCATTGCTGTTCGACTTGAGTT
>JAAUYH010058636.1_pt1 | contig 10577 bp, 8 predicted proteins | sample 7278061 | NCBI WGS metagenome assembly JAAUYH01 (sample SAMN14350203, study PRJNA611818) | marine sediment metagenome | isolation source: surface marine sediment (0.6m) | place: French Polynesia: Moorea | collected 2018-08 | reverse complement strand
CCTCTCCTCGGGGAGAGGGATGAACGCATGCGTTCATCCACGAAGCGCGAGGGGAGGGGAGCTACGAGGCGGCCCCTGATTGCCCTCTCCTCGGGGATAGGGAGAGACCCGCGGCGAAGCCGTGGGAGGGTGAGGGGGGAGCGCAGTCTTCAGCCGCAACTCCCCGTCCTCGCATCCGGTGCTACCCGATCGCTCCAAAGCGGCAAATCCAATGAGCCGACGGCCTCACGGATAGCAGTAGGAATCCGACGAGCAGTCGCCGCCCTCCAGGCGCACCTGGTGCGGCCGGTGACCCTTCGGCCACTCGATGAAGAAATCCTCGTCGAAGGCGATGCCGCCATCGGGATCGGCGTCCAGCTTCACCATCCAGCCGTCGATGCCGTCCGGATAGAACTGCTCGTCGATCGCCCCGTAGAGCGAGTTGGTGAAGTAGACCCGCTTGCCGTCGCGGCTGATCTCCACCATCTGCGGCCCGCCGTTGAGTGCGCCGTTGGAGGCGCCGGGATGGGTCGCCTTCGACACGATGCCGCCAATGCGCACCTTGCCGGTCAGCTTCGGGTTGAACGGGTCGCTGACGTCGTACTGGTGCATGTCGCCGGTGCCCCAGCACGAGACGTAGAGGTACCGGTCGTCCATCGACAGGTCGATGTCGGTGACCAGCGGCGGCACCGCCTTGAAGCCCTTCAGCATCGGCGGCAGCAGGTCCGGGTCGGCCGGTTCGGCCGGGATTTCCACGACCTTCTTGACCGCCCACTGGCCGGCCTCCTCGTCGCGGTACCAGGTCCAGATCGACGAGGAGAGATCCTTCAGGCTGATGACGCAGCCGACGAAGCCGTAGGCCTTGGTCGGGTCGTGCGCCGGCCTCAGTTCGAACACCAGCTGATGCTCCTCGCCGAAATCGATCTCCTGCTGGTGCTTGCGGGTGTGCAGGTCCCAGAAGTGCAGCTTGCGGCCGTACTGGCTGCCCAGCAGGACCTCCGGCACCAGCCCGTTCTCGAAGTTCTCGGGCTTGCCCCACTCGCTGGTGATCATGGTGTCGTGGCCGAGGTGCCACCAGAAGTCATAGGCCAGGTCCTGGGTGCCGCGGTCGATCTCCCATTTGCCGCGGACGTCGAAGCTCTCGTGATCCATCAGGAAGATGCCGCCGGGGCCGTCATTGCCGGTCTCCCCGCCGCCCAACGCGTTCACATAGATGCCCTCCGGGCCGCAATGGGTGGTGTGGATGCGGGAATAGCCGGTCTTCTCCTGAACCTCCTCGGGTTCGATCACCTTCACGATCTTCGGGTTCTTCGGGTCGGGCTGGGTGTCGAGGATGTGGATGCGCGACGAGCGCAGTCCCGGCACCACCAGGTAGCGACGCTCCACATGCGGGTGCGGCGCGTTCGGGCAGAGGCAGGAGCTGCAGGCGTTCCAGCCGAAATGGTGCAGCTCGTCGCCGGTGTTCGGCATCGCCACCTTGCCGACGATCTGGGAATAGGTCGACGAGCCGGGATCGACATCGACGACGGCGAGTTCGTCCGGCTGCTGCCGGTCCGGGTCGAAGCTGGCGACATAGGCGAGCTTCTCCTCGGGCGCCTTCATGGCCATGCGGGGCGACGGATAGAAAGTCGGATCGGGTTGCCATGTCGGCATTGCGGTTCCTCCCATGGGATGCGGTTCTTGGCGGCGGACGGGGATACCGCGTCTTCTTGGGCGGGCGCGCAAACCCGCGGGCTGGGGTGAGCCCGGCGTCGTCCGGGAATCGACTCTATTGGATTTTCGGTCCGCCGTTAAACCGAGAATGGGGTCCGTATTGTGACAATTCCGGCCCTGTCGCCGGCCGGATCCCGCGCTTGGTTGCGTCAGGTGCGGATCGCGAACGCCCGCACCGGAAAGGTGCCGAACGCCCGGACCTTGACCGGCACCGCGAAGAAGCGGGCGCCGCGGTCCGGCAGGCCGTCGAGGCCGGTCAGGTGCTCGGCGATCGGGATGTCGTGGGCCAGCAATTCGGAATGCACCGGGCGCTCGCCGGTGTGGGTGCCGTCGATGTTGAGCGAGTCGATGCCGACCAGCGCGGCGCCGGCCTCGCGCAGGCGCACCGCCGCGTCCCCGGTCAGATAGGGGTGACCGGTCAGGTAGCGCTCGGTGTTCCAGTGCGCCGACCAGCCGGTGTGGACCAGCACCGCCTTGCCGGCGAGGTCCAGGCCCTCGAAGGCCGAGGCGTCGACCGCCTTGCCGCGGCCGTCCTCGGCGCGGACCACCACGGCCTCGAGGTCGGCCAGGCTCTCCAGCGGAAGTTCCGACAGGTCCCTGCCATCGGCATAGCGGTGGAACGGCGCGTCCACATAGGTGCCGGTGTTGGCGACCATGTCGATGCGGCCGATATGGAACTCGGTGCCGGCCGCGTAGTGCCCGCGGGAGGCCTCGCGGGTCAGGTAGTCGCAGACGACCGGTGCCGGCAGCCCGGGATAGGTGATCACCCCGTCGGCGACGGTGTGGCTGAGATCGATGAAACGGGATTGGCTCATGGCGGGGATCCAGCGCGGCGGAGGAGGGACGTCGGGGCATGGTCGCAGCCGCGAGGGCCCAGGCAAAGGCTTGACGAAGACCGGCGGATGACGCATATCACCGGCCTCCCGGTGGCGGCCGTAGCTCAGCTGGTAGAGCGCTCGGTTGTGGTCCGAGTGGTCGTGGGTTCAAATCCCATCGGTCGCCCCATCCTTCCTTCAAAATCCGATCTCCGGTGCGCCCTGTCGCAAGGCGGTTTCGGCGTGCGGCGCCCTTTGATGGCTGCCGAACCTTGACTGCGGTGACGGCATGATCTACACTAATTTCAGAAATTACAGAAATAGCGAAATGTTCGAGAGATCGCGGCAGGTTTCCGTGATCGGATTTGAAGGGAGAGGCCATGATTGCAATCGGGGCCTACGCCGTCTTCCTGGCCTTGGCGACCGCGCTGGCGGTCAAGGTCGGGCTCCTGCAACGGCGCCATCATCAAGAGAGTCGCCGGTCCGGCGCCGCGGCCGGCGGCAGCCGGATGCTGTCGGTGGCGGGCTTGGCCGTTCTCGGGTTCGGCCTCGTGGCGGCCGGCACGATCGTGCTGCTGGGTAGTCTCGGGAGCGCGCCGTCGACGATGACCGGCGCCCTGCTGTTCGTGGCGACGCGGCTTGCCGTGCTGTCGATCGTGCTGGGTGTCACCCACTTCAAGTGCCTGACCCTGCTGACCCGGACGGCCAGGCTGGAGGGCGGTCTTGGCGCCGGTCCGACCCCGGATGCGCGGCGCCCGCGCCAGGGCCGTGAGGACCCGTTGGACCGGGTGTTCGAAGCGGTGCGGCTGGATGCCCCGTCCGGTCTGTGACGGGGGCGGGCCGCGCCCGGCTCAGTCCTCGCGAGGCTCCTCGCCGACCCGCGGGTCGGTCCATTTCCGGGTCTCGAATTCCAGCACCGCTTCCACGGCGGCCCGGATATAGGGGTCGGTCAGCACCGAAACGGCCTGCTCGCCGATCAGGATGTCGTTGCGCTCGCCCCCGGGGAAATGCACCCGCCACCCGGATTGGGACTCGCGGCTCACCTCCAGATCGCCGTCGATCGTGCAGATCGTGAATCGCGGCGAGAGTGTCATTCTCGGATCCCCACACTTCGCTCTCAGATAGTCCTGCAATGCCATGCGCCCTGGGTCCCTCGTTCGCGACGGGCCGTGTCGGGACGGACCGGGACCTGGCGGTCTGACCGGTTCCGGCATCCGGAGGACTGCAGTCTAGCAGCCGTCCCGACGGCGGCAGTGACCTCCGACACAGCAAGAACCGTACCTGTGGGGCGCCGAGGCGCCGATCGGTCGGGCCGCCGCGCCTGCGGTCGCCAAACCCTGCCCGATTCGCGGGCAAGCGCCTGCGGATTGAGCGGTTTGGCACGCGCAGACCCCACCATTGCCGATGGGCCTCACCACCCGCTCACCGCCTTCTCGCGGAATTGCCACCTGGCGGCTTGGCGATCCCGGGGCACTGGGCGCACACTCCGTTCGGGCTGCAATAGATGTGGGGTCGGCGATGGAGCAGACGGGCCGGGAACTGCTGACGGTGGCGCAGATGGGCGAGGCCGACCGGCTGGCGATCGCCGCCGGCACGCCCGGCATCCAGCTCATGGAGAACGCCGGCGGCGCCATTGCCGCGGCAATCCAGGAGCGCTGGTCCCGGCGTCTCGTCCTGGTGCTGTGCGGTCCCGGCAACAATGGCGGCGATGGCTGGGTGGTGGCGCGGCTGCTGGCCGAGGCGGGCTGGCCGGTGCGGCTGGCGAGCCTGGTCGAGCCGGAGCGGCTGCATGGCGACGCCAAGCTGGCCGCCGGCCGTTGGTCGGGGCCAATCGAGCCGCTGTCCGAGACGGTCATCGACGCGCTGCTCGACGGCGACCCGCTGGTGGTCGACGCGCTGTTCGGCGCCGGGCTGGCGCGGCCGGTGGATGGTGCCGCCGCCCTGGCCTTGACCGCGATCGCCGAGCGCGGCCTGGAGTCGGTCGCCGTCGACATGCCGAGCGGCGTCGAGGGCGATACCGGCGCCGTGCTGGGTGTCGCCGCGCCGGCGGCGCTGACCGTGACCTTTTTCCGCAAGAAGCCGGGCCATGTCCTGATGCCCGGCGATCCGCGGCCCCAGGGCCGGGCGCTTTGCGGACCTTGCCGGGTCGCCGACATCGGCATTCCCGAGGAGGTCCTGACGACCATCTCGCCGCGGAGCTGGGAGAATGGCCCGGACCTGTGGCGGGACGATCTGCCGCGTCCCGACCCGTCCGGCCACAAATACGCCCGCGGGCACGCCCTCATCCTGGGCGGCGCCCGGATGACCGGAGCGGCGCGGCTGGCAGCTCAGGCGGCCCGCCGTGTCGGCGCCGGGCTGGTGACCATCGTGGCGCCGAAGCCGGCCTGGTCGGTCTACGCCTCCGGTCCACCCGGTCTGCTGGTGGAGACCGATGACGCCTGGCGCCAGTTGCTGGCCGATGACCGCCGCAATGCCGTTCTGCTGGGTCCGGGCGCCGGGGTCGGCGACGTGACCCGGGCGAAGGCGCTGGATGCCTGCGGATCCGGCAAGGCGGTGGTGCTCGATGCCGATGCCCTGACCAGCTTCGCGGATGACCGCGGGGCCCTGGTCTCCGCCCTGCATGACCGCTGTCTCCTGACACCGCATGACGGCGAGTTCGCGCGCGTGTTCGATCACGGCGGAAGCAAGCTGGACCGGGCCCGCGCAGCGGCCCGTGAGACCGGCGCGGTAATCCTGTTGAAGGGTCCCGATACCGTGGTCGCCGAGCCTGATGGCCGGGCCGTGGTGAACACCAACGCGCCGCCGGAACTGGCCACGGCCGGCAGCGGCGACGTGCTGGCCGGGATCATCACCGGGCTGGTGGCGCAGGGCATGGCAGCGTTCCCGGCCGCCTGCGCCGCGGCCTGGATGCATGGGGACGCGGCGTCGGCCATCGGGCCGGGGCTGATCGCCGAGGATCTGATCGACGGGCTGCCGGCGGTGCTGCGCGGGCTGGCGGACCGGAATCCCTGAGGCGGCGCGGCGCGCGGGCGGCCGTCCGTTTTGTCCTTCGCCGTCGGAATCTGGTGTGCTATAGACCGCGCCGCGATGGCCGAGGATGCCGGGTATCCTCTGCCGGCGCGGGCGTGGCGGAACTGGTAGACGCACTGGCTTTAGGTGCCAGCGACGCAAGTCATGGGGGTTCAAGTCCCTCCGCCCGCACCAGCCGGACCGGCCCAGCTGATCGCGGAAGAATGGGGCCGCCCCGGGGCGGCGGTTCCGAGAACGCAGAGCAGGCATAGAGACCCATGCAGGTGACCGAAACGGCGGCGGAGGGATTGCGCCGCGAGTTCAAGATCGTTGTGGACGCCGCCGATATCGAGCAGCGCGTGACCGAGCGGCTGGATGACCTGGGCGGCAAGATCCGGCTGCCCGGCTTCCGGCCCGGCAAGATTCCGCGCAAGATTCTGCGCCAGCGCTACGGCAAGTCCGTCCTCGGCGAGGTCCTGGAAGGCGCGGTCAACGACAGCTCGCGCGAGACGATGTCGGATCGCGGCATCCGCCCGGCGCAGCAGCCGAAGATCGAGATCACCAAGTTCGATGACGGCGCCGACCTGGAATACACCATGGCGGTGGAGGTCCTGCCCGACATCGAGCCGATCGATTTCGGCGCCATCAAGCTGACCCGCCTGCGCACGGAGGTCACCGACGACACGGTCGCCGACGGCCTCAAGAAGCTGGCCGAGGGCCGCAAGAGCTTCGCCAAGGTCGCCAAGGCCCGCGCCGCCAAGATCGGCGACCAGGTGCTGATGGACTTCTCCGGAGGCATCGACGGCGAGAAGCGGCCGGAGATGCAGGGCGCCGACATGGAGGTCGAGCTCGGCTCCGGCTCGCTGATCCCCGGATTCGAGGACCAGATCGCCGGCAAGAAGGAAGGCGAGTTCTCGATCTCGGTCACCTTCCCGGAGGACTACCACGCCGCGGAGCTGGCGGGTAAGGACGCGGAATTCGACGTCACCTTGAAGGAGGTGCGTGAGCCCAAGACCATGGAAGTCGGCGAGGACCTGGCCAAGGATGTCGGCTTCGACGACCTCGACGGGCTGAAGGATGCGGTCCGGCGCCAGACCGAGACCGAGTTCGAACAGGTCTCCCGCGCCCGCATCAAGCGCCAGCTCCTTGACAGCCTGGCCGAGGGGAACACATTCGAAGTGCCGGCCGGGATGGTCGACGCCGAGTTCGATTCGATCTGGAAGCAGGTCGAGGAGGCGCGCGCGCAGGCCGGGGACGACGACCCCGATGCCGGCAAGAGCGACGAGGAACTGCGGGAGGAGTACCGCGGCATCGCCGAGCGCCGGGTGCGGCTCGGGCTGATCCTGTCGGAGGTGGCGCAGCTCAACAACCTGGAGATCAGCCAGGACGAGCTGAACCGGGCGATCATCGCCGAGGCGCGCCGCTATCCGGGCCAGGAGCAGCAGGTCTTCGAATTCTTCCAGAAGAACCCGCAGGCGGTCGACGGTCTGCGGGCGCCGATCCTGGAGGACAAGGTGGTCGACTACATCCTGGAGATCGCCCAGGTCGAGGAGAAGTCGGTCACCGCGGAGGAGTTGCTGCGCGATCCCGACGAGAGCGAGGACAAGCCGGCCAAGGCGAAGGCGAAACCGGCCGCCAAGAAGAAGGCGGCGGCGAAGACGGCCGACAAGAGCAAGGCGCCGGCCAAGAAGGCTGCGACAAAACCGGCCGCCAAGGCCGACGACTAGGCGCCGGTCCCAAGCTCGACACAATTGCTGTGTCGACTTCGGCTGGGTGAATCACCCGCCGGCATGGGGCCGGGCGGGGCCGAGAGTCCAGGTCGCAACGTGGCGAACCGAGTGGAATCGAGAACCGATATGGACGCATTTGAGACGCGCATGAATACCCTGGTGCCGTTCGTGGTCGAGCAGACCAACCGGGGCGAGCGCTCGTACGATATCTATTCGCGGCTGCTCTCGGAGCGGATCATCTTCCTGATCGGCCCGGTGCACGATGCCGTCGCCAGCCTGGTCTGCGCCCAGCTGCTCTATCTGGAATCGGAGAACCCGAGCAAGGACATCGCCTTCTACATCAACTCCCCCGGCGGGGTGGTCACGGCCGGCATGGCGATCTACGACACCATGCAGTACATCAAGAACGACGTGTCGACGGTGTGCATCGGCCAGGCCGCCTCGATGGGCTCGCTGCTGCTGGCGGCCGGTGCGGCCGGCAAGCGCTACGCGCTGCCGAACAGCCGCATCATGATGCACCAGCCCTCGGGCGGCGCCCAGGGACAGGCCACCGACATCGAGATCCAGGCGCGCGAGATCCTCAAGATGCGCGACCGGCTGAACGAGATCTACGTCCGCCACACCGGCCAGAAACTGGCCACGGTCGAGGAAGCGGTCGAGCGCGACCGATTCATGTCGGCGGAGGAGGCGGCGGCCTTCGGAATCGTCGACCAGGTGGTTGAAAAACGTCCCGGGCTAGACAAGGAACCCGAGGCAAAATGATTAACTTAACTATATGTTGATCGGTTCGACACTCTCATGTTGAATGAAAGTGTTGCGGGTGTGTTTTCGGTCGGGAATACTCGGCGGATTGCATAACAACCCAATCGATTCCGGGCATTGCCGGCCCGGGCTCACAACGGGTTCCGATCAAGGACAAACGGCGCAATAACGGAGCTTCGATGAGCAGCGGCAAATCTTCCGGCGGCGACTCCAAGAACACCCTCTACTGCTCGTTCTGCGGCAAGAGCCAGCATGAGGTGCGGAAGCTTATTGCCGGCCCGACCGTGTTCATCTGCGACGAATGCGTCGAGCTGTGCATGGACATCATCCGCGAGGAGAACAAGACCACCCTCGTGAAGAACCGTGACGGCGTGCCCACGCCGCGCGACATCCACACCGTGCTCGACGATTACGTCGTCGGCCAGGCCCACGCCAAGCGGGTGCTGTCGGTGGCGGTGCACAACCACTACAAGCGTCTCGCCCACGGCCAGAAGAACGGCGACGTGGAACTGGCCAAGTCGAACATCCTGCTGATCGGGCCGACAGGCTGCGGCAAGACCCTGCTGGCCCAGACCCTGGCGCGGATCATCGACGTGCCCTTCACCATGGCCGACGCCACCACGCTGACCGAGGCGGGCTATGTCGGCGAGGATGTCGAGAACATCATCCTGAAGCTGCTGCAGGCCGCCGACTACAATGTCGAGCGAGCCCAGCGCGGCATCGTCTATATCGACGAGGTCGACAAGATCAGCCGCAAGTCCGACAATCCGTCGATCACCCGCGACGTGTCGGGAGAGGGCGTGCAGCAGGCGCTGCTGAAGATCATGGAAGGCACCGTCGCCTCGGTGCCGCCCCAGGGCGGGCGCAAGCATCCGCAGCAGGAGTTCCTGCAGGTCGACACCACCAACATCCTGTTCATCTGCGGCGGCGCCTTCGCCGGGCTGGAGAAGATCATCTCCCAGCGCGGCCGCGGCACCTCGATCGGCTTCGGCGCCGATGTGCAGGACCCGGAGGATCGCGCCACCGGCGAGGTGCTGCGCGAGGTCGAGCCCGAGGACCTGCTGAAGTTCGGCCTGATCCCGGAATTCGTCGGCCGGCTGCCGGTCGTCGCCACCTTGGGCGACCTCGACGAGGACGCCCTGGTCTCCATTCTCACCATGCCCAAGAACGCCCTGGTCAAGCAGTACCAGCGGCTGTTCGAGATGGAGGACGTCAAGCTCGCCTTTGCCGAGGAGGCGCTGCGGTCGATCGCCCAGAAGGCGATCAAGCGCAAGACCGGCGCGCGCGGCCTGCGCTCGATCATGGAAGGCATCCTGCTGGAGACCATGTTCGATCTGCCGGGCATGGAGGGGGTGGAGGAGATCGTCATCAACCGCGAGGTGGTCGAGGCGAATTCCAAGCCGCTGATGATCTATGCCGAGAAGCGCGGCGACATGGCGCCCAGCGCCTGAGCGCTGCGGTCCGCCGGCCACCGGCCGGCGGTGTCGGCCCGGCGTCCGCCGGTCCCTTGAACCCGGCCCGGTCGACGCCAAGTTACAGTCAGATCCACCGGCCCGTCATGGCCGGCCCATGCCGTTTCCCAAGAGGCAGAGTGCATGCTTGAACTGAACCGAGGTGTCCTTTACCCGGTGCTTCCGCTAAGGGATATCGTCGTTTTCCCGCACATGATCGTGCCGCTGTTCGTGGGCCGCGAGAAGTCGGTTCGCGCCCTGGAAGACGTGATGAAGGATGACAAGCAGATCCTGCTGGTCACCCAGAAGAACGCCGCCCAGGACGATCCCGGCCCGTCGGACATCTATTCCGTCGGCACCGTCGGCTCGGTGCTGCAGATGCTGAAGCTGCCCGACGGCACCGTGAAGGTGCTGGTCGAGGGCGGCCGCCGCGCCTCCATCGTGCGCTTCACCGACAATCCCGACTTCTTCCAGGCCTTCGGCGACGTCATTGACGAGATCGGCGAGGAGGGGCAGGAGGTCGAGGCCCTGGGCCGGGCCGCCGTCGCCCAGTTCGAGCAGTACATCAAGCTGAACAAGAAGATTCCGCCGGAAGTGCTTGTTTCGATTAATCAGATCGACGAGCCCGGCAAGCTGGCCGACACCATGGCCTCGCATCTCAGCCTGAAGATCCCGGAAAAGCAGCAGCTGCTGGAGACCCCGTCGGTCGCCGAGCGGCTGGAGAAGGTCTACGCCTTCATGGAGGGCGAGATTGGCGTGCTGCAGGTGGAGAAGCGCATCCGCGGCCGGGTCAAGCGCCAGATGGAGAAGACCCAGCGCGAGTACTATCTCAACGAGCAGCTCAAGGCGATCCAGAAGGAGCTCGGCGAATCCGAGGACGGCCGCGACGAGCTGCAGGAGCTCGAGGAGCGGATCGCCGGCACCAAGCTGTCGAAGGAGGCGCGGGAGAAGGCCATCGCGGAGCTGAAGAAGCTGCGCAACATGAGCCCGATGTCGGCCGAGGCGACGGTGGTGCGCAACTATCTCGACTGGATGCTGGGCATCCCGTGGAAGAAGCGCACCAAGGTGAAGAAGGACATCCGCCTGGCCGAGAAGGTCCTGAACGACGACCATTTCGG
>JAAUYH010166372.1_pt1 | contig 10578 bp, 5 predicted proteins | sample 7278061 | NCBI WGS metagenome assembly JAAUYH01 (sample SAMN14350203, study PRJNA611818) | marine sediment metagenome | isolation source: surface marine sediment (0.6m) | place: French Polynesia: Moorea | collected 2018-08 | reverse complement strand
CTCCTCTACCCAAGGGACAGAGGAGCAGGCATCAGTCAATATGCCGGATGTTTCAGCCGGAGCTTTCGGCTAGTTACAAGCCCCATCCCCTTGTGGGTGGGGCAGTTGACTCCGTTCAACCTAACAACTTGCACTTCCAAAAAGGATAACCAGGAGGTAGAGCCTCCAAACCCTAGTTACCAGCGTGACGCTGGTAACCAGAACATAGGGACCTCTGGCTCTTCTTGAGAATGGTGCAAGTTGTTAGTTCAACCCAACCTACGTTATAGGTAATCTTCTGCCGGGAAGGGAGTAGTCTCCCACAAGAAAATCCCTATTCCCTATTCCCTATTCCCTATCTTGAACTAAAAATCAAAGTATATGTAAGGTAAACTTCCTTCAGGGGCAAAAATCCAGACAGCGTAGAGACAAAGAGGTACAAATAAGAGCTTTAAAGGCCAATTAAACTGTAATTTGAGTTGACGCTCCAAAAAATAGACGATCGCCATGAAAATAGCTAAAATGCCCAATCGGATTGTTAGTTGGGATTGGCTCATATCCAGAGTTTCCACATAAACCTTTTGAATAAACTGGACATCAGTAGAGTGACCCCAAAGCCGTTGAACTACTAAAGAAGAATCTTTCAGTTTGGGTAAGCGGAACCAAATCCAAGAAGTAAAAACCATTAGTTGGGTGAGGAACCAAGCGAAAACGATACCCAGGGGATTTTTCCAGAACTTTTGCAAAAATACAAAGCGATCGCTCATGGTATCAGTGAGTCGATGCATTGCTAGGGCTAAACCATGTAACCCACCCCAGACAATAAAACCTAATGCAGCTCCGTGCCAGATACCAGCGATTAGCATCACAATAATTAAATTAAGGCAGGTGCGACCTAAACTAACACGGGAGCCACCCAAAGGGAAATAGAGATAGTTACGCAGCCAATCTCCGAGAGTCATGTGCCAGCGTCGCCAAAAGTCAGCAATACTAGTGCTAAAGTAGGGAAAATCAAAATTTTCTGGTAATACCAAGCCGAATAACAAAGCGCTACCGCGAGCAATGTCTACGTAACCGTTAAAATCTAGATATAGCTGTAAGCCATAAGCAAAGGTAGCCAGCCATAAATCTCCACTTCCTGCCCGTTGCAAATTACCAAAACATAAATCAACAAAAATTCCCAAATTATCTGCCAAAATTGCTTTTTTGAATGCCCCCTGTGCAATTAGCCACAGTCCTTCTGTGACCATTTCTGCATCAGGATTAATCTGATTACCAAACTGATTTAATAGGTGATGATAGCGAGTAATTGGACCAGAAATTAGCTTAGCAAAGAAAAATTTATAAGATGCAAACTGAATAAAATTTGTAGTAGCTGGGGCACCGCGATAGACATCAACTAAATAGGCAATACATTCAAAGGTATAAAATGAAATTCCCAATGGTGGAATTAATGTAATCCAATTTTCATTGGAGTTTAATGACTGGGGAGAAAAAAACTGTAAAAAAGGGGGTATATATTTAAAACTAATTAGCAAAAAAACATTTATAATTATCCCTAACCATAAAATTTTTAAACGGCGACGGTTCCAATCAGCTTCATACAAATGCCATTCTTCGTTAGAAATCCACCAATCAAGGTTATGTTTTCCTGGAGAGGTATTGGTGCCAATTTCCTTGCCAATAATAAAGTTAATCAAAACGAGTACTAATAGCAAAGGAATATACTGTATTTGTAGAGAGGCATAAAATACTAGGCTAGCAATAAATAAAATTAAGAGGCGAAACTTTCGTGTTTCTGCCAACCAGTAAATTGGTAAGAAAATTAATAGAAATACCCCGTATGTAAGTGATATAAAGTTCATTAATAGTCCTTAGTTATTTGTCAAAGCGAAGGAAGAGGGTTTGAGCGGTTTTATGTTTGGAATAAGCTTGCACTCCTACCAAACTTTACCTGTCGTAAACGAAGGGGAACCTGTATTCAATTGAGTTGTTAGAAGATTTGTTATTTGTTATTTGTCATTTGTCATTTATCATTTGTTATTTGTCATTTATCATTTGTTACTGTATCTCCCCCTTTTCCCTATTGTCCTCCTTGTCTTCCCATCTCCCCCTACCCTACGGGTTCCACTTGCGGTAAGGGTTGCGCCACTTTGCACCCTGCGGGCAACAATTTTGGGAAAGTTTGCACGCAAGTGGCTTACCATCTCCCCTACTCCCCGTACTTCTCCTACTCCCTTACTCCTAATTACTAGACCAAGGAATCATGGGGTCATTTGCCAATTTTTTCGAGACTTCGTATGCTCCATAACGGTTAAGGTGGCTAGGATCGGAAAAGTAATCATTGGCTTTGGGCCATAATAAACTTAAATCCCGGTAAATAAAATTAGGTTGGGTAGACATTTGTAACATATACTGCTGAAATTCTTGCTCGTGTTTTGTACGTACCGAATCAAGATATTCTGCGGTTAGAGGCATGTTCACAAATACTAGGGGAATTTCCCGAGATTGGGTAAATCTAAGCAGTGCTTTTAAAGCAGCTTCTTGTTCGCCACCAAGTTGGAAATTTTGATAATCACTGTCGTAACTTCCGGCAACTTTAGAGTGTTTTTGATAATAGTTAGTAGGGTTAAAGCGAACAGACAAAGGTAAAAAACCATCAAAGTCAATTGCTGGCAATTCTATTTCTTTGTTAAGATGATCAACACCTAAATTTTTGGTAGATTTGTTTGGATGAGAAAGTTGATTAATTAAAGGTAAAGAGTTGAGTGTTTGATTGAATATTTTTTTGAGATTATCCCGTTGTTGATATGTAGTAGAAAAGCTAGCAAAAGTTTCATTGAATGACTTATTAAAATTTGAATAGCTGCTACCTTGATTGTTTTTGATTGTTGTATTTTCTGTTTCTGAATCATCTAGAGTTTTATTGGCGAGTAATTTTTTCAACACATATTGGTAACCTTCGGATGCAGCTATGACCTCAAAAGTCATATCTTGACGACCGCTATTAAAAGCACGAGAACCATCTGCCCATAAAATTAGTTTTGGTAGTTCTGAAGGTTCAAGAACCTTGCGAATAATAAAGTCTACAACCTGTACTGTGGCACCATTGATACCAAAGTTAAACACATCTCTGTTTCCATAACCCTGAACTGCTAAAGAACGGGAAAGTGCTACTGGGTCTATTCCTCGCAGGGCACGGGAGGAACCAATAATTAATACATCTGGGGGCTTTCCCGTAGTTTCTAATCTATTTTTATACAGTGCCAGTTGTTCATCTAATTGTCTGGAGTTAAAACTGGGTGTTTGGGATCTGGCTGCTAACAATACCGCAGTAGCGGTGGCTTTTTCTCTAGGTGTACTAGTACTTGTGAATCCAGAATCATTAAAGGTGCTGACTCTTTGTTGAGGAGATTGTTGAGGAGATGCTGAAAAGGGAAATTGGGCAAAAGTAGTGGTTTGTGGGGATTGTGAATTAATTTTGGAGGTTAAGGAAGGACTGGTGCTAAAATTCACAGGGGGCGAAATTCTAGAAATCGTTGCCTTTGGAGGCATGATAGTAGTAACCAACCGACCCAATACCCAATCAGTTTGTAAGGCAATTAATAAACCCAGAGAACCCCAAATCACAGCGATCCAATGACCTTGTTCTATGGGTATACTCTTTGAGAGTTGGTTAGTTTCCGTAAATAACTGGGTATCCAACAGTAATTTTCTCACAGTTGCACCCCAATGCCGAACTACTGTGGTGACATAACTGCCGACTTCCTCCTTTGTTAAGTCTGGACGCACCAGTGGTTCTTGTGTATCTTCAGAGGGAATCAAATCCTCGACGTAAGCAGCTGTAGCGGCGAATTCTGGGGTAGCTTGTGGTACGAAACGTTGACGTTGGAGAAAATCTACACCGTAGTTCCAAAAAGGCTCGTTATTACCAGCACGACGACCATAAATTCTAACTCCAGCTATTCCAGGAATTTGTAACTGTTGCAATAATTTAGCTACAGGCTTGGCTACTTGTTTGCGTCTCGGACACACTGGACTATCACACATGATGTGTAATAATTCCTGTTTGCGTAGGAGTTTTACCCGAATTCCACCGGTATTGATCCGCAAATCCAAGTCGGGGTTAAGTAAGCGCTCTAGTAAAAAAGTTATTGCTGCTTCATCCCCAGTCTTCGCCAATTCTAATGCCGATGGCTGGAATGCCAGGTGTTCTGTGGCTGGTAGAGTAAGCCAATCTATCCACTGTGGTTGCTGTTCCCCAATTTGTCCGTAGACGGTAGCAGAAAGAATACCTTGGGGAGCTAATTTTTCTAACAGAGGAGTGATCGCGTGTAAGCACAGCTTTTTATTTGGTGCTGTTTCGGTTGATGATGACTCCAGTGGGCTACAAAATATATGTAGGGTTGATTCTTTGAGAGAAGTTTGTACTTTGATTTTTGATGGTGATAGTTTCTCAGATAACAATTTGCTGATCGCTTGCAAATCTCCCCATCGTCCCCATTCTCTGAGCATTACCTCTGCTGGGGTCAAATCTATCCGCAGCAGCCAATCTGGCTTGTTCTCGCCTTTTACCCGTGCTGCAATTACTGCATCTTCATAACCAGTCAAATTTAGGGAACGCAACTTTTGGGCAACTGGTTGAGCAATCAAAGAAGGGTCGGGACTATAAGCAGACTGACAAAATATCCACAGACGCTGATTATTCTCATTCTTCTCAGTTTCACTTTCATCTTGGGGCTGTGGCTGTTTCACCTTTACCTGTACAGCTACACCCAAACTACTAAGAGTTTCACTGAGATAGCGAGCGATCGCCTGTGGATCTCCTTTACGTGCCAAACTTTCGTTAGAAAGAATTAATGCCCCAGGGGATTTAATTTTTGGGCGAGATTTTCCCAGCCTTGCTTGACGCACCTGTTCTAGATGCTTATCCAGTTGATTGAGGTAGACACGATGACACCATTGGGGTTTTTTTTGTCCTTTTTTTCTCCCGTAGACAAATACTTGGTATATTGAAGGTTGTTCCTTCTTTGTCAAGGCATCCAAGTCCGTTTGTTGTAAGGCTTTGAGTAAATCAGATAAAGTCTGCCAACGTTGGGGACATTCTCTACCTTCACAAAGAATGTGTAGATCATTGCCTTGTAACCTAATTTTTACTCCGAAAGTGCCGATACCTGTGGCTTGGCTTACCCACTCTGTTAAAGAAGTTGGAGATTGCTTGTGATCTAATAATGTTTTCATAGAAAGTTAACTTTACCTAAAATAATGGGTCTGAGGTCTTTATCTATAAGGGGACGAGTTTTGGTAAAATTAAATAGTCTCAGGTAGAATATCCGCCGATAGAGGACGACTCGAAGGAGTCAAACACCGTAGATCGGGAAATAATAAAGACCCCTCCGTGGCGAATACGAGTATAAAAATAGCTAGCAAAATCAACAAAGTAGCAAAAAACAAAAGTAAAATATCCTCGACTCTTCAAACCAAATAAAACGTATAGTGGGGCGTAGGATAACCTTAGATTCGATATTCTAGTACGCCTCTTTCTATGCAAGCCTCTGGGATTATCTGAGTTAGGCTTGTTCATTAGTTCTATTGAACGGTGAAAGGGTTTAAGCATTGCTCGCAAGGCATAGATGATTGTAAGCTTTGTCAAAGGAAAGAGGAAACCTAAATTATATGAGCGAATCTCCTTAGAATTTCCATCCCTCAGGACTGAACAGAAGCTGAAAAGAGTAAACTAGAAACGTAAACTAAAAACATATAATTCCCGCACTCTGAAAATTTTTAACATTTTTATTAGTTTTTGCGTTGACAAAATCGCCAAACATAGTTTTATCTCATGAAATAGATTTATTTTTGTTGCTATTATTGTCGCATTTTGCCTTTTGTTCCATATAAAAAAGCCCCAATCACTCAAAATTACTCATGGCAGCTAATCATTTCCAGACCTCAACCGATAATGGACTAAACTTAGTTTTATTTACTATTCCCCAATCTTTAATCCTGCAAATGGGTACAGTATCTACAATAATGTTGCTAACTGCCCACAAAGCCACTAACGCAGCCCTAATCGCTATAGGAGAAGCCAGTGAGGAATTATTTCGGGGCGATCGCCTCCCCATCCTTGATTTTCCTGACTCCAAACCTGAATCAAAAAAATAGTGCATTATACCATAAAATTATCAAAATCTTGTGGTGTGGCAAACTCCATGAAGTTTCAGACCAAAATCTGAAATCATAACAAAGTAATTGGCTTTACCAGAACAGAGGATATGAGTTCCCTTTTATACTCTTCATCTCAAGACCGTGATATCTACCCTGCCTCAGATTTATTTTTGCGCCATCGCCTCCAGGTGGTGGAAGAATTGTGGGAGAACGTTCTCCGACAGGAATGTGGTCAAAAGATGGTGGATCTTTTGCGTCAGCTACGGGATTTATGTTCGCCAGAAGGACAAGCGAATAAAGACCAAGCGTCCTCTGTGTTCAAGATGATTGAACAGCTCAATATTAACGAAGCAATTAGGGCTGCTCGTGCTTTTGCGCTGTATTTCCAGTTGATTAACATCATAGAACAGGATTACGAGCAACGGCAGCAGTTAACTCGTTATGAGGTGGAAACACAAGCAACAGGTGAGGAATCTTTACCAAATATCCTCATATCATCCCAGGAACAAGCAGAGGAAATTCCCGTTAATAGCGGATTGGGAGCGGATCTGTTAAATAAAAGCTGGCAGGCAAAAGCTGAGGAAAGACAAAAAGGTACTTTAGCTGCCCTATTTCCCCAATTATTCCAGTTAAATGTACCACCCCAGCAAATTCAGCGGCTAATTTCCCAGTTGGATGTACGCTTGGTATTTACTGCACACCCCACAGAAATTGTCCGCCATACTATTCGTGGTAAGCAAAGAAGGGTGGTGCAACTGCTGCAAAAATTGGATGCGATCGAAAAGCGAACTGGCAGTGCAGCAGGGCTATATGCTCCAGAAGTAGAGAATATCCGCAGCCAGTTGGTGGAAGAAATTCGTCTGTGGTGGCGTACTGACGAGTTACACCAGTTTAAACCAACAGTACTGGATGAGGTAGACTATTCCCTGCACTACTTCCAAGAAGTTTTGTTTGATGCCATTCCTCAACTCAATCAACGTTTCCAGCAAGCCTTGGCTAAAACCTTTGCTTGGTTAGAACCCCCCAACAAAAACTTCTGTAAATTTGGTTCTTGGGTAGGAGGTGACAGGGATGGTAACCCATCGGTAACCCCAGCAATTACCTGGGAGACAGCTTGCTATCAGCGTAATATAGTCCTGGAAAAGTACATCAATTCTGTCAAGCGGCTAATTGAATTATTAAGCGTCTCCATGCACTGGAGTGACGTGCTACCAGACTTGTTAGAATCTCTGGAGTTAGAACAATCCCAATTAAGTCAAGTTTACGATGAATGGGCACTACGTTACCGCCAAGAACCCTATCGCTTAAAACTGGCTTACGTCCTCAAGCGTCTGGAAAATACCTACAAACGCAACCAGTTGCTGTACAAAAATGAAGTCCTCAAAGGGGAAGATCCACCCCTGTACCGTTCTGGGGAAGAATTTTTAGGGGAACTACGTTTAATTCAACGCAATCTCTCGGAAACGGGTTTAACTTGTCGAGAATTAGAGAATTTGATTTGTCAGGTCGAAATTTTTGGCTTTCACCTCACCCAATTAGACATTCGCCAAGAATCCACCCGTCACTCAGATGCTTTAAATGAAATTCTCCAATACTTGGGAGTTTTAGACAAACCTTATGACGAACTCTCTGAGTCACAAAGAGTTGCTTGGTTAACCCAGGAACTACAAACCCGTCGTCCCTTAATTCCAGCACAACTACCATTTTCCGACAAAACCAACGATATCATTGAGACTTTAAGGACAGTTAGGCAACTACAGCAAGAATTTGGCACAAATATCTGCCAAACCTACATTATCAGTATGAGTCGCCAAGTCAGCGACATTCTAGAAGTATTATTACTAGCAAAAGAAGCCGGATTATACGATCCTGGCACTGCTGTGGGTACAATTCAGGTAGTTCCCCTATTTGAAACCGTAGAGGACTTACAACGCTCCCGTAGCGTCATGAAACAGTTGTTTGAACTTCCCCTATATCGTGCCAACTTAGCAGGGGGTTACGCAGCATTTAACGGGGATGAACAAGAGAAAAACCCTTCTTGTGCCCTAACTCCCAATTTGCAGGAAGTCATGTTGGGGTATTCCGATAGCAACAAAGACTCTGGCTTTTTAAGCAGCAACTGGGAAATTCATAAAGCACAAAAATCCCTACAGCGGATCGCAGAAGAATATGGCTTGAGTCTGCGGATTTTCCACGGACGAGGTGGTTCCGTGGGACGGGGTGGTGGTCCAGCCTATGAAGCAATTTTGGCACAACCTGGTCACAGCATCAACGGGCGGATTAAAATTACCGAACAGGGAGAAGTGCTAGCTTCTAAATACTCCCTACGAGACTTGGCTTTATATAACTTGGAAACCATTACCACCGCAGTTATCCAAGCTAGCTTGTTGCGTACCGGGTTTGATGATATCGAACCTTGGAATGAAATCATGGAAGAACTCGCAGGGCGATCGCGCAGTCATTATCGGTCTTTGATTTACGAACAACCTGATTTCATCGACTTTTTCCACCAAGTCACCCCTATTGAAGAAATTAGCAAGCTACAAATTAGTTCTCGTCCTGCCCGTCGTCCATCTGGTAAAAAAGGTTTAAGTAGTTTGCGGGCAATTCCTTGGGTATTTAGTTGGACACAAACGCGATTTTTGCTACCTTCTTGGTACGGCATCGGTACGGCATTACAGGATTTTGTCAACGAGGAACCGAAAGAACACTTAAAACTACTGCGCTATTTTTACATCAAATGGCCTTTCTTCAAGATGGTAATTTCTAAAGCAGAAATGACCTTGGCAAAGGTAGATTTAGAAATGGCACGGCGCTATGTAGAGGAATTGTCTAACCCTGAAGATAAAGCCCGGTTTGAAATAGTATTTGAGCAAATTGCCAGGGAATTCTACCTGACGCGGGATTTAGTGCTACAAATAACCGATCATCAACGACTTTTAGATGGTGATCCTGTATTGCAGCGGTCTGTACAGTTGCGAAATGGTACTATTGTACCTTTAGGTTTTATCCAGGTTTCCTTACTCAAACGTCTACGCCAGTACCAAGCACAAACCTCCTCAGGAATTATCCATTCTCGTTATAGCAAAGGCGAACTGTTGCGAGGAGCATTGTTAACAATTAATGGTATCGCCGCAGGAATGAGGAATACAGGTTGATTTCTGGGAAATTAACAATTAGTAGGGGCGCAATGCTTGCGCCCAGGAATTAACAATTACCAATGCTTGCGCCCAGTAATTAACAATTAGCAACGCTTGCGTCCAGGAATTAACAATTACCAATGCTTGCGCCCAGGAATTAACAATTACCAATGCTTGCGCCCAGGAATTAACAGTTAGCAACGCTTGCGCCTAGTAATTGACAGTTAGTAATGCTTGCGTCCAGTAATTAAGACTTAGGAGTTATTGGAAATCTTCCCTTTAATGTCATGAGGTGATTATATAACTATGTCAAGAAATCATCACAAAAAAAATTCCATGGCAAAGCTAAGGATAAATCAATTATAGCAGAAAATATGGTGTTGTAAACCTTAAAATCTCGTGCGCGCAAAAATGATAACGATTATCATCCTCTGATTATTTGGGGTAAAAATATCATTTTTGTACTTTTAACAAAAAATTAATAATGTGGGATTGCATAAAAATTGGCATGTTCCCCCTTATTATGTAACCGTGCGTTAGGCTAAAGCCATAACACACCCTACTTATACCAATTTCATTTAAGGGGCAACAGGCAACAGATTCAGATCAGATAAGATAATTGATGTGTAGTAGTCTTTTTTGAAATTAGTATTAAGATTTAGTTTATAAACTAATGAGTAAAAACCGAGTTCTGATTTGTAGTTTTTTAGCAATACTGTCTGGCTTTGCTGGTGGTTATGTAGGTGGACAAATAAATTCCTATTTCCACAGTCAGAAATGTGAAAACAAACAGTGGGGTGCTAAACAAATGTGTCAAATTGTAGTGACACCAGGAGCGATGTGGCAAGGTAGTATCAGCGGAATTTGGACGGGTACAATTTTGGGAGCATTTTTTGGTGGTTTGGTAAGCCGTCAAAAATAATAGGTAATAGGTAATTGGTAATAGGTAATTGGTAATAGGTAATAGGTAATAGGTAATTGGTAATTGGTAATTGGTAATTGGTAATTGGTAATAGGTGAAAAAAGGGTAGTTTACAATCAGTGGTGCAATATGCCTCCATTGATTGTAATTGGCTAGCTTGTTTTTCAGGTTCCTGCTATGGTAAGGAGAAATCCGTGAGGCTAGAGGTTCCTCCGTAAACGCGCTGGGTGTATCTTAGGCTCTCGAATGGGTGTAATCTTGTTTAGCTCAACCAAAAAGAAGCCTCTCACCTACCCGCAAGGGAGGTGATGAGATGAATTTTTGGGCGGTGAGGAGTTTCATCCGGGAGCCATATTTGATTTTAATCAGATG
>JAAUYH010227609.1_pt1 | contig 10579 bp, 9 predicted proteins | sample 7278061 | NCBI WGS metagenome assembly JAAUYH01 (sample SAMN14350203, study PRJNA611818) | marine sediment metagenome | isolation source: surface marine sediment (0.6m) | place: French Polynesia: Moorea | collected 2018-08 | reverse complement strand
GGGTGTAGTGAAATCACCCCCGCTACCACCGCCAACAAGTTGGGTGCTGCGGTGATGGTGGTGGGTTCGCCACCACCACCAGCAGCACCCAACTTGTTGGCGGTGGTAGCGGGGGTGATTTCACTACACCCAACCGGACCCGCGGCGACAAGATTATTACTTTGTTTCTGTGCTGCGGTGGGGGTGGCCTTTTTCGGCAAAGCCGCAAACCGATTCACAACGATAGTAGCGTCGGGCCAGGAGCGGAGCGGCAGGACACCCGGCTCTAGCAATTCCGTTGCGTTGCGGGCGACGGTGCCCGCAAGAGCATGAGCAGCCCTTTCTTGAACGCTTGCACAGCGGGAAATACTTCCAAAATCGTTTTCCGTCAGGGCACAAAATTTCGCACCTAAGGTAAGGGAAGAAAGCGCTACATGGTTGTAGTTCAAATCACTTGTAAGCGGTTGCAGGACAGCCACAGTAGGAAACTCAGGTGTACTTTCGGCTTCGGCAATGCGCCTAAGGGCAATCGATTGCTCTACGGAGCAATGGGCGGTGGCCGTGTAGCGGTGGAGGCGAAGACCAACCGCCTTTGCAGGGCTGTCTCCGGTAACGGTTACGGGAGCGTGAACACTATAAGTGTTTTCGGAATCAAGAAAAGAAGTATGGAGGGAAGCGGCAACAGAAATCCAAGCTGCCATGTTGTTAGTGTGGTGGAAGGATAGTGGGAAAGATTAAAGGTCCTTGATGGCTTTTATGTATACCTAACTCTAGTTACAAAATATCCTTCGTGATGCATTTGAGATGCAGACAAAACTGAACAAATACCCTCGGCTGCTAGACAATATCTAATAGCGGAAATTCGGTAACCGGAAACCTGTTGCAAACTAAGGTAACAAAGCAAGTAATGCGAAAGCCGTGAACGTTTTGAGACATGCAGAAAATGTTGTTTCCGAAAGGTGCAATAGCACTGAGCACTACACGTTACAAAAAGAGAATTCTTGTTTGACGACTAAGGTCTTTACATGACTTTCTCGCGGAACTGATATTAACTGTGTGCTCACGTGCCAAACAACGAACTTTCGACCAGTTGGCTTATATTGCGCTACTCGCTGAAGCCGAATTTCGTCACCTGGCATTGAAAACGGTTTTACTCATGTCCAAATTACTTGTTTCGAGAAATCTCACTGCACTGATGGCTCAAGTTGTGATGTTGGGATTTGGCAAATCTTATGCTTGACTTGTTGCTCTGTAGGATCCGAATCATGGAATATTGATGAAGGAATCGGGTTTATCAGAACCTTTCCAGTTGCGCGCGATTTGCGGAAATAGGAGCAGTGGATAAAGCGCAACATCTCTGCGGACAACGTTTATGAATCGGCTCATGTGGTCACGAAATCTTGTTGGATATCTTTATTGAGATGTTGTCAAATCGGAGTATTGTCAATTGGCATCATAGAACCTACGGGATGGTCGAAGAAGATATTGGCATTAAAGTAGTACTACCTCTCGGGTTTTGATTATCACTGTTGCTTGGAAGGAAAGTATCTATGTCTATTCCTGAATCGCGGAGCAGGTGCTTGAGGAAAGGTGCAAGAGATACCTCTTTGCTTAATATGGTACAGAGAATTGTCTTACCAACAAATTTCAAGTTCTTTTCCTTGATTTAATTCTTTGTCGGGAGGGATCCCTGGGTAAAGGGAATGGAGGAATTCTGATTGTGGCCATGGATGAATACAACCAGGTTGCGTAACCACGGAGGTGTCATTTTGGCATGGGTAATCCTCCCGGATATACGTAGTTTGCGTCGACCCAATTCCGATAACTTCGTAAACAACTTGGAGTATAACTCCGCGATGGAGTATACTCCCAAGTTACACATTTTTCCATTATTCTATGCTCGCATACGATATATTGCGAAGAAGGAAAAAGTGATTCTTCGAGTGAATCAGTGTTTGCGAACCAACTAGATAATTCTAGCTCGGGTATGCTGTGAGATATTCCTTCTTCCGTTTCACTGTAAAAACGTTCTAGAGCAACTCGATGGGCCATAAGTAACACATCTCATAATGCTTGTCCTACAATAGTTGATCCGCGACGGGCTGCATGAAGAGAAACATGGAAAAGTCTTGACACCAAAGGGTAAAGGCTTGAACCTTCGCTGCAGGAGTCGTTGTTAGAAACTGGGCAAGTTAAGAAGCAATGAAGATTAACTACTTGCGGAACAAGAGATTTTAGTTCCGATGCTGCTTTCAGAAAATCATTCAGCTTTTCCTTGACGACATTACTCCTGCCCATATTTACTAATGCGGCCGCACACCTCGCCTCCTGAATTTTACTGGGGTGCCACAATGGCACATCTTCCTGCGAAGTATTTGTATCACGTGTTCTGGGCTTTGTTGATGGAGGTATCTGAGTACGAGTATCGCTATTGCTGTACTGCCATTCAGGAATTGGGGCGTTGTTTCGTTCTGCCTCAGAAACGTTTGCTAGAGTTTGGATTGCAGTAGTTCCATTTTGAAAACCGCGAGGATAATCTCCTATGGTAGTAGCCGGTATCGGCATAGGATTTGCAACCGCATGTGGTAATATGGCAACACGATTTCCGGGAACTGGGATATGAATTGTCGGATTAGTTCCGCGGATTTCCGTTCTCGAGGCGGTACTATGCGATATGAGCACTTGGTGATCTGGAATCGGCATTTGCCTCGTGGAAATTTCCCGACTAGGACGCCGGAAGGCTAACCGAGGGTCCCGATTCATTGTCGATTTAGTCAACTCGAATTCACAATCCGAATAGTCGTTAATGGTTAGGCTCGACTGTTTAAAATTGCTCACTGTAAATGGTGACGCAAGGAGTTACCTGAGGCTAGACTACGATGGTGTCCCAGAGATAATGAAGCTACTAAGTGTGGAACATTACCGGCACGATATGTTAAACTCATCTCGGTTATCCCAACGTCATTGAAGTTTCTCGTGTACAGATTGTGCAATCGCTCTACGTCTTTAAGTTTGAAAAGTGGCTAAGAGGTTTAGGAGTTAACAAAATCATAGTATTTTTCCTATAGAAATACCGTTACAAGTTTTAGGCCTATACTTTGTCGAACTTTGGTAAATTAATAAGGAAGAGATAACGGTATGTCCGTCTGTAAAGTATCTTCCCTATGAGGTACATCGTTTACATGTGAATTGCCACCTACGTCTAACATATTCCCTAAATTGTTTTACCTTTATATCGGACTTGCCCGTTTCTTCTCTTATAGCAGCAGCGAATGTTAACAAATATAGCCCGTGTCGCTAAGAATGGCATCAAGTTATCCGGTTGTAGAAATCTCAGATGGGATTTAGAGAAATCCCAAACATGGTTCATTGCCTCAGCGCCCGATGTGGCATGTTCGTCACACAACGGATAGCTGCTTGGGTCCCAAACAGAATTAGAAATGTGGCCGTGGTAGTGAAATCGGTCACACACAATAACGCATTCCTCGTTCACTCAGGGGCATCGCAGAATAACTGACTTCGACGTGTTGCAGGCATTGTCATAGTAACAAACTTTTGGAAGTTTGCGGAACCGTGCAAGTAATACCGATAAAGCCGTGCTTACCCCTTCTCATTTTTGCATAACCGAAACTCCGATTAACTTGGGATGTCTGCAAACGCACTGAACCGTAAATATTCCGGGGGTATGACTATACGAACGGGTATGTTTTTTCCCGCAGGAGCGGCTATTTCCCTTCTGCGCTGTCGTTCCGAAATCCATCCACGGGCGTACTTGTGGCCTTCCAGGATAATTCGCCTGTCCGTTGTGCTTCCACCAACCAATGTTTGTTCGCTGGTTCTCCTAACCCCATTCCATTCCTGTGTAAAGTGTTGTACAAACGGACATCATCTTCTTTGTTTGCGGCGAATTTCGCGTAATAGTAATCGCGAGCCTTAACTGCCTTGTCTATGATTTCCGCCGAAACTAAAGCCAGGTATCGGAACTGATTTCCTTTCTTGAAAACCCTGCTTCAGATAGCGCACATGCTAGTCGACCAACAGACGAAATAAATTCTTCAGCCTTTCTTCCTTGCAAAAGTAGATTTTCGGCACAAGAATCATAAACTGGCTCTGGTATTACCGCTTCAGTTGTTCCATTGCGGTGTTTGCAAGTACAAAATATTATCATAGCCGTAGCTACCATATTCGCTGCGTCAACTGACTGGGAATTGCATTATGCACCGCCAGCCACCAAACCAACAATAAAGCATCGTCCGAGTTCTATAAGTGTGCGAAGAACTTCGATGTCTCGAAGTTTATTCCAGAATCGCATTCTCTGTTGTCTGTGTTATAGTTCTCGATTTCGGAATCGATATCATCGATTCTTGTCAGGTTTTCGGTATTGCAAATAGAAGAACAGGTGCTCAGAAACTTTCCGCAAGCGAAAGATTCGTGCTCCGCTCCTCCGCTAAATTCGAAGAGGAGAGAAAATAGCTAATTTCTTTCCTCCAAAGGTTCAACTATAATGGTACATTGAATTCCTCCATTCCATCTGCAGCTTTCGCAGATGTAAAAATCACATCAGCAAATGACCATCACTTTGCGTTTCGCATAATGTACTGCTTGTCCGCAACTCTGGGAATTGGAGAAACAGCCTTGTTTCTCGCTGAAAATAGGGCAAAATACCCAAAATACCAAGTGCGGTACCGTCCATCACTACACCAGACAGATACCGCGACGGGGAATCGGGGTTCAATTGGCTCTTGTAGCACGAGATCAGAGAATATAGATCCTCATCGTGCGGAAATATTAGTGTTTTAAGAAACAGGGAAAACGCTTCATTTGCCCTTGTGTGCGGTACGCCTATCTCACGTCCTAAACGATGGAATGCTCCACTTGAGGCTAGACCTTTTGTCATCCAGGAAGAGAAAACGTCACGGAAGGTACTTCCGGTTCCGCATAAATCCCACAACCAAGGATCCAATAGCTCCCTTTTGAACAAATGAGTTTTGTTCAAGCAGAAAAGGGAATCCGAGTAGCCGTCATAAGTAATCCACTGCCGGCAATCTCTGCCGAAAAAATCCATTACTCCAATTTCGATAGTCCCATGATGCAATGTGTGTAGTAATGCGTTGCGCTTTTGAGTTTCTGCTGCATCGGAATGCCGTATATCTTCGTGACACACAAAGCATATAACTTCTTCATCGGTACCGGTAAGTGAAGTTCCTTTAAAGCTATTTCCCGATTTTTTACCGCCTCACATACAATTTCCAGTATTCGATTCAAGGGAGCTTCGTCGGATGCGCAAGAGAAGAAAAAATGCGATTTCGTTGAATTATAGGACTTATTCATCAATACCTCTGCCCTATTTTCTTCATTCGATTCAAATACTTCGCTCCTGACTGAACCATCTTCAGAATCCTCAATATTCATAACAGTATACTGGTAATCAATTGCGCTATTTCGAGTGTTATCCAACCTGCTATGAAGACTGTTTCTTTCTGAGTCACGATCATCAGCTATGCCGCGCAGAGCAACTGTTTCGTGAACCTAAAGCATTCTATTTCTGGGAACACCGGGAAAATCGAGCATAGTACCCTTTCTCGGTGACGCTTATGGATTCTTGATTTCCGCATATCTAGTAGCACAGTCCCGGAAGTCTTAAACGTTGATGATTAATTGTTTCTCCGAAATACATGCTACAAATGCACATCATCGTTGGGATTGTCTATATCCCCACTATTTCCCAGTCTTGCAGAATACCGCCGTTTCCAATACTTCGTACATCCCTAGACGATATAGCTATGATGCGTATTTTGTTTTCCAGATTCCCCGTACTAGATTTTACATGCTCACAATCATTTCCTAGTGAGAATGTTTTACAAGTGCAAGAAACGTCCGTAAGATTGCCTCGTCCAGATAGCAGAGATTCCGTACCAGGAAATGTAATTCGCAATAAGTCAATATGCATACTTCGCCGTCGACGCCACTTGGAATCCCCAAACAAAAAACACTACTGGAAGCTACCTCCATCTTCCAATGGATGGAGCAGCATTGCTGCGCCGCGTTTTTTCTGATTCTGAATAGTAACAACCGTACCATTGACAGGTTGACAAATTCCTAGTCCGATACTCTCGATTTCGGTTATGAGTTCTGCTACCAGGCTGCTCCAAGTTTGCGCAGTGATTGTATTTGATAGTGTGGCATTTGTTTCTTGGGGTCTATTGTCACAATCAGAATCGTACATATCCGATAGTTCATCAAAAAGAACCTCGCCAACGCGTTCATCGGTGGAAATTTCAGTATTTTCCTGGCAATTATTACTGCCGTTCGGAGTAATTGACATCATCGAGAACGGCAATGTGGACATTGTTGGCATCGTAGATATGCTGTTTGCAAGCGATGTGTAGTAATCCATGGCACTAATGTCCCGGTTCAAAAACGATACTAGCAGTTGCCTCTCACCTTTGTCGTTTCGCTCCTTTAGTACGGGAATGACGAAGTCTCCAAACGTACCCAGGCTGAGTAACCGTGCTGATGGAATATTAGGTATGACTCTATCATCCTCGCTTGGCTTCCAGACGACAAAACCCATATCAAGATAGCTAATGTGGTACCAATGGAGCATAGCTTAAAATGGAACGGGACCAATTTTTTAAATCCCTCTCCGCACAAGGACCGTTACCGGGACTTCGCTGTTGGACCTGTAAGTATCTACCCACCTGCGACTTTGAAGGTATTCGGATACATTCCGTACACTGTTTCTACTAATCGAAAAGTAAATTCAGAAATCCGAAAATATTAACCTCCAGTCTATACGGCATCTATCGACAAAACGGCCTTCAGACCTTACCCGAGCATATGTCAAATTCTTCACCAGGATGGGCCAATCTAGACAAACGAGAAGGATGGCAGCAAGAATTTGGTCAACAGTATAATTGTGTTGATGAACGGAATGCAATGCATGATCCCCCCAGACACTTCATGGCCAGATATTTTAATATTCCTGAGGCCTCCTTTAACCCAACTCTAGCAGCTGGTGGAGCTCCAAAGCATCGGCAGCCACCATGACAATTCGAACCCTCTTTATCTCATCATTGCTCTTCTTGACCTACTCCTGAGTGGCATTAGCCGCCCCGGAATCCATTGCCCTTCGTGTTCCGGATGGCGGCGGCTGCATTCCAGGACGATGCTGTCCTGGGAGCACATGTGTGCCACGACCGTTTTCACGTACTGGTGTATTCAAGAAATCAACTCCAATGTGCTCTTGGACTGGTAACAAGTGCAACAAGAAAGTGAAGTGTTGCAGTATTCGCGAGGCAAGCATCAAACGAAAATGGGCTGGAAGCGGCGTATGTACACCTCAAAGCTGTGCACCACGCGGCGGAAGGTGTCTCACCCGCACCCCGTTCTACACTGGTTCCGAATTTATGTGCTGCAGTTCGAAGGACGCGTGTTTGTTCCCCAAGCCTGGTTCCATCAGTGGAACATGCCTCTCCAAATCTAGCGATACCACGTGCGTTCAGGAAGGAGCGCAATGCTCGACTAAGTTTGGCAAACCGTGTTGCGAGGGACTCGAATGCGATGTGGTTTTGGGTCCATTCGGCCCTGGATTTTCCCGTAAGCCGAAAAAATGCCTGCCTTCAGGTGAAACTTGCACCGACGGTGGCGCGGCATGCTGTCCATCGCTGAAGTGCACTGTTGTAGCTCAAGGCATACGCCTTCCAGATGGTGTATTCCGTCGTATTTGTTTTGATGAGAACTGCTCCACGGAGGATTGCTCCAAGGGCCAACTCTGCTGCCCTGGTTGGGGATGCGCGAAAATCGGTGACAGGCAGGTGTGCGTTCCACCGACCTCAACTAATAGGCGGAGGTTGTGTGCAGTCTCGTGATTAATGTAAAGAAAAGTCGGTGCTGGTCTATCTGCTGATCATGCTTCCAAGTTGTGACAGCTGCGTTACTTACAGTCAAACTCAGAGTAAGAATTTTCCGTTTATATCATGTTTGTGATATTATGAATTCTATTTACGACTCGCAAAAAGCATGAGACTAGGGACTGCGGACAACGATTACGCCGTCTTGACCCAAGTTCATTGAGATAACTTTGCGAACAGTGCGTCGGACGCCTCTGCCTCTTTAAAATTGCCGTCCCTTCGACTCAAAGCCTGTCAATAGATTGAGTGTGTGCTCCGGTTTTTGGGTTCACAAAGCGCTCTGAATGATTCACGGTACTGTGAACAAACCCATCTTCGACAATTCGTTTGTAGCCAACCCACTCATCTGTGGTAATAGAACTTCCTACTTCACATTTGTCGCGTATTAGCTCCTCAGAGTGTTTTCTGTGCGGTCTGAGACAATAAAAAATTGAAATTCATCAGGTCTTAATTACATTTCGACAACCCACGGGCTTATAACACATTTCCCATGGTTCGTTTTGTATGTAAGACGCTCAATGAGTTCTTCAGATTCACTGTGTTCTGGCTCTGGGGCTGCTGACTCCCAACCAGCCAGTTCAATCTAGAGAACTGCTCTGGCAGCTTCTTCTTCGGGCGGTTTTTTGTCACCGCGGGCTAGTCTACCCTGGTTATAGTTTCGCCGCCCGGCGAAGTAGCTTTCCTCAATCTGAATCGGGTTGTCGTTGGGTCCGTACAACTTGGGAAGGGCCGGTTCTGCCGTACTGCAGACATCTCGGCATGCACTAAACCAATTGTTCACAGCTTGCTTGGACACACCTAGAATAATTGCGACTTAATCGAGTGTTAGATTACCATACATCCAGAACCATACTATGTGCCGTATTTTTGTTAGAGGGAGTTGACGCTTGCACTTTCCATCACTTGTGATTCTGCCAAAAAAATCATTACGTGACGTTACTAAAAAGTCCCGCACATCGAGTCAGTACATCGCCATGTCAGTTTACCATTTCTGAAACGCTCCGTCGTAGGTTTTCCGCACGACTGATTGCGCCGTCCAGGACAAAACAGTGCTGTAAGAAAAATACCGAAAGAGCGTGGGTAAGCGGTAGAAGATTCCTCGGACTCTAATACACATTTCACAAACCACTCGTTATCGGCATCGAGAGTATCAAAGTCTTCCATAGTTCGACGTCGGTGTCGATGCGAATCTCCGAATCACGTCGAGAATAGTATTAGCTTCGTAATAATATGTAACAGGAAACTCTTACTCAACTGCTCTAGTATAGGGGGTTTTATGCAAACTGTAACACTCTTAGCCCCGCGGCTGTCATAACCTGGAAACATGATCAACAGATAGACCAGCACCGAAAAGTGCCAAACTTCCAACTTTCATTGTCTAATGAAAACGAATGCAGATATGAGGTAGTGCACAGTTTATACGGCACTGAAGCACATATCTGCGCTCTACACAGTGCAGATATCGAACTGCGAACCATCGAATCAAGGAAGTGTTGCGATGCCGCAACGGAAGTAAGGGTAAACTGCGAAACCTTACTGGCGATTAATAGTGATGTAAAAGGTGCAGTTGTTAGCGTTCACCCCAGAGGACAAGGAGCGCGTGATGCAATCATCGAAATCCGAATGGTACGTTTGTGTCCTCTCCGCCGAAGCGGCATTCTGCAATTCTCCATCCACAGTTTCGGGATAACTCTCCCTAGACCCGTTCAAACTATCAATATCGCGCGCTCCTCGCTTTCTACGCACATACCCACCGAACACTACTGCAAACTGGTCGCGGCCATTCTGGCCTCCTAAATTATGGTAGCTTTGTAAGCAACTGTTGTCGCGGTGACCTGACTGAAGCACGACAGTCGCATCAGAATAACCAGAAGAAATTAATAGCGAAATCATCGTGGCTTTTAAGCCATGAGTCGTCATGTGTGCGGCCTCACCTTTTCCTCTAATACAGAGCCGAAAGTTTCCCGAATTGAGAAGGAAGCTGAGCGAGTGGCAGCTAAAGCAGGTTTTTGACTTCAGCACGCAGTTCTGATGGTGGTATACCAGCAACGAACTCTTTACTTTCGCTGTCAATAAGCCAGACCTCATGCGGGTAGAGTTCGGCCATGGCTGTAGGTGACCCAACATAGTGTGTGTTGCGAAGTACAAGAAGGGAGTCGATCAATGAACGCGTGCAGCTGCCTGCTGATTTGTGTGCTCGCATAAGGATTGTACGGCCGTATCAGATAGTCCCTTTTATCGTGATCGAAATGATACCGTTCAGAACAGTACTTCCAAAAATTCATGATATCAAATATCACGAATGATATAAGAAACTATAATGCACTTGAGCACTGTATCATTACTCAATTTCAGCAGACATCCCTAACTTGAGAACTCGGTCAGTTCTGATTTTCCAATATATTTCGTTGCATTGGTGGGCGATTTTTATTGCGTCGGTTATCTGTAAGAGGACCACTATCTCAGTACTAATCCCACAGGGAACTATGCAGAAAAACAGGCGTCTTCTCCGACTCTTTGAATAATTTACTTGTACGAAATCGTAATTCTAGTGTTTCTTCTATCTAGTGTCTACATGTAATTCGGCCTCATATGAGGCCAGTGGCCTCATATGAGGCCGCGGTTCGTTGCTCAATTTCAGCCCATTCTAGATAGGAAGTTATGATAAATTCCTTCCTCCTCAGATC
>JAAUYH010226196.1_pt1 | contig 10580 bp, 12 predicted proteins | sample 7278061 | NCBI WGS metagenome assembly JAAUYH01 (sample SAMN14350203, study PRJNA611818) | marine sediment metagenome | isolation source: surface marine sediment (0.6m) | place: French Polynesia: Moorea | collected 2018-08 | reverse complement strand
TATCGGATGATAAAAGCTATGTAGTGCTTTCAAAGGCCATTAATACCAATGACAGTGATCTCTTCCTGTACAAAATGGAGGATGGAAGTATTACCCAGGTAAATGAAAACCAATCGGCCAATTCGGGCGAGGATTTCGGGCCGGATGGGACTTCCTTTTACTACAGCACGGATGACGGTTCTGAATTCGCCTACCTGATGCGCTACGACCTGGAATCCGGGGAACGCACCAAGGTAATGGAACGGGACTGGGACATCATGGGGAGCTATTTTACCGAGGGCGGAACCTATCAGGTGACCTATATCAACGAGGATGCCAAGAATGTGATCGAGGTAAGCGAAGTGGCTACCGGAGAAGCGGTCGAACTGCCTGCCATGGAAGACATGGACATTACCAGCGTTGGCTTCTCAGACAATGAGACCATGATGCGCTTTTACGCAGGCGGGTCCCATACGCCATCCAACCTTTACACCTACGACCTGGGCAGTAAAGAGATGAAGCAACTTTCCGACGTGCTGAATCCGGAGATTGAAGGAGCGCACCTCGTAAAGGCCAGCGTCGTTCGATTCCCATCTTTTGATGGATTGGAGATCCCGGCTATATACTATCAGCCTCACCAGGCCAGCGCCGATACTCCTATGCCCGCTTTGGTTTGGGTGCATGGAGGTCCCGGAGGTCAATCCCGTCAGGGCTTTAACCCCTTCCTGCAGTACCTGGTAAACCACGGGTATGCGGTGCTTGCGGTGAATAATCGCGGGAGTTCAGGGTACGGAAAGACCTTTTACCAGATGGACGACCAGAACCATGGGGATAAAGACCTGAAAGACTGTATTGCCGGCAAGGACTGGCTGGCCGCACGGGCTAACATTGACGGGGAAAAGATCGGGATCCTCGGCGGGTCCTACGGCGGATTTATGACCATGGCGGCCCTGACCTTTGCGCCAGAGGAATTTGATGTAGGGGTCAACCTGTTTGGCGTAACCAATTGGCTGAGAACCCTGAAGTCCATTCCGCCATGGTGGGCTTCCTTTAAGGATGCTTTGTATACTGAAATGGGGGACCCTAACACAGCGGATTCCGTACGTCTCAGGGCCATTTCCCCGCTCTTCCACACGGATAAGGTGACCAAGCCGTTGATCGTACTCCAGGGATCCCAGGACCCGCGTGTCCTGCAGGTAGAATCCGATGAGATCGTGGCCGGGGTCCGCGCTAATGGGGTGCCGGTGGAGTATGTTCTCTTTGAGGACGAAGGCCACGGGTTTGTGAAGAAAGAAAATCAGATCGAGGCCTATAGCCAGGTAATGAATTTCCTGGACACCTATCTGAAAGGAGAGGTCGCGGAACCCATTCGGGATGATGCCATGGAGCAGCCGGAAATGGAAGAAACGGAGCCTGAAGAGGCGGAAACGGAATAATTAGGTGGAGGCTTGGGGCTCTAACCCCTCCCCCGCTTAAAATTAGCACATAGAACTGTAAATCGAATTCATGTTAACGATGAAAACCATGGTAAGGGCAGGCCGGATCTTCGGCCTGTTCTTGCTTTTGAGCCTTGCTCCGGGATGCCTGAAAGCCCAGGAAACAGGGGAGGACGAATTGGGAGCCTGGTACATGTATTTTGGGATGAACCGGATCTCGGATGACTGGAGTATTCATACGGAAGCCCAGTTCCGATTTTACGAATCCCTGAGCAATTTCAATCAACTCCTGCTCCGTACCGGGGCAAATTATCATATTTCCGAGCGGGCTATTGCCACCCTGGGATATGCGTATATCTGGACCGATCCGACCTTTGAGGATGAGCCCTTGCAGGACGCCTCCTTTGCCGGGAACAATCTGAACGAACACCGGATCTTTCAGCAATTCCTGCTTTACAACTCCGTGGGTAAATTTCGTTTTGAGCATCGCTATCGCCTGGAACAGCGTTTCCTGAATCAGGATTTCGGCGGAGGGATGGAAATAACCGATACCCAGCACAGGGCGCGCTACCGCCTGCAAATAACCTTCCCCCTGAACGATACCTTTTTCATCAATTGGTACGACGAAGTCTTTATAAACCTGCAGGAGCCCATCTTTGGTCAGAACCGCTTGTATCTGGCCCTGGGAGCCAAACTGGATCCCACCTTAAGCGTTCAGGCGGGTTTCCTGAAAAATAGTTTTACGCGTGCCGATTTTAATCGACTTCAGTTAGGTATCTTCTTCAATCCCGACTTACGTAAAAAACAAGCGCAACCATGAAATCCGAAAAAGTCAGCTTTCGATCCTCCAATGGTCAGGAGCTCTCGGGGCGTCTTGAGCTTCCTCCTGACCGCCACCCGCATGAATTCGTCATTTTTGCCCATTGCTTTACCTGTTCCAAGGATCTGAAAGCGGTTCGGGAGATTACGCGCGCCTTGAGTCGGGAGGGGTTTGGAGTGTTGCGCTTTGACTTCACCGGACTGGGGAGCAGCGAAGGGGATTTTGCCGCTACTAACTTCACGGGGAATATTGAGGATATGTTGTCGGCTGCGGCTTTCCTGGAGAAAGAGTATAAAGCCCCTGCCCTATTGGTCGGGCATTCCCTGGGCGGAGCTGCCAGCCTTACAGCGGCTTTTGAGTTGCCTTCCGTGAGAGCTGTGGCGACGATCGGAGCCCCCTCCAACCCGGCACATGTAAAGCGCCAATTTTATGGGAAAATTGAAACTATTGAAGGCGAGGGCGTCGCTGAAGTGGAGATCGCAGGGCGACCTTTCAAGATCCGGAAACAGTTCCTGGATGACTTAAAGGAACATCCGCTGGAAGATCGCTTGCCTGAACTTAAAAAGGCCTTACTGATCATGCATTCCCCCCAGGACACCATTGTGGGGATCAAAAATGCCGAAATGCTTTACAAATCGGCATGGCATCCCAAGAGCTTTGTATCCCTGGATGGAGCCGACCATTTGTTGAGCCGGCCGGAAGATGCTGCCTATGCGGGTCGGGTCATTGCAGGGTGGGCCTCTCGCTATCTGCCAGCACATGATACCGGGGAACTCAAAAGCGGACATGAGGTAGTGGCCAGCCTGGATGGGAACGCCGGCTTTACGACAGACATGAAAGTGGGAAACCATCGGATGACGGCAGACGAACCGGAGAAATTCGGAGGAAATGATTTTGGCCCATCCCCCTATGAAATGGTTTCGGCGGGCCTGGCTGCATGTACCGTTATGACCCTGCAAATGTATGCGAGGCGAAAGCAATGGGACCTGCAGAATGTAGAGGTCCATATCTCCTATTCCAAAGACCATGCGGTGGACTGCGAAGACGCGGAGGATCCGGATGCCAAGATCGACACCTTCAGGCGGAAGATCCGGATCAGCGGCAATCTGGATGAAGCGCAACGAAAAAGGATGCTGGAGATTGCGGACAAATGCCCGGTTCACAGGACCCTTCACAGCCCAACGCAAGTACTGACCGAAGCCTTCTGAGTATGAACGCCGCAACAGCCTCTGTGCAGCTTACGGGAACGCATTCAATCGCAATGCCCGATTCCCTGGTTGCCCCTTTTCTGGAGCGCGGTGAAAGGCGTGCCGTGGTGGTAGCCAGTTTCGAGGGAAAGGAGGTTCGCTTTCACGCCGCCCTTCAAAAGCGTAAGGGGATCTATTGGATCATGTTCAGTAAAAAACATCAAAAGGTCCTGGGCCTTTTTCCAAACGACGTTTTCGAGATCCGCCTTGAGAAAGACACCAGTGAGTTCGGGGCTCCCATGCCGCCGGAGCTGGAGGAAGTCCTTCGACAGGATCCGGAAGCGGAGGCCCTTTTCAAAGGCCTCACTCCAGGGGCCTGCAGATCGGTTATCTATGCGGTATCCCGCTATAAGAGCTCTCAACGCCGTATTGAACTTGCATTCACCATCTGTGAGCGCATGAAGGCCGGAATACGTTCGAGCCGGGAACTGGTCATGGGACCGAAGAATGAATAAGTTCAAACGTGAACAATGAATAAGTTCAAACGAATTGAATTGCCTGCCTGAAATCCGTATCTTTCAGTCTGAACCTAAAAACATACATGATGAAAAAGTTTAGCATAGGAATCCTGGCACTCGCTCTGCTCGCGGGAACCGCTTGTAAAGAAGCCAAAAAGGAAGCCGATGCCGCGGCGGATGAGATGGAAGCTGCCACCGAAGACGCCATGAAAGAAGAAGTCAATGAAGAGACCATTGTCTTTGCCATGGAACCAAAAAGCGATAGCGGAGTCCAGGGAGAAGTGACCTTCACCGCAAAGGACGGGATGGTGATCATGGATGCTAGCTTCACGGGCCTTACCCCTGGAGAACACGCCATCCATATCCATGAAAAAGCCGACTGCTCGGCAGATGACGGAACCTCAACCGGAGGCCATTGGAATCCGACAAATGAGCCTCATGGGAAATGGGGAGACGAAGCCGGTTACCATAAAGGAGACATCGGGAACTTCACAGCCGATGAAGCGGGAAATGCCATGCTCCACTTTGAAACAGACCAATGGTGTTTGGGTTGCGAGGATCCCGCCAAGAATATCATAGGTAAAGCGGTAATCGTTCACCAGGGCGTGGATGATTTCACCTCACAGCCCAGTGGTGCTGCCGGACCGCGCATCAGTTGCACGGGAATTATCCAGTAATAAAACGATAGCCGAAAAATAAAAAGGCCGGGATCTTCCCCGGCCTTTTTAAAATGAAATAAGCGAATATCGCTTTATCAAGCTTTTTCGGAATGTGTGATTTTTCTTAAAGACTGATGGGCAAGGTATACCCTTACACCCAAAACGACCATAACGGTCAACCACAGGAAAAATAATAGGATTTCCATAACATATAGCTTTTAGGTTCTGTTTTTCTTCCGTTTGGGGACAGAAGTAAGATTTGGTTCTAGGGCGAAAATTATAAAAATTTTGTTAAGATACCTAGGAAAAGTTCATAGAAATGCCTGTGAATGGGGGTTTTATCCCGTTGAAATAAAGCCTATTTTGGCAGTCTAATTAGTTATGCCTTGAATCCATCATCTTCAGGTTGGATAGAAAAATTCGGTCATCTGGTCTCGGAAGGCAAAAAGCCCTTCCAGGATTTCAGGCAGGTGTATCATGGGTTGCGAGAAACAGGATTCACCTATGGTATGAATGTCTCCATTCCCGAATTCATAGTGCCCACGCATGCCCTGACCCAGGATGAAATGGCCAAGCTAAACCTGCTGTTTGGGATGTATGCGACTTTCCGGCTACACAAGGAAGACTGCGATTTTCAGGACTTCCTGAAAGCTGTTTTCGCCTTTTATCAGGATCTGGAAGTGGGCCGTATCAGTTTTTTGGAGAAAGTGCTGAGCGGCAGAAAGACTTCTTCCCAGTTGGAAAAGTTGCTGGACTCCCGTATCCACCTGGATGCCAATGTGCTGACCAGGACTTTCAATAGCCTGCTTACCAACACCCTTCTCTTTGTAGATGTACTTACTTTCAGGTACTATCTGAAGGGGCAACCGGAACCCCGGAAATTTGCAAGGAACCTGGAGTATCTGGGAATCAATATCACCTACCAGGCGCTATCCAGTCGGGAACATCAACCAAAAGATGATCGTTTGAGAGAGCTCTTTAAGGCTTCCCTGACGTTTAATACCCCGCTCGACGAGGTAGATGAAAACTACCGACAGGGTCTGGAAGAGTACCGGGGCACGGATGCAGCCCTATATTTTCTGGATGTGGCCTGTCTGTCCGTTTGGGAAGACGCCAGACTCCAGGGAAGCGAATCTAAATTTGTCATGGACCTTGGGGAGGAACTGGGCTTTGAACCGGAAACCGTTAGCAATGCCCTGGAGGATGTTACGGACTTTTTGGTAGCCCATTCCGAAAGGTTGCAGGTATTCCGCAAGGAAAAGTTTTATGACGGCCTTTCGGCGGTGGTGGGAAAACTGATCCGACGTAACCGAAAACGCCTCCAGAGGGAGTTGGCACAAAGCAGGGAATTGGTCTACCTTTTGTCTCAATCCACACGTCGGGATCTCAGCAAGGAAGAGCAGAATAAGATAGCGGATCAGCTTCTGGATATCTTTAAGAGCATTCCGTCCCTGGCCATTTTTATGCTGCCGGGAGGTGCCGTTCTCCTACCGGTTTTTATCAAGCTCATCCCCAAGCTGCTCCCTTCTCCTTTTGATGAGAATCGAGTGGAGCGAAAACGCAAATCAAGGCGTTTAAAGTAGGTATAAGAAATATCTATAGTTAGTATATAATTTCTGTATACCAGTAAATTATAATATTTTATTCCAACCAAAGCTTAAAGTCCTTAACCCGCTCGCGACTTACGATAATTTCCTGTTCATTAAAGCGGTTCAGCTTTACTTTTAAGCGTGAATTTGTATAGGCGACAATGTCGTTGATGTGATCTATGTTCACATAGAACTTACGACTGACCCGGAAGAATTTTTCCGGAGAAAGTTCTTCCTCCAAATGCTCCAGGGTGGTATCCAAAAGGAAAGATCTTCCAGCATCGGTTGCGGCATAGGTGCCTTTGTTCTCACTGTAAATACATTCGATATCGTCGGCATTGATGATCTTGATATGTTGCCCTACCCTGGCTGTAAATCGCTTCTTGTATTCCCGCTCCAGAGGATTGACCAATAGCTTCCGGATATCGTCAAAATCCATGGTGACCCTTTGCTCTTCCGGGCTGCGATCCCGAAACTGTTTAAGGGCGGCGGTAAGCTCATCCTCATCAATGGGCTTCAGGAGGTAATCGATACTGTTCAGTTTGAAGGCCTGCAGGGCATACTCGTCATAAGCGGTGGTAAAAACGATGGGCGCTTTTACCTCTACCTGCTCAAAGATCTCAAAAGAGAGCCCGTCCGAGAGCTGGATATCCAGAAAGATCAGGTCAGGGTCCTTGTGCGTTTCAAACCATGCGATCGCTTCTTCTACCGAATGGAGCATGTGGGAGACTTCCACTCCGAGTTCGGATAACATGCGTGAAAGCCTTCTGGCTGCCGGTTTTTCGTCTTCGATGATTAGTATTTCCATCTGTAGCTGTTGGATTTATTTATGTTGGCTTATTTGAATTTCCTGGCTTCCCTTTCCTCTTCCTCCATGTATTTTCGGATCTGTCGTTCTTCCCAGCGCCGTCCGGTCAAAAGGCGCAGGCCAAAAACGCTAAAAGCGTGGACTCCCAGGCCTATGCCCCAGAAGAGGGCCAGTTCAAAGGTATCCAGGGTCAGGGCCGGCTCTCCATCTGCGATCTTTTCAGTGATGAAATAGGCAATGATAAATCCATTTACGATCAGATATGCCGTTAGATGCTTGTAAAATCCCTTGATTTGATCCACCCGCTTTCTGGCGCGCTCTCTGCTTTCAAAATTTTCCATGGCTAGTGTATTTTTCATTCCGGAATGGATTGTTCAACAGGCTTATTTGAATTTCCTGGATTCCCTTTCTTCCTCCTCCATGTACTTGCGGATCTGGCGTTGCTCCCAGTTTTTCCCCAGGATCAGGTTCGGGCCGAAGACGCTCAAGCCGTGTATAGCCAGGCCGATGCCCCAGAGTAAGGGGGTGCCTATTATGTTCCAGTAAATGGCAGGCTCCCATAAATTGTTGGCACCTGAAACATTCCAGATCACAAGAAACATATTGACGGCCAGATATATCTCCAGATGGACGTAGAAACCTTTGATCTTTTCTACGCGTTTCTTGGCCCTTTCTCGTTTACTTGGCAGCTCGTCCATGGGTTTTGTATTAGGTTATTCTATAATTTTTTCTATCCGGGCCGGAGGTTATTCCCAGCGCCTGGCTTCTTTTTCATCCTCTTCCATATACTCCCGGATCTTGCGTTCCTCCCATTCCCGGTTAAAGAACGGATTCCATCGGAAGGTTCGAACTGCGTGGAATATCAGCCCGATCCCCCATCCAAAGGCGGCCCAAAGGAACCATTTGTAATCCCAATAGGTGAGGTAATTGATAACCGCGAGCAGGCCGATCACGAAAACGTAGGAGATCAGGTTGCCATAGAATCCCTTGAGTTCTTCAACGCGTTCCTTGGCGCGGATGTACTTATTTTCTTTGCTGAAATCTTCCATGAGTGTTGATTTATTTGGTTGTATAAGGTCCATTAGTACGAGTCCTCAGACATGAATTCCTCGATCTTGCGCTGTTCCCAGCCCTTTCCAAAAACCAGGTCATACCCCCACACCTTCATGGCGTGCAAGCCTAGTCCCAGTCCCCATGCAAAGGCGGGGATGAGTACCCAGGCGAAGTCTGAGGTCCTCCAGTTAATGTAGGCCAGGATGGGGATCACAATACAATAGGCAATGAGGTTCCCGAAGAAGCCCTTGATGTCTTCTACCTTTTTCCGGGCCCTGATATAGCGTTCAGATTGACTTTCAGTTTTCATTTTGATGAATTTTAAATTTCTTACTCCAAAGATCCGGTACTATACGGAGTCCTGAAAAAACTTCCGACCGAACTGTCGAAATCAGCTTCCGAACCGCAGGGTCAGAAATCATCCCGCTCCATCAGCTCGCGAATCTTCTTTTCCTCCCATCGCTTTCCAAACATGGGGTTGTATCCATAAGCTTCCAGGCCGTGCATCACAACACCAAAACCCCATCCAAGGGCGGGAAATATAGCCCATGGAAAATCCGTCGTCCGGCTATTGATCCAGAATAGCAAAGGGATCACCAGCGCATAGGAGAGCAGGTTTCCGTAAAAGCCCTTGATCGCTTCGACCTTTTCCTTGGCTTTCTGATATCGCTTGTCCTTGATATATTCCTCCTGTTTGGGTAGGGTGCTAACCTGTCGGGTCAACATGGGGATCGCCACACTGAATTGATCTGCGGTCTTGCTGATCCTGACCTGCCGCTCCGACAAAAGCGCATAACGTTGCCGGATATTTTCAAGGCCCACCCCGCTGGATTTTTTAACCACCTCTTTTTCCTGGAGATTGTTGGTGACCAGGATATGCCCGTCAGCCTCCTTTACGGTGATCTTAAGGGGGCGTGAGGCGGTAACTACATTGTGCTTGACTGCATTCTCGAGCAGTAATTGCAGGGAGAGGGGTACGATCCTGGCGTCCGGGTTGCTGCTGTGTTCCGGGATCACGAAGATGATGCTATCCTCAAAACGCATTTTCAGAAGGCGTACATAGGTACGCGCAAAAGCGTACTCCTCCTCCACCGGCACCAATTCCTTGTTTTTTTGTTCCAGCACGTAGCGGTATACCTTGGATAATGAGGTCGTAAACCGTTGAGCCTGATAAGGATCCTCATCAATCAGGCTGGTCAGTACATTGAGACTGTTGAAAAGGAAGTGCGGATCCAGTTGATTTTTCAGGGCGTCGAAGCGCGCTGTCGCGCTGCGGGCGATGATCTTCTGTTGCTTTACTTTGTTCTCCTGCCGGTTCTTGTAGTAATAGACCCCGTAGAAAATGGAAGAGATCACAATAGCTATGATCAGGGAAGTCAGGTAGTATTCGGGTTCCTCTGCTTCCAGAAAAGCCCCGTAATCCACTCCATTCATCCCGGAGATAATGATGCTTCGAGCCATAAAAATACCCAGCATGGAAACCAGGATGTTTCCCAGGGTAGATACTAAGAGGTTCCTCCATTGAAAAAGCCGGAGTCCGTAATGCTTGATCAAATTGATGATGAGCAGCGCATTGGCCAGATAAATGATCCATGAAAAGATCATGTGCTCCAGGAAATCCTTCCAAAAAGCCCCGTCCAGGGTGACTTTTCGGCCGTAAAACCAAAATATTCCAAGAAATATAATATATAGGAGGATCCCTATCCCGGTGGCACGTGTAAATTCTCTGAGAAAGATTTTCATTTCTATCTGTTAGAAAGCCGGGAACTATCCCGGTCGTCGTTTAAATGTACCAAAAATGCCCCATTCCCCCGGCCTGCACAAAACCAGCAGGATGAATTGTTATTTTCTGCCACCGAACTGTGCTGCACGGCAGACTGTACGTATATTGAGGCGGTCATTGCAACACACAACCATGTATATCCCTCCGAAATACCGTCATGAAGATCCGGATGAAATTCGGGCTTTTGTAAGCGAACACGCCTTCGGCATTCTTGTAAGCAATGGGAAGCAGACGCCCCTTGCCACCCACCTTCCCCTGGAACTGCTCCCCGATGCCGGGGAACCATGGATCCTTGAAGGACACCTGGCCCGCGCAAATCCGCAATGGAAAAGCATTCCTGAGGACAGCGAGGTCCTTTGCATCTTCAATGGCCCTCACTCCTACGTTTCCTCCTCCTGGTATAAGGAGGAAGAAGTTCCGACCTGGAATTACATGGCCGTGCATCTTGCGGGTATATGGAGGCTGCAGTCCGAAGATGAACTGCGAAGCTCCCTCAAAAGGCTGGTGGATCGCTACGAGGCGGATTCGGAGGATCCTGTATCCATGGAGGGGTTTTCAGCCCCGGTTATGCGGCAGATCCGCGGGATCGTGGGCTTTCAGATACAGGTGACGCGCATAGAGGCTGCCTTCAAGCTTTCCCAGGGGCGGGAAGAAGACCATCCCCGAATTCGAGAAGAGTTAACCAAACGCGGCGGAGCTTCGGCGGAAGTGGCCCGGAGGATGGCGGAAAGGGGATCCTGATGCGCCC
>JAAUYH010195542.1_pt1 | contig 10580 bp, 9 predicted proteins | sample 7278061 | NCBI WGS metagenome assembly JAAUYH01 (sample SAMN14350203, study PRJNA611818) | marine sediment metagenome | isolation source: surface marine sediment (0.6m) | place: French Polynesia: Moorea | collected 2018-08 | reverse complement strand
TTTTCCCTAATGATGAGTCCGTCTACAAAATAATGTATTTAGCTATTCAGAAAATTTCCAACAAATGGACCATGCCCATTCCTAACTGGAAATCTGCTCTCAACTGGTTTACTATTCATTTTCATGATAGATTTCCTTTCTCTTTTACACACTTTTCTTGACAGACTCTAATAAATTCCTGCTTTTAACAAATCTTTCAAATCAACTATTCCAACTGGCTTTTTATCTTCAGAAATAATAATTAAATCTGATACTCTAAACTCTTCCATTACTTTTAGAGCTTCATAGGCCAAAGCGTTTTCATCAATTAATTTAGGAGAAGAATTCATAATTTCTTTCGCAAATTTTGAAGAAATTGACTCCCCAATTTCAAATTGTTTACGCCTTAAATCTCCATCTGTAATCATGCCAACCAATTCTTCATTGTCATTAACTACACAGGTGAAACCTAGCTTTTTCTTCGAGATTTCTTCAATAATTTGTGCGTGCTTGTCATTTTCGTTAATTATTGGAAGTTCTCCTTGGTTTTTTCGCATTACGTCACTGACTTTAATGAGTCTTCTGCCTAAAGAACCACCCGGATGAAATTTAGCGAAGTCTTCTTTGGAAAACCCTCGTTGATTCATCAAACTAACGGCCAATGCATCTCCAAGTGCTAGAGTCGCAGTAGTACTTGTTGTTGGAGCTAAATTGAGTGGGCATGCTTCTTCGTCAACACCAAGGTCTAAAGCAATATCGCTGTATTCCCCAAGAGTAGAGTTGACGTTTGATGTTATACCAATTAATCCTAGTCCTCTTCTTTTAATTGGTATTAAAATACTGGTTAACTCGGATGTCTCACCACTATTTGAAATTGCAATAACTATATCTTCTTGCGTAAGCATTCCAAAATCCCCGTGAGCTAATTCCGCCGGGTGAACGAAGAAGGAAGGAGTTCCGGTACTGGCCATTGTTGCAGCAATTTTATTTGCTATGTGTCCAGATTTTCCCATTCCGGTGACTACTACTCTGCCTTTAGTTTGGAGTATTAACTTAACGGCATTATAGAATTCTTCACCTATCAAACTTGATAGCTTTTGCAGATACTTTGCCTCGAGTTCAATAACTTTTCTGGCCGAATCCACAATTTTTTCTTTTTCAGCAGTTTTGTCTTCTTTTTCCAATAGAGTACTCATGATGTTTTAGAAAGTTTTTTTAGGGTAACAAATTAGGCAACATTTATCTTGACTACGTTGTCTTTGTTGTCCAATTTTTCCTTTAACAATCTTACCTTTTCTTTTGCTTCTTCGAAATCGAATGTATTTTCTTCTACTTCTTTCATTATTCTCTCCACTTCATCGCGGTCTAGCGTCTCTTTGTCCAATAAAGCTAGCACTATTGCATCCATTATGGTTCTGTTAGAAGTTAGGATGGTCTTTACCTCGTCAAACAATCTGTTGATGGTCGAAGTAACTCTTTCATCAATTTGTTTAGCCATCTCTTCAGAATAGTCCCTCGAATAGCCTAGATCTCCTAAAAAGCTTTCTTTGAACTCTCCAAAAGCAATTGGTCCAAGGTCACTCATACCAACTTGTGTGATCATGAATTTTGCAATCTTAGTTGCGTTTTGTAAATCAGAGCTAACCCCAATTCCTGTGTCACCATAAACAATTTCTTCGGCTGCCATTCCACCGAGAGAGATTCTAATATCCCAAATTAATGAATTCTTTGTTGAATAAACATAGTCCTCGTCATTTACACTCCAAGTAACCCCACCAGCTCTTCCTCTCGGAACAATAGTGACTTTGTGCAAAGGCCTCTTTTTGGCAGCTTTTTCATCTCTTTCACTTAAAATGTTAATTAACGCATGCCCAACTTCGTGATAAGCAACCATTTGCATTGTTCTGAAGGGGTATTTAATCATTTTCTTAGAGCCTAAGAAAACTTTGTCAATTGCTTCCTCTAAATCTTGGCTTTCAATCTCTTTTTTATTTTTCCTAGCAGCAATCAAGGCCGCTTCATTCATTGCATTAGCTAAATCTGCTCCTGTGAAACCAGGTGTTCTTTTGGAAACTGTTTTTAATTCAACCTGAGAAGATATTTTTTTGTCTTTAGAGTGAACCTTTAAAATCGCTTCTCGTCCCTTCATGTCAGGGAAATCAACTGTCACTTGTCGGTCAAACCTTCCAGGTCTTGTTAAGGCCTTATCAAGTACGTCCGGTCTATTAGTAGCAGCAATAATAATTATATTTGTGTTGCTGCTATCAAAACCGTCCATTTCTACGAGTAACTGGTTTAATGTTTGTTCTCTTTCATCATGTCCACCAAAACCAGCACCACGTTGTCTTCCAACTGCATCTATTTCATCAACAAATACAATACAGGGAGCTTTCTTTCTTGCCTGTTCAAAGAGATCCCTTACTCTGCTTGCTCCAACTCCAACAAACATTTCTACAAAATCAGAACCCGAGATTGTGTAAAAAGGTACGTCCGCCTCTCCTGCAATCGCTTTAGCTAAAAGGGTTTTCCCTGTTCCTGGTGGCCCAACTAATAAAACTCCTTTGGGAATCTTTGCTCCAAGGGCTCTAAATTTATCTCCATCTTTAAGAAATTCAACAATTTCTACCAATTCTTCTTTTGCTTCATCAACTCCAGCAACATCTGCGAAAGTTACCTTTGTTTTTTGCTCACCAAGTAGTTTTGCTTTACTCTTTATAAAGTTAAAGGCTTGTCCCCCACCAGCTTGAAGTCCCCTCATCATGAAAAAGATCAAAGGTAATAACAAAAGAAGAGGCCCAAAATTTAAAAGTAAAAGGAAAATATCTCCAGTTTTAGAATCTCTAACGGCGGTTTCAATACCTGCTTTATCTAATTCTTTTGCTAGATCATTTTGACCAGTGAGATCTTTGGGAAGTTTTGCAATTTTTTTTCTCCCATCATTCATTAGCAAGGTAATCTTATTGCCGTTGTCTTCAATGAAAGCTTTATCAACCGAAGCTGTTTGAGTAAATGCTATTCTTCGAAACTTACTATAGCTAATTTCATCTGAATCCCTTTTAGAACCTAAGGAAATTGCAAAAATCAAAATTAAAACTGAGAATAGAAGTAAAGGTAAGTTGGATTTTAAATTCTTCATTATTTAGTCAAATTAAGCTAAAACTGGCTACTTAATATATGCTGGGCGATAACATAAGTGTTTAGATCATACCTCAAACGTCATATTTGATTCGTAAAACCTTTTGAGAGAGTTATTAGTTAGTCCATTAAGGGTAATCTACCTTTTTGAAGATTTAGAGAAGTTGCTTTAGCTTTAAATTATTGTTTATTTTTGTTTATCCTTTATAGAAAGAGAATCTATTGGAATATTAATTAACAACGATTAATTTCTAATAGTTTTCAATTGTGCTGTAAACAACTGCAAAATCCCCTGAAAAGATTTATCCTAAAAAAATGTTGGAATTCAAGGTAACTGGTATAGGAATTGACACGAGAACTGACAATCCTTTGGTGATTCTTCACAGTAAAGGTGCTGAAAATGATTTAATCTTGCCCATTTGGATTGGTAGACTTGAAGCTCAATCCATTGCAATAGCTCTTCAAGAAGAAAAATTAGAAAGACCTCTAACACACGATCTAATGTTGAGCACAATTGAAACTTTAAATTATAAGGTTGATAGGGTTGTTGTTCATTCAGTTATTAATGGAACCTTTTTTGCTCATCTAATACTTCAGCACAAAATTTCTAAAGAGGAAACTGTATTGGATGCAAGACCTAGTGATTGTATTGCATTAGCTTTAAGAGCCGCATGTCCTGTTTTTGTAACTGAAATAGTTCAGGAAGAAAGTTGTATACCTGCTGTTGTACAGACTGAAGAAGGGGATGAAAGACCAGAGGGTGAAAGCATTGAAAAAGAAGAATTTCTTAAATTTCTTGATGGAGTTAAGGCTTCTGATTTTAAATTACCTCCAGAAGAACATGGAAATTTGAATAGCTGATTGATTAATTTAGCTTTCTCTGGTTTTTAAAGCGCTTCATTTTTAATACAAAGCTTTTACTTACCCCCAGCAACGTGAAACTACTTTTTGAGATCGCTAATATACTTTATTCTTTCGTGGTTTTTATTTTTCCAACTTTCATAAAAAGACTCCGCTACTTTTTCCAGCTCTCTTTTGGATAGTGTGGAATCGCATAATTGACTATCTTTCACCCTCGACTCAATTAAGTTTTTGATGGTAACTTTTACTAACTCTTTATCATCGGTCTTGAGGCTTCTGATTGTTGCTTCAACTGTATCTGCTAACATAGCGATACCTGTTTCTTTGGAATTAGGTTTGGGGCCAGGATAACGAAACTCTTTGTCATTATTCAGAGAAGGATCTTGTTGACAGGCTTTCAGGAAAAAATGTCCTGCTCGAGAATCTCCTTGATGCATCGGAATGAAATTAATAATTGTTTCTGGCAAACCAACTTTTTTTGCCATTATGATTCCCTCTGTTACATGTTTTATTATTTCCTTTGCACTTTGTGCTGGAGACATTTGATCATGAGGATTGGGTCCACCAAATTGGTTTTCTATAAAAATTTGAGGATTATGTAATTTACCTATGTCATGATATAAAATCCCGACTCTTACCAATTCATAGTCAGCTTCTACTTTTTTTGCAGCATCTTGGGCTAAATCTGCAACTACAAGTGTATGTTCATAAGTTCCTGGCGCTTCATCGTGCAACTTTTTAAGCGTTGGTTGGTTTGGGTCTGAAAGTTCTAGAAGACGAAAACGAGTAATTACAGAAAATAAGGATTCTAGAAATGGCATTCCACTCGAAACAAGGAGACCTGTTATTAAACCAGATAGACCTTGAATAACTATTTCCGATGGAATAATTATTGATTGTTCTGATAGTAAACCAATTAGTAAATAGCTCAAAATTTGAGAAAATCCTAGCCAAATTCCCGAATAAGTTAGGTCGGCTCTATTTTTTGCCTTTTGACCAAAAACTGTTCCGACAACAACTCCAACGAAAGAAGGTATTAAAACCGATGGATTAATGTTTAAGGACTGAAGGCATAATACTCCAAATAATATCCCCGCAGAAAATCCAACCGAAGGTTTAAAGAAAAGTCCTGTTGTCATTGCAACTGCAGCCAAAGGAACAGCGGCCGGTCTGTAGTGTGCAAAGAAACCGACAAAGCATGAAGCACCAATTACCAAACAGCTTAATAAAAGCATTTGCCTAAAGCTAAGCTGAAACCTCTCAAATTTTACGTAGAGGCAAAATGAAATCATCACAATTAGTGTCATCCAAAAAGCTTCGCCAAAGATTGGAAAGTCAACTCTTTTGCGGTTGAGATTGAGTTGTTCAATCATGTCTAGCTTATCTTTTGTAATTATTTCCCCTCTTTCAACAATTACAGTGTGCGAGGGGATGTTTTTCCAAATTGGCTCTACCTCCATTAAGGCTTTACCTTCAATTTTGCTTAAGCTACCGTATTCTATTTCAAGGTTAGGTCTCAAGCTATATTCAAGTACATTTTGGATATAAGTTATTTCTTTTTTTGTTAAATCACTAGGTTGATTGAGGACTTCTTTTAGTAGTTTTTCATCAATAAAGCCTAAATATCCATAGGATAATAGCTTTCTAGCTGACATTAATACATATGGTTTTATTTGAAACCATTCCTCTTGAGAGATAGTGTACAAATCTGCCGCCCAAATCTTTTGAATTAAATTGAAATCTTTTAGGGTTGATTTCTTGAAATTGACTCTTAGTTTGTTGATATTGTTTTTAACTTTTTGAAGTGGCAGTTTCTTTCTTTTTATTTCTGCAATGACACTTTGATATAAGTCATTTATTTCTTTTTCACTATCAATTAATTGATCCCAAAATTCGTTAAGCTCTTTGGTAGAAAGAAGCAGAAGCAAGCAAGTTGATTTTTTTGACAATAAGAAATAAGGCTTATTCTCTTCAATGAAATATAAATACTTGTCGAATTGATCGATGAATTTCTTAGTATTTTCTATTGAAACCTCATTATAGGAGTTGTTTCTAACGAATTTAGGATTAGTGAGGAACTCTCCTAAAGCCTTTTTTTTCGCCTTTTCTTTCTCTTCTTGAGTTGCTTTAATATCAAGTATTGTTCTTTCTTCAATGTTAACCAGTTTTTGAGGACTTTTTTTACCTAATTCGAAAACAGGAGGCAATATCCTTTGGTACCACAATAAAGTTGCACAAATTGAGCTAACTATTACCAAAAGTACTAATCCTCTAGTGGTTTTTAATAATTCAAAGTAGTTGAGTTTTTTACTCATAACTAAATTTATTTCATGAGTCTTTCTAAGGCGGCCTCTAAGGTTTTAATCTTTTCTTTAAGTTGCTTTTTTTCATCCTCTAAAACTTTAAAAGCTAATTTATCTTCGTCAATTAGTTCTGGCTTTTTCTCATTCCCATGTTTCAATGAATAAATAACAATTCCAACCATTGAACCCAGCATAATAAAAGCTATATTGTGAATTAATTCAACCAAAGGTGTGAAATTTATATTAAATAATAAGTCTTGAGCTAAAAGAAAAACTAATAAAAAAATTGTAAAAAACAAAGTTACCTTCGGATATTTCATAAAAATTGCTTTTTGTATTTAAATTTAAGTCTAAATCAGAAATAAGAAAAATCCTTTATTTTTTAATCTCAAACATTAATCAAAGTTAGAAAGTATAAAAACACTCTTTAAAACATATTTCGCTTGTTGATTCTCACTCGTTACTCTCATTTAGCAAAACTTCTTTGATGAGAACGCCAAATTTGTTACCAGTAACTACTAACTCACCTCGTGCAATTGTTTTTCCTTGTGATGTCAAAAGCAACTCATTGTCGGCTATTTGTTCTATTGGTAAAACCCAACCTGACTGCAGTGCAAATAAATCCTTCAAAGTCATTTTTACATCTTTAAATTCCGCTTTAACGTCAACTGGAAAATCTCGAAGAACATCACTGCTTAAAGCTTGATTCATATCTTTTTTAATTTCTTGTATATTGCTGTCTTCCAATTTTATCTTATGCCACTTAGAGTCAATTTTTCTTGGACCAATGACAATAGGAATTGAGTAACTAAAATCAGGATCCAATTCATCCATTCCCAAAATTTTTAGGCAATTCTTGTCACTTTCTTCTAAAAAAATAAAATCTTCTTTTTCAAGTTTGGCAAGATCCGCTAGAGTCATCTGGCTACTTCCTACATGAAGGCTTAACTTTATTGTTGCTTGGCTGCAATCATTTTCTGTGCGGATTGCTTCTCTTTGAACATAAGATGAATTTTGTGGAACTCTTTCAATTGGTAAAGAGATGGCTATTTTAGAAATGCTACGCTCTCCGTCAATAGCCCAAACCATATGTGCTAGTTCACCTTTGAAATCAGAACTGCTTTCTTCAATCTCTAAGTTCTCAACATTTGTGGTTATGTGTTCAACTAGTTCTTGAATTGCTCCTTCTAATACTTCCGTTTCAAGGTTAGTCATTGATTTGCAAGAAAAGTGATGGTCTTCTCCTTTAGAGCCTAGTGATTTGCTCAATAATAATAATGCAAGATTTTTATCAATCCTCAGTTGACATTCTTTACTGTCTTCCCAAACACTCCATTTTGTTGCTAGCCCTTTCCAGTGATGAGAATCTAACTCTTGAAAAACCCCAACAAATTTGCCTTTTAAAGATAGTTCAAAAAACTGTCTTAAAACACTAATTGGATTTAAATTTAAGTTTTCCCAATCTAAACTATTGAGAAGATTATTTAGTTCATTATTTATTCCATATTCAGTTGAACCATAAGCTTTTAATGGCGACTCACAACTGGATTTAGAAGTAAAAACAGTGGGCAAGATAATAAACTATGTTTTCACTAGTACATTTAATTTGCCCTTAAATTTGGGATTTTGAACTTTTATTGTTTATTTTTCATTCTAATGCGAGTGAATTATTTACTTCTGTTAAGGCCTTAATTTCTGTATTAGGTCCCCATATTCCGTCTGAATTTAAATTTTTAGATGTTTGGTAGTCCTTAAGAGCTTTTGTTAAGTCTGGAGTCCATTTACTGGTTCCATCATTTGTGAAATCATCTATTTGATTTGCCAAAAAAGTTTTAATATTTAAGACGAAATCGTGAGCTATAACTTTTTTATCGATTATTAATCCAGTTAAATCAGAATATTTAACATCACTAGTGTTTGACACTTTTTGATCTAGAAGATCACTTATAGATTTGTCCCTATTCTTACCTATCCATTCTAGAAGTTTTGCTCTTGCTTCTGGAGGAAAACTGCCATCTTTTACATTCTTAAAGCCTAAAGATTTTAGTATTTTTGCAGATGTTTCAATATCTTTGGGATACATTCTTCCGTCTATATCTTCTTTATAAAATAGCTTACTTGGTTTATCAGTTGAATCTGCTTCGGATATTATCCTATTGGTTTCTTTTTTATTATTCATAACCTCTTGGATTTTTTCCTGTTGATTTAGTTGATTGTCTTTAGGAAGAATTTGAGTTTGACTTTTTGATGAGCTTTTTTCTTGATGTTGAGTCATAAATGGTGGAATATTTGTTACTAGCCAAGCTTCTATTTGATTATTTGGTTGAACCAATTTATTACTATTTGTATACCTTAGTACTGGAGTTACTCTATCTCCCCCAAAAATATTCAAGAATTTGTTTATTTTTCCGAATCCACTTGCGGTTCTAAAAGCTCTTGGTTGAAAATTTATGATATTCTCATCAATTTCTCTTAGCCATAACAAAAATTTCAAGGCTTTTATTTCGTTATCAATAACACTTAAATTTTCTTTTCTTATAAATTCTTCCAGTTTTTGAGAAACTTCCATCATAGGAATCATCTTTTTGTCATCACCATATGGATACTTTTTATCTTTTATATACTCTTGAAGTCTTTTTAAATCTAGCTTGTGCCCATTAAGTATTAATTTCACAAAACGATTTTCAAAAGGTTCATTGGGCCGATTACCCTCTTTGCCATCAATATCTTCTATCACTCCATCAGTTACAGCGCCAGTTTTGTCCCAATTTTGAGTAGTGAAAATATTAAATAAATATTTTTCTGTTAAATTACCTCCGATAACAGAAGCGTCAGAGTCAGTTAAGTTAGCAAAGTTGAGAAAATGTAATAATTCATTCATTGTGTTAATGACTGAATCGTTATGTCTCATATAATTAAATTCATCTATTCTTGATATTGCTTTATTTTTTGCTTTCTCCTGAGGTTCACTTGTAGTTTCAAATCTTTGAATAAACTGTTGTAACCCATATAGATTAATTTGCTTGCCTTGAAGAATAAGGTTAAAAGCATTATTTAATAAACTCATTGCAAATCCTCATGGGATATCCCTACTTATATACAATGGTTTTTCAGTGTTAAATTTTGAATAAAAGGTTAAAAAAATATAATGCTGAGTATTTAGAGATCGAAACTCAGCTAACGTTCAAGAAGGTTTTTAATTTAGCCCCTTGAAGGGGCACAAATTAATTTTATTTACCTACTTCATTAATTTCGTTAGCAATTCCTCCAACAAAGTTTTCTACAGACTTTTTAACTTTTTTTAAACCTGTAGATTTTGGCTTTTTGCTTCTTTGAGCTTTAGCTAAAGCGGCATTTTTGTATGAAACGGTTAGTTCTTCTTGGCTTAGTAAATTATCTTTTGGATTATTATCAACCTTGTCAAACCTTTTGATTCTAAAAATAGGATCAACTTCATCTTTTGACAATTTTCCATCTCCATCTAAATCATTAGACTTTATGATATCTTTTGCAGATTGCCTTGCAGAGTTTTTTGATGAAGCCTCTTGAGCTTGTAAGTCAATTGAAAGTTGCGGTAAAAGAATGATTAAGCTGAAAGCTAAAAATAAATTTTTAAGTTGCTTCATTTGTTTATCTCCTTGAATATTGAAAGGTCATCAATTCTATACTATTTACTGATAACTCAAAATCTCTTATTACGTCTTAAAATCATTCAAAAGCTTACAAAATGAAAATCTTATATTTAAAAGAGAGCTAAATATTCTACGTTGATTCTTTAGTATCACATGCTTGTTTTTGAAATCCTGAAAAAGATTTTTCTAGATTAAATTATTTACCTTACTCTATAAGTTCTGTATCTTTTGAACTGGTTTGACTTCTGTACCAGTGTTCGTAAACTTCAGGCAATATTATTTTAATGATTTCTGCTAATTTTTTAGACTTTGTAAAGCCATCATGATTGATAATCCTGATTTCTCTCTTTAATTCAGATGCAAAAAACATAATAAAACTAGATATAACTCTAGGGATACGTCTATTTACATTTGAATATGTTAATGGGGGACTTAATTTCTCTCCTATTTCTTTCATTGTGGGAGTTGCTTGATTCTGGATGAATAAATCCACAAAAAATTGAAAAATTTCTACATCACGACTTTTTCTTTTGTGTAACTCGTTGTATTTGTCATACAAGGCGCAAATTCAAGAGCGAAATGCAACCATTTGATAGAGAGGGAGATTAGAAATGAAGATCTCAGAATGGCAATTTGAGTGATTAAAATATACCTCATTAGGAGTTAAGAA
>JAAUYH010083961.1_pt1 | contig 10581 bp, 3 predicted proteins | sample 7278061 | NCBI WGS metagenome assembly JAAUYH01 (sample SAMN14350203, study PRJNA611818) | marine sediment metagenome | isolation source: surface marine sediment (0.6m) | place: French Polynesia: Moorea | collected 2018-08 | reverse complement strand
GTAGGAGAAAACTCAAAAGGAACTTCTTGAACATTAAAATCATCAATCAGTAAAGCAGAAGTACTTTCCAAGTTATCCACATCGACTACTCCAAATCCTACTCGATAAGTATAGGTTCCTTCAGAAAGACCACTGACTGTATGACTATAGCGACCATTAGTACTGTAATCAAAACCAGTTACATAATTATTATTTCCAGTTGGAGAACTAATAGTTCCACTACTACTTTGTAAAACCGCTATTTCATTGGTGTTTGGCAAACCGTCTTCTGAACCATCAAATGCAGTATTATAAGTAGTACCATTAACTTGACCTAAGCTCCAGAAACCGAAATCTTGCTCTCCAAAAGTGCTATTAGAGCCATCATTTGTGAGGTATGACCAGTCAAAACTAACGGTAAAGCCATCTTCTCCAGAGCCAAGAGTCACACTAAACTCTTGATACATTCCAGAGCCTTCTTTTGATGTTCTCGGACCAAAAGCAGAATCTATTCCCGAAGATCTGTCAATACTAAAAGCATCAGAACTCAAACCAAAGTGCTCTTGCAGATTATCTGCATTAGGATTCGTATCTGCACTAACAGGGTTAATACTTGATTGATTAAAAATATTACTACTATCATCATTTCTATTGCCTACAGGATCGCCATAGGTTCCTTCAATATATCCTGTAGTGATAATTGCTTGGTTAGAACCACTAAGAGGGGCAATACCATCTATTGTGGGGGTAATTGTAACATCACCAATAGTATTCCAACCATTCTGAGAACCAACTATTTCACTTTCAAAACCCCCATTTTCAAATGTGACGCTAAAAGCATCAACAGAGTTAATAAGGAGCAGATTGCTAATAGTTACTAAGCCTAGAATGCTAGCAATATTAGGTACAGATTTAGTAAGAAAAGATAAAATCATAGTTATTGATTTAGGGATAAAAAATTAGCATTTGTGGGGCAATACCTAGACCTATTGCATAATTTAGGTAAACTTTGCTTGAGTGAAGTCCAAAGTCTCTCAGTATTTTGCCCCCGGAGAAAAATTAGAAAATAAAATCAGCAGCAGTCATAGTAGTTGTATAACCTTCTAGATAGACAAGATTTTTGTTATATAAACTGTCATTCGGCTCGAAATCTATCTGAATTAATGTACCAGAAGAACCAATGGTAACTGCTTCAACGTAAGTCCCAAAAGGATTGGTAATTCCTGCTAATTCACCTCCCGTAGCAAAGAAATCGCTCAAGTCTATTCTGTCGCCGCTACTAAAGTCCGTAATGACGTCTACTCCGTCACTGGTCCGATTGAAGTGAAAACAATCATCTCCCCCCCCTCCTGTAATAGTGTCTTGTCCTGAACTACCAGTGATAAAGTCATCTCCCGCAGTGGTGGGGTCGGAAGAACTCGTATTAATTACTTCAGAGCTACCAGTCCCAGAAACCTCGTTTTTAATACTGATTAGATAGTCTTCAACTTCACCACCATCTAACGTACCCGTAGCAGTGCTAGTAGTTAGATTAGTGGGATTGCTATTGAGTCGGAAACGAGCGTAAGTATCACCAACCTGAGTCCCAGAAGGAATACTCGTCCAGTCAAGAGTAATTTGACCGCTAGCAGAAACAGTAACCACCTCAGATGCTTCATCAGTATCAAATGTACCATTGCCGTCGAAGTCAATCCAACCGATTACCTCTGCATCGCTACCAGTGGTATTAACGACATCAACAGTAACGCTATAAGTAGTATGGGAACTGGTAAGAACTGAATTAAAAGTAACTCCATCTTCATCATCTTGTCCAGTGGTGTCATCAGCATCAGCATTACTATTCGCTGTGGGAGAAGTTTCACTATCGACTAAGCTGCCTAGATTTAAGCCAGCAGCAATGGAATGACTTGTAGTAGTTGCTAGATAACTGTCGCTACCTGTACTGGCATCACCGTAGTCACTACCGCCTTCTATGGTAATTTGATAATCTTCTACTTCTCCACTACCAAACGCACCTGTCGAAGCAGAAGTAGTTAAGCTTGCTAGATCGCCACTAACATCACTAACAATACGGAAACGAGCATAAGTTGCACCACTAACAATATCGACTCCAGAAGTAAATCCACTAAGATCCCAAGTAATGCTTGTATCGTCAATATCAAAAACACTAGGAGAAAAATCTTGTTGACCAGCCGTTCCCGTATCAGAATCGGCTATAGCAGCTTCACTAGCTTCAAAAACACCATCTTGGTCGAAGTCAATCCAGCCGATAACTCTAGCATCGTTACCGCTACCAGTGTTATTGGTCAGGGTATCTATAGTTGCCGTGTAAGTTCCACCAGCATCACTTACAGAAAGAGTATTAGGAAAGCTAATACCATCTTCATCATCGTCATCGTTATTGTTTGCTAAGTCATCGGCATCAGCAGCAGTGTTTTGTAATGTACCATTTTCTGCATCTACGGTAGCACCGAGTTTTAAACCGCTAACAATAATATGACTCGCACCACTATCGTCTTGAGTGGTTTGATAATTGCCTGTTCCTGTAGAAGCAGCAGCATCAGGAGCGTCACCGTAATCTACTCCTTCAATATCAATTGTGTAATCTTCAACTTCTCCATCACTTAGTTGACCAGTGGCAAAGCTGGTAGTTAAATCGCCATCAGTACTCAAGCGGAAACGAGCGTAAGTGATACCGTCGGTAATATCTTCTGGTATAGTCCAGTTCAGATTGATCGGGGATGCAGTAGTCGTACCGTCAAGAACTGATGTATTAATAACGGCTTCATCAGAGTCAAAAGTACCAGATTGATCGAAATCGATCCAACCAACTAAGGTGGCAGTACTTCCCGTGCTGTTGGTAACTGCAACATCAAGGCTATAGGTATCATCATCAGTTTGCAGGGTGGAGAAGGAACTAATACCAGTCTCGTCATCGGTACCGTCGCTATCATCAGCATCAGCATCAGCATTTTGTAATGTCCCATCGTCTGCATCTACTGTGTCACCGATAGTTAATTGGTTAGCATTACTAACTATGATATGACTTGCACCGTTATCTTCAGCAGTAGTGTTGTAATTACTTGTACCCGTACCTACTCCAGTATCGCGAGCATCACCATAATCAAGGTTAACAGTGAGTTTATAATCTTCAACTTCACCATCATCTGCTGCACCGAGAGCGTCATCACCATCGAAGTTACTATCGGTAGTCAAACGGAAGCGAGCATAAGTAGTACCTGTCGCCAAAGTTTCTGCTGATAATGCACCAGTACCAGGTAAGTCGCTGTTACCGCTTAAGTCGTTGGTAGAGGTATTGTTACCAGCGTTATCATCCCAAGTTAAGGTGACACTCGCATCGGTATTTCCATCAGGAACATTGGCAACAACTGCTTCAGCAGATTCAAAAACACCATTTTGGTTAAAGTCAACCCAACCAACTAAAGTTGCAGCACTACCAGTATTGTTAGTAACTGTTACGGTCGTACTGTAGCTAGTGGTATTAACATCTAAGCCAGAATTAAACGTAACGCCGTCTTCATCATCGCTGTTATCTGTATCATCTGCATTCGCATCATCATTTTGCAACGTGCCACTATCGGCATCTGTCAGGCTACCAATTTTAAGATTGCTGTCAATAATGTGACTCGCACCACCGTTATCAACCGTAGTTTGATAATCTCCTGTAGCTTCACTAGCAGTAGTATCAGGAGCATCACCATAGTCTCTCTCGCTGACGTTTACAACATAATCTTCAACTTCACCATCATTTAATGCCCCTGTAGAATCTAAAGGAACTAATTCTGAGGTATAGGTAACAGTAATATCATCAACACCAGCTTCAACCGTATCATCACCACCACCATCTTGGGCAGTAAATTCTAAGTAAACGGTTTTACCATTAAAGCTAGTATTAATGGCTTGGGTAATTTGAGTCCAAACAGCAGCTTGAGTTGCTCCAGAACCTACCGTGTCAGTAAAGATAGTTTCTCTGTCACTACTGTTTGTATTATTGACAATATCTACCGTAAATTCGTCAGTAACGTTAGAAGTAAAAGATGATAAGAAATAAGAGAATGTAACACTATGAGTTCCCGAACCACTATCTAAAGTAAAAGTATCTGAGCGAGAAGTAATTGAACCTGCATCAATGTCTGCTGTACTTAGATCACTTATTAAAGCATTTGTTCCACCATTAGCATCCTCTGGCTGCATGGTAGTTCCACCAACTGTATTGACAGTTGGGTCGCCAATTGCCCAATCACCAGCACTTGCAGTATTTCCGATATTTAATGAACCATCTGTTCTCCAGTCAGTAATACCTTCAAAATCTTCGGAATAAATAGTGCTAGTACCAGCAGGGGTAAAGTCAGTACTGAGGCGGAAACGAGCGTAGGTAGTTCCTTCGACTAAACCAGGAAGAGAACCCCAAATAAGATTTTGTGTGCCACTACTAGAGAAAACAGTACTTGTTCTTTCGGTGGTATTATCAAATACACCATCTTGGTTAAAATCAATCCAACCACTGAGAAGCGCATCGCTACCAGTAGTATTAGTGACATCTACTGCAACACTATAAGATGTGTCTGAAGCAGATAAAGTAGTACTGAAAGTAACCCCATCTTCATCATCATCACCATCTGTATCATCTTGACTGGCATCAACATCTTGCAATGTACCACTATCAGCATCTATTATGCTACCAATACTCAAGCCGTTGAGAATTCCGTGACTCGCTCCACTATCACTGGATGTAGTTTGATAGTTACCCGTTCCCGTTGAGGGAGAATTACCAGTATCAACTGCATCACCATAATCTCTACCAATAGTAATTTGATAGTCTTCAACTTCACCGTCGCTAAATTCTCCAATAGAGTCAGCATCATTATCTATAGCATCTAAAGCAGAAGCAGTACTGAGACGGAAACGAGCATAGGTCGTACCATCAACAATTCCAGGAAAAGAATTCCACGTTAGAGTGGTCGCCCCGCTACTATTAACTGTCGTCCTAACTGCTTCATTAGCGTTAAATGCTCCATCTTGGTTGAAATCTATCCAACCTGCTAAATTAGCCGAGCTTATAGTACCGGGTAAATTAACGTCAACGCTAACACTGAAAGAAGAATCGCCAGTTTCTAGGGTTTCGGTAAAAGTAACCCCATCGTCAGTATCCGCAGTTGCACTAACATTTTGTAGTGTACCATCATCGGCGGTAATGCCACTACCAATAGTTAAACCACTACCGAGAATATGTTTAGCACCCCCATCGCTATCAGTGGTTTGATAGTTACCCGTACTTGTAGAAGCAGCAGCATCGGGAGCATCACCATAGTCATAAGTAGGAGTATTAGTTAAACCAATATCAAAACTGTGGTCGTTTGTACCAGAACTTCCAGTAGTTAGAAAGATAACGGGAACGCCACCACTATCAGCAGCATCGGAATCTAAGTCATCATTGCTACCCGCATTTTGCAGAGTTGATTGATAGCCTACTAGTGGTTGACCAGTACCGAAATCGCTAGCAACTAAGCGGACTTCGTAATCAGTGAGAGGATCTAGACCAGCAAAGTAATAGTTCCCGTTAGTAGTAGTAGTAGTAGTTTGCAGAGCAGTAGTACCGCCACTGGCGTAGAGTTCTACGTTTACTCCATCGGGAACATTTCCTTCCCCGACATCTTGAATCCCATCTTGATCTGTGTCAAACCAAATCCTGTCACCGATTTCTAGGGTAGCAGCAGCAGCAATAAATTCTACGTCTCCTAGTCCATTAGCCTTAGCAACAGTACCAGCATCGACATCATTTGCATTATCAGGATTTCGACTAAGAAAAATTTCTAATCCACTAGCAGTAATCGTACCACTTGTGAAAACATTAAAGAAAGGATCTGATGTAGCAGTATGACCTGAAAGACTACCATCTGTAGTGTCAAACCACTCATAGCCACCAGAAAAAGCTCTGATAGGGTCTAGAGCAGTTGTAACTGCCTCGGTAAATCCAGGAACAATAGTTAAACCACCTTGTGCGGTTTCGGCGTGAGTTGCTGAACTATCGTTGGGCGCGCCTTCTTCTAAAAATTCGTTGCGGAAGAATTCACCATCAGGGTCGCTATTGCCATCAATGCCATCTGTAGTAACATGAGTTTCTACGGTCCAAGTACCATTATCTTTATCATAGATAGCTTGGAGAATGTCTCCAGCAGTGTCAGCTGAGTAATTATCGGTATCGTTAGGATCTCGTACTTGATAGCCGACCTGGTCCCCCCAGCGATCGCGAAATCCCAGAATCATGTTCCCATCTGAGTCAAAGTCAATATCGCTCAGTATGGGTTGAGCATAAGCAGATTCATTATTAGTAAATAAAGTAGTCAGACCACTAGGAAAAGTTCCAGTCCAAGGATTCCAATTTCCAGAAATGAAAGTCGAAGTATTATTAGATAAAGCGTGATCTCGTTCGTAGTTGAGAGGAATATCTAATACTTGAATAGGTGCAGCACTGGGATTATTGGGATCGAAAGTATAGACAAAAGCTTGAAGATCGTCAGCAGTTAAATTACCTTCAACACCAGCAGCATCGTATTGTGCCGTATTAACCATCCCTACGTAAACCAAGCCATTTCTGGCAGCAAGAGCAAAAGGACGAATATTCTGCTGAGGATTTACGCCTAACTCGTCACCACTGTTAATAATTTGAGTAATGATGTCATAGCTATTAATGTCGCTCGTAGCAGGAGCATTCGGGGTTAAAGGATTACTATTATCTCCCACAGGAAGCTCGTACAGCTTATTATCATTAAGATTAACTGCCCAAAGAGTCCGACCATCTTCTGATAGCTCCACATCTCCCAAGCCAATTTTGCCAATAGAATCAAATATTTCATTCGCTTTTGCTGTTGTTCCATCTACGCCATTATCTATTTCCCAATAGGTAGCAGTACTGTTGTTAAGTGCTCCACGAGGGTCTACAACATCATCTAAACGAGCAAATTCCGTAACATTTCCCGCGTTATCAATAGAATAGATAATGCTGGTATAAGCAGCACCATTAGCATCATTACTAAAGGAGCTAGTATCAGTACCATTACTATTGGTATATTCAATTGTGCCTAAAAGAGCAGAATGACGCTTGTAAAAGCTACCAGCAAATAAAGTACTGCTTTCTCGATGATATGCCAGACCATTTACCGTACCGATTTCATCGACATCTACCAGAGCGGTATAAGGGTCTGTTCCCGCATCGTTATAATCATGAATGACAATTGCCGATGCTCCTGCGGTACCAATTCCTTCAACGTAACAAACGGTAATTAGATCGATATCGGTAGCACTCCCTGTTGTCACATCACTGGGACGATGAATACCAAAATTGGCAGTAACATTACTTGTTCCATCAATGAATAGAACATCGGAAACACTGTTAGTGCCCGCAATAGAACTACCAACGAATCCACTGGGTAAATTACCAAACTCAATTCTTAAAGAGGTATTATCGGGCGTGTCCAGAGAATAGTTACCACTAGAGTCTGTGATAGCTTGAGAAATAATATTATTGTTGGCATCATAGGCAATAACCGTTATGCCTTCATAGGCTATTTCTTCAGCATCATTACTAGCTTGCTGAGTACCATCGTTGTTATAGTCGATGAAGACTGTCCCGCTAGTAGTAACGACTAAAATTTCTGAGTAGCTGTGTTGAATTTCTTCAGTAAAAGGTAGGGAAGTCTTAATTTCTGTAGTTTTATATTCTAAATGCCAATTACCGCCTTTGTTAGGATTTCCTGTCAGAGTCTTAGAAGCAGCAATTTCTGCACCAGTAATGTTGTGCAGTTTGGCGATAAGCTCTTCTCCAGCATCGCCAGCCGCGACGTTACAGCCATAAATTAAGAGTGTGGAGGGCGAGGGCGAGAGGGGGATACTAGAAGAAGAAAAGAACCAAGTTTTTAATTCTTCTTGATATTTATCTAAGGTATCGAGGCTGAGTTGAGTGTTTCCTAGATACAAACAGCCTGGGGAACCGTGGGAGACGATGTGAACAGTCGATAACTGAGGTTTTTGGCTTAATATTTGACTGATTTGTGCCACGCCATCTTGATCTGCATCGAGGATAAAGACTTCCGTACCTGGAATAACTCCCCTAGCTAAAATTTGATAATCATCAACTTTGGAGTCGATAAAAACTATAGATCGCTCAGCTGACAAAGCTGTAACCAAACTATTATTTACCAGTTGCTCTTTAATCATAAAACGACAATGACAATCAACTAAATACTTAAAATTCTTCAACTAGCGAAAGTGATTTGAAAAATATCAAGATACTGAACAATAAACTCCACAAAAAAAATAAACGCTTAATAAATTGATAATCGAATTATATAACTAGTTCATATCTTGTGTAAGTCTAGTTTTAGTTTGTGGTCTAGTTTATGGTTGCTTAATATATGAATTCAAATCATATCTATTTAATAGCTATTTTTCTATATTGCCATCAGTAAATTGCACAAGAATTAATTGCGGAAAATTACCTAAATTCAGTGAAATTGACTTTTAAACTATAACTATTGGCCTTAAGCTCTAAGCTTTTTGGGTCAGCATCAGTTTAACGATTGTATTTGCTTATTTTTATACGCAGTATTGACGAGTGATGTTGACCTACTCCCACGGCTGAAGCGAGTGGGCTGTCCTCTGCTGTAAAATAATTACAGGTTATTAATTATTAACTATTAATTATCAATGGATACCAAAGCTTTTAAACGTTCCTTAAATCAATCAGACAATTACCACCGCAAAGGTTTTGGTCATGAAGCAGAAGTTGCAGGAGTCCTGAATACTGAATATCAAAGCAATCTAATTCAAACCATCCGCGACAATAATTACACTTTACAACGGGGAGATGTCACAATCCGTTTAGCCCAAGCTTTTGGTTTTTGCTGGGGAGTCGAAAGAGCCGTTGCAATGGCTTATGAAACCCGTCAGCATTTTCCAACAGAAACTATTTGGATTACTAACGAGATTATTCATAATCCTTCTGTGAATCAACGTCTTCAAGAAATGAATGTGGGATTTATTCCGGTAATCGATGGGGTTAAAGATTTTTCAGTGGTTAATTCTGGAGAAGTAGTGATCTTGCCAGCTTTTGGTGCCAGTGTAACCGAGATGCAACTCCTTAATGATAAAGGTTGTACGATTGTCGATACTACTTGCCCCTGGGTATCTAAAGTTTGGAATTCAGTTGAAAAGCACAAAAAACGCGACTATACCTCAATTATTCACGGAAAATATAAACATGAGGAGACGGTTGCCACTAGCTCTTTTGCCGGTACCTATCTAGTAGTCTTGAATCTTGAACAAGCCCAATATGTGGCTGACTATATTCTTCATGGTGGAAATAAAACCGAGTTTTTAGCTAAGTTTGCCCAGGCGCATTCAATCGGATTCGATCCAGATCGGGATTTAGAAAGGGTAGGAATTGCTAATCAGACTACCATGCTCAAAAGTGAAACGGAGCAGATTGGTAAATTATTTGAACAAACCATGCTCAAAAAATATGGCCCTGTTGAATTTAATAACCATTTTATGAGCTTTAATACCATTTGCGATGCGACTCAAGAAAGACAGGATGCGATGTTCGATCTAGTCGCAGAAGATCTGTCTTTGATGTTGGTAATTGGTGGTTTCAACTCTTCTAACACCACCCATTTACAAGAAATCGCGATCGCTAATAATTTTGTATCCTATCACATCGACAGCAGCGATCGCATTAAATCGGATAATACAATTGAACATAAACCTTTAGGAAAAGATATTGAAATCCAAGAACATTGGTTGCCTCAAGGGAAAATTACTGTGGGAGTTACTTCTGGAGCCTCAACCCCTGATAAAGTTGTTGCTGATGCTATTGAAAAAATCTTTGCTTTGAAGAAGTAATAGGGAAGATAGAAGGGGGCTCGCCCTCATCTTCCTGGTCTCCCTTATTTCTCTTATTTCTATTTCTTCAAAATTGAGCTAATCACTCAAAAATTAATCTTCTTGCCACTCATCTTTAGCTAAAAGATCGCTGATATGATCCCTTAGCAAATAATCGTTTTTTTCTAACTCGCATTCAACACAAATCCATTCTCTTGGAGGAATAAATTCACAAAGGATACAGATTGTATTTTGGCGATCAATAATGCCTCTTTCTACTAAATAGCGAGCTTCTTGTCTGATTTGATCAATAGAATAATCAACGGTAGCAACCATGACGCACCTCTTTCGATAACTCTCCCTCAATTCTAAAATACAAAATAACTTTAAAGAAATTGTGAGGAATTAAGTAATTAATGAACTTAATGAGCTGTCAGAATTTTATCAAACCAGACCTCAAAGCGATCGCCTAAAGCAGGGAGAGAATATTCGGTTTCTGCTTGTTGACGACAAGCTATACGACTCAGACTATCAATACTTTCAATAGCTGTGACTAATCCAGGAATGCTGTCTGGTTCAACGAGAAAACCCGTTATGCCATCTCTGACAATTTCTGAAGGACCTCCTCTGCGATAGGCGATTACTGGCACCCCACAGGCTAAAGCTTCGATCGCAACATTACCAAAGGCTTCAATCCAACGG
>JAAUYH010091359.1_pt1 | contig 10582 bp, 3 predicted proteins | sample 7278061 | NCBI WGS metagenome assembly JAAUYH01 (sample SAMN14350203, study PRJNA611818) | marine sediment metagenome | isolation source: surface marine sediment (0.6m) | place: French Polynesia: Moorea | collected 2018-08 | reverse complement strand
GTTGTTGACCTGCCTCAGCCAGAAGTTAGACGATATCTTGCTCTTGGCCATCTTGCAATTGATCTCGAAGTATCCGAAGCGCTGTGTTTTCGTGGTACGAATGTAAGCGGTAGAGAAGTCCTTGTACACTTCGTCCCACTTCTTTTCGCGACGAGCTTTGGCATTGTGATCCTCCAACTGCTTTCTGAGAGGCTGTGCAACTTGTGAGGGCTGTTGCTTCCGAGCTTGGAGTGTCAGGAACTTACCGTTGACTTTGATGTTTGCAGGATTGAAGAACCCAGGTTGGCGTCCAAGCCATGTTGTCGCGCCAGCAGGAAAAGCTCGAGGGACCCACTTTTTCTGGAAGATGTTGGATTCGCGGTTAAACTCGTCGCTCATTGCACTATTCTTTATCCATCTCTTTCCCTTGGGAGGAGTAGGCGGGACCGCTTGTACTCGCAACAGGAAAGTGCATCCGAGAAGAATAGCCACAAAGAAGGTATAGAAGGAACTGCGATTCATGGTTAGAAAGGTAGTTTTGAAGCTCGCTCGGGTAGCTAATTGATTCTGGTGTGTGTGTGGATGATGTGCTTGCTTACTAGAACCAGATCAACCTTTATAGAGTTGGCTTCTCAGATCATACTACCGCACACCCTCGGACACATATCTCGAGAAGATAGTCTATCATCGAATGAAAAGCAATTACTTGTTGGATACCCAATCATTGTGTACGATATGGAGTGAGACGATATGGTTTTGGGTACTAAAACATCATGGAAACGATGAATTGATTTCAATTCGGAGGCCGAGCAAGATGAAAAATGCCTAGCAGATTATCGTCTTGCTCTTCAGTAACGTTTCGATATTCGCCGTCTGAAATGGAAGATATGTCGTAGGAGAAGCTTCTATTTGACGGAACAACTTGAAATTTGCGTTGCCATCCCCAGCCTTTCATTCGATCGCAGCTATACGGAATCGCGTAATGTTACTTGCGAGTGTGTTCCATGCGACATTTCAGCGAGATTATTCCATCGATCATTACCATGTTGTTATGGTACACCCAAAAATCTTGTGCAGCCAATTTGAAAATCGTCGGAAAAGCATCTACATGGTATTGTTTCGTGTATGTCAGACTTCTTTTATCTACCATGCTTCCCATTATTAACCCCGCGAATCGATACAGCAGTAACGGTGCCAGTGCGTGTCGACCAACCATTTTCGCAAGATCAAGTAGCCAGATTGCGCAACGTGTATGGTGGGTTCTTTTGCATGACAGCGTTATCCATAAATTACTTCAAGCATTGAAGATCGTTGGAATTCGTCAATCTGAAGGAAGAGCAGTGAGACATCACAGGAATACCGTGACCTAGATACTACCGACGATTCTTCGATTGTGTCAATGGCTTGACAGCTGTTGGCGTTGATTATGCTCTGCTGTAGTTGTCGCACTTAGCAATACACGCCAGCGCAGACCCAGTGTTTCAAATACAAAAGCCTGTAGAAGTCATAAGATTATAGCCCGTACTGTTGCGATCAAACGAAAAATACATGGTAGGTGATTTCAATTTCAAGTTGGTCCCTCAAACAGAAGATTCTCCCAGGGCATATCTTTCATTTCAGACGGCGAATATCCAAACATTACTGAAGAACAAGACGATAACCTTGTAGACATTTTCCATCTTGCTCAGCCTTCGAATTGAGATCAATTTATGGTCTGCATGATATTTAGCACCAAAACCATACAGTCTCACTCCATGTCGCACATGATCACTGGGTACTAATCAAGTAATTGATACCTAACAGAGATAAGGATCGTTCTGACGTTATAAGTTCTTCCAAGCTATTCGAATTAGAATAATTGATTATTACGCAAGCCGCATACTTACATTCACGAGTACTGAAAGCTGATTCCGAGAAGATTGAGCTACATCCAACTCAACACGATCTTCACTGTGTTGAGTCTTAAATTCCTTTCTACAGCATTCAGACAATACAGACTTCAACGAGGTCGCCAAATCTCAATTCTGAGTTCAGGTGCATGGAAATCGATAGACTCGTAAGGCTTGTGACATGTGCGAAGTGCAATTAGTGCATCTGTGTACAATATGCGATGAAACTAGAAAATTGGAATCGATGTGGAGACAGTGGTGAAAAGATCGACTTCTTCAATTTAGTCGTACTAATAATAGCTATCAGCCTACCTTTGTGTGCTGTAAGGGGTAGTATAAATGAAGTCATTCAAACTTAGTTACGGACACAAAATTTAATACAAATGTAACCTTTCATCTGCCATATTTGTTATGCTCTCCATCATCCTCTAACATTCTCTCCCATCTTGTTTTATCTCCTCTAAGGTTAACTTACCACATTCGAACTTTATCGACCATTCTACATTGCAGCAAAACAAGCACTGTGCCAGACCCTGAGTAATTAAATTCCGCGGCTCGAATGAATTTCAGATTTCATGATCCTTGCTGTGCTATCTTAGCTTACGAAACTCGTCAGAAAAATGTGAGAGGCGGGATGGGGACGGTTGAAAGCTCATATCCGATCGACTGCCCACTTATTAAAATTGAAAAATAAGCTTTCGTCCTGCGCAATAGAGATCATGCATCATGCAATGCGTCAGATTTTTTCGACTGTGATGTCGTGTTTTATTTAACTGTATGCACAGGGACTGATCGTTATCCAGGGCTAAGTCTAGTAGCTGAAAGGCAATAAAAGAATGGGTATATTGATTTCAGTGTCCCAAACTTGGACCTGAGTGTAATAAGTCTCAGAGAGTACGAGAAATTTACAGTGCGAAACATGTAAGAGGACCCTTCAATACTTTTTTCGTTGTAGTAGATGCAGCAATGGGCTTCCAGCTGCATCGCAGCGTATCACAACTCGGAGATTTCGTGAAATAACATCCATCCATTGGTGAATTGTGTTTGGATTTTCAATGCGTTAAGCTCGTCGAAATCTATGTCTACATCGCTTTTTATTTTCAATCTGATTTGATTACTATTCGTCATTGAATTCAAAACTTTTGAAGATTAGAAACTTTATAGATCAATGCCTAAACAATCGTTCGGTGGATACAACTGTCACTTCTCAACATTTTTATCACCATCCCTGAGAATGTAATGTCGATGAAGCCCTTAATTATCAATGGATCCTTCCGAAAACTTCTGATTCAAATAAAAAACTAAAAAGGATAAATTATCTGTGGAATCACGAGACTCGATTCAATTGTACGTTCAACTTGCGTATATGGTCTCTGTAAGATTCGGAATCGGCGCACTTGGAAATTTGCGACGACAGTCATGACCACAAGGAAAAAAAATTCCTGGCTGGACTTTCTCAAAAAGTGAAAAAAGCAGTCAAGCAAATTCTTGTCAACAACAGCTACAATAGACGATCTCCTCTTCATGAGATATTGATGAAACCGCCTTTCAATTTCAATCTGGGAGAAGTACCGATTAACATGTTCGATAACGCACTGAAGCCTCTAAAAAAGGGTTACAAGGCAGCTACAAAGAGTTGAATTACATCAATTGTTTCGTTTAAGATATTTATTCTGTCTAGGACATCCACAAGAACGTATTTCTCGATAATGTAGATACTTTAATCTACAGAAGTTTCGAACAAGTGTGCATTATAATTCTCAGTTCAACATTGGGACTTGTCCAGAGTGAGAATAGAGTCATTCTTACTGACAGCTTGATGCAGCTTGATATGGACTCAAAACATCGAGTCACGAATCTGAAATTTTCAATTACGATTCTAGGGCTTATTGATGTGGGAATGCTATTTAGGCTATTTTCACTGGTCGTGTCAAACAAAAAAGACTCTACTATGTACAAAAAATTAGTGCATCGACCCATGGAATTGTTCGACCCGCAAGAGTTTAAATCCCAAATAGTTTGGATTTTGTGGGACTGTTGCACCAAGATTCTATCAGCATCTCAGAAAGTATTCTAAAGTTCACGTTTGGGGAACTGTTTGTCTCATACAATGCATAACAATCACAGAAATAGAGATACGTGGTCAATTCTTTCAACAAAATTTCCTGCGCAAGAGCACCATATTTCGACTCTTTTTGAAATCAAGAAGGCAATATGAATATGCTCGAAATATTGGCGAGTATTGTGAGGACGGGAAGATTGGTTAGTCGAGGTCAAATGTGCGGTTAGATCTGGTAAAACGAACGAGAAAATAGATGCATTCAACAGCCATGCTCTGGGCTAACAACTGTGTTCAGGTAAACTATATATGATGAACGAGCTCATGAAAAACTTGACTTATTTCTGCCATCTCTTTCCTGCACCGAGATCGAGAAAAAATGATCCAATTTGTTCCTTGTATGTACTTGTGCAAGTTTTTACAACAGCGAAAAGACAGAAACATGTGAAGGCTATGTTTCGACAGGCCAAAGATTTGAGAAAGGAATTACAACACAGTGCGAATCCGCTTTTATCAAAAGCTTTAGTTATCTAATTAGCTTACTATTGGCTATATGTATCGCTTCAGCAGATCTTCTGTGTCATCTGTTGCAGATAGTGATGGATATGTGGAATAAGAAATAGAAGACGAACAATCCAAGGGCAATATCTTCGTGAGCACCCACAGAGACACAAACTTAATGGCATGATCGTATCATCTAATAAATAGACATGCCTTGCTGGCGAGTCCTATTCCTACTTTAGGAATATTGCAAAAAACTTACCGGACATCCAGTAAGTTCCTTGGAAGAAGGCCAACATCTTAGTTTGGCCATTAGTACGGAATAGGAACATTTACCGAACATCCGGAAACTTCTAGACAGTGCAACATGTGAGTTTAGGCATATTTCTGGAATTATTGAACTTGAGGAACATCGCAGAAGTTTCACCACCCGTACTTCTGTCACAAGGACTGCTTTGTGTATTCACTCTTATCGGTTTGTATTCATTTTTTGCTACGCATACGAAGATACATGCACTATGGTTTGAACAGCGGATGAACTCAATTTACTTATTCCTATTTCTTTCACAACAATGGATTCCTACGTTAGCAGGATGACCTTGATTTCGTAAAGTACTTCACTATTGCAAAGTCGAAGAATAAGGTTGGAAAACCTTATAATTATCAATAATCTCATTAAGCTTTCTTGAGATATACACCTGTAATTGTTGTTTGTTTTCTTTACAATTCGTACGTGATATTGTGGAGCTTAAGTTTCTATCTAGATGTTTCGCGCTGACAAGTGTTAATCCATAGAGAAACAAAACATTTTTCTAGTGATTCAAAAAAAACACAATAGTAGGCATTGCTACTGCCATTATGTAGGTAAGCATCGCACAGTTCTAAGTATTTCTATAAGTCACATAATAATAAATCTATGTGTTGTTCGTCAGGATTGCAAGATAGTGGAAACAATTCGTCCTGTTATTCGTGCGGAAGTATTGCTATGAAATAGCTAAATTCAATAAAAAAATAACTCCCAGAAAATAAGTCATCATTGCTCATTATTGCAGTTCCTAAAATTCATTAGAAACGTATTGTTCACCTCGTTGCCTACATTTTGGCACAGGTTGTTTATTGTCGGTCTTCGATGTTTTTTTCTATCTATATTCGTACTTCGTATTGTTCTAACCTCGAACACAGCATGATTCCTAACCTTGATGCAATGATCGAATTGGCAGTATAATACAAGTCGTTAACTGCCTACGCGACATCAAACCAGTAAAGCTATACCACTAAGATGAATCGCAGGCTGACTTAGCTCGCTTGTTTGAACGAATGTCGACTGAAGTGCATCTGAAAAGTTTGAGTGGGGTTGACCCAGTAAAAAACCATAATAATTAATGTGCCTTCGACGTTCTGTACGTTTCGAGGTTGCGCTCTGTTTACGAAGAACACGGAGAGCAAGGTCTTGCTCATGATTATGGAAATAATAATGGCACAAAGTCATGGAAATCCTTAGTGAATGAAATTGGAGCATCTTCAGAGAGTGGAATTTTTGAAACCCAAGAAGAACTCACTAAAGAAGAAGTAAATCAAACTAATAGTGCAAATTCAGTTATTGATAGAAGATTATTGAAAACAGCAAAGAATGATAAAGAAAATGCATGAAATTTTTACGAAAGTAAATCATAGCTAGCCATTGTTCAAGCCCCGAGAAAAGTAGCAAACATGAAGTGCAGCAAGCCAAAAATTTTACGAAAAGATTAAAACTCGGAAAATGGTATTTTCAACACGTGTACTTTGTTATGAAGTAATGCATGCAGTGAAGCCATGGATGCGTTCTTAAAAATCATGTTTCTATGCTTCAATGATTCAAAGAGTTGTAATACGCATTCTAGCTTTTCATTGTGCTCTTCAAAATCAAAGCGTATAATCTACGACAACAGTTATCGATTCATGTGTTTTCCTTCAGACAAAATAATGCATTGCGGAGAATTTTTGTAAATAGCTGAACATAACTGTTCATTTAACATGCGTGAAATCATGCACTAGTACACTTGGCATGCAGTTTATTTCATGCTTACTGTTCAGCTTCAATTGTATTCATATTACCTCCAGCATATGTTCCTAAAATACACCTTACAAGCTATTCTGTGTTCTCGTGCGATTTATAGCTTCCCAATGTGCTATTTTAACTAAGTCAATATAACTTTATGTTTATAGTTCCTGTACATAGAATTAAAACAAAAATTTAATCTTACTATATACTCATGGCGCTCTACTCTATTCTAGAATTCAAAGGGAGCTTGTATCTTCGTCATTATACAATCATTGCGAAGTCGAGCTCGTTCCAAATTCATCTGTTAGATTCTCTCTCGACAATTTAGAAATATCACAAAGACTTGCCTGTTCAAATTCAAAATCCATCACACATCATATCGTGTATTTAGTTTGTCCGTAAACACATGAATTGCATGAATTGTGCCATGTCGCAACAGCTACTCATGCAGTTTGTAGATTGAGTGCCATTCTAATAGGTCATTGAAGGGCGATTGAAACACAATCCATATTTATTGGACCTATAAGGTTCGTCATGTATATGATAAATTAACTACATGCAGCTGTGAGCTTATTGTGTGCATATACACGATTTGAGCTAAGCAAGTGATGTCTGTTGATTCTAGCTCAAGCATAAATGAATCATTAATTGAATATAGTTACTAAATTTGAAAAGAGGAATCATTTTATGATTAATGTTTGTCGTTCACACATGAGTAATTTCATTTTTGTGCTTTCAGCTTTTCTTCGAGAGCTGTACGACCGTGGATGATAGTGCGACCTACTGGCGTTCGTGATGGTGATCAGATGTTAACCACCCGAGGTTAGACCAGCGAATGTAAAACGACAAATACAAAGCGAACAACAGCCAAATTCGGTGCGAAACCGAAGTAGCGACAAGGATATCCGCTCTCTATTAACTGTAGCGTTCCAGTGTTCAGAATACGAAATACGAAAAATCGAGCAAAGTACATGTTTGCGGTTCAAGCGCAAGCCTCTTACTAACTCCTATGATACATTGTGCATCTTACAAATAAGAATCTGATCAGCGTTAACATTCTTTTTGAGAATTGAGGCGTTTCCAGAGAACTCACTTATTATGCAGCAAGAAAAAAATACAGAAAACAGCAATAGAAATAGGTGGAAATTAATCCAGAACTGCAGTGGTCATCAAATTCTCTTGAATATTTGCACCAAGCTGACTAACCCAATATGACGAGGTATTTTGACTATGCTGATTCTGCTGCTCTTTATGATGGTTGTTTGATCTTATGTACAAATGATTAACTGTCACACTTTCGTAGAAGTATCTATTTATTTGTCTTGTTTACATAAAGCTTAGTGTAAGGCACCATGAGCGCGAGGGCAGATGACGACTAACACCCACCAAGCCAAAGAGCGGCAGGAGTGGTTAAATGAACTTAGGCGCAACTCGCGCGCGATAGTAGGAATACTGGCATCATCGATGAGCTCCAGACACATATGGATGCGCCCAATATAGAAAACAACGGAATTCACTTGGTAAGACTAGTGTACGATGATGCTTGCCTTTAGTCGATCGGAAATCTATACCTAAATATCCATAGCTGACAGCTGTTGCCACTGTCAGGCCATACGAAAAAGGGTTGCACGTGCATATAGTTCTAGGCTGACTATGTAATAAAAAATGAATATTAAATAAGACAGGCCCTCAAACAGTCAGTTGCGACAGGAAAAGTTCCCTCTAAAGCAAAGGTTTCCGCGCTGCACGTAGAATACGCTTGAAATTCACTAGCGAAAAAATTTCTCAAAACAGTTTCAATATCTCTTTCTGTCCATCTTAATCCATTTCATGCTTTTTGTCATTTTCCCATTCTTTTTATAAATTTTTATAGAACAAAAGGTATGCTGATTCAAGGAGCTATTTTACAATAAGATTTTCCATGCATTGAAATTATAAATTTTCAGTTCGTTCAATAGCAGCAGAAATTTGCTTGATTTTAACTCCCTCAATCACATTAAATGTACCCTTACATCTAATTACTAAATCGGATGTAAAAAATTTGAAAAAACAATTAGCCATTACATTCGTACCTTTGCAGCTAAAAATGTGCAGAATGGATGTCCATTTTGACATTTGTACCTCTGAAGAAATTTATTCGTGATTCATGCGCTTTGTGCGAATTATTGCTGATTTTAACTCTTGAAAGCGGTGATATGCAAGAAAATATGAGGCCAATTTACCAACAAATCCTAAATTTCAAATTAATTCAATTACTCAAACCAAGTGTAAAATATGGAAATATAGAATCTCTCCAGAATACCTTCGAAAAGCTTGTGCGTCAGTATTAGTTTTAAAATTAAGTAGTATGTAGCTATTGATTTCTAATTGGGACAATAGATTACTTGGTTCTTGTCGGGACAATGTGTTACATTTTTTCAGACGCGATAATCCAAGTGGCCATCAGAAATGTATACCTGGACATTTTTGATGTTCAAAAAGAAAAAAGGCGTCAAAATTATTAAATATCGTTAAAAATATGAAGAGCGCGTGAAAAGTACAAATTTTTAACATGAAGTCGTGACGCCAAGTAAAAAAAGCAGAATGGACTATGGAAGTTTAGGATGAAAACGATGAATTAAAATGAAGGGACTGCAGGTCAAGAAATAGAGCAGCAGAATCGAGATTACGGCTTCTTGAGTTCTCCAAAGTACAATGTAATCTCGAATTGATTGAGCCGGTATAGTGCGCGGCAAAACTCGCAATTAGCTTAATATTCAGTCAATACAAATGGATTTTGTTGCGTTGCGATGAAATAAATACGAAAAATAGCGACACGCTTCACAATTTCCGGGTAGGACATTTCTGAACACGATTCACAGCCGCAGAGTACTCATAGAGGATCGCGAGCGAGTTTTGGTTCTGATATTGGAAAGAAGCCTTGAAACCTGGTCCATGAGCAGAACGGCTTCCTCCTGATCCACGCCTTTAATCTATCTCCACTTTCCGAGCAAGCTCCATCCACTGCAAAGTAGTTCCATTCACACATTCATGTATATGCTTTACAAATGTCCAACAGGCGTTCATAATCCCAAGTCCATACCTTTCACGGCAGTGTATTACCATCACTTTGTAGTAGTGGTGCTTTAGATAAGTTAGGAAATGTTGCCTCTATACTAAACTGGTACCAAATTGATTCAGTATTGCAAAAAGGAGTGATCAAGGAAGATCAAGCCAGAGAATGTCTATCAGTGTCTTGACTTGTCCATTCCATCTGGCTACTCTTGTTTCGTGAAATGATAATTCGAAGAAGAAATAGCGAACAAATCAGTAGTTCCACCCAGAGATGTTGTAAAATATATTTCAATTCCGATAATAGCAATATTTTGTTGCAATAGCGTATTTAGTTCTGATCTATATTGGAGTTCGTATCGCTAAGTTTTCGAAATCATACGTTTATTGTGAAGCCGAAATTGAAATCGGATTACAAGATTAGAAAAGAATCTAGGGACACCGAATGGTAAACAAGATTTAAGTAACTACGTTACCTTAAAGACTTTAGATTTTGAGGGTCCGGATCTTTAGCGAAGTGCACTGAGTAACATTTGTGCAATATTGCGAAATCTGAGGGATCAAATTTCGTATTGCTGACTGCTCAAGTATTGTAATATGTATCATGCTTTAGCTCACTAAGTAATTGAAATATTGAATCGCAAGGGAATTGCCAATAAGAAGCAGTAATATTGAACACTGTTGTGTTTCATCTGTCCCGAAAATATTATCACACGTCTAATTAAGGAACTCAATAAAACTGCTTCGCCGTGACATATAAAGCAATTATATTAGAATCAATCTATCGCTATAGCAGTTAGACGCAGAACAAAAATACGAGAGCTGTTTACTTCGGTAAAGACTGCAATAGACATTGAGCACAAAATAGTTCTACAAATTTCTATAAATTAGAACTATGATAACATATTTGAGACGGAAGCAGTGATATTTAAAAAGACTCCGCCAGCTTACCGTTTCCTTTTCTCCATATCCTGTTCATGAGAATTTTGGAGGTCGACATGTCCGAAACAAAGCTTCATATGGACGGATCCTTTTCATTCCGCTCTCGAACTTATTCAACAT
>JAAUYH010174654.1_pt1 | contig 10585 bp, 7 predicted proteins | sample 7278061 | NCBI WGS metagenome assembly JAAUYH01 (sample SAMN14350203, study PRJNA611818) | marine sediment metagenome | isolation source: surface marine sediment (0.6m) | place: French Polynesia: Moorea | collected 2018-08 | reverse complement strand
GGTTGTTGAACTCGGCCGCGTCGATCAGGCCGGACTTCATGGCGGGCTGGATTTCGCCGCCTGGAAGCTGCACGACCGACATGCCCATCTCGAGCAAGACGTCGGCGGCGAGGCCAACGGTGCGGTACTTCAGGCCGTTCATCTGGCTGGCGTCGGTAATTTCTTCCTTGAACCAACCGAGCGGCTGGGCCGGCATCGGCGAGTTGAAGAACGACACGACGTTCAGGCCAAGCGAGGCCATCAGCTCGTCAAAGAGCTCTTGGCCGCCGCCGTAGTGGACCCAGCCGAGCACCTCTTGCGAGGACCAACCAAAGCAGGGGCCGGTGCCGAAGAGCGAAGCGGCCTTCGACTTGGAATACCAGTAGGCGGGCACATAATGCGCCGCGTCGAGCACGCCGCGGTGCACGGCGTCCTGCATCTGGCTGGTCTTGACGACCGCGTTCACCGGCAGAAGGTCGATGGTGAGCGAGCCGCCCGACATTTCGTTGACGCGGTTCACATAGGACTGTGCGTTCTCGAGGAAGATGCCGCCGCCCCAGGCTGCCTGCATCTTCAGAGTGGTGCCGTGGTTCGCGGCGATCGCGGGCGAGGCCAGCGCGGTGGCGCCGGCGGCGCCGGCAAGCGCGGTGCCGCGCAGGAACTTACGGCGATTGATCGTGTCGGTCATGTTACCTCCCATAAGATTGACCAAGCGTTGGATCAGGACGCAAAAACGCCGGCGCAGTACACCGCCCCCTTACAGAGCGGTCCATGCGGCGGTGCGAATCGAGGTGTCAAATTACAGGCGTCCTCCCAACCCTGATGCGGCGTTATAGGGCGAAAGGCGCGCTTGTCGAGTCTAAATTGGGTAACAAAACTTACCAATTTAGCTGCATCCCACGCGCAGCAATCCGGTGACTGCCCCGGAAACGAAAAAAGCCGGACCCGTGGGCCCGGCTTTCGCTTTGTTTTTTTGGGATCAGATCATTCGATCTTGGCGACTTCTTCGTCGATCATCGCAACAGCCTCGTCGGCGCTGATCTCGCCGTCGATGTACTGGCGCACGACGCGGTTGAAGAGCAGGCTGTTGACGATTTTCGAGGCGCGGTTCAACTCGCCTTCGCTGAGGCCCCAGCGGTCAGCGGTGGAGAGACCGGCGACGATGTTGTCGATCACGTCCTGCGAGTAGATGTCGGCGAGCGGCGCCTTGCGGTCGACGCCGACGGGCAGGCTGGCCCATTCGGCCACGAACTTCTCGGGATCGCTCGCATCGCCGCGGCGCACCGGGAATTTGCCCTCGGGCGCGATGCGCAGGATGTAGCTGTAGCCCTCGTCCATCACGAAGTTGACGAATTCCACCGCGGCGTCGGTCGAGGCATCGGTGGTCACACCCATGTAGCGGATGTCTGCCCAACCGGCGCCGTCGGGGTTCGACGGGCCCGAGACGCGGGTGATGAAGCCGGTCTTGGAGGCCAGCTCGGTCGAGGTCGGGTCGTCGTTGATCGTCGGCGGAGCGCTGTCGCGCAGGCCGGCCAGTTCGTCCATGATGAAGGGCGACCAGATGATCATCGCGGCCTTGCCGGCGAAGTAGAGCTCGCGGCTCTGCTTCCAGAACAGCTCGCCATCGGGTGAGGCATCGGCCATTTCCTTGTAGATCGCGAGCGCTTCCTTGAGCTTGTCGGCGCTGTTGTCGCCGACGGGCGAGTAGCCGTTGGCCAAGAGCACATGCTCGAGCACCTGCATCATGAAGTTCTCGTCGACCTTGGTGGCGGCGACGAAACCGAACATGCCGTTGTCGGGGTCGTGCAGTTCCGCGAGGGCTGCCGAGATGTTGGCGTAGCTGGTGGGCGGTTCGAGCCCGGCGGCCTCGAAGAGGTCCTTGCGGTAGACGACCATCTGGGTCCAGCCGTCGACGGGGACCGAGGCCCATTCGCCGTCGCCCACGGAGGCGATGTCGATCGGGCGCGAGGCGAAGGTGTCGGCGCCGAGGTTCTCGATCACTTCGGTGGCGGCATCGGTGTCGAGGATGCCCGCCTCGGCCCAGGGCTGCAGCCACTGGATCGAGTGGTAGACCACGTCCGGCAGGTCGCCCGCGGCGAAGGCGGCGGTCATCCTTGTGCCGAGGTCTTTTTCGCTGACCGGCACGACCTCGACGTCATGACCGGTCTTTTCCTTGAAGGCGGCGGCCATCTCTTCCTGGATCGCGAGTCGCTCTGGCTGTTCCTCGGGGGTCCAGAAGGTGATGGTCTCGGCATAGGCCATCTGGGCGGCGAAAAGCGCACCGACGGCGACGGTTCCAAGCTGTTTCAGCATGTCTTCCTCCCATGAAGCTGGCATCAGTGCAGCTTTTCAGACACCACGAGTCGCTCTTCCCGGCGGCCGGGCATCCTCGGGCAATATCAGATACAACGTTGTACTCGGTCAAGGAAATTCTCCGGCCGGGTCAAAAACCACATGTAGAAAACATGTTAAAAGCCTTAGAGATTGACAGGTGGCGCTGGTACAACGTTATATCGAATTGCGACTCACCGGGGCGGGAAAGACCCCGGCGTCGCATAGGGAGGAATGTGCGATGCGCCGAGGCGGCCAGATGTGCCGAGGGGCGAGGGCGTGATGGCGGAGCGGCCGACCATCCACACCGTCGCGCGCACCGCCGGGGTGTCGATCTCGACGGTCAGCCAGGTGATGCGGGGGCGCGGGCGGATTTCCGAGGAGACCCGGCGTAAGGTGCTTCGGGCCGCCGAAAAGGTGAACTATGTCCAGGATCGGCGCGCGGCCGCCATGCGCTCTGGCGAAAGCCGCGACATCGGGCTTCTGATCCACAACATCGCCAACCCGTTTAATGCCGAGGTCGTCGTTGGCGCCAATGCTTATCTCGAGGAGCGCGGCTATCTGGTGTTCGTGCTCGACGCGCTCGATGATCTCGCGCGGCAAAGGCGCTATCTGCAGACGATGATGGGCAGCTCTCCCGGTGGCCTGCTCTGGGTGCCCGCCAAGGAGACCGACGCCGAGACCATCGACTGGGTCCGCGACATGAGCCCGACGACGGTCTCGTTCCTGCGCGCGCTGCCCGGCCACCCCTTCGACCACGTGGGCATCGACAACACCCGCGGCGCGCGGCTGGCCACGCGGCACCTAATGGAGTTGGGACACCGGAATATCGCCTTTCTCGGCGGCGATCATTCCTCGGACACGATCCAGCAGCGGGTGGCGGGCTATGTCTCGGCGCTGATGGGCATCGACACGGCGCCCATCGTGCGAAGCTGCGCCGAGACCAAGACCGACGCGATGGAGGCGGCGATGGCGCTGCTGAACGACCATCCGGGCCTCACCGGGATCGTCTGCAATTGCGACGTGGTCGCCGCCGGTGTCATGCTGGGCCTGGCGCGGCTTGGGCTGGAGCCCGGGCGCGAGGTCTCGGTCACCGGATTCGACGATATCGAGGACGCGCGGCTTTGGTCGCCGCCGCTCACCACCATCGCGGTCGATCCCAAAGGGATCGGCCAGCAACTCGCCGTGGCCTTGCTGGAGCGCAAGGCCAACCTCGACGCCCCAGTGCGCACGGTCAACCTGCCAGTCCGGCTCGAGGCACGGGCCTCGACGGGGCGGCCGATACGGAGGACGCAGCATGGCTAAGGCAACCGCGGCCGACCTTGAAAAGGCCCGCAAACGCATCGGTCCGATCGAACGGCGCGAAATGCGCTTGGCCTTCGCGATGCTGTCGCCCACGGTGGCGGCGGTTCTGCTGGTGGTGTTGATCCCGGTTCTGGCGAACTTCTGGATCAGCGTGAAGCCGATCGAGCTTGCCGACCTGCGCGCCGCGCAGCCCCTGGTACGGGAGCGCGTGCAGGGCGAGGTGACCCAGCCCGGCGACACCTACGAGGTACGCTACCGCGCGCGGTCGAGCCCGCCGAGCGAAGAGGTGCGCGAGGTCGAGCTGACACACGAACTGCCGCCGGGCGTGACCCTGTCGGGCGGCGATGAGCGTTGCAGCCAGGACGGCGCGGTGTTGCGCTGCGATGTCGGTACACTGGAGCCGCGCCAGCGCGACGATATCGAGGTCGTATTCACCGTCGCGCAACCCTATTTCGACGCCGGTGCGCCGGATCTGCGCGACAATGATCCGGCGGCGACGGGCAAGGCCGACAATGCGCTGACGAGCCTCGACTTCACCTTCGACAATTTCCGCAAGGTGTTCGACGCGACCGAGTTCTGGGGCGTGCTCTGGGTCAGCATCGTCTACACGATCGGCGGCACGGGCGGCGCGCTGTTGCTGGGGCTTTTTGCGGCCCAGTTGATGATGGTGGCCTTTCCGGGGCGCAGCGTGATGCGCGGGTTGTTCCTGTTTCCGTATGTCTCGCCGGTGATCGCGGTTGCCTTCACCTGGATCTTCCTGCTCGATCCCTTCTCGGGCACGATGAACGCGATCCTCACGAGCACGGGCGTAGTCGCGCAGCCGGTCAACTTCCTTGGCCAGCGGGGCGTGGCCCTCTGGACGGTGATCGCCTTCGAGGCCTGGCGCTATTTCCCGCTCGCGTTCCTCTTCATCCTCGCTCGGATGCAGTCGCTGTCGAGTGACCTCAACGAGGCGGCCGAGATGGACGGCGCAACGCCGATCCAGAAATTCTGGTACATCTCGCTGCCGCAGCTCGTCGGGATCCTGTCGACCCTGTTCCTGCTGCGCTTCATCTGGACGTTCAACAAGTTCGACGACATCTTCCTGCTGACCGGCGGAGCCTCGGGCACGCGGACGCTGACGGTGAACGTCTATGAACAGGCCTTTGCGCTGTCGAACCTGGGCGCGGGGGCGGCGGTCGCGGTGGTGATCTTCTTCATGCTGGCCGTGTTCCTGGTGTTCTACTTCAGGTTCGTTCCGAAAGAGGAGGGCATGTAGATGACCCGTGGTGTTGTCCTTGCCGTCATCCTCGGCGCTGTCTGGGGGTTCGTGGCCGCCGTCGTGGTGGGTGTGTCGGTGACGCTGGTCTTCGGGGTGAACGCCTCGATGACGGCGAGTGCGGCGCTAAGCGCAGGCATTCCGGGGGCCTTGGCGCTGCTTTTCGCGCGGCAGGTCACCGGAAACCCGACGGCGCAGTTTTGCATCGGGATGGTGGTGTTTGCCGTGGTCCTGGCGCTGCTGACCGGCCTGGCGCCCCTGGGGCTGCCGCTCGGCGAGGTGCCGATCACGTCTTTGCTGGTTCTGGCGACATTGGCGGCCACCGCGATGGGCGCCGTCGCCATCGCGTTCCGCAAGAAGGACTGGCGCGCGCTGAACCGCTACCGGATGGAAGAGGTGCTGATCCGCGCGCTGAAGGGGCTGGGGTTCGTGTTCTTCACGGCGATCATCCTCTTGCCCTTCTACGCGATGCTGATGACCAGCTTCAAAAAACAGTCCGAACTGCTGCAGAACCCACTGGATTATTCGATCAACGTCACGCAAGGGCTGAGCAACCTGTTCAGCTCCTACATCGAGCTTTTCGTCAGCTTCAATTTCGGCCAGTTCATCCTGATCTCGACGATCGTATCGGTGACCACCGTGTGCCTGACGCTGGCGGCGTCGATCCCCGGGGCCTACGCGATCTCGCGGCTGCGGTTTCCGGGGCGGGTGACGTTCTCGCGCTCGATCCTGCTGATCTACATGGTGCCTGCAATCGTGCTGGTGATCCCGCTGTACGCGGTGTTCTCGCAACTGGGCTTGCGCGACTCGCTGTTGGGCCTGCTCATCGTCTACCCGGCGACGACGATCCCGGTGTCGCTTTACATGCTGCAGGGGTATTTTCGCGGGCTTCCGGCAGAGCTGGAAGAGGCCGGGATGATGGACGGCTGCTCGCGGCTTGGCGTGATCCGGCGGATCACCCTCCCGCTGTCGTTGCCGGCGATCGCGTCGGTGGCTTTGTATGTCTTCATGATCGCGTGGAACGAGTTCCTCTTCGCTTTCATGTTCCTGGATTCGCCCGAGATTTTCACCCTGTCGCGCGGGGTCGTCTCGCTGAACTCGTCCGAGGTGCCACGCCAGCACCTGATGGCGGGGGCGGTGATCGTGACGATCCCGGTTCTGGTGATCTTCCTGTGGTTCGAAAAGTTCCTTGTCCAGGGCCTGACGGCGGGGAGTGTGAAGGGATGAGCATGACCCCGAAAGAACGCACGGCCGAGGCGCGCGAGATCCTGCGCGCCAATGACCAGGGCGGCTACACGATCCCGACGGCGGGGCTTTATCCCTACCAGTGGAACTGGGATTCGGTCTTTGTATCTCTCGGCTTCGCCACCTTCGACGAGGACCGCGCCTGGCAAGAGATCGAGACATTGTTCGAGGCGCAATGGCCCGACGGGATGGTGCCGCATATCGTCTTTCGCGTCGATGAGCCGAGCTATTTTCCCGGCCCGTCGGTTTGGGGTGCGAACAGGGGGCCGCTGCCGAGTTCGGGTATCTCGCAGCCGCCTGTCGCCGCCTCGGCGATCCTGGCGCTGGCGCGGACCAACCCCGACCGCGCGCGGCCCTTCGTGGCCAAGCTCGACGCCTGGCACCGCTGGTTCCATACGGCGCGCGATCCTGACCGGAGGGGGGTGATCGGTGTCAGCCACCCTTGGGAATCCGGGCGCGACAACCTGCCGGACTGGGACGCGCCGGGGGATGCGATCGATGTCAGCGGGGTGGGCGAGTACACACGCCGCGACACGGCGCTTGTGGGCAGCGATATGCGGCCGACGAAGAAGGATTACGACCGCTATCTCGCGCTCGTGCAGTTCGGGCGGGAACGCGACTGGGACACCGCGAAGGTCGCCACCGAGACGCCGTTTCTGGTGGCCGATGTTGCCGTCACCGCGATCCTTCTGCGCGCGGAACGGGACCTCGCGGCGCTCGCGCGGCTTGTGGGTGCCCCCTCGGGCGAGATCGAGCAGCGGATCGAGCGCATGGAGGCCGGGTTCGAGTTCCTCTGGAACGCAGACGCCGGCGCCTACTGTTCGCGCAACATGCGCGACGGCAGCTTTGCCGAGGCGCCGACTGCGGCAAGTTTCCTCGCGCTCTATGCCAGGGTGACCGGGCGCAAGGCCGAAACTCTGGAATTGCTCGAAGCCTTCGCGGCGGCCTGCGATTACCTGGTGCCGAGCTTTGATCCGCGCTCGCCTCTTTTCGATCACAAGCGCTACTGGCGCGGGCCGGTCTGGGCGATCGTGAACTTCATGATCGCGCGCGGGCTGGCCGAGAACGGCGGCGAGGACTGGGCCGCGCGGATCCGGTCGGACACCAGACGGATGATCCTGGAAAACGGGTTCGCCGAATATTTCAGCCCCGTGACCGGCGAAGGCCTGGGCGGGCACAGCTTTTCCTGGACCGCGGCGATCTGGCTCGCCTGGGGCCTGGAGCACGAATCCGAGGAGACAGCATAATGGGCGCGATCAACCTCAACGACATCCACAAGTTCTTCGGCGACGTGCATGTCATCAAGGGCGTGGACCTGGAGATCGCCGAAGGCGAGTTCGTGGTTTTCGTCGGCCCGTCGGGCTGCGGCAAGTCGACGATGCTGCGGCTGATCTCGGGGCTGGAAGAGGCCACGTCCGGCCATGTGGAGATCGAGGGCAAGGATGTGACCGCGCTGGGCGCCGCCGAGCGGGGGCTCGCGATGGTGTTCCAGTCCTACGCGCTTTATCCGCACATGACCGTGCGCGAGAATATGGGCTTCGGGCTGAAGATCGCGGGAGCGGATCGCAGCACGCTGGATGCCGCGGTGAACGCGGCGGCGGACGTGCTGCAGCTGGGCCCGCTGATGGAGCGCAAGCCGAAAGAGCTGTCCGGCGGCCAGCGGCAGCGGGTGGCGATCGGGCGGGCGATCGTGCGGGAACCGGCGGCGTTCCTGTTCGACGAGCCGCTCTCGAACCTCGATGCCGCGTTGCGGGTGCAGATGCGGATCGAGATCGCGCGGCTGCACCGGCGGCTGAGCAAGACGATGATCTACGTCACCCACGACCAGATCGAGGCAATGACGCTCGCCGACCGGATCGTGGTCTTCGATGCCGGGATCATACAGCAAGAGGGCGCGCCGCTGGATCTTTACAGAACGCCGTCGAACCTGTTCGTGGCGACCTTCATCGGGTCGCCGAAGATGAACATCATCCCGTGTGGCCCCTCGGATGGCGGCGTCCGGCTCGCCGATGGGACCGAGATCGCGATGCCGGGAATTCAGGGCGAGGCAAGGCATTTCGGGATCCGGCCCGAACATATCCGGGTGGTCGACGCCGGCGAGGCAATGCTCACCGGGACCGTGGGCGTGGCCGAGCACCTGGGCGGAGACAGCTTCGTCTATGTCGATATCGAGGGGATGGAGCCGGTGAACGTCCGGATCGCGGGTGGCGCGGAGTTGCGCGAAGACGACGTGATCGGCCTCGCGTTCGACCTTGACGACGTGCACCTTTTCGGCGGTGACGAGTTGCGGGTTGCGGTGGAGTGAACGGTGAGTGCGGGTGTCCCTAGTTGGACTCCCGGCCCCTCAGATCACGCCGCCCAGTCCCAGGGGCTGGCGAACTTGCCGAGGACTTCGGCGACCTTGTCGTCCTCGACCGCGCCGGTCTTCTTCACATGGGCGACGAGTCCGCGTTTCTTGTCTTCGGTAACGCTGACCACCTCGGCCGCAACACCGGAGTTGCTGAGGGCATGGTTGTAGACGCGGGTGATCGCGCTTTTGCGCAGGTCAGGTTTGAAGACCTTGCCCACGGCGGTCTTGGGCAGCTCGGGCAGGATTTCGAGATGCTTCGGATAGGCCGCGCGTTCGGAGATGTTGTCGCGGGCATAGGCGAGAAGCTCGCCTTCGCTGATCTTGGCGCCGTCCACGAGCTCGACATAGGCGCAGGGCAGCTCTCCGGCGAAGCTGTCGGGCTGGCCGATGGCGCCGGCGAAAGCAACGGCTTCATGCCCCGCCAGCACGTCCTCGATCAGCGCGGGGTCGATATTGTGGCCGCCGCGGATGATCAGGTCCTTGGCGCGGCCGGTGATCCAGAGATAACCGTCCTTGTCAACGCGGCCGAGATCCCCGGTGCGCAGGTACCTGTCGAAATGATAGAGGTGCTGGTTCTTGTCGGGATCGGTATAGGTACTTCCCGGCGCGACCCCCGGCGAATAGACGCAGATTTCTCCGATATCATCCACGGGGCATTCGGCGGGCCCGTCGGCGGTATCGTTGACGATCTTGATGTCGGTATAGGGGAAGGGGTAGCCGATGGAGCCGACCTTCTTTTCGCCCTCTGGCGGGTTGATGGACACGAGACAGGTGGCCTCGGTCAGCCCGTAGCCTTCGCAGATCGTCACCCCGGCGGCTTTCTCGAAGCGTTTGTAGAGCTCGACGGGAAGGGGGGCGGAACCCGAAAAGGCGAGCTTTAGCGTGGAGATGTCGGCATCGACCTTGCGTTGCATGAGCGCCGCGATCGCCGTGGGCACGGTGATCATGAAGGTGACCTTGTAGCGCTCGATCAGCTTCCAGAAATTGTCGAACACGCCCTCGCCGCGGTAGCCTTGGGGCGTCGGCAAGACGATATGCGCGCCCGAGCCGAGCGAGGCGCCAAGGCAGACGATGGTGGCGAAGACGTGAAAGAGCGGCAGCGGGCAGATCTGCACGTCGTCCTCGGTGAAGAGGAGCGTCGCGCCTAGCCAGGCGTTGTAGACGATGCCCTCATACCGGTGCTGGGCGACCTTTGGCATTCCGGTGGTGCCGCCGGTGTGGAAATAGGCGGCCACGCGGTCGGTTGGGCTGTCTTGGAAGCTGAGGGTCGTGGGCTGCCTGTCGAGTTCGGCGTTGAAGGCGATCACACGGGCCTTGTGGGCGACGGGGTTTTTCGGGCGGATCAGCGGCACGATGAGCTTCTTCGCGCCGGTGAGGTAGCGGAGAAGATCGACCTCGACCACGGTTTCGACATTGGGGGCCAGGTCCACGGCCTTGGCGACCTTTTGCGCGACATCCGTCTTGGGGAAGGCGCGCAGGGTGACGACGACCTTCGCGCCGGTCTCGCGCAGGATCGCGCCGATCTGTTCGGCCTCCAGAAGCGGATTGATCGGGTTTATGATGCCGGCGATCTGGCCGCCGAGATAGGTGAGCACCGTTTCCATGCAGTTGGGCAGGATATAGGCCACCACGTCGTTGTCGCCGATGCCGAGCGAGCGGAAGAGGTTGGCGGCCTGGGCGGTCTTGTCCTTGAGCTGGGACCAAGAAAGCGTCTCGGCCTGGTCACCCGGGCCAGAAAACATCTGGAAGGTGACGGCGTCGTGGCTGCCGTGTTTTGCGGCGGTGCCCGAGAGGAGTTGCCAGGTGTTGACCGGGGTGTCGCGGTCGTCCCACGTGGCTTCGTTTTCGATCGCGGCGCGGTCGGCCAGCGTGGCGTAGGTCATGGCGGTCTCCTCCCCTGGGCGGTGCCGGTTGGCGGGCACTCATTCGGTGTGCGCCGGACATATAGGGTGCGGCGTTCGGTGCAACAATGACGCCGCGAAACGTTGCGTCATGCAAGCCTAATCTTGTGCGCGTCAGAGTGCGCGCAGGAAATGCAGACCGGGGATTTCGCCGCTAAAGCCCGCGGCACGGTAGGCCGCGCGCGCCGCTGCGTGGGCGGCATCCCCGCCGGTGCC
>JAAUYH010149360.1_pt1 | contig 10587 bp, 7 predicted proteins | sample 7278061 | NCBI WGS metagenome assembly JAAUYH01 (sample SAMN14350203, study PRJNA611818) | marine sediment metagenome | isolation source: surface marine sediment (0.6m) | place: French Polynesia: Moorea | collected 2018-08 | reverse complement strand
CCCGGTAGGGATTGGGCGGTGGAGACGATCTCATTGACCAAGGCTTCTCCTTCTAAGGGGGCGCCTCCATGCAAGATGTGATGGAAGATATAGCCACGCATGGCAATGCGGCCTAGCAGCCGATTCGTTTGTCCAGGGCCAGTCCAGCCAGGTTCAATTTCAGCATTGAGGTCATTGATGAATTTGTCGGCTTTGCCGGAGATGCAATGGGGTCGGCTTCTGGCCTGTTTGAGAATTTGTTGAAGTTTGGGGGTGTCGAGATCGTTGTACTGCTGACAGGTGAGCCATTGTTGAACGAAGTACTCTTGGCTGCTCCAAATCGGTTGGAGGTCTGGGTTGAGGAGGTAGGAGCCCGTCTGCAAGGGAAGTCGGTGGGCGTTGAACAACATGGGTTCGCCGTCAACGACGTAGGTGCGAGGATTGGGAAAGACTTCTAGTTGTCCGGGGAGGAGTTTGAATCCTGAGTTTTCCAGCAGGGTGCTGACCGCGATCGCTAACTGCCAAGTGTTTTGTGCGGGCTGAAAGGGGAAATAGAGGTGAAGACCGCCGCTATAGCTGGAGGTGCAAGTGAGGGATTTGACTAATCCCAGCGGTTCCAATGCACTCTGGATGCGGGAGAGGGCTAAGGGATCCTGCCGGGGATGGTAAGCGCTACCGATATCAATATCAAGGAGACAGTATTGGGTTTCAGTCCCAAAACGAACGCCGAACAGGTAAGCGCCTTGACGGAGGATGCGGTCTGACAGGGGATGACGGCTTTCTGTTCGCCAGTCGGGAGATTCGCCTAGTTCTGGATGTTGGGAGTAGATGTAATCGTATCGATGGGGAAACAGGGAGAGGAATTCATCGTTCCACTCCTGTATATACCGAAATCGGTCGATGGCAGCAGAGACAGTTATGCTGCACCCCCCGAGCCTGTATCTATTTCAGCTAATTGCCGCCTGTGTGTATTTCTGTAGGTAACATAAGCTAATGAAGCAGACAAATCCATCTACGGCTCCTTTTCGTTTGCAAGAGCCGAGACCCTGTAACCCTCTAAGTTGACTTCCAAGCTAAAGCTAAGCTAAAACCAAACTGGCTAATAAATTAGACGGCCAGCAATGGAACTGCTTTAACTTAAGTCGCAAATACAGCCAACCAACTCTATTCTTCTCAGGTTCTACCTTTTAGAATAGAGTTGGAGCGATTTGCTCCTTTATTGAGTTTGGAGGGCTGGGACACGACTTTGGCGAGGAGGGTCCCGGCTCTCTGCTTATCAGAGACTACTTGCTGTCATTTGTTTGAGAATTGGATTAGCTTGAATCGCCTTCGATATAGGCGAGGCGATCATTGAGCTACAAACCTCCATCCTATAGAACACATGGGATCTTACTGCATGGGGTAGAACGCTTGTTCGTAGTTTTGACGGATCAAATTAATTAAGATTATTAGATTTGTTTACGGATCTTCAATCCCATAGGAGACAAGTCTTTCAAGGATTTAATCTAAAAAGTTTGTCCTCTAAGGTCGGGGTTTTTACCTTATGGGGTCGGGGTTTCTGTCCCCTTGGTGCGGATTGCTTGTACTAGGGGGTCGGGCTTGTTTTTTGCTCAAGTTTACGCTTTTGTCCCCTAGGAGCGGGATCTGTGTTTACAGGCTGAAACTCTTGTTGAATAAAGGTCTAAGGCCCAAACAGCGTTGAAGGTCTCCATATGAATTCTGTTTACTGTTTACTGTTTTAGTGTCTGTTTACTCTGTTTACTGTTTACTTTGTTTACTGTTTACTCTGGGCATTTTCCGCTAATCTCTATTCTTCCTTGATCTCTTCATCTTCATCTGAGATCTCAGATGCTTGAACTTCGATTTCAGAGGCGGCGTTTTCTAGCTCCATTTCGAGCTGTTCGATCGTTGGTAGGTTTTGTTGAAGCTGCTTGGGTAACTGATGGGTTGCGACTGCTATTGGTGAATTGAGGTTGTGTAGGGCATACTCGGCAATTGTCCTATTCTTTGATTTGCAAAGGATGAGGCCGATCGTTGGCTGGTCGTGTTCATGGCGCAGTAATTGATCGACAGCCGACACATAGAAGTTCATTTTGCCGGAATATTCTGCTTTAAACTCTGCCATTTTCAGGTCAATGACCACAAAGCAGCGTAGATGAATGTGATAGAACAACAGGTCGAGATAAAAGTCTTCTCCGCCGATTTCTAAGTGATACTGGCTGCCAAGAAAGGAGAAACCTAAGCCTAGTTCTAACAGGAAGTCTCGAATATGATCCACTAAGGATTTTTCTAGTTCCCTTTCTTGAATATCCTTGCCAACCGGCAGAAAATCAAGATGATACGGATCTTTGATGACTTGTTGGGCGAGATCGGATTGAGGTTTGGGCAATGTCCATTCAAAATTAGTAACTGCGCCACCTTGGCGCAGGTAGAGATCGCTTTCTATCTGGTAAATTAAAACATTGCGGCTCCATCCATTTTCTACTGTTTGCTGGATATACCAAAGCCGTTGTTCGGTATCTTTAACGGCTTCAATGATACGTACATTGTGACCCCAAGGAATTTGTGCAACAAGCTGTTGCACAATTTGCTCGTCAGGATAGGCTTCAGCGAAAGCTCTCATATACCTAAGGTTGCGTGCCGAAAAGCCCTTCATATCCGGGAATTCCTTATGTAAATCTTTGGCAACCTGCCCAATGACTTTACTGCCCCAGCCTTCCTGCTGCTGTCGATTAAGAATATCCCGACCAATTTGCCAGTAGAGCAGAACCAGTTCCTTGTTTACAGCCAGTGCTGCTTTGACTTGTGCTTGGCGGATGCGCGTCTTTAAATTGCGTAGGAACTCATCGTAATCATCTGGGAAAAGTGTCGGTTGCCGTGGCACAGATTGAGGCTCCAAAATATTTATGTGTTTGTTCAAATGTCATATTCAGACCGCGCCTCTATTTCTGTTTTAAACAAAGGCCACATTTATGGGGCCAGTTACCCATTTATATATGGTTACGGTTTAAGCGATAACACTCAATTCAGCTCTAGAATTGCCTGTAGTTGCTTTGCATCCTTTAGCTTAATACTTCTCTTATCTCGTTCGATCAAGCTAACCCACATTTTTGTTTTACCTAGCTTTTCGCCTAATTCTTGTTGACTCCAGCCCTTCTGTTCACGGCCAGCCTTAATCTGTTCACCACTCAGTGGGGATTTTGCTCGATTACTCTTCCTCGATACTGATTTACTTTCTACATTGACTGTTTTATCCAAAGCGCTTATTGCCTTGCGTTTGCGCTGAATTTTGGCAATTCCCTCTAGTATTTCCTTTGGTGGGTGAATCTGAACACGACTGTTACGCAGTTTTTCCCAAAACCCTCTGGGTCTCTTATTGTCGCCTCGACCGCCCTCTTTCCAGCTAGGCTGAATCTCCGGTAGATACGTGATTGGGTCAAATTCTACCACCCACCCTGCTTCACAGAGGACTAGGAGGTCGTTGTCCCAAGTATTGGCCAGAGAGCTACGAAGCTCTCGGTCTCGCTGAGCAGCGGCAACCTTTTCAGCTCCGTAAGCAACTTCCATTAGCGTGGAAGTATACAGGACTTGGTTGCTGCTTACTCGTGCTCTAAATGATAGCCAAGCTAACATGCGGGCAGCACCTTCGCTGTGCTGCCAAACCTTTGTAATGGTTTGTAGGAGAGTCTTTGATAAAACTCCATATTGATAGAACGCCTTTCCTTCCTCTGATCCCCGTTTATTGAGAAAGTATTTAGCCCACATACCTGCACGACACCGGATTGTGAGTCCTGTGCATTTGATGTCACCAAAAAGGTCTCGCTGGCCATGGTAACCAATGGCGACTTCCCATAGCCTACTCTTCTCAACGTAGAAGCTTTCAATGCTACCCTGTTGTGGCCAATGTAGAAACGTCAAGATCTGGGCAGGTTGCTCTGAAATTCTCTCTATAATCTTCAACTTCTGCTCTTTGGTTAGATCTTTTCGCTTATCAAGCCCCAGATACGAAGCAATCTGGGTGTCATCAACGACAAATTCTTCCTCCCATGGTCTATTGAGTGTGGTCACATGGGCTGCATAGATAAGGTGCATGCATGCAGCCCGAATATCAAATGTCTCTATGACAGTTAGTGCGGCTTCACCAGCTAGGGCTTCTGGATACTGTTCCTCGGGATCGTCTGTGACCCAGAAAATCAATTTTCCTCGACCATCCCTAAAATTGAGAGGACTGGTGTAGGCAAGCTTACCGTCATCATCAGGCTGCCAGAGTAGGTCTTTTTTCTGAGTGAGGATATTAACGCTTTCCCAAAGAAGTTTGCAGGTTGCAAAGGGATTTGTAAATCCACCTGCAAATAACTCTGGACTTGTTGTCGGTGCTCTGGGAACGGTTTTTTGCCCTAACCCTGAAAGCCACTCTAGTTCTTGTAAGGTCTTATTTGGTAGGTCGTATCTGCTAAGAATGAGCTGAACGGCCTGTTCAATGTAAACTTGCAGAATTGTAGAGAAACTAGACGTAAGAGAGTCAGAGGCTTCATCAAAGATATATGCATAGAGGGTATTCAGCCGTTCTTGTTGATCCATTGAGTGTAGAACAGACTGCTCAATCCCCTTTTCCATTTCTGTAAACGCCATCCTGGTTAAGTCAGACCACATGTAGGAGGCGGATGACTCCCAGAAATTGAGAGCGCTGAGTACCTGTCCAACCTGTTCTTCTGTAGTGGCTAAAGGCTTTTGTAGTGTCTCCCCTGACCGCGTCACAATGACAGTTGGCCTTCTATCTTGAGTAGACTTAATTTGTAGATAAGGTGTGTTCAGCCGTTTTGGATCAAGTTCTCCTGATCTCAATGCGGTTTCTACCCGACGGCGATACGCTTCGATAATGTGCTGAGAAACCTGGACGGCAACAAGCTTTATAATCGGCGATCTCGACAGCTCCTGCTTGAACTTACTTTCCCACTCTAGGGGGATAGAAGCCAGTATAGTTTGTCTATCAATTGTTGAAGCGCTGTCGAATGTCATCGCTTTATTTCTAGAGATATAAGAGATTGTTGCAACTTTCAGGAATGCCTCATTCTAATAATATTTTGTCTACTATTAAGACAAAAGTTGACCTTGCGGAAGAGTTCTTAGAATTGCAAACTAGTATATCTTTTGCTGCATCTTCACAAGACAAGCAATATTAGAGCTCATACTATGAATAATCAAACTGGAGATGGTGGATCTCAAAAGAGATTATGGCGCCTTTCCTTGAAATCCTAGAAGAGATAGGGAGCATTAACATTCTCCAGTTAATGTATGGCTAATTCTTGTTGTTCACTGCCCACTATGACAAATCACTCTCAGCTAAAAATTGAGAAATCTGTATTTTTTATAAAGCTGAGATAACTTACCATAGTTGACTAGTACAGCAGTGGGAGTCAAATTTTTACTCTGTTCTATGAGTTTGCTCTGCTATCTAGTGCACAAGGCGGTTGTGATGGTGTTGGCGAAGAAGACTTGTCTCTGAAGAAAGTATTTTCAAACCTCCAGAGTGCTTGTCATTTCAGTAAGTAGCTAGTATCTTCTTAGCTATTGGAAAAGACAGTAGGTTTATCTGACTACAGCAACAGACTTAAACTCTAGTCATTTCCTGAGATAAGCGATTGTCTTTAAAAAAAACTGAAGCCTTTTTCTGATAGGAATTGCATTTAAAGTAATTAAAGTTGCTAAACCCTCCTTGGTAAAGGAGTTCTGGCTGATTTTCAAAACGGCCTCTAAGCTATGTATTCGCCAGCTTTTCTCTAAAACTTTACGTGACTTAACTACACTTCAAATCAAAATAGTGTCTTCTTCTCGCTCATTCTTGATTATTCACAGCCTCTTTTCTGGATATATCGAAGTCCTTAGGCAGGCTTATCAAGCTGTTATGCTATCCACGCCTGCATCCGGTTGGGGGGGATGAGATCGGATAACGTTATCCGATCTAAAAAAGGATCGGATAACGTTATCCGATCTGAAAAATTAAATTCCATTTCAATTAAGAGTGCTATTGGGTTATGCAAGTCAAACTGTGTGTCGTCAGTAATGCAGGTGGTAGTGGAAAAACAACTCTTTCTGTCCATCTCGCCTATGAAATATGCAAGCATGGTTACTCCGTCGCCCTAATCGATCTTGATCCACAAGGATCACTAAGCTTGTTCTGTGGCTTAGGTCAACCTACCCCTGAGGATACACTTGCTGCTGTTCTGGATGAAGATTTTACAGGTGATTGGCCACTGGTTAAGTGCTGGACAGATAAAACAAAGAAGGTAGATGTTTGTCAAGGAGGATTAATCCTTACTCAAACCACTCAAGAAATATCGCTTCATCCTAGAGGAGCTTATTTGTTGGCAGATAGGTTCGCAGATCATCCGCTAAACCATGATCTGATTATTTTTGATTGCCCGGCTACACTTGGTCCGCTACCATTAATTGCGCTAGCAGCAAGTACGCATATACTTGTACCAGTTCAACTCGAACCTAAGTCTGTTCAAGGCTCATCCAAGCTTATGGAGTGGCTCTACCTTTCTAAAAAACAACTTCGTCTAACACCTGAGCCCGAACTTTTAGGTTTTGTGCCTAATCAGTATGATGCTCGACGGGCAGCCCAACGCCAAATATTAGAAGCAATTCCTGAGAAACTAAGGCAAATGCATATTACCTGTTTTCCTGCTATTCGAGATTCAGCTGAATTTGTCAATGCAAGTGCACAGGGATTACCACTACATCTTTATCGGAGTAGCCATCCTGCTTGTAAAGACTTCAAAGCTATTACTAAAGTACTCATGCAACTCGTTAAACGTTAGGTAGGAGCTGAAACAATGCCTGGTCGGAAGATTGTTGACATGGACAGTCTCTTTTCTGGGGCTGAGCAGGTCCATAAATTGTCAGAAGCAGAGGCAGAAATTAAACAACTGAAGGAAGAAATAGAGCAACTGCGTTTCAAGGGTTCTGCTGAAATAGAGAAACAAGTCGAAAATCTTCGAGATCGATTAAAGTCTGAGTCAGGTACTCTATTGATTTCCTTGGATGATATTCGCCCTAATTCAGAGCAGCCTAGACAGACTTTCTCGGCAGAGAGTGTTCAAACAATGGCTAATTCTCTAAAGCAAGATGGGCAACTCGCACCAATTATTTTGATCCAGGAAGAAGACTACTACTTTTTGTTTGACGGGGAGCGTCGTTGGCGTGGAGCTAATCTGATAGGTTGGAGTACGCTTGAAGCAGTATTGATTTCCAAGCCCAAGGCATTGCACCGTCAAGCGTTACTCACCTCTCTACATCGTGAAGATCTAAATTCTTTAGATAAAGCAGAAGCGCTAATACGAGAAATCTCTGAGACAACTAGGCTTGTTTCTGAAGATATCCCTCGAATTTTATCGGCGGTCAGCAGACGCCTAACAAAGCAAGGGAAGCTCAATCAACTGTCTCAAGCTGTAAGTGCTTCCTTAAATGAGCAAAAAGCAATTCTTGATGCTTTGGATGTTAGTGAACAGGAAAGGTCGATCATTGCTGTGTTACTTACATTGCAACTTAATCCATCATCTGTCGATGCCAATATCTTTCCAATGCTTTCACTGGCGCCTGATTTGAAAGTTGCAATTCGAGAGCAGGGACTGAAGGGATCTCATGCGATGGTGCTTCAACAACTTTCTGCGAAGAACCTAAATACATCTCAAAAAGAGGCCGATCAACTACGTAAAAAGACAATTACCAGAGTTATACAGGAGAACTTTTCGGTTAGCCAGACTCGGAAACTGATTAGGGAGATATTGAAACAACACAAGGTGCCTTCACAAGCTAAGTTCTCGCCTGCTAAAGTCGTTAATTCATTCAATAAGACTGTTCAGGGTCTATCAGAGGATCTTCTAGGGGAAATGGAAACTTCTCGTCTAGAAGATCTTAGGAAAATTTTGAAAGATAAGCTAAAGGATGTTGAAGCAGCACTAGGACAGCGTTAATTATCTAGCTGATTTTTCCGAACTAAATTTTATGGAAATATAGCTGCTTTACAGTTGAATGACAACGTTCAAGCTGAACTAGACTGATGTTTCTTAATCATGGACTACTAAAGAAGCGGCTTGGGGGATATGGAAACTCAAAGATAATTGAATTGATCGTTTCAGGAATTCTGATTTTGCAGGAAGTGGTTCTGGTGTCGTGTGGAAAGCAGGACAGTAGCGGGCATAGGTACAGTTATTACATTGATCTCCCACTTGCGGTTTCCAAGTACGGTCAGCTCGCAGCTGTAATGCCAAATTGCTGATTATTGATTCTACTTGTCGTTTGTGGTTTCGACTGGCCTCAAAACTTACTTGCTGTCCGGTTCGCAAGTACAGTAAGCTCGACCTTCTCAAAGCATTCTGATAGTGCTGTTCTAGAGCAAGATAATAAAGGCCGATTTGGATGTCAATCATTTCTTGATCGATAGGTTGTGGCTCTTTGCTGGATTTATAGTCGATCAGTTCTAACCCATCATCGATAACATCCAGCCGATCATAGCGTCCAGTGAGTTTAAATTCGATTTCCTCAAACTGCAAACGTCCCTGAATCCGTCCTTCTACCGACAAGGGACGGCGGAGAACAGGGAAAGGCTGAATAAAACTCTCGTAGTATTGCTTGAGGATTTGCCAGCCTTCCTCAACTTGAATTGGACTCAGGTTATTAGAATGTTGTCGCCAACACTGTTCTAACCAAGTTAATGGTGGTAATGGCTCTTGGTAATGCCACTCGCCATAGACCTGAGCAAGGGTTTGATGTAGTGCATTACCAAGAGCCGCTGCTCCAAATGTGGCTGCATTAGGTAAGCCATATTCATAGCGACAATAGTAGGCGCGAGGGCAGCGATGATAGGTTTTGAGCTTAGTTGCTGAGAGATGATAAACCATAGTGCCGTAAACCTAGCAGATTTGGTTTTGTATGTTGGTAGAGATAGACTAGAGCTGCCTTAAGGTTCATTGATACTGGGTGTTTCTGCTGTTCCAAATAACCCAGATTTAGACTGTCCCACAATCTCATAAAAAGCCTCCTTCGACCGTTGCTCTAATCCCCGCTTGCTATAACGCTCAAACACTTGTGGAGACTTAATCCGCATAAGCTTGCGGGCAAACTCCGGATTCATCCCTTCAGCAATCAGTTGAGTACCAAAGGTATGCCGCAATCGATGGGGATGAATATCCTCCAAACCGGCATTCTGGGCTAAATCTTTGATGACATTGTAAATTGCTCGATAGCCCAAGCGCTCACCCCAATTGCGGCGAGATTGGCTGAGAAATAAGGGCGCTTCAGAAGACACATCCATACCCCGACGCAGTCGCCACCCGAGATAGCTATCCAGAGCTCCTTGAGCCTGGGGCGATAACGGAACAATGCCAACACTGTCCCACTTAGCTTCACGAATATTTAGCTGCTCATTGTGATAATCCCCAACATTCAGCCCGGATAACTCCTCCGCTCGCAGTCCATGCTTGAGTGTCTCCAGTAAAGCCCTATCTCGCACCTCTAGCTGGCCTCGAAACGCCAGCCCTTCCTCCAGGCTTCTAACAGTCCTAATTTCCAAATCTTTGACTTCAATGGGGCCAGCCTTGACCTTTTCCAGTGTTAGCACGGGATTGTACTGGATATAACGCTTAACGCTGAGCCATTTGAAAAAACTCTGGATAGCTGCGATCGCCTGGTTAATCGTGGCGGGGGCGAGCGACTCACCCGCACGTTGCTGGTTAGGAGTTTCCTTTAGATAGTTCTTATAGCAAGTGAGATCCCACTCGGTGACCTGCTCCCAGGTTTTACCCTTGAGCCATCTTTGGAACCGGCGCAGTTGCCTTTCATAAACTCGCTTTGTGTTGGGTCGAATCTCGCGGTCCGCTAAAAAACAACTGACGGCGTCTTCTTGCACCTTCACTACAGTCTCACTAGAACCGCTATCTCCTAACTCTGAAGCGGAGACTTTGGATGACTTAACCTCAATGAAACGAGGGGTCGGATCAGGGGTGGGCATCAGTTCCGTCTCCTGGAAAAGCCTGATAGAAAGTGGTTGCTGTAACTAGACTTACCCGATTACTGGCTGCTTTGGGGGCAAGATAAGAGTTCTTCATCAACTGGGTGAACAACGAGGCGCTAATCCACGGACTGCAGAATTTTGAGTCAGCCTCACAGTCATTGCGACCACATTTTATCTTATGTAACAAACACCTAACCTGATAATTGCCATATCTTACATAAGATATAAAATTGCGGCACTATGAATGTCTGAAGCCTTGTGACTTTACCTATAAGTTGGCCAGATTGGACGGTAAATGCTGTGATTTCGGCTGGGCCAACTTATGCTTGCATTTCAGATGATCAGAACTTGAGCGCTAAGGACCTGCCATGAAAAAAGCTTGTTATCCCTTACAACCAAGGTTTTGAGCACCTGCAGGTTCTAACCGCCAACTTGTAAAAGTTATTGCGTTACGGGTCCTAAGCATAGGTGTCCTTGGCTAAGAAGAGTGGTTTAGTAAGCTTGAAGGTGAGAGCCACTCTAGGTTTCGGAACCACTGGACAACTTATGCCTGATTTCTTAATGTTTGGACAACTTATGTCTTGTTTTTT
>JAAUYH010008583.1_pt1 | contig 10587 bp, 9 predicted proteins | sample 7278061 | NCBI WGS metagenome assembly JAAUYH01 (sample SAMN14350203, study PRJNA611818) | marine sediment metagenome | isolation source: surface marine sediment (0.6m) | place: French Polynesia: Moorea | collected 2018-08 | reverse complement strand
ATAACTTGCCGTACACAGGAAAAGCACTAGCATGGCCACGATCAGCACAGCCGCCGCCGTCCAGATTCGAGACGACAGCGGCGTTGCAAGGACAACGGGGCCCAGGCCTTGTCGTCCCTGGGCGTCCAGCGCTTGTTTACGAAATAGCGAAGACATGATTTCTGCTTCTATGGATCTACCCGGCAGACGCGTCATAGGCAGTTTTTTTTGATCGCACCACCATGGACACCGAACAGGACATTACCCGCATACTCGAAGGCTGGAATCATGACGACCCGGATTCGCGGGCCCGCGCGCTGGAACTGGTTTATCCCCATCTCAAGAACATTGCCTCAGCCAGCCTGGCCCGCCAGGGCCGCGCTACCCTGCAAACCACCGAGCTGGTGAACGAGGCCTACATCAGACTGGCCGGCCAGCGCAGCACCGACTGGCAGAGTCGGGGCCATTTTTTTGCCATCGTCGCCCGGCTGATTCGCCGGGTGGTGGTGGATCACGTCCGGAGAAAGCTGAGCGAAAAAAGGGGATCAGGGCAGACGCCGGTGGGCCTCGACCTGGTGTCCGTACCGGTGCCGGCCAACTACCCGGACTGGCTTGATCTGGACCGGGCCATGCAGGAACTCGAGAAGATCAACGAGACCGCGGCCCGGGTGGTTGACCTGCGCTACATAGCCGGTCTCAACATTGAGGAGACTGCCGAAACCCTGGGCATCGGGACGGCCACGGTGGGACGCCATTGGCGGTTTGCGCGGTCCTGGCTGCAGACCCAGCTGAACGACCAGGGAGAGTACGCGCCGGAATGACCGTTTTGACCTGGGGAGTCCCACCCGTTAGCCCCTGGGGCACGGCCGGCGATTCTCAGTCCGGGGTTTCGGCGATTGCAATGGCTAGCGCGGCGGCAGTGCCGTCAGCCGGGATCAGTAGAGCTTTTCCTCACCCTCGGGCCGGATGGAAAACCGCTTGTAGCCCCACTGGTACTGCTCAGGCGCCATGCGCACGCAGGCTTCCACCTGGGCGTTCAGCGCCGCCACCGATGTGGCCAGGTCCTTGTCCCGGATGGCCTCATTGCCGGGAATGAAGTGCAGATCAAAACCCCGGGTGCCGGGCAACCGCTGGGCGAAGGCAAACACCAGGGGGGCGTCGGTTTTGCTGGCCATCTTGGAAAACAGCACCATGGTTAATGCCTGGATGCCGAAGAACGGCGAAAACTCGCCCTGGCCACGCTTGGGCTGCTGGTCGGGCAGGATGCCCACGATGTTGCCCTTCTTTAATGCCCGGAACAGCTCGCGCACGCCGCGGCCGCCGGCCTGGACCAGGTCGGCCCCCAGCCGCTCCCTGCCCTTGGTGACCACCTCCTCGATGCCCGAGTCCTTGGGCTCCCGGTAGAGAAAGGTGCAGTGGCCCTGGGTGGACAGGAACTGGCACAGCAGTTCCCAGGCGCCCAGGTGGGGTGCCGCCAGCAGAACGCCGTTGCCGCTCTCCACGCCTGCGGTGAGATGCTCCAGGCCGTGGACCTGGTTGACCAGCTTCAGTACCTGCTCCCGCGGCCGGGTCCAGAACCAGGCCAGCTCCATGAAGCCGCGGCCGGTGTTGAACATATTGGCCCGCAGCAGGGCCTGCTGCTCGCCGGAGTCCTGGAAACACAGCTCCAGGTTGCGGCGGGCCACGTTGCGGGTGCGGTTGGGCAGCAGCAGAAACAGCCAGCCGAACAACGCGCCCAGCGCCCGGTTCAGGCGCAGCGGCAGTCGGCCAATCAGCGTAAGCAAGGTTTGGAGAATTCGGCCCTGGGTGGTCATCGGCAGGCTCGCGGCGGCAGGAGCTACCTTAGCAAAGGGGCCGGCGGATTTCAGACTGGGAATGGCACAGCGTGCCGACTCGGTCAGGATAGAAGCCATCGGGGGAAAATGCCGTCCCTGGCAACCCGGCTGGTGTCCGGGGTCCTATCCCCAATTGCTTCCATCCCTGTGCTGACTATTGTCCCCGGGTGGTCGGGTTATCACCACGGCATTTGGGCCGTCGTCCTGTAAGATGCCCGCTTCGATTCCTGTAGGAAAATTCTGACAGTGATTGGTCTGTTGCAGCGGGTCAGCGAGGCCTGGGTGGACATCAACGGCGAACGGGTGGGCGCCATCGAAACCGGACTGATGGTGCTGGTGGGGGTGGAGCCCGGGGACGGCGAGGCGCAGATGCGGCGCCTGCTGGAGCGGCTGCTCAATTACCGGGTGTTCCCGGACGACCAGGGTCGGATGAATCTTTCCCTGCGGGACATTCAGGGTGGTCTGCTGCTGGTGCCCCAGTTCACCCTGGCGGCGGACACCCGCAAGGGCAACCGGCCGGGATTCAGCACCGCGGCGCCGCCGGAGCTGGGCCAGCGCCTGTTCGAAGCCATGGTGTCAGAAGCTCAGGCCACCTACCCGACCGTGGGCAGCGGTGTGTTTGGCGCGGATATGCAGGTGGGGCTGGTGAACGACGGCCCGGTTACATTGTGGCTGCACGTCCACTGAGTTCAGAGGCTTTGTGCATGAACTCATCGACGATCATGCGGCCGGTGATGTCGGGCCCCGGTACTTCGCCAAAGGTGTCGCGGATGTGCTGGGTCAGCGCCGTGACCGTGGCCGAGTTCTTCTCTTTCATGGGGCCCAGAATCTGGTTGCCCAGGGGCGAGTCGAACTGGTGCAGGTCGAAAAAGTAGGTCTCCTGACCCTTGGTCAGGAACCCGTAAACCGCTCCTGCTGAGCCCGTGGTGTCCAGGTCCCGGCCGCAGCGGAACTCGATTTCCTTGCACAGCCGGACCGCGCTGCGGGCGTATTTGATCATGGGTTCCGCCACGTTGGCGGTATCCAGGTCCGAGGCGATCAGCGTCAGGCGGACCCGGCGCTCCAGCATGGGGTCGTCGCGCCAGTCCGGGTTATTCTGGTTCAGCTCCTCCACCAGCGTGGGCGCCAGCGCACCGCAGGTGGCGGCGGCTTCGGCCGGCACGATATTGGGGTTCTGCCTGGGCTGAACGTTGAAGGTGCTGCCGGCAATCATCAGTTCAAGGTCTTCGAAAATCACCTCGTCGGCTTCGCGGTCGAAGCCCGCCAGCTCCAGGATGCGGTGGGCCTCGTCGATGCTGGCCGACTCGTTGGACCCCACCATGTTCTCGTGATTGGGCGCCTCCCGCTGTCGCAGGTCGTGCATGGCCCCGAACAGGGTCAGCATGACCCAGTCCAGCGGCTGCAGCTGGCCGTCGCCGGCTTTTTCACACAGGTAATTGATGCGGTCGGACAGGATTTCCAGGGCGTGGTCTTCGTTGTGGTAGTGGTGCAGGTCCCCGCCCCAGGAGCCATGCCGCAGGGCGAATCGGGCGTAGGCCAGCTGCAGGGCTTTCTCTGCCTTGTCCAGGCACTGGCCATGGTCGGTACCGAAGGCCTGTTCAAAGGCCGAGCGCCGCATCCGCACATAGCGCAGAAACGACGGGTCTCTCTCGCCAAGCATCTCGACCGCGGCAGCCACGTCGGGTAGTTCCCGCTCGACCTGGTCAGGTGGAAAGTGTTCTCGGCTCATGGAGTAGTGCGTCCCGGCCCCCGATGCGGATACCCGCCACGCCACTCCGGGCGGCGTACGGTTACCCAATCCCCTTCAATTTACTGAGGAAAGTATAGTTCGGGGATCTTCTGAGGTATAGGGCGGGGTATGGCCTGACCCCAGTGTCGACGTGGGGCCGACGTGCGGCCGACGTGGAGCCATCGGTGCGCCGCCGTCAGCGCTCTTCCATGCCCAGGGCTGCCATGCGCCGCGTCAGGGTATTGCGGCCGCAGCCCAGCAGCCGCGCTGCCGCTTCCTTGCGACCGCCGGTGCGTCCCAGGGCGGCACGGATCATCAGCTCCTGGACGTGGTCCTGGGTATCACCCATGAGCCGTTCCGGGTTCTGGTCAAGCCGGGTCGAGAACCAGCGCTTGAACACCGACTCCCAGTCCATGGAATCCTGGGACCCGCCGCTCATCAGAGCCATGCGCTCCCGCAGGTCAGCCGCCTTCAGCACCGGGCCGGGCTTCATTACCGTCAGGCTGCGGCACAGGTTTTCCAGTTCCCGCACGTTTCCGGGCCAGTGGTAGTCCAGCAGGAGCTGTTCGGCACCTGACGAGATCTGCTTGTTTTCCAGGCCGGATTCCGCCGCCGCCCGGGCCAGGAACATGCGGGCCAGCAGCAGCACGTCGTTGCCCCGCTCCCGCAGGGGCGGCACCCGGATCTGCACCACGTTCAGGCGGTGGAACAGATCTTCGCGAAAGTCACCATCGGCCACGCGCACTGACAGGTCCTGGTGGGTGGCCGCGATCACCCGCACGTCCACTTCGATCAGGTGTCGACCGCCCACCCGATAAAACTGGTGCTCTGCCAGCACCCGCAGCAGGCGGGTCTGCAGACTGGCGGGCATGTCGCCGATTTCGTCCAGGAACAGGGTGCCGCCGTTGGCCTGTTCGAAGCGGCCCTGGTGCTGACTCTGGGCACCGGTAAAGGCGCCCTTTTCATGGCCGAACAGCTCGGATTCCAGCAGCTCCTGGGGCACCGCCGCGGTGTTCAGCGCAACAAACGGGCCGTCCTTGCGCGGCCCCAGCCGATGCAGCGCCCGGGCGATCAGCTCCTTGCCGGTACCGGTTTCACCGGTGACCAGCACGCTCAGGTGGGAGCGGGACAGCCGGCCGATCTGGCGGAAGATGTCCTGCATGGCGGCAGACTCCCCCAGCAGCTCGGCGGACAGCTGATCATCCTCGGCCCGGGCCTCGGGCTGCTGCTCCAGGGCACGCTCAACGGCGGTGGACACCTCGTCGATGTCGAAGGGTTTGGCCAGGTACTCGTAGGCGCCGCCGGCGAAAGCCCGCACCGTGGTGTCCAGGTCGGAGTAGGCAGTCATCACGATGACCGGCAGCTCCGGCGCCTTGTCGGACACTTTTTCCAGCAGACCGAAACCGTCCACCCCGGGCATGCGAATGTCGGCGATGATCAGGTCGGGCCAGGATTTTTCCCCAGCCAGCAGGGCCGATTCACCGTCGGAGAAACAGGTGACCTTCCAGTCGTCCCGGGACAGAGCTCGGCGCAGCACCCAGCGAATGGACTCGTCGTCGTCGACGACCCAGATGTCGCGCGGCATCATGCGGAATGCTCCAGCGGCAGCAGCCACTCGAATACGGTGAAGCCGTTTTCCCGGCCCAAACGGATGACCCCGCCGTGCTCGATGGCAATGGACTGGGCGATGGCCAGCCCCATGCCGCTGCCATTGGACCGGCCGGAAATCAGCGGATAAAAAACCAGTTCGGAAATTTCCTCGGGCACCCCGGGGCCGTTGTCCACCACTTCGATGGCGATAACCGAGCGGTGGGACACGTCGCCGAAAGTCACTCCGCGTTTGATGCGGGTGCGAAACTCCAGTTTCGTAGCGCCGGCCTGCACCGCATTGATGGCCAGGTTCAGGATGCCCTGCACCAGCCGATCCAGGTCGCCCCGCACCTGGGGGAGGCTCGGATCATAATCGCGCTTGAGGCTGAGGTTGGGGTACTGGGCCACAATCAGCTGGCGTACCCGTTCAAGGGCCCGGTGGGCATTGAATTCTCTGTGGTCCGAGGGTGAGTTCTGACTTTGCAGGCGGTCCACCAGGCGCACCAGCCGGTCCACCTCGGAGATAATCACGTCGGTATATTCCCGCAGCTCGGGATCGTCCAGGCTGCGTTGCAGCAGCTGGGCGGCGCCTCGCAAGCCGCCCATGGGGTTCTTGATTTCATGGGCCAGCCCCCTGGCCAGCCTCTCCCGGGCGGCATGCTGCCAAATTTCCTTTTGAGACTGGTCCATCTGCCAGCGGAAGGAAATAGGTATCAACTCGATCAGCAGCCGCAGCTCGTTGTCAGGACCGCTGAAGGGAGAAAAGATCGCGTCGAAGTAGTCCTGGCGGTCGCCCTGCACGCTGGCCGCCGAGCGCTCGGTAATGGACTTCTGCTGGCTGACGGCTTTTTCGGCCGTAGCCGTGAGGGCCTGCCCCAGAGCGCCCATCTCGGATATGTGGCAGCCCTGCTCCCGGCCAAATCCGACAATTTCCCTGGCCGGGCCGTTGAGATACAGCAGCTTCAGCTGATCGTCGGTCACCACCAGCGGAATGCTGAGCTGGTCAAGACCCACGGCCTCCCGGCCTTTGACCGGGTCAGGTTGGGATTCAGCGTATATGGATGCTCCGGGCATGATCTCCGCTGGATCGACTGTTTCGATGCTGAATCGAGTGCTGCCGCATGAAAAAGGTGACCTCGGGCGTGGTGGCGACCACCTGTCCGGAACCGTCCACGATCTCTGCCCGCACCTTGTGCTCACCCCGATCCACCGAGGTGAACTCCATCCACAGGTCCTGCACGATCCCGGCCAGTTCGCCGTCCAGGTAGAAGCGGACCGAATCGCCGGGCCGCAGCCCGCTGTCGGCCGCCAGCTGGGCGCGGAAGGTCCCGCCGGTACCCCAGAAGTGTTCCTCGCTGGCCGGGGAAACCATGGCCAGGTTGGGGTACGGCGCCACCACCGCTTCGTCGGCATCGCCAGGGGCTGCCGTGGTCGGCTGGGCTGTAAACGGATCCGCCACCGTGATGGGCGGCAGGTCCATGGGCTCGGCGTCCGGGGTCGGCGGCTCGTCGGTGTAGACCACGTTGCCGTCTTCATCGACGGTTTTGTAGATCTTCTGGGCCAGCCCCGGAATCGCCATCATCAGCATCAGTATTAACGCCAGTGCCCGCATCGTGTCTCTCCAAAAAATGCCTGTCAGCATTTTAACTTAGACGCCAATGTTGGGCTCGAAGTTCGGGCGCCCCCCAACGTGGGAGGCGCCCATAGGGTCGCCAGGCTTTACAGTGAGTAGTAAAGGTCCAGCTCGCAGGGATGCGTGCTCATGCGCAGGCGCGTGACTTCTTCCATCTTCAGCTCGATGTAGCCGTCGATGAGATCGTCGGAGAACACGCCGCCTTCCTTGAGGAAGTCGCGGTCGGCGTCCAGGGCGTCCAGCGCCTGGTCCAGGGAGTGACAGACCGTCGGAATGTTCTTTTCCTCCTCCGGCGGCAGGTCGTACAGATCCTTGTCCATGGGCGCACCCGGATCCAGCTTGTTCTTGATGCCGTCCAGGCCGGCCATCAGCATGGAAGCAAAGGTGAAGTACGGGTTGCCGCAGGAATCGCCAAACCGCACCTCGATGCGGCGCGCCTTGGGGCTGGCCACGTAGGGGATCCGGCAGGAGGCTGAGCGGTTGCGGGCCGAGTAAGCCAGCAGCACCGGGGCTTCGAAGCCGGGCACCAGGCGCTTGTAGCTGTTGGTGGAGCTGTTGGAGAACGCGTTGATGGCCCGGGCGTGCTTGAAGATGCCGGCGATGTAGTGCAGGGCAGTCTCTGACAGGCCACCGTAGCCTTCACCCGCCATCAGGTTTTCACCGGCTTTGGCGATGGACTGGTGCACGTGCATGCCGCTGCCGTTGTCGTTGACCAGGGGCTTGGGCATGAAGGTGGCGGTTTTGCCGTAGCTGTGGGCCACGTTCTGCACCACGTATTTCAGGATCAGGGTTTCGTCGGCCTTGCGCACCAGGGTGTTGAACAGGGTGCCGATTTCGCACTGGCCGGCGGTGGCCACCTCGTGGTGGTGCACTTCGCTGGTCACGCCCATGGCGCGCAGGGTCAGGATCATGGCGCTGCGGATGTCGTGCAGCGAGTCTACCGGCGGAACGGGGAAGTAGCCGCCCTTGACGCCAGGCCGGTGGCCGGTATTGCCGTTGGGATGTTCAACGGCCGAGTTCCACTCACCTTCCTCCGAATCCACCCGGTAGAAACAGCCATTCATGGAGTTGTCCCAGCGAACGTCGTCGAACACGAAAAACTCGGGTTCCGGACCGAAGTAAGCGGTATCGGCGATGCCGGAGGACTTCAGGTACTCCTCGGCTCGCTTGGCGGTGGAACGCGGGCAGCGGGTGTAACCCTGCATGGTGCTGGGTTCCAGCACGTCGCAGCGCAGGTTCAGGGTGGCTTCTTCGCAAAACGGGTCCAGTACCGCGGAATCCGGATCAGGCATCAGCACCATGTCGGACTCGTTGATGCCTTTCCAGCCGGAGATCGAGGAACCGTCGAACATCTTGCCGTCTTCAAACAGGTCTTCATCCACGACTGATGCTGGCACCGTCACGTGCTGCTCTTTACCCAGGGTGTCGCAGAATCGAAGGTCTACGAACTCGATGTCTTCGTCTTTCAGTTGTTTTAGAACGTCTTCAGCAGCCATGCCTGATCCTCTTTCTCAATAATCAATGACGGATGCCGGAATACGGCACCCGATGGGTCAAAAACGGGCGTTGGGTTAAACACCGTGGAACTTACCGCGCACTGGATTGCAATGGCCGTGCCAAAGCGCCTGCTTTACTTATCAATAACTTAGAAATGCTTGCACCAAGCACATGCCCCATTATGGTGCATTATCGAACTGAGTGCACCATTTTGGTGCGCCAGTCTGGCGACCCATCGCCATCGGGCTGACCTGCTTTGCGCAGGCGATCAAGGCACTGGCAGCGCCTCAAAGCTGCTCTGGAAAAAGGTGTCCTGGGGTCCAAGGACCCTGGGCAGGGCAATCAGAAGCGTGTCGCCGGCCGCCGTGGGCCGAATCGCGAGCGAGGCAACAAAAGCCGAGGGGTCGCTGCGAACCGAAAAAGTCGAAAACAGATCCCATTGAGAACCCGCCACACCGCCGTAGACCCCGGTATTGACCACGTTGAAAAGCTCGTCGAAGACGTTGAGCCCGATCCCCACGGGCACATCCGAGGTGTCCTGGTTTCCCGAGCGCAGGTAAACCTGTCCCTGGTAGTGACGCCCGGGAATGATTGGCATCAAGCTGATTTCGTTGTCGAACCCCTGGTCGGCGCCCAGCGAGTTGACGGTCAATCGGACCAGTTGTCCGGCAGGGCTGTTGGGGTACAGTGCGTCCGCCGCCAGGGGCTCGCTGCTCACCGTGACGTCACCACCACCCACTGCGAACGCCCGCCAGCCGTCTGGCGGGGTGCCCGAGACGGCCCCCACTGCGGACCCTCCGGTCCCCTCAAAACCAGGGTTCAGCGCCTGATTGGTCAGCGGCACGCCCACAATTTCGGGCAGCGCAATCTGGATCGCGTTGTCGGAGGCGCCGGGCGCTAACCGAAACGACAGCTCCATGGAGGTCCCGGCAGCTTCCTGGAAGTCCGGGCCCTCGTACAGCGTCCAGGTGTCGGTTACCGTGGTGTTGAATGAGCCGGGCGCCCGGCCGGTAAACGCGCCCTGGTCATCAAACACCGGTACCGCGATGCCAACGTCCTGATCGGAGCTGTCGGAGTTGTTCGAACGCATATAGACCTGGACCCGGTAGGTGCGAGCCGGATCCACCGTAAAGCGCGTTGGTGAGGTGTCAAAGCCAACGTCATCAGCGCCAAAGTCATCGATGGTCACGGACGCGGCATTGACCGCAGGGCTGCCGGCAAACAGCTCATCGGGAAGCAGTGGCGAAACGTCCACACCAATGTTTCCGCCACCCCGGACAAATGCCCGCCAGAGGGTCGGAATGGTGCCGGATATCGTTCCCTCCGTACCACCAACACTATCAAACACCCCCAGAGACCCATAGAACTCCGGATTGGGGATCTGGTTGTCGGTTTCTGCCGGCTGGGCCAGAACATACCCACACGGCGGCAGCAACAGCAGCGCAACAAGGCACGCGGAAAATTGAGGTAACGTGAGCCGCATAATCATCCTCCCGAACAGTCACCACTAAAGGCGCAGAACCCGGACATTCCGGATCACCCGTCAGGTCACGGCAAGAATGGCCAGCCCCAAAAGAATACGGTAGATCACGAAAGGCATCATTCCCAGCCGGTCCACCAGGCGCAGAAAAGCGCCGATGCACAGCCAGGCACCCACCGCGGACGACCCCACTGCCAGGAGAAAATCCGCCCAGGCCGGGTGGTAGGCCGAGCGGATCATTTCCCATACGCTGTAGGTGCCGGCGGCGGCCAGCGCGGGTATGGCTAACAGGAAGGCAAATCGAGACGCGGATTGGCGATCCAGACCCAGGGCCAGGCCAGCCGTCATCGTGATCCCGGAGCGGGAGGTCCCGGGAATCAGCGCCAGGGCCTGGGCCAGGCCCATGGCCAGAACCCGTCCACCGGTCAACTGCACGGCCCCGGCCAGGCGGCCGCGCAGCTGGTCCGCCAGCGCCAGCAACAGGCCAAATCCGATGGATGCCCAGGCGATGACCTTGACGCTGCGCAGCTCGGTGCCGACAAAACCGGCCAATAGGTAGCCGGCCACCACCAGCGGGATGGTGGCGACCACCAGCCACAGCAGCAGCTTCCTGGGATCGACCTCGGGAAAGTGGCCGGCGTCGCTGGGACGCCCGGTCACCATGGCCCAAAGGTCCAGTCGGAAATACAGCATCACCGCCAGCAGGCTGCCCACATGCACCGCCACGTCCATGACCAGCCCCTGGTCGGCCCAGCCGAACAGCTGGTTGGCCAGGATCAGGTGGGCGGAACTTGAGACCGGGAGGAATTCGGTAATGCCCTGGACCAGGGCAAGCAACAGGATT
>JAAUYH010093902.1_pt1 | contig 10588 bp, 7 predicted proteins | sample 7278061 | NCBI WGS metagenome assembly JAAUYH01 (sample SAMN14350203, study PRJNA611818) | marine sediment metagenome | isolation source: surface marine sediment (0.6m) | place: French Polynesia: Moorea | collected 2018-08 | reverse complement strand
GCTGACGCTCGACACGTCCGGGTTAACGTGCAGGGCCCTGAGCCCCATGCCGGCCTGCAGCGGGTCATCGCCCGTACTGGCGGCATCGACGAGGTGGATACCACCGCCGACGACGTCGCCGCGATCCTGGTTGTGCAGCCAACCGACATCGGCAAGCAGCTTCATGTCGCCCAGCCGCCAGGTAAAACCGGCGTCGACCATATCGCCGTTGAGACTGATGTCGAACGCGCGCCCCGTCGTCTGTGCAGATACAATGCCCGCATAGAAAACGAGCGCCAAACCGAATACAGCTTTGTACGCTTTCATGCCCTTTGTCCTTTTGCCCAAGTCATGTCGCGGCCGGGGGCTCGACCGGAACTGCGCGTATGATAGCGATTAATGTCGATGACAGAAACAAAGCCTGAACGGAGCGTCGCAGCGCCCGATGACGCCATCGCTGCGGCGCTTGCCGCGGCGAAAGAGCTACCGGAGCAGCCAGGAATCGCGGCTGCGCTGGCCGAGGGCGAACAGATTGCCGGCATCGTCGCCGCGCTCGGATTACCCTTCGACGTCGTCGCGGCGAGCTGTATCTACCCGGTATTCCGGGATCAGATAATTGAGGATAAATACATAGATAACATTGAGTTATCGGATATTCCTCGACTAGTTAGAGATTTGGTGCAGCTCGGTCAGCTGTCGCTGTCAGCCGACTGGAAGCCCGGTGAGGCGCTGGCACGGCCGCAGTCAGAAGCACTCAGAAAAATGTTGCTGGCCATCGTTTCGGACGTGCGCCTGGTGCTCGTCAGGATTGCCGAACAGCTGTACCGGATGCGCGCTGCGAAGCAGGCACCGCCAGAAGAACAGCAGTCGCTCGCGCTGGAGACACGCGAGGTCTATGCCGCGCTGGCCAGCCGCCTGGGCGTCTGGCAATTGAAATGGGAACTCGAGGACCTGGCGTTCCGCTACCTCGACCCCGACACCTACAAGTCGCTCGCGAACGCGCTAAAGGAGAAGCGGCTGGAGCGCGAGGGCTTCATCGACCAGGTCAAGGCAATCCTCGCAAGGGAGCTCGCAGAAAACGGCATTGCTGCCGATATTACCGGGCGACCGAAACACATCTACAGCATCTGGCGAAAGATGCAACGCAAGGACCGGGGTCTCGAGGCGCTCTACGATATTCGCGCGGTGCGCATTCTCGTCGACGATGTCGGTGCCTGCTACGCCGCGCTCGGGGTCGTTCACAATTTGTGGTCTTACATTCCGGGCGAGTTCGACGACTACATCGCCAATCCGAAGGACAATGACTACCAGTCGTTGCACACGGCCGTGGTCGGCCCGGAGGGACAGACAGTCGAGGTGCAGATTCGAACTCACGAAATGCACCGCCACGCCGAACTCGGCGTCGCGGCTCACTGGCGCTACAAGGAAGGTGGCGGTGCGCCCCGGGCTTTCGACCAGAAGATCCGTTTCCTGCGGCAAATGCTGGAGCCGAGCGGCGACGGTGCCGATCTGCTGGACCAGATACGCGATGACATTTTCGAGGACCGCGTTTACGCCGTCAGCCCGAAAGGCGACATCGTGGAACTGCCCGCCCGGTCGACACCGCTCGACTTCGCCTACTACGTGCACACGCAGGTCGGACACCGTTGCCGTGGTGCCAAGGTGAATGGCCGTATCGTGCCGCTCAGCTACCACGTCAGGAATGGCGACCAGATCGAGATCATCACCGGCAGCAAGGCGCAACCGAGCCGCGACTGGTTGAGCCCGCAGCTGGGCTATCTCGCGAGCGCGAAGAATCGCGCCAAGGTACGCAACTGGTTTCGCCACCAGGATCGTGATCAGCACCTGCGCCAGGGAAGGGAGATCCTGGAGCGCGAGCTTTCGCGGCTCAACGTAAGGAACGTAGCAACCGAGTCGATCGCGAGGCTGCTCAAGCATAAAGACACCGAAACGCTTTGCGTCGCGCTCGGCGCCGGCGACCTGACGGCCGCGGCCATCGCAACGGCGCTCGAGAAGCTACGCAGCACGGACGTACCGGACCGCATCCGACCCCGACGAGGCACGCGCCGCAAGTCGGCAGCGACGGAATCCTCGGCAACGATCACCGGCGTCGGGGACTTGCTCAGCAATTTCGCCCGTTGCTGCCGGCCGGTACCGCCGGAGCCGATCGTCGGCTACATAACGCAGGGGCGGGGAGTCAGTATCCATCGCCAGGACTGCGGCAACTTCCTGGGCCTGAATCAGCAGCATCCCGAGCGAGTGCTGGAAGTCGGTTGGGGGCAGACCGACAAAGGTGCCTACCCCGTCGACCTGACCGTGCGCGCGTTCGACCGCAGCGGGCTGATCCGCGACATCAGTGCCGTGCTCGCCGACGCGAGCGTCAACATCATGGATATGCAGTCGCGTACCGACCGCAAGTCGATGGAGACAGTCATGAAGCTCAGCATGGAAATCCCGGACCTCGCAACGCTGAGCACCGTGATCACCAAGCTCGAGCAGATCCCGAACGTCGTCTCGGCCCGTCGCAGAAACTAGCGCTCACCTTGGCTCGACGATCAGATAGACGACCGTCGAATCGCCGACATTGACGACTTCGTGCCATGCAACTCCGTCACTGGAGAAGCTGCTGCCCGTCGCGAGGTCAACTTCGCGCGTGCCGCGGGCATCCGTAATGCGCATGCGGCCACCGGCAAGCGCATAGCCGAAGTGCGGGCTGTGGTAATGCCGCTCATGACCGACCGACGGCGGGAACGAGCATCGCAGAATCCTTTGAGCAGCGCTCTGGTGCAGCGCTTCACAGACGGCCTCGCCTTTCCAGCCCGCTTCCAGTGGATCGGGCAGATCCGGTGTTTCGGCAATTGCCTGCATGACCTGCACCGTATTGCCGTCCGGGTCAAGAATCTGGACGAGTCGCAGCGCATTTCTCGTATCGGTCACGAGTTCAGGCCGCTGCATGGACTCGGGTAGTCGAGTCAGAAAATGGTCCAGATCGGGCACTAGCAGCCCCACCTTGAACGGGCCCTCGATACGGCCCTCGGGTCGATCGAGCGCAGAATCCGTTGCAATCAGCTCAACAAAGAGCCCGGGGCCATGCAGGTTTACGATCTGGAATTGACCGCCACCGTCGAGGCGAGTCTTCTCTTCGAGCCCGAGCACCCTCCGGTACCAGGCCGCAGACTTCTCGATATCGCTGACTATGACCGAGAAATAGCTGCCCTCGGTACCGGCGTGACCCGGCGCACCGCACAGCACAATGGCTACGCAGACAATCGGAACCGATCGCAGCCTCACGACCGTTGCTACATCGTCGGCGCTTGCGGCGTGTCTTTGCGTTTCGCGATGTCCGTCGCGAGCGCCATCATCGAGGTCAGGTCCGCGAGATTGGCCGGCACGACGAACGTATTGCCGGACTTGGCCAGTTCGCCGAACTGCGCGACGTATTGCTCGGCGATGCGTAGCTGCATGGCTTCGGCGCCACCGTTCTGGGTTACCGACTCGGCGACACGGCGCAGACCTTCGGCCGTCGCAGTCGCCACCGCCATAATGGCCTGGGCCTCACCCTGCGCCTCGTTGATCTGCTGCATTTTGGCTGCCTCGGATTCCTTGATGACGCGCTGCTTTTCGCCCTCGGCCTCGTTGATTTTGGCGTCACGCTCACCTTCCGAAGTCAATACGACAGCGCGCTTTTCACGTTCGGCACGCATCTGTTTTTCCATCGCGCCGAGAACGTCGTGCGGCGGATTGATGTTCTTGATCTCGTAGCGCAGAACCTTTACGCCCCAGGGATCGCTTGCCTTGTCGAGCTCGGCGACTACGTTTGCGTTAATCGTGCCGCGTTCTTCAAAAGTGCGGTCGAGGTCTATCTTGCCGATTTCGGAACGTAGCGTCGTCTGCGCGAGCTGGGAGATGGCGAACATGTAGTTGCCGATGCCGTAGGAGGCACGCGCCGGATCGAGCACCTGCATATACAAGACGCCGTCGACGCCGACCTGCACGTTGTCGTTCGTGATACAGACTTGCTCGGCTATGTCGACGGCCTGCTCTTTCAGCGTGTGCTTGTACGCAGTCCTCTCGAGAAACGGGACGAGGATATGAAAACCGGCATCGAGTACGCGGCTGAACTTGCCAAGCCGTTCGACGACATAAGCGTTCTGCTGCGGTACGACGACGGCCGTCTTGACCAGCACGATGATCACGACGACGGCGACCGCCAGTGCGACAATCAGCGATGTATCCACCATTCAGGAATCTCCCCGTTCGAAATTATTGCGCAGTTATGTGAAGCGTCAGGCCGTCAACCTTGACGACCTCGGCGCGCGTGCCTGCTGCGATATCGTTGTCGCCGACATTGCGCATGGTCCAGATAGTGCCGCGATATTCCGCGCGGGTTTCCTTGCCCGGCGCGAGATCCTCATTGATCTCAACGGTGTTGCCGGGAATCGAGGCGTGAAAACCGATCGCACCGCCGCGGATCTTCTCGTAAAGACTCTTGCGGAAGGTAAACATCGACACGAGCGACAGCAATGCAAACGTCAGCCATTGCGCCCACTCCGGCATGGTCACGCCGAACAGGCCGAGGAAACCGACGATTGCCGCCGACAATCCCATGAAGACCAGGAAGAACTGCGCGTCGATTGCGAACAGCTCGGCGCCGAGCAAAACCGCGCCGACAATCATCCACCCAAACCAAGGCATCGCGTCTCTCCTGATTTCGCCGCGGACACTATAGCGCAGAATTCGGTTAGTATCTGCCGGGCCGAGAGCAACAACACGAAGGGGAACGGCATGCAAGAACTCGTCGCGATGGTCAACGACTTCGTCTGGGGCAAGCCGTTGGTCTACCTGTGCCTTGGCGCCGGGCTGATCTTCTCCATACTCACGCGCTTTGTGCAGGTACGACTGTTTCGCGAAATGGTCCGTCTGCTGTTTTCGTCCAAAGCGTCCGATAAAGGTATCTCGTCGTTCCAGGCCCTCGCCGTTTCCCTCTCGGGTCGCGTAGGCACGGGCAATATAGCGGGTGTTGCAGCGGCAATCGGCTTCGGTGGACCAGGCGCCATTTTCTGGATGTGGGTGGTCGCCTTCCTCGGGTCGGCGACCGCATACGTCGAGTCGGCGCTGGGTCAGATCTACAAAGAGGTGGATGAAGGCGAGTACCGTGGCGGCCCGGCGTTCTACATCGAGAAGGCAATGGGCCAGAAGTGGTACGCATGGATCTTTGCCGTAGCCACTATCATTGCGACTGGCGTGCTGCTGCCCGGCGTACAGTCCAATGCAATCGGCAATGCCGCTGCAGAAGCGTTTGGCAGCGGCCAGGTCGTCAACAGCTGGGTCGGCGAGATCGCCTCGACCAAGCTCATCGCCGCCGTCGTCGTCGTCTCTGTGCTGGGCTTCATTATCTTTGGCGGCGTCAAGCGAATCGCGCACTTTACCCAGGTCGTCGTGCCGTTCATGGCACTGGGCTACATCGTTTCGGCGTTGGCAATCGTCGTCATGAACATCACGATGCTGCCGGATATCATCGGACTGATCCTGAGTGAGGCATTCACCGTCCAGGCCGTCACCGGTGGTGCCGTGTTCTGGGGCGTCAAGCGAGGCATATTTTCCAACGAAGCCGGTCAGGGTACCGGTCCCCACGCGGCGGCAGCGTCCGAAGTCCAGCATCCGGCACAGCAAGGCCTCGTGCAGGCATTCTCCGTCTACATCGACACGCTGTTCGTCTGCACGGCGACGGCGTTCATGATCCTGATCACCCGAGCCTATAACGTGGTCGATGTCGTGACGGACAAAGCCGGTCAGAACGTCTTCGTGCCGCGTGATGGATTCCACAACGTCGACGCGATGATAGATCCGAATACGCCGACGTTTACGCAGCTTGCCGTAGAGAGTGCGTTTCCCGGCGTTGGCAAGCCATTCGTGGCCATCGCCCTGTTTTTCTTCGCATTTACGACGCTGCTCGCTTACTACTACATCGCGGAAACCAACGTCGCGTACCTGCGCCGATTCTTCAGAGTGCCCGGCGAGCTCGTATTGCTCAAGCTGTTATTGATGGGCTCCGTATTCTACGGCGCGGTAAGGACGGCGAGCCTCGCATGGGGCATGGGCGAGATCGGCGTCGGCCTCATGGCCTGGCTGAACATCGTTGCGATCCTGATCCTGTTCTTCATGGGGCAGCCGGCTTTGCGGGCGCTGTGGGACTACGAGAAGCAGCGCAAGGAGGGTGTCTCTCAATACACGTTCGATCCGGAAAAGCTGGGGATCAGGAACGCGGACTTCTGGAAGAAATAGGAGTCGCGGCGAGACGCCGCTCCCACAGACGCCGCTCCCACAGACGCCGCTCTAACAACTATCGGTTGGGGAAATTCAACGCACGCTTGTCGACCGCCAGCGCCGCCTCGTGCACCGATTCCGACAAGCTCGGATGTGAGTGAATAGTGCGCTGGATGTCCTCGGTGCTCGCCGAGAACTCGAGCGCCAGCACAGCCTCTGCAATCAGTTCACCCGCCATTGGCCCGATGATGTGAATGCCGAGGATTTCGTCGTCATCCTCAGCCGAGATGATCTTGACCATGCCGCTGGTCTGCTCCATCGCTTTGGCGCGGCCGTTCGCCATGAAGGGTATCGTGCCCGTCTTGTAGGGACGGCCGCTCGCCCGCACCTGCTCCTCGGTTTTGCCCGTCCAGGCGATCTCGGGACTCGTATACAGCACTGACGGAATGACGTCGTAGTTCATCTCAGCCACCTCGCCCGCAATCAGGTCGGCGACCATGACACCCTCTTCCGATGCTTTGTGCGCGAGCATCGCACCGCGCACACAGTCACCAATCGCGTAGACGCCTTTCACGCGCGTACGGCACTCTTTGTCGACGACGACAAAGCCGCGTTCGTCGAGCTGGATACCTGCATCGTCGGCTGCCAGGCCATCGGTGAACGGCCGACGGCCGACAGCAACGACGAGCTTGTCCACTTCGATGCTTTGCGGGCCCGACTTGTCGTCGTAGTCGACGGTCACGCCCGTCTTGCCCGCTTTGGCTGCCGAGACCTTGGCGCCCAGTCGAATATCGAGGCCCTGCTTCTTGAAGTCGGCCGCCGCAATCTTGGCGACGTCGCGATCGGCCATGAACAGGAAATCGTCCAGGGCTTCAAGCACGACTACCTCGGCCCCCAGCCTCGACCAGACACTGCCCAGCTCCAGCCCGATGACGCCGGCGCCGACAATGCCGAGTCGTTTCGGCACCGCATCGAACTCGATCGCATCCCATGAATCGACGATTTTGTCGCCATCGAACTTCGCGATCGGCAGTTCGATCGGTGCAGAGCCGGACGCGAGAATCACGTGTTTCGCGTCGATGATCTCGACGTCACCCTTCACGGGTGTAAATTCGACCTTCTTTCCCGCCAGCAACTTGCCGTGACCGACGAGGCCATGCACGTTCGCCGCCTTGAACAGGCCTGCAATGCCGCCCGTCAGTTGACGGACAATACCGGCGCGACGCTTCTGCATCTTTGCCACGTCGATCGACACATCGCCCGTGCCGATACCGTGCTTGTCGAATTCGTGCCGAGCACGATGAAACAGTTCCGACGACTCCAGCAACGCCTTGGACGGAATGCAGCCGGCGTTCAGGCAAGTGCCACCGAATGCGTTCTTGCCGTCCTTGTTCTTCCACTCATCGATGCAGGCAACGCTCATGCCGTGCTGCGCGGCCCGGATCGCCGCGATGTAGCCGCCGGGACCGGCACCAATGACTACGACGTCGTAACTCTTGCTCATATGATTTCTCTATACCTGCAATAGCAGCCTGCTGGGGTCTTCGAGCATCTCCTTGATCGTCACCAGGAACTGCACGGAATCCTTGCCGTCGATGATACGGTGATCGTAAGTCAGCGCGAGGTACATCATCGGCCGCGCCGTGATCTCGCCATCGACGACCATGGCACGCTGTTGAATCGCGTGCATACCGAGGATTGCGCTTTGCGGCTGATTCAGGATGGGCGTCGACATCATCGAGCCGAAAATGCCGCCGTTCGTGATCGAGAAGGTCCCGCCCGTCAGCTCTTCCATTCCGATCTTGCCCTGCTGGGCACGTTGTGCGATTTCCTTAAGCTCACCCTCGAACTGCGCGAAACTCATCTGGTCGACATCGCGGAGTACAGGCACCATGAGGCCGCGTTCCGTCGATACCGCAATGCCGATGTCGTAGTAGTTGTGGTAGACGATATCGGTGCCTTCGACCGACGCGTTGACGACCGGGAACTTCTTGAGTGCCTCGACCGACGCTTTCGCAAAGAACGACATGAATCCGAGCTTGATGCCGTGTTTCTTTTCGAAAGACTCCTTGTAGCGGCTGCGCAATGCCATGATCTCGGTCAGGTCAACCTCATTGAACGTCGTTAGCATGGCCGCGGTCTGCTGCGCTTCGACGAGCCGTTCCGCGATGCGCGCGCGCAGGCGTGTCATCGGCACGCGCTGCTCCGCACGCTCGAACCCGATTTCCACGTCGTCGACGACCTGCGGCGCCGGGTCTCCCGGCGCGACATTGCCGCTGTCGTCCTGCTTGAGGAAGTTCATGACGTCCGCCTTCGTGATCCGTCCGTCTTTGCCTGTGCCCGTGACCATCGTCGCATCGAGATCGTGTTCGTCGAGCAGGCGGCGTACGGCCGGGCTGGTCTTCGGTGCGCTCTTCGGCGGCGGCGCTTCGGCCGCAGGGCTTGATTCGGGTTCGGCAGCCGCGGCGGCGGGTGCCGCTTCGGCGGCGACCTCGCCTTCATCGAGAATTGCGAGCACGTCGCCCGCCGTTACCGTGGCGCCTTCCTCGACGACGATCTTGCTGATCGTGCCGCTGGTTGGTGCAGGTACTTCCAGAACGACCTTGTCGGTCTCGAGATCGACGAGATTTTCGTCACGTGACACGGATTCGCCCGCGCTCCTGTGCCAGGCGACCAGCGTCGCGTCGCTGACCGACTCGGGAAGCGGCGGTACCTTAATTTCAATACTCATTTGGTTTTCCGTGGTTTGGCAGACTTGCTTGCTTCGACCTTGATATCCAGGGCCGCCTCAATCAGCGCCTGTTGCTGTTGGACGTGTAACTTGAATATGCCGGACGCCGGCGCCGCTGCGCCGGGACGTCCTGCGTAATAGAGCTGCTGGTGATCGCCGAGCGGTTCCTGCAGCCGGTGGCGAATCTGGTACCAGGCGCCCTGGTTGAGCGGCTCTTCCTGGCACCAGACGACGTCCTCGACGTGGTGGTACTGCTCGATAAATGCCGCGAACTCCGGAATCGGGAACGGGTAGAGTTGTTCGATTCGTACGATGGCCACATCGTCGATGCCGTGAACCTCACGGGCTTCGAGCAACTCGAAGTACACCTTGCCGCTGCAGAACACGAGCCGCTTCGTGTCCTCCGGTTTGATATCCGCGGTCTCGGGAATGATCAGCTGGAATTCACCCGTCGACAGCTCGGTAATCGGCGACACGGACATACGGTGGCGCAGCAGGCTCTTGGGCGTCATGACGATAAGCGGCTTGCGGAACGAGCGCTTCATCTGCCGCCGAAGCATATGGAACATCTGCGCCGGCGTCGACGGCACACAGACCTGCATGTTGTGTTCGGCGCAAAGCTGCAGAAAGCGTTCGAGTCTTGCAGAGGAATGCTCAGGACCCTGCCCTTCGTAACCGTGCGGCAGGAACAGCGTTACGCCGCACAACCTGCCCCACTTTGCCTCCCCCGAGCTGATGAACTGGTCGATGACGACCTGCGCACCGTTGGCGAAGTCGCCGAACTGCCCTTCCCAGATGCACAGGGTGTTTGGTTCGGTCGTAGCAAAGCCGTACTCGAACGCCATGACCGCTTCTTCGGACAGCAGCGAATCGATTACACGGAAGTCGTTGCGACGCTGTTCGTTCAGGTGCCTGAGCGGAGTGTATTCGCGGTTGTTGACCTGGTTATGCAACACGGCGTGACGATGGAAGAAGGTCCCGCGGCCGGCGTCCTGGCCGACGAGTCGTACCTCGTAATCCTCGTCGAGCAACGTGGCGTAGGCCATATTCTCGGCAAAGCCCCAGTCCATGTCGACGTCTCCGTTCGCCATGCGCGCGCGTTCGTCCATGATGCGCTGAACGCGACCGTGCAAACGCATATCGGGTGGAACGGTCGTAATCTGCGATGCAAGCCGTTCGACGGTCTTGGGGCTCACCGTCGTGTCGACCGGGTCTTGCCAGTCGGCATTCAGGAACGGCGACCAGTCCACGGTGTACTCGTTGCCAATCATGCCGAGTGTCGCGTTGGGGACAGGTTCGCCGCGATCCAGGCGGTCGCGGTAGTCGTCCTGCATCTTGCCCGGTTCGGCGCTCGTTATCGTGCCCTGCTGCACGAGTTTGTCGGCATAGAGCTGACGTGTCGTCGGATGCTTCCTAATGCGACCGTACATGATCGGCTGCGTGGCCGACGGCTCGTCCGCCTCGTTGTGACCATGCCGGCGGTAGCAGACCAGGTCGATGACGACGTCTTTCTTGAACTTCTGCCGGTATTGCAGCGCCAGCCGCGTGACGAAAATAACCGCTTCGGGGTCGTCACCGTTTACATGGAAAACGGGCGCTTCGATCATCTTC
>JAAUYH010059454.1_pt1 | contig 10588 bp, 6 predicted proteins | sample 7278061 | NCBI WGS metagenome assembly JAAUYH01 (sample SAMN14350203, study PRJNA611818) | marine sediment metagenome | isolation source: surface marine sediment (0.6m) | place: French Polynesia: Moorea | collected 2018-08 | reverse complement strand
CTTTAACAAATTAACTAGCGTCCCAGATGCCATCAGCCAACTACAAAATTTAACCTCCCTGGATTTAGGCTTTAACAAATTAACTAGCGTCCCAGATGCCATCAGCCAACTGCAAAATTTAACCTCCCTGAATTTAAGCAGAAACCAATTAACCAACGTCCCAGATGCCATCAGCCAACTGCAAAATTTAACCTCCCTGGATTTAAGCAGTAACCGATTAACCAGCTTCCCAAATGCCATCAACCAACTGCAAAATTTAACCTCTCTGTCTTTAAGAGACAACAAATTAACCAAGGTTCCAGATGCCATCAGCCAACTGCAAAAATTAACCTCCCTTGATTTAAGAGGTAACCAATTAACCAGGGTTCCAGATGCCATCATCCAACTGCAAAATTTAACCTCCCTGTATTTAGATGACAACCAATTAACCAGGGTTCCAGATGCCATCAGCCAACTGCAAAAATTAACCTCCTTGGATTTACAGAACAATCCCATTGAAACTCCACCACCAGAAGTAGTTAACAAGGGTATTCGGGCGATTAGGGAATACTTTCGGCAAATTCAAACAGAGGGAACTGATTACCTATACGAAGCCAAGTTACTAATTGTCGGTGAACCAGGTGCTGGGAAAACTACACTGGCGAAAAAGATTGAAGACGAAAATTACCAACTACAAGAAGAAGACTCTACTAAGGGAATTGAAGTAATCCAGTGGCGTTTTCCCATAGAAAATGGCAAAGATTTTCGAGTCAATATCTGGGACTTTGGGGGACAGGAGATTTACCATGCTACCCACCAGTTTTTCCTTACCAAGCGTTCTCTTTATATCTTAGTTGCAGATACCCGTAAGGAAGATACAGATTTTTACTACTGGCTGAATGTGGTGGAACTTTTGAGTAATGATAGTCCACTGCTAATTGTCAAAAATGAAAAACAAAACCGTTATCGAGAAATAAATGAGCGCCAGCTGCGGGGACAGTTTACCAACCTCAAGGAAACTTTAGCAACTAATCTGGCGACAAACCGGGGCTTACCAGAAGTTTTAAACAATATTCAGCATTACATTAAATCCCTACCCCACATAGGTTCAGAATTACCGAAAACTTGGGTGAGAGTCAAAGAAGCCTTAGAAAATGATCCCCGCGACTATATCAGCCTGGACGAATATCTGGAAATCTGTCAACAAAATGGCTTTACCCAACGCCGGGACAAGTTACAGTTGAGTGGTTATCTGCACGATTTGGGTGTTTGTTTGCATTTTCAGGATGACCCCATTTTAAACAATACCGTCATTCTTAAACCCGAGTGGGGAACTTATGCAGTTTACAGAGTACTTGATGATACACAAGTAATTACTAATAGGGGTGAGTTTACTTGGAATGAATTGACAAATATCTGGCAGGAAGAAAAATATGCCGCAAAGCAAGGTGAACTTTTGCAATTGATGATGAAATTCAAGCTTTGCTACGAAATTTATGGAAATAGCAAAACTTATATTGCTCCACAACTTTTAACAGAAAATAAACCCGAATATCAGTGGGATGAAACTGGCAATCTTATCTTGCGCTACACCTACGATTTCATGCCTAAAGGGATTATCACCCAGTTTATTGTTGTTATGCATAAGTTTATTGAGGCACAGCCCTACGTCTGGAAAAGCGGCGTTATTCTCAATAAAGATGAGACAAGGGCGGAAGTAATTGAATATTATGACAAACGGGAAATCAAAATTAGAGTTGCAGGTAGATATAAAAGAGATTTGATGACCATTGTTACCCACGAACTCGATAAAATTCACGCCTCATACAAACGGCTAAAGTACAGCACATTAATTCCTTGTAATTGCAGTAGATGCAAAGATGATCAAAATCAGCAAGAACCTCATTTTTATTCCCTTAATATCCTGCGACAATTTTCAGCAGATGGTCAAGACACTATCCAATGTCAGAAAAGTTATCAGATGGTTCCAGTTCGGGGCTTAATTGAGGATGCTATTGGTAGAAGACAGTTGGAAAGGGAAATTTACCAAGGTGGTGATTTGCCACCTCATTCCTCTGTCAAAATAGAAGGAAATGTGGGGACTGTGGTAGTTCAACCATCTAACCAGGAGAATTATCCAATGACAGAACCATCTCAACAAGAAGAAACTTCTCAACCTACTCTCCCTTGGGCATATCGCAACGGACTATTTTATTTATTAGTATTTGCAGTTGTATTTAACACGATTGGTATTTTTGCCGGTTTCTTACCAATTTATTCCTTGGCTCTGACTATCATTGCTACTACAATCATTATTATTACAATTGGTGTTCTTCAACTGCGCCAGGATAACCGCTTATCAGAAACATCCTTTGTCAAGTTAACTGAGATGGTTCTAGAGCAGTTGCCTTTAATTGGTAATGTAATTAAGCAATGGAAATCGAAGAAGTAACAGACAATGCAAATTACCCAATGTCTGCATACAGCCATTCTCGTCACCGACTTAGAAAGGGCTGAACAATTTTATGGTAAAGTGCTGGGATTACCAAAGGTGGAACGTCCCATGAAGTTTCCTGGTGCTTGGTATCAAGTTGGCGAATATCAAGTTCACCTGATAGTCGCGCCATCAGTTCCCGGTGAAGAGAAACACGAAAAATGGGGACGCAACCCCCATATTGCTTTTTCTGTCGCCAATTTAGAAGTTGCAAAACAACAGTTACTAAATCACAATTACCCCATTCAACCTAGTGCTTCTGGACGTGCAGCTCTTTTCACCCAAGATCCAGATGGTAATATTATTGAATTAAGTCAGGCAACTTCTTAACTACTGGTGTAAAAATAATCATTTCAGTCCCGACAACGGGATTTCTAGCTACTAGCCTTTTTTGAACATCCACAATTTCTAGATGACTAAAATCTAGTTCTTGGGAGCGTTGTAGCATTTCTGTTGCTAGTTTGCGTTGTTCAGATATTGGCAAATCATACCATTCGTCACCAATAATAACAGTTAAACTACTGGTACGAAAGTTAGCTTGAATTGATTGTATCAGTCCTGATGCAAAGCGATCGCTAATTTCTGCTACTTTATTTTCAATGGCTGCAATTAAGCTTTGTTCGGGGGTTAAGACTATTTTTTTCGGGGGTGTAGGAGTTGGAGTTACTTCCGGTTCGGGTATAGATTTTTCCTCAATAGATGGAGTTGGAATTATTTCCGGTTTGGGTAGAGTTTTTTCCTCAATAGATGGAGTTGGAGTTATTTCTGGTTCGGGTAGAGTTTTTTCCTCCGTAGATGGAGTTGGAATTACTTCTGATTGAGGTAGGGGTGTTTCCTCAATAGATGGAGTTGGAGTTATTTCTGGTTGAGGTAGGGGTGTTTCCTCAATAGATGGAGTCGGAATTACTTCTGGTACAGGTGTGGGTTTTACTTGTAATTCCTGCTCAGTAGTAGGTAGAGGATTTTCTTGAGTAGGAGTAATATCTACTACTTTACTGGGTTTGGCTGTAAACAAACTAGAAATTGCCCAAATTGCGATCGCTACAATTGTAGTTAGTATTCCTATCCATGCTAAATTCGGTAATTTAACTGGCAAATTTCCAGGTAAGATACCACGAATTTTGCTTAGTAATTCATTCCCAAATAGTTGTAGGTTTTGCCATATACTGACATTTTTACTTGTATCACCCTGCTCTCTTGTTTCTAATTTGACTGCTGCTGCTTCAGATAATCCACTTATACCTCGCAACAGATTAATTAAAATATTTTTCCAAAATGGTGGTGGAGGCGGTTGTTTGGGAGATTTATCGTAGGAGCCTCTGCGGGAACGGGATTTACGCTTATCTGGGAAGTTTTGCGGTTCTTGGGATTGGGACATGGAATTTACTTAGAAAGCGAAGCAGCAAGGGACTTCCAAATAAAAAAATAATCAATCACTTGGAATGCAGGGGAGCAGGGAGCAGGGAGCAGGGGGAGTGAAGCAAGTAGTTCAAGTCCAGAAATTGGGTAATTTATTTTTTGGTGTTCCCCAAATAGAAATTATCATAAGAACTGACAAGTTACCATCAACGTAAAATCAAATAAGTTGATCCATAATTACCCTACGTATAATTTCGGTCACTTCTGCGGCAATACGAGCATCAAGCTCAACAAAACTCTGTGATGGTTGAACGCTTGCACGCAATGTCATTGCTAATGTGCGGAATTTACCATATTGATTGTTATCAGTATCACGCTCATCTAGAAATTGAGTGAAACCAACGTAAGTAATTTCATTTGTGCCTCGACTGTTACTATAGCCATTTCCCAGCTTAGAAATGATTACTGGAGATGCGATCGCATTTTCTATACCGAGTGTTTCTATTGCTACTTCTAGGTAACGGGCTCTATCATTCCCCATAGCAATAATCACATTTTGTAAGCTGTGCCACTGTGCACCCGGTAATCGAGCATTTTCCGGTAAATGTAAATGCCATCCCAGCATGGAAATTATTCGCGTTAAATCGTATGCTGAGAGGTAGTTTTTATCAATTTCTAGGCTATTAAATGGTGGATCTAGGACTTTTTGACCAGACAAACTATCAATTAATTCTGGTTGTCTGATAAAGGGATTTTCACCATAACCACTACGGAAACTAAGTTGCTGATTACCTGTGATATTCTTCACCCAATTTTCTAAAGATGTTGGGGTACGAAATAATTTTAATGTGGCGGCGGCAGAATTTGAAGAAACAAGTTTGCCTTGATAAGTAAGAATATCTAAAATAATATCGGTGAATTTATAGATATTGTTACTGATATAACAATTAGCAATATTAATATTGGGAAAATTTGTATTAGCGTCACAAACTACATTCAGAATCGGAATTATTTTTGTCGAGCTCCAAAATTGTCTTTTTGCCAAGGTGTTTTTTCCTAACCACCGGGCTTGCATTTCATTATTGACCAATTTACCAATACAAACACAAGCTTCTTTGATATCAGAGTGGAGAAAATTTAACCCTTCCCTATCAATTGTCGGAATTACCCCTCTTTCAGGATAGGGATTATAAGTGGAATTTGCATCGGAACTATGATATTTTTTGGCAAGTCTTGGGGGATATTCAGAAATTTCTCTCGTATATTTAGAGTTTTTCATACCCCGGTGCAAAAAAGGAGCTAGCTCATTATCAGAAAGCTTAGTTCCTTGAGCAATGCTCAATAAATTGTTAAATATTTGTTCTTGGTTGCTGTTAGTCATTCCCAATACAGAGGGTAAATACCTCGTGTCTAGGAGTGTGCGAGCAAAAGTTCGATCATATTGAGGAAATGGGATTCCCACAGCATCACAAAAATCTTTAACTCCTCTGCGACTTCTGGGACCAAAATCACCATCAATAAATCTTCCTCCAGGATATAAACCCAAACCTCTTAACTTGATTTGAATTTGTATAACTAATTCATAATCTGCTTTTACTTGTGCTTCACTCAGTTGGTTAGTAATGTTTTCCAGTTTCATATAATTTAGGGGTTAATTGGGTGGGGAAATATTAAAAATTTTACAATATATAAATTCTTCGTAAGGGCACGGCACCAGTAAAATACTTTTATATATTGAAAGATTGTAGATGCCGTGCCCCTACCCATCTGCCCCATTCTTTTTTTTCAAAATGGTATTAATTTTGCAGCTAGCACATTTTGTATCTGTGCCTCAATTCCTATTACAAAACTTAATTAAAAATTCTTTTCAAGTTTCTTATGAGGTTTCTTTTTGTTTAAGCTAATTCCCCACTTTGCAATGCCCTAACCGAAAAATCTTCCTTAATATCTGCTTAGAGTCAACAGAAAACCCCTATGCTAACGATTAGGGCTGTGCAACTGAAATAGTTGGTGAATAGACTCCACAAAAGGACAAAACACAAGATGATGAACGCTCTAGATACTGAAATTGAGATAATTATTGCCCGTGAAATTCTCGATTCGCGGGGTAGACCTACTGTAGAGGCAGAAGTACACTTATTGAGTGGTGCGATGGGACTCGCACAGGTTCCTAGTGGCGCTTCTACAGGTACTTTTGAAGCCCATGAACTACGGGATGGAGATAAAAGTCGTTATAGTGGCAAAGGAGTACTCAAGGCAGTACAAAACGCCAAGGAAGTCTTAGCACCAAAGTTATTAGGGGTGGATGCCCTCAACCAAGAACTAGTTGACCGAATGATGATCGATTTGGATGGTTCGGGAAATAAGTCTAATGTGGGTGCCAATGCGATTTTGGCAATTTCCCTGGCAACGGCAAAGGCTGGGGCTGAGGCTTTAGGAATTTCCCTTTATCGCTATTTAGGTGGTCCATTGGCGAATTTACTGCCCGTACCGTTGATGAATGTAATTAATGGTGGTGCCCATGCAGCTAATAATGTGGACTTTCAGGAATTTATGATTGTCCCTGTGGGTGCTACTTCTTTCCGAGAAGCTTTACGCTGGGGTGCGGAGGTATTTGCCACTCTTTCCCAGGTTTTGGATGAAAAGGGTTTACTTACTGGTGTGGGGGATGAAGGTGGTTTTGCTCCCAACCTGGAGTCAAATCAGGTGGCTTTAGAATTATTGGTGGCTGCCATTGAAAAAGCTGGTTATAAACCAGGGGAACAGGTAGCCTTAGCATTAGATGTGGCTGCCAGTGAATTCTACCAAGATGGGCAGTACGTTTATGATGGTAAACCCCACTCTCCAGGGGAATTTATCGATTATTTAGCCCAGTTAGTCAACCAATACCCCATTGTTTCCATTGAAGATGGTTTGCATGAGGAGGACTGGAAAAATTGGCAAGCCCTGACTACGAAGATTGGTAGCCAGGTGCAGTTAGTTGGGGATGATTTATTTGTTACTAACTCCCAAAGATTAAAAACGGGTATTGAGCAAAAGGCTGGTAACTCCATCTTGATTAAGCTCAATCAAATTGGTTCCCTTACAGAAACCTTACAAACCATTGATTTAGCTACCCGTAATGGCTTCCGTTCAGTGATTAGTCACCGTTCTGGAGAAACAGAAGATACCACCATTGCTGACTTAGCCGTAGCTACCCGTGCGGGTCAAATCAAAACTGGTTCTCTGTGTCGTAGTGAACGGGTAGCAAAATATAACCGCTTGTTACGTATAGAAGATGAATTAGGTGATCGCGCTATTTATGCCGGTACTGTAGGTATGGGGCCGAGGTAGGAGTGAGGGAGTGAGGGAGTGAAGGAGTGAGGGAATGAAGGAGTGAGGGAGTGAGAGAGTGAAGGAGTGAGGGAGAGAAAATTATTAACTTCTGCCTTCTGCCTTCTGCCTTCTGCCTTCTGCCTTCTGCCTTCTGCCTCCTGCCTTCTGCCTCCTGCCTCTAAGGATAAAAGCCCAACTTAGGCAATCCTAGGGTTTCATCCCAACCCATCATAATGTTCATACATTGAACTGCTTGACCCGCCTGTCCTTTAATCAAATTGTCAATTGCTGACATGACGATAATACGACCTGTGCGCGGGTCAACTTCTATACCGATGTAACAAAGATTGCTACCACAAGCCCATTTTGTCTGAGGATAGGTGCCCGGTTCGCAAATTTTCACCCAAGGAGAATTACGGTAAAAAGCTCTGTAAATAGTAATTAAATCATCCCTAACTAAACCAGGATCCCGGAGTTTGGCATAGACTGTAGCTAAAATGCCCCTGACCATCGGTATGAGATGTGGTGTAAATTGTATCGTCACTTCATGACCCGCCAATTCACTACAAATTTGCTCAATTTCTGGTGTGTGGCGATGACTAGCAACACCATAAGCACCGAGGGAATTATCGGCTTCTGCCAGTAACATATTGATTTTGCCTTGCCTTCCCCCACCAGATGTACCAGATTTAGCATCAATAATAGCTGTGTCAGGGATGATTAACCCTTGCTTGAGTAAAGGTGATAGTGCCAACAAACTAGCAGTGGGATAGCAACCAGGACAACCGATAAGTTGGGCTTCGGAAATGCGATCGCGGTATAATTCCGGAAGTCCATAGACTGCTGTTGCAGCAACTGTTCCATCTTTCCTTTCTTTACCGTACCAATTACTGTAAGTTGATAACTCTTGGAATCGATAATCTGCACTTAGATCCAATACTTTACAACCTTTCTCGATTAGTTGGGGCGCAAGGTGGCAAGCCAGTCCATTGGGCAAGGAAAGGAACACTACTTCTGTACGTTGTGCAATAATGTCCGGATCTAATGTTTCAACTTGTAGGTTAACTGTATGACCTAAATGGGGGTAAATATCCGCAAAACTTTTGCCAGCACTACTTTCCCCACCTAAATAAACTAGTTCTACCTCTGGATGGTCCATTAGTAGTCTGACTAGCTGCACTCCGCCGTAACCTGACGCGCCGACAATGCCAATGGGTACGCGTCTAAAATTGCCCATGATATAAAATCCTTATCTGTAAATTTGGGTGTTTGTTTTCTCTAACCATTCCTAACTGCTGTCATTAATTGACCAAGCCCCTAGCCCTTGCAGGGCGGGTGCACCAACGGGGCGGGTGTAGGGTGTGGGGTATTAGATAATAGAAAAAGTAGGGTAAGTAAGGAACTGAGGGGATGATGAGCCAAAACACATCACTCCATCACTCCTTCACTCCCTCACTCCATCACTCCATCACTCCATACCCCACACCCACACCGGTAGCTAGCTAAACTCTGTGGTATATATTTCCGTTATGTTATCAAATCATTGTTACTGTCATGCTGTTGTCTATCAAAGGAGTTACAATCAATTTATAAGCATTTGTTAAAAAAAATTTACGTTTCCTAGCTGGAAGTCTCTGTGTCGCAGTTTAATAACGAAAGGCAATTAACACAAGTAGGGGAATCCGACGTTAGTCCTAACCCCAATGGTGCAGCATTGTCACCCTCTAATTTTCAATTTGATTCTATTAATGATGCCTTAGCTGATCTCAAGGCGGGTCGCATTGTTGTGGTCGTAGATGACGAAAATCGTGAAAATGAAGGCGATTTAATTTGTGCTGCTCAATTTGCAACCCCCAATACCATTAATTTTATGGCAGTGGAAGCTAGGGGGTTAATTTGTTTGGCAATGATGGGCGATCGCTTGGATCAACTAGATTTGCCATTGATGGTAAGTAACATTACAGATACGAATCAGACCGCATTTACTGTTAGTATTGATGCCGGCCCCAATTTGGGGGTTACTACTGGAATTTCGGCAGAAGACCGAGCCCGCACTATCCAAGTAGCCCTTAATCCAGATACAAGACCGGAAGATTTACGCCGTCCTGGTCATATTTTCCCCATCCGTGCCAAAAAAGGTGGAGTATTAAAAAGAGCGGGTCATACAGAAGCGGCGGTAGATTTAGCTCGATTGGCAGGATTGTACCCATCGGGGGTAATTTGTGAGATTCAAAACCCGGATGGATCAATGGCACGTTTACCCCAGTTAATTGAGTATGCTCGCCATCATCAACTGAAAATTATTAGTATTGCAGACTTAATCAGTTATCGCCTGCAACACGATCGCTTGGTGCTACGGGAGACTGTGGCTGAGTTACCCACCCAGTTTGGTAATTTTCAAATTTATGCCTATCGCAACACCTTGAATAATACCGAACATGTTGCCATTGTTAAGGGCGACCCTTCTGAGTTTGGGGATCATCCGGTAATGGTGCGTATGCATTCAGAATGTTTGACTGGTGACTCTTTGGGTTCCCTACGCTGCGATTGTCGGATGCAGTTACAAGCTGCCTTGAAAATGATTGAAGATGCGGGGCAAGGTGTTGTTGTATACTTGCGCCAAGAAGGGCGAGGAATTGGCTTGGTGAATAAATTAAAGGCTTATTCCTTGCAAGATATGGGACTGGATACAGTAGAAGCCAACGAGCGTTTAGGTTTTCCAGCTGACCTGCGGGACTATGGTGTGGGGGCGCAAATGCTCATGGATTTAGGGGTACATAAGATTTGTTTAATCACCAACAACCCCCGTAAAATTGCGGGTTTGAAGGGTTATAGCTTGGAAGTTGTGGATCGAGTTCCCCTGTTAATTGAATCCAATGACTACAATTCCAATTACTTAGCCACCAAGGCGCAAAAATTGGGTCATATGCTGTTGCAAACCTATTTGCTTTCAGTAGCCCTGCATTGGGAAGACTATCCCCAAGCAGTTACAGAACGTTACCAAAGATTGGAAAAACTGCGGCATTTGGCAAAAACCCATAATTTATTATTACAGGAAGAAGCTCGTCCAGTTGCCATCGCCTTATTTGATAAACCTTCCTTAACCGTACATTTGGGTTTAGATCAGCCCCAAGTTGCCGATCCAGATTGGTATCAACAACAAGGTCATCCTTACCTCCAAGCGATCGCGAAAATTTTAGATGATGTGGTGAGTTTACCTTATATCCAAAAGTTAGAATTTCTGGTGTCTCCCGGTACAGATCCTTTGAGTCATTTACAAGTACAGTGCGATCGGCAGAATTTCCCATTAAATCAGCTACCTTCGTCTATTTGTGACAAATTAGAAACACAGCAGATTTACAGTTTTGGTAAGTAGTTGTAGCAGTCGCCATCATGTTTAGGACGTTTTTCAGTTGATAGTTGATAGTTGTTAGTTGTTAG
>JAAUYH010114839.1_pt1 | contig 10589 bp, 5 predicted proteins | sample 7278061 | NCBI WGS metagenome assembly JAAUYH01 (sample SAMN14350203, study PRJNA611818) | marine sediment metagenome | isolation source: surface marine sediment (0.6m) | place: French Polynesia: Moorea | collected 2018-08 | reverse complement strand
GGATCCTTCCTGCGTGAAAATGCTACACAGTCATTATATTCAGATAAATAGACTAATTCATTCTGGTAAATCTATCTACTAGTGTACTATCTGTTGCACGCAAATGTACGACGTGCGAATCTTGTATAGAGAGAGTCCTGAACTATTTCGCAGTCATATGATTCTTATGCCGTGAGCTTTCTTGGAAATATATTGCTTCTAAACCTTTCACAGTCCAGCTTGTTATCAACAGATTGCGTTTCGAAGCCCGGTACCTCCTCTCTGAATCCTAACATATCACAAAGCAACAAAGATTACTATTTTCATCCTTCTCGTTATGCCATTTATGTACCTTCGACTGATTACTTAGCAGCCGTACATCTTAATAAGTTTTGTGTTGATCTATGTATCTTAGAATGACACTTTTAGAAATTGCAAGGTACATATTTTCTTAGAGTTTCCTGTTACTCTTGATTCCATTCGATATAACTTCTTTTTCACTCGATCTACTCGGTAATCCTGTCACTACTTTAAAATTTTTGTCCAATTGGCACTAAAAATTGAATGCAAAAAATTAGCTCTACCTTAGAAGCACTCAAGTTTCTTATAGTCCTTGACTAGTACATTTCACGACATCCTCGACCTTTCTTGGCCCGTTTCAATACCTCTAATTACATCCAAGAATCCAAAAATTCTCAGAATACTCTGCCTAGGGCTTGACTCTACAAGCAAAGGAGACAGATCCTACTTCAACAGAATATATATTACATAGTTTGGATTCTTAGTAAACCAATAACATCTTCAATATACGCCGAAGCAGAAAACACACTTGAAAAATCTCATTCATCGCTATCTGAGGTAATTCTTGCGTAATCTTTACTTCTCTTGTGTTAGTTTCGGTTAAAACATTCCTACTACCTATTCGATGTACTTCATTCCCTTTTCTTTTTTTAACAATTACAACAAGGCTCCTAGCTTTCCTTTGGGGTGTGATACAGAAAATTTTAAATGATCAGAAGTCGTATGCTGCGGCGTTTGCATTACCTTAGTCGAGTTGATAATTGGTAGCAGTGGAGGCAAAAGCAAACTAGATGTTGCGCGAATCTCGTTAACGCTAGTTACCGCTCTCACGACAAAGCGTCCAGATAGTGTAGATTTTGAGTTATACGAATATTTGGCTTACCCTTCAATTTAGGATCGCTGAAGAACAAATATCGACAAGTATGAGTCACCTTAAATTCTACCTTAGAATAATAAAAATAAATACATACCTAGAATCAATTGATAAACACAATGTATGAAATAAAGAAATTTTAATTTCAACATAGCTCCGAATAGTGCTGAAGTGAAACGGTTATGGATCCTTTTTACCGTGAAGATTTCCAGAAATCATGTAAATTAATGTGAATACTAAATTATTATTATGTGAAATTGATTCTAGCTTATCCAAAATGATTTGAATCTCAGAAATGGAAACTCCATTCCCAAGTTGAATCCGTGTAACATTTGACACTCTAGGCGTGGTCAAAAATTAATTCGCTGAACGAATTTGTTTTTCATAGGGAATTGCTTGATAGGGACGCTTTCTTAATGGTCCGATTCTCCATCTATTGTATGGATGAAGAAGTCACAGTTGGTTACACTCTCGTGATTCGTTTGCTTTACCTTCGACTATCTTGAGACTCGCATTGCTAGCCTAGTGAACTTGCATGATAGATTAGCTTACAGAATTTTAGTCTTGTGATTAATACGCTTTGAGATTTTGTGAACTCGAGTCTGGCACCTATCATGTTACTCTTATCTCGAGTTATTCTTAGACAGTATAAGAACTCGTGCAACCTAATCTAGTAAGAAGAAGAAGAAGAGAAACAAAAACACGAGACATTAAAACAACCGATATAATAAACATTTTAGCACATCTAACTCCATTCTATTAACATTTTCCCTATCTTACCACACATTTCTGTGAGAAACATTCATTATATCGTTGCCGAGGTCAAAACTACTGTTTTTCAGTTCAAATTAGTAGTAATAATATTGCAGAAGGCACATTTTCGTAGAATATACATCATTCTCGGTTAGGTCTTGACCATTTAAATTATTGGATTGCAGAACATCTAGAGCTTTTGATGTCTCTAGAAAGTTCCATAAGACCCTCAAGGATGCTTCTAGAACTTTGCAGAAGCTAGTAAATAAGTTTATGTGTAGGTGAATTTTTAATTAAGTAGAAACATCATTTTTATTAACAACGGCTGAACTATTTCTACCAAGCACATTAAAAACCCTTTGACAAGGAGTGTCTTTTATCGTCTTCACTACTCTTCAAACACGACTATACCCTAAACAAATGCTCTCGAAGAAAACGACTAGTCCAGTCAAGGTTAAGATTTACCTCAATTTCTTTTCTAGTGGGACCGTTCTTCATGTTTCTTTGATATAAAGCATGGTAAACATCAATATCGGAATTCTTTTCGAATTTTGATGCGCAGAAAACCTGATTGTGAGTGCTATGAGGATCAGGTGTATCTTTGAATTCGTTTCTTAGGAGAAAATAGAGGTTAATAGGTTCAAAACTTTTCTTGAATATTTCTGTATCTGTAATTTTTTTGTCACTTAGACTTGGTTTGGCACTGCTCGGTAGTTTCGCGGGGATGCCTACTATTTTATTCTGGAAAATTGGACATAAGGCAAGAGAATTGCCGAGTCACACTTTTCAGTAATTTTTATTGGATGTGCTCCGTATGAGAGTTTTTGAATCATTTTCCACCATGATCTTTGTGAATCTAATTCGTTCAACCACTCTTTCCGGTCTCGGCTTTGGTTTTTCCCGAAACCTGTTCTATTTCTACAATGTTACCGTACTAAAATTTTCATGAGATAAATATGGCGGATGCTCCTGGATCACCATAAGCTAGCCCGTCAATTCCATTGATTCATACTGGAGTGAGCTACAGCGTTGTAGTATTTTCGCTTAACTGGATGTATAAAATCAGAGTGCATTGATCAACCACATGCTTTTCTGATTGCTAAGACATTTATTTTGATCAAAACACTTTTATTTTGGCAACTGATCTTCACTTTCAACTTTAAAATTGTTCACCTCTTTCAAACTATTGCCTCTTTTTGTTCGGAACTATTTGGAATTCATGTCCTGATTGCCAAGGATTCTTGCACTTAAAGTAGCATTTGTTCGTACATTCTTCCGCTGTTTCTTCGCAATTATTTGTCTTCAGGACTACTATCGTCCCGATCTTTGCCTGTATTTCGGATTGCCTTGCCAGACTTCTCAAAATTTGTTGCATTCTGTCTACTGAATCTTGCTTCATCGAGCATATTACACTTTCCACGCATTGGATTCTTTCCATTGATCTACATTATTCCAACTCCGTGCGACTAAGCCTGCAATTTTTGGTTCAGGCTACATTCCTGTTGATATATATGCAACTCTCTTATGAATTTGCTACGAGCGCATCATGGTCATACTTCTTTCTTGTGTTCTGCCTCAAGCTCCTGAACTATCGCGGTACTATTTCTGTGTCCGATTCACATAAAGCAATCTGGATTGAATCCTTTAGCAGCTTGTCTGGTGTTATCGGTGATTCGAACCGGGCCACAAATCGTTCCTGCGTCTCATGTCCTAGGAACTCGTGCAGATTATAATTTGCTCTGTGTCCATACACAGAACTCACTCCTGTCAACATTGCATCTGCCCCTCCACTCTCTGGCCACTGATGAGCATTGAATAAGGCTTTGCACAGTTCCACTAACTTGAAGACATCCTTCAAAATTTCCTATGGGCTTCCTCTGAAATTTTTGGTGCTGGTATTATGACCTAATTTCCACTTCAAGACAGATACATTCTTCAGCCAATTAGCCGTTTTGTGGTTTGCACCTTTATTTTCGCGCCTCGTACTCGTCCAGATTTCTCTTCTCGCTATGCATCGAATTTTCTATAGTTTCTTGCTGTTCACTATCTATTCGGCGAACGTCGTTGCGCCGTTCTCCAGTTATAACTGAAACGAATCAAGTCAAAATCGTCGTAAATGCCTTTCTATCGTTCGTTTCGTACACTGTTGTACCGCAACAAATTCTAATTCAAGGCCTGATCGAAAATTTCGTCCTCATTAGGCCGCAAAACGTTTTGTTGCCGCAGAGAAGACTTCTTTTTGTTTCATTTGCCTCTTCTATAGATATAGTATACTCTGTATTCGCAACATCATTGACTCATTATGTATCATTCAACGACGATGGGCCCGTTTTTTCAGTATCGCCTGACACTTCAACTGTAGGAAAACCTTTTTTTTCCAATGGTATTTATTTTTTTAATTAATAACACATCTTCGACTGATTATAAACTAAGAAATAGGTTTCATGAACCCATCCAGTAACAAAGGATTCTCCGCTGATTTCGACATTGTTTATCACAGAAAACTCAGAAGGGTGTCATTCAGGGTATAAAAAAGAATATAAAAAGCTTCCTTTCACGGCGTAGTAATCGTTTCTGGTGAAAAACCTCACGAGCTTCTTGCAGGATTTGATTAGTCATAGTAAATTTCATGTGCCACGTTGGCCTAAATTCTGTTTCGAAACAGTAAGTAGATTCATGTACAGTTCCAAAAGTCCATTGCAGTCTCAACCGCGCTCAGCCTGTATCTCTAAAAATATATTCAGCGTGGTGTGCGAGCTAAAGAGATGTCTCCACCATCAGGTTAACCCTAAATAACCTTTTTTCTTATTCTTGTTTCAATATGAACCAAACTGTTAGAAAATGAAACCATCAAGACCTTTTCGAATTTTCAATCATTCATTACACGCGACAAAAATCTTCAACAACGGTCTTTAGAACCGAACATTCAAGATATGAGGCTATAAACATTCTCATGGAATGGAGCATCTGAATCATGCTAATCAACCAAGCTTAATCTGGAGCTTCGATTCGTTTGAGGTCGACCTGTTCCCTACTTGTTCCATCGTTGGAACTCCATCAGAAACCATATTGAGCCCTCCCCTGAAATTGTGAAAAAACAATTCGTGTTTCTGAATGGGAGGATTTCTTAAGGTGCATCCGAGTCGGCAATGGCAAAGAACATCACATTCCTAGTATCTAACTGAGATTCTAATAAAGGGGCATTTTCTTCAAATCAAGTGGAATGTAAGTTCGCTAAATATCTATCTTGAACTTAAAGATGTACTTCTTGAACTGGAACCGATCCACCAAGCAGCAAAAGTACATCTTACTTATGAGCTACACATTTATGACCGGTCAACCTATTGATCTTCTTTGCTGCACTTATTCTGAGCCGTTCATCTTCAAATTCCTAACTTCAGTTGACGCATGCAGTTAGCAGAAACAAAAAATTGCTGCTGGAAACAGATTGTAATTGTATGCTATTCCAAGGAAAATGTTTTTCTATGCACCGTGTCAAACTTACGCAAGGGTCTTTTTAATGCATTTACTCCGTTCTCAGAAAAAAGACTGAAGAGACAACCAGCAGAGTCAGCCAGAGGAGAGAAAAGTATTTGTACAAAGGCTATTAATAGCAGTTGCATTTTTGAGACCATGATATGCTATACAAACCCATCCACACCTTCGATTTCCTAGTATTCGTTCATTGATTTCCAAACGATAGTCGATACCAATCGCCCCCGAGGAAACCAGGTTCAGCATCGGCAAATGTTCCAGTATCCGCTCAGGCCACTATTGGCTTTATTTTCAGCCACGGCAACATAGAACTTGCTGGTGTAATATCTGAAGAAGAAACGGAGGGTACTTTCTTCGGAACGTGGCTCTCGCTGGAATAGATTGTATTACAATTGTCGAGACTTCAAGAAGGATGCTTCTGATCTACTGGAACACATGAAGTAATCTTTGAATTCTTAATCTCGGTTTGCGATGTACACATGAATTAGTCACCATCGGCCGTAGGCCATCAGCCCAGAGAAAGTATTGTCTTTCTTGCCAATCAGGTGCACAAAACAGTTTCTCGTTCGTTGATTCCACCTTCGGCTCGCGAAGTGAAGATAATTACATTCTTGGCCACTAGCGATTACAGCGTTCGACGCATATTTTTCGACTTCTAAACTATGTTTCATATTTTTCGTAGAATTCGCAATTCATTTTCTATACAAGAGCGTTTTTTGTCAAGCGGGTATTAAAGGAATCAGGTTTGCATCCGGTTTACAATCATTCTCTTGGTAACCGAGAAATTCCCCATCCCTGGCAAGTATTTACGTAGACGCCTACAGTGAACTGGTTTCCTCGATCTTCTTCCAGGAGCTTTCACTAATCCACAATGTGGGTGTTGCACGGGTGCTACTTTGAAAGGACTTAGCCACATACGGGCTTGAAATTCAGGGCCTTCCCGTTGTATACCGCGTCTTAGCGGAAATATTTTACCAATCTGGTAGCGTGCCTCTGTTTGAGGGTTGTGACTTACTAAGCGTTTGGGAAGATTAACAAATTCCAATACCAGCTCAGAAGGTCGGGCATTAGCTAGTACTTCTTCTCCTGGGATCGCATCAGCTGATTAAGTCGCAAACCTAGATTTGACTCCAAACAGTATCTCGAAGGGTACTACTCTATCTGGTCCCGGTCTACGCTTGTACCGATATATTACATTCGCTAAGCACACGTCCCACCCCTTGAATGCGCTCCGAGTGAATTTCTTTACCGCTTTCTTAAAAGTACTAGCCATGTGTTCGAATATGCCAATAAATTGAGGATTATAAGTTGATGTGCACTTCCACTGGATATTGAATCGCCGAGCGAAATTTCGTACCCAATTTCAATCAAACTTCAGGTTATTGTCGTTTAGGGTGAATCCCGGTGGACCAAATTGCATAATTGTTTCTTTTTCTATGAATTCTGTCACGCCAATGGAGTTGAACAAATTCGCTGGCATCTGTTCGGCTGTTACGATTAAATATTGATCTCCAGCATTCATTCGAGGTAATGACCTTGCGAAGACTGTGCACCATGCATGAAATAATCTAATGGTTGAAATGTTACACTTCAACTCATTTCGAATTCTTGGTATCGGATTCTGGCTCACATCACCGGGATTCACGAAGCTCGCGACTTCTTGTAACATATTTGGCAAACAGATTCGGTATCATACAAATGAATATGTTGAATCGAAGTCGCAGCGTCCTAATTTATCGTTTAGTTCTCCCAAGAGAGAGGTACAAATAAGGTACCATACTTAATGTGTTGAAGCAATTTTTATTGTGTCCGAGACGGTAACAAATCTCAAAGTCATATTTCACGAGTAGAGTGAACGAACTTGCTCTACTGCCATGTGGGTCGCTATCGTTGAGAACATATTTTAGAGCGTTTTTTTCCGGTACATAGTTTGAATAATCAATTTTAAATACCTTCCAAATTTTTTCAGTACGTAAATAACTCCGAACGCTCCTTCAATCGCAGAACAATTCCATCCCGACGAAGATGGAGCATGGCGCGCAGAACTTATCGAATGATCTAGCAACATTCAAAAGAATTCCTGCTATCATCTTCTGGAACGTGTCCTGAGAGTTCATCAAATCAAATAGCATCACTTCAAACCGAATTTTCCCTACACCTACAAATGGACTCTGATTCCTCCTTGCTGGCTTAATGCATCTTAATTTAGCGATATCGTTGAAATAAATTTTCCGTTTTGAACACCAAGCTACTTCTCTTATCGTCAAAAACTTCGTCAACTCAGGGTAAAAGGTCAACGATCTAGGTGGATTACCGAATTCATTTTCGAAAGTCGACGCAGAACCGAGGAGATCCGTCTTTTTTCGTTGCAATAACGACGGTTGGTGTCCATAACGATACAACTGGAGAGATAATAGCGGCGATAAGCATGCGGTCGAACTCTTTACGAACAATCTCACTATGAGAAGGCGACATCATTCTTGCCATCTGTCATGTAGGATTCTTCAATGTCAATTCGAAACGATATGAGACTGATACAGTTGATGGTCTCACATTCTCGAACGAATCGACAATAACTTCAGGATGGTCCCTGATGACCTTCTTGACCCCTAGGCATCTTTCGTATTCATAATCGAGAGTTTCTCGTCTACCGTTTGATCGTCATCACTGCTTTCTGTCTTGATTTCAGGTTTGTTCAGCAACAAGACCAGCTATTCTATCGAGTTCTCTACCTCTTTTTCAACTTAATCGGCACTATCTGAAGTGAATTCAGCTTCGGAAATTTTACCACCATCCCGTTCGTGCTCATTATTCAATACTTCTCAGTCTACTCCGTTATGGATCTTCAGTACCATGCGAAAATAATCTGGGCAAGCTTGAAGCTAAATCATGTTCAATAATTCGATAGGAATGTCGTAGGGGCCTCCTACAGTATTAAAAATTCCTTAGGTAGAGCTACATTTCCCATGCTTATCAGAGACTCATTTAATATACGACTCAGTTTCCGAAGCACAGTTCGCAACTTTGATAGTCCGGTTGGTGGGATTCATACAAAGGTGTAGCTTGTGGACCATCTTCTGCGAAATAGCGTTTGTTACAGCGCCTGATTCAAACAATTCCATAGTGGATTCAGAATATACCTCTACCCTCAACAGAACGTGCCGATACATCGACAATCTATGAATCTCATCCTTTCCAGTGAAGTTTACGACGGCTCCGTCCAAATTTCCGGATAGAATCTTTTATATGGCCAAACTTAATACCTGCTTGGGCTAGGTCACGTTATTGATCAGATAGTACTGCTCGACTCTCTTCCCCAGTTCAGCGAAGTACATGACATAATTGAATTTCTTTCCTCTCTTCTTTCTCTTATTGGAAGTCTTGCGAGTCAATAGAAATCAAGCTTCACCCTCACAGCAATTTTGGCTTCGCATGAGTCTTACTGTAGGCGTCAATGGCGTTTTGCATCCTGTTTCTCTTTCTGCAGATCTCTTGAACGCTGCCACGGTATTGTCTTCTCCAAAAGGCTCATCTTGTTTTACGAAAATATTTTTATTCTGAGAATACGTTCCTGCTCCTTTGCGCTCGAAGTTCACTGTTCTTGGCGAAACTCACATCTCGCTTTTCGACAGTCTCATTACTTCTATCGACAAAGCCATTTTCAGCTGTGTGACCAACCCCATTGCAATACGAGCATACATGTAGTTTGTTTACCTTCGAGCGACGCTCGGTAGCTCAATTGATACGCTAATCTCTACTATTCCTTTCTCTATTTACTCCTGTTCTATTTCTTTTCTTTAATCCATCTACTTTGCTTCTGATTTCATTTTCTATGTTCCATTTTAGGTTTTTATTCACTGAATCTTTTTATTTTAGCTTACTGAGAATACCTGTCGGCAGATAATGCTAACATTTGTCTGGTGACACCTCAAAGAACTATTTCCTGCATCACCTGTTTGCACAGCAATGCACGGTTCCAAGTATTACTTGCTGACAGTGCAATATGATATTGTTGACTGGAGCAGTAAGCCCTTTGCCAGGTCATTAATTATTTCATATATCATACCTTTTATTTAGTCTATATAAGCCCAATCGACCACCGCTTCTCGGTCACTGATATACACGCCTGAGCCACCATTTCTTGGTTTTCCCTCATCAATAAACTTTTTTAGCGCACCCGTAACAAGTAGGCTCTTGCTCCATCCTATACTGAGATGCGCAATAACCCTTTTTGCCAGATTTTTGGCACACTTCGGTTCAACTTCTTACGGAGCTATTCCCGTCTAATTCATCATCATAAGTGAATATCTTCGACTTGCTTGCACAGTTCATAATTCTTCTATTCTTTCCGGTCCTTGTCTAATTTCTTCGTCTGCTTAAATAGCAGTGATACCGAACCCACCCCATTTTGATGTTTTCAGCGTACTTGAAGTTTGAATTTTTTGTGTCTGTATAGCTTACGATCTGAGTAGTGACTTGAAAGTGGATCGACTGAGAAGCAGCGCTCGAACGAAACGCCACTACTTTATTACGTACGTCGGAACAAGTGTGGGCTCCGTCATGATGAAGCGAAACCCGAAGAACAGGAGTGGCTCCCTAGCGTTACTTAGGGGAAGCGGCTGATCCGCCTGTGAGGACATCCCGAATAGTTCACCCAAACCAGGTATCTGAGAAGGTAAAGAACTACCTCTCGATTGAAAAAAATACGTTGGTTGGTGTAAAAATAGACACTTTTCTCGATAGAGCTTGAAACGTATTCATTGAGTATAGAACATTACACCTGTAACGGATGCACTGTTAGTAAAATATTTTAGCTACGCTATAAATGTACCTAAAAGCATTGAGTAGGACCCAGATTTGCACTCACAGGACTATGTGCCGCACATAGCACACCTATGGAGAGTTTTCGGCTTCAGTGTTAACGAAATAGCACAAGTCCTTGGCTTCTTCACTAGGAGCATTGTTTGGAGTTAAGCGGTCAAAGTAGAATTCAACCGCCGATCCTCTTATTCAAGCCACAATCTTTTTAGCTCTCTCGCTATCCGAAAAACTCTTGATCATGACATACTCATGGAGGTAGAAGAACTTGCGGCCGTCTTCATCAACCTTGAATTTGGTTAGCTCACTGGGAGTTTTCATTGCAACTCCTGTTGGGATCACAGTGTAGTATTCGCCTTTCACGCGAATG
>JAAUYH010185684.1_pt1 | contig 10590 bp, 9 predicted proteins | sample 7278061 | NCBI WGS metagenome assembly JAAUYH01 (sample SAMN14350203, study PRJNA611818) | marine sediment metagenome | isolation source: surface marine sediment (0.6m) | place: French Polynesia: Moorea | collected 2018-08 | reverse complement strand
TGCATCAGATTGTGCAGCAGCATGCGGCCCAGCAAAAACTCTGCCGATAAATAATACACCCGCTTGGGGTCGACCTTGTCGTAGGTCTTCTGGGTGTGCATCCAGCGCCGCACCAGGCGATCGCGTACGGTATGCGCCAGAGAGAAATAAATATCCAGGGGCGTCGCAGCGCGCAGCTCCTTGGAGCGGGTGAACGTGAGGTGGTCAAAGAACGCCCTCCGCAGGGTTTCCGGGCTCATCCCCGTACGATCGTCTTCGACCCGAATTTCTACTTGGCCATTGTTATTATCGTCTTTTACTGGCTCTGACATGATGTCTCCGGATGTGAGCAATGTTCTGAGGATGACTCGCCGACGGCGCACCAACGCGCGCTTGTCGCATTGAGATACACCGACGCTCCCCCCCTCCTATCACCGCATGGTCTGTCATGGCGTATCTGACACCTGTCCGAGCACCAACTCGGCATCCAACAGACACCCCCGCCCCTGGGGTCTTAGGCAATTGGCTATGATACCTGAGGTCTATTCGCCCGCTTCGACTTCGCCGAGACGGCGTTCGATGAGCCGGGCCAATTCCGGCACCGCTTCCACGACGTTGTTCTTGGCCGAGCCGCGCATCTTTTTGTACACCTTCTGCGCGGTCCTATAGCTGGTTTTCTCCGCCCGCGCGTCGGTCACCGACAACAGGTCCTCGGCCACGTCTTCCGAGCGCGCAATGACAAACTCGGCAAAGGGGCCCTCCCGGCCGGCTGCCCAAGTGTCGTAATACGGCTGCACCTTGTCGAGCCATTCATCGAGCAGGCGATCGATGACCTCGGATACAAACCCCTGCTTGATCTTTTTGATGGTCGCATAGGCCCCTTTGATGGCCACGCCAGACAGACCCGACTTGCTCCTGACCTGGGCGTCCACCAAGTGCACGCAGTCGGTGATCAGCGGCTCGCGCATCGGCGGCGAACCAAGACGCTCTTTCAAGTTTATCTGAGACATTCAACACCTCTCTCACGCCCCGCAGGGCACAGCCTCGCGGACTGTACTCTTACCCACGGCAGCGAAGCTACTGCCGCAGGCGCAAAAGCCGTAGACGATGACTCAAAAACCGATGCCGTGGCGCTCGCAGCTGGTGCGCACGATGCGGCGATCCTGGTCGCGAAACATCTGACTATAGATACTCTGTGCGATATCGCGCTCACCGATCGCGCAGGCCGACATCGCGGCCAGGCGCAGCGAGTCGCGGTTGGTCGGGGATAGGGTCAGCACGTTGCGGGCCTCGCGCAATGCCGACTCGTATTCACCATCGTCATATAGCTTTTGCATTTTCCGCTGCAGTTGACGCACTTCCGCTGCGTCCGCCTCATCGAGCAAGGCCCCCTGCTCTTCGTCGGGTTTCGGGGTCAGGACCGAGGGTTCCGGTTCGGGTGCGGGGTCGTCGGCAGCCACAGCCTCGGGCTCAGGCCGCACTGGGACCGAACGTCGCGCCACGACCGGAGGTCGCGCCACGACCGAAGTTCTGGCCGCGATCTGGGGCCTGGGCTTTGCTCTCGCCGCATTGCGCTGATGGCGGGCTCGCGCCTCGGCCAACGCATCCCCGGAAATCTGGATCTCCGTGGGCGAATGAACCTCGACCGCCAGAATCACCCCGGCGACCACGACCGCCACGGCGAAGGCGGGCACAAGCAGCTGACGCGTGAACAAGATGAAGAGCTTCATACCACGACTTCCGCTGGCGGCCGTGATCGATGTCGGCAGATTTCACTACCTACAGCAGCAAGGTTCGCCACGAGGCCAGGCGACATTGACCGCCGCCCACCTGGCCCTTCACGCTTGGGCATGCATGCGGATCCCGCGAATTTGGCCCTCCCTTCCCTTCGGCCAGCAACGACGCCCGGCACACCCACCATCGAGCATATGCGGCTCATCGGCACCACCGTTCGCATCATGATCGGCTTCGCCGCCGCGGTCGTAGCCGGGCTGTTGCCTTTGGGCGGCTGCGGTGGTCCCGATTGCGGCCCGGGTACCAGCGAACGCGACGGCCAATGCCTGCCCGCGGCAGCCGTATGCGCGGCCGGCACTGTCCTGGATGATGGCGTATGTGTGCCGGACGGTGACGCGGTCTGTGCGCCTGGAACCCGCTACGATCCCGACGAAGCCGCCTGCCTGCCCGATCCAGAGGCGTGTGGTCCCGGCACCATCGCCATCGACGGCGTGTGCTACGACCCAGCCGCCTACGTTGCCGATGTGGCAGAGGCCGCCGAGCCCAATGGTCCACTCGCCGCACACACCCCGGCCGAGGTGCCGCCGCTCGCATCCTGGGACGCTGGCGAGCAGATCACACTCAGCGGATGCGTCGATCCTGGAACCAATCCCAGCGACAGTTCAAGCACCAGCTTTGGCGACGAAGACGCCTTTCTCTTCGAGGCCGATGCCCCCGGCGTGCTGGAAGTCAGCGTGATCGGCTACGGCGGCATGGCGGCCGGCTTTCGCGTCATCGCCCGGGACGACGCCCTCATCCGGGCCGATTGGACCCGCTATGGCCTCGACATTGGCACCGGGGTGGCCAAGCGACAGCTGCTCTTGCCCAAGGCCGGCACCTATGCCCTCGTCATCGCCGATGCCCGCGCGCTCTTGACTGCAAGCCCGGCCGGCAGCCCACAATCGTGCTACGTGGCCACCATGCGCCACCTGCCGCTGCCGGTGGCCACGCCGGCAGAAGACCGCGTCAGCGGCGTGCTCGACGGTACCGTGCGGGCATTTTCCTATCGCCCCATGCCAGACGCCACAGAGGACGGCGACATGCCCGGCGACGCCATCGTCTTTGCCACGGCCACCGCCGATGCCCCAGCCGGCACCGGCACCGGCATCGGCACGGGCACCGGCATCACTCTGGCGACCCCCATCACCGATCGCGCGGCGCGCGGACTCGGCGTCGTGGTCCTCGGGCCAGCCAGCGACGGCAACCCAGGCGGCGTCTATGTCGCCTCAAGCGCCAGCGGCGGCACCCCGGCCAGCGGAAACAGCGGCGGCAGCGATACCCATGCGGCCGCGCTCGCGGTGCCGCACCTGCCCGCCGATCAAGACATCATCTTCGTCATTGAAGCCGCCACCGTCGCCGAGGCCGCCGCCGTGCCTTTTACCATCGACATCACCGCCACCCCCGCGTCGCCGCTACCGCAAGACGGCACCATCACCATCACACGAGCCCCGGCCACCCCAGCCGCGCCCTTGGGCGAATCATTCGCTTACTTCGACGCCCAGGCCGGCGACGTGGTCGACCTCGCCCTCGACTCCGACAGCGCCAGTGGCTTTTCGCTCGGCGTCCTCGACAGCCACTTGCGCACCATGGCCGAACCGTGCCCCGACCTGTGCATCGACGGCGCCTTGCAGCTCTATCTGGCCCAAGCCGGCCGCTACTACCTGGCCTTCCGCGACCAGAGCGCGCCCGCCCCGACGTCCTTTGAACTGGCGGTGCAAACACATCATCGCCCCGCCAGCCCCATCGTCCCCGGCAGTCCGCTCACCGACCTCGCCGTGCCCGCCGATGGCGTCGCCGTCTACCGCCTCGATGCTGCCGACGTGCCCGCCGACGGTGTCGATGTCGGCGCGTGGACGTTCACCGGCGCGAACAGCAACGCCCTGACGATGACGCTCGAAATCTACGACGGCACGGGTTCCGGCCCCCTCTTGGGCCCTGATAAAGAGAATGGCCAAGGCAACGACGACAGCGGCGACAGCGACAGCGGCGACAGCGACAGCGGCGACAGCGGCGGCGGTAATGGCCGCCCGCTCGCCACCACGCCCCTGCCGCCCGACACCGCCGTCACCCGCATCATCGACAGCACAGCCCCGCTGCTATTGCTCGTGCGCATGGAGGTCGCCGATGGTTCGTCCGATCTGCCGCCCGAAGCCACCTATGACTTATCTCTCGACCGGGCGCTGTTTACCACCTTGGACCGCGACGCCATTGGCAACAGCTACCGCCAAACCGACCTGACCCTCGGCGGCGACAATGGCGCCGTCCACCACTATCTGCTGCGCGCCGACGGTGGCGTGGTCTTCGACATCGCCGTCACCGGCACAAGCGGCACCGATATCGCGTACCAGGCCCTCAACCGCGACCTCAGCCCCCTGCGCACCGTCGATGACGTCGGCCCAGGCAGCGCCGAACGCGATAGCCTAGCCGTCGATATCGCCACCGGATGGAGCGCCTTTGCTGTATCCGTCGCTGGGAATCCACCGGACGTATCGGGCACCTACGACCTAGGCATCAACCCGATCTTGCCCCCGCACTATGCCATCAGTCGCGCCCCGATCACGGCCGACGAACCGGCCTGGCGCAACATCTGCCCCCACGGCGGTGGCGCCGGCCGCGACCACGCCCTCTTTGCCCTCTTGCCGCCAACGCCCTTTGGCCCCAGCGACGTGGCCGGCGACGAGGGCCTTTCCCTGAGCCCCGTAGCCCTGTCCTTTGACCCCACGCTCTTTGCCGAAACCGCGAGCTCCTGGTACATCTCCAGCAACGGCTGGATGGCGGCCGTGCCGCCGCCGCTCGAACCGAGCTTTGCCAACCAAGCCTTGCCCGGCGCCGACCTGCCCCACGGCATCATCGCACCGTTTTGGGATGATTTAGCCGAGGTATCGATCTGCGTGGCCCTAAACAATGACGGTGCCAGTGCCAGTGACAATCACAGCTTGTGGGTACAATGGACGGGCGTGCAACTGGCCACCGGCCGCCCAGTAGAAATGCAAGCCATTGTCACGTCCGAGGGCGACATCGAATTTCGCTACGGCCCCGGCCATCAGAGCGATTCCGCCAGCGCCACCATCGGCGTGGAAAACCGCACCGGCACCATCGGCATCAGCATTGCGGCCGATCGCGCGGGCTTGGCCCGCCCCCAGACCCGCTGGCTACTCCAGCGCATACGCTGATCCAGTCGGTGCCCAATGCCGTTCGCTGGAGCCGGTCCCCCGGAATGCCGGCAGTGCATACCGTTTGCGCGCGGCAAACTCGGCCTCAATACCGGCCACCATCTCTCGGCACTTAGCCCGCCGACGCGCTTCGCTCCAGCGCCGCCAACTGGGCAACGGGGTCAACGACACCGGATAGTGATCGAAACAGACCCCACTCATGAAGTCGTCCGCGCTGCGGCCCGCCGACGGCAACGTATGGCGATCCAGCCACACCCCGGTGAGCGGCGTGCCATCGAGGAGCGCCGACACACAGCTCGCGCCCGGCCATTGCCGCGGACTGGCCACCAAGCCCTCGGCACAACAGCTGGCCAGCAAATGGCGCAGACGGGCTTCCTCCATAGCGGCATCTGCGATTTCGACGGTCCGATACCGAGAGTGCCACAGCGGCCCGTACCAGTCGTGCATCCCGCCGATGATCTTGGCCATATTGCCCTTCACGTAGCCCATGAACCGCGACAGCTGCCTGGCATTTCTCGGCGTCAGGAGCATGCTCATGCGATTGGCCAACACCACAAAGGCGTGCAGCTGCACCTCATACAGCGTAAGTGCGCGGCCAATGATGCCCAAGACCGCGGCGTTGACCTGTGGCGACGGCCTAAGTAGCACGCGCATTTGCAACGTGCGCGACGTAACTTCGATGATGGCTCCCGGTTCGATGTATCGTGCTGGTCTTCCCATGCCGGTGCCATAGAGCAAACCCCGCGCCAGCGCTAACCTACCGAAATGCCTCGGACGGTGTCCGATATTCGGACGCCGCCGGCCGGCATTCGGACGGGGCTGTCCGGTATCCGGACAGCCGCAGTGCCCCGGGCCTGGCTGGGACCCAGCCCTCATGACGCCAGAGCATGCACTTATATAAATACATTCATAAGTGGATACATAATCTGCCTCACCGCAAACACGCGCGGCAAAAAATTCATCGCCGAAGCGGACTGTTGTCGTTCCCAAATCACGCGACTGCGTGTCCAACGTGACGACACAGCCTAACCGCCGTCCCCGACCTGCCATGACCACCCCCGCTCCGATCCACATGCCTCTCCCTGTAAGCGAGGACGCTCCGGTGCCTGCAGGCGCGGGATCCGTCAACATCGAAGCCGTGTACCGCACGCACGGTCACTCCGTGCTGCGCCGCGCGACCGCCGTTCTCGGCGACGAACACGAAGCACAAGAAGTGTTGCAAGAAATCTTCGTTCAACTCCTCGACAGCCCGGCGTGCTTTGCCGGCCGGGCCTCGATCACCACGTGGCTGTACCGCGTCACCACCAACATGTGCCTCAACCGCATCCGCAACCGCAAAACCCGTCGCCGCCTGCTCGACGAACGCCTGGCCCCCGCGGTCGAAGAAGCCCAGCCATCCAATGCACTTCGGTTGGCCCAGGCCCGCGAATTTCTCGCCCGCATGCCGGACGACTTAGCCCGCACCGTGGTGTATCACTCCGTGGACGGCATGACCCACGGGGAAATCGCCGAAGTGATGGGCTGCTCGCGCCGCCATGTGGGCAACCTTTTGCGCCGCGCACAAAAGTGGGTCCACGCCCAGGAGCATTGATATGGGTCAGCCGCAAAACCAATGCCTATCCGACTTTCGCCTCGACCGCTGGCTGGCCCATGAACTGAGCGCCAGCGATAGTGCCGCCGTAGAGGCCCACTTGCGTGCCTGTCACAGCTGCCATGAGCGCGCTGAGCACCTTATCACCTTCCGCGACCGCTTCATGGCCGCGCCGCCGCCGATTCCCTGGAGCGGCCCCGCGGCCATGCCCAAACTGCGCGTTATCGAAGGTGGACGATCGGGCACGGATGCGACGCAACCGGAGCAGTTATCAGCGCAATCGCCAGCCGAGACTGCGCCGCCCATCGTGCCTATCCCGTCCTCGCCGCCCGAACGCCGCCATGCTGCCCATGCATACCCGCGCAGACGCAAGAGCCGGCCCAAGCCCAGAAATTGGCCACGCGGCAGCGCCATCATGCTGACGACGGCGGCCGCCGCCCTCCTCGTACTCAGCGCCAGCGAACTCCGCCGCACCGCCACCCAGCCCACGCAGCTGGCAAAGCGAACTGCCTCAGACGGCCCATCGGTGGCAGGGCCCGCCGCCCCAGACCTCGTGCACCGCGGCGACAATCGCACAAAAGGCACTCACGGCGGCAACCAGCGCATGAGCGCATACTTGGTCCATGGCGGCGTGGTCACCGTGGCGCGCAATGGCGCCCCCGCCTATCCCGGCGATCAACTGCAGCTGACCTATACAACGGACACAGACGGCTACCTGGCCATCTTCAGCCTCGACGGCGCTGGCGTGGCCTCGGTGTACTACGACGACGGCGCCGCCTCTGCTCGCAGTGCCGCCATCACGGCGGGCGCAGATGTGCCCCTGCCCCACAGCATCATCCTCGACGACGCCCTCGGCACCGAGACCCTGTATGCACTCTTTTGCCCCGAGCCCGTGGCCACTGTGCCCTTGCGCGAACGGCTCCAGCAAACCGGCACCCTGCCCCAGCCCGACGGTGACGGCTGCCATATCGAGACCGCAACCCTGGACAAGCGCCCCGGCAAACCGTGACCGCAATAATGACCCTCACGCCTCCCACAAGATCCGGTCCGCGGGCCACCAAGTCGGCCACAGCATCGACCATTATGTGGCTGCTGGCGTGCCTCATCTGCAGCGCACCCGCTACCGCCAGCGCCGCCGACGTGGAGCGCTTTGCCATCATCGTCGGCAACAACATCGGCGCCCGCGATGACGCCAACCTGCTGTATGCCGAAGACGATGCCAAAAAAGTCTACCGGGTCCTGCGCAGCATGGGCGGCTTTCGCCCGGAAAACATGTTGCTCCTGCAAGCCGAAGACGCCGACACCGTGCGCGACGCCCTCATCGCCATGAACGAACGCATCCGCCGCCACACCGGCCCCGGACGCCCCGACACCATCCTCTTCACCTACTACTCCGGCCACGCCGACGGCCGCGCCCTGCACCTCGGCGATACCGAGCTGGCGCTCACCCAAGTTGAACAGCTGGTCCAGGGCTCACCGGCCACCTTTCGCGTGCTCGTCGTCGACGCCTGCCGCTCGGGCGCCTTCACCCGGGCCAAAGGCACCGCCGTCGCGTCCGGCGGCCTGCAGCGCAAAGGCGGTCGCCCGGCGCCCCCGGTCGCCATCACCATGAACCGACCCCTAGGCGGCGAAGGCATGGTGGTCCTCACCGCCAGCACCGCCGACGAAGACGCACAAGAATCCGACGACATCCGCGGCTCCTTTTTCACCCACTACCTGGTCTCCGGCCTCATGGGGGCCGCCGACGGCAACGGCGACGGCCACATCGTCCTCGAAGAAGCCTATCGCTACGCCTACCAGCACACCCTGCGCGCCTCCAGCAAAACCCTCGCTGGCACCCAGCACCCCACCTTCCGCTACGATCTGAGCGGTCGCGGCCACATCGTCCTCACCGAGGTCATGCCGGCCCGGCGCCGCGCCATCGTCACATTTCCGCGCAACCGAACCTATCTCCTCATGCGCGACGGCGCCGACGGACCGGTGGTGGCCGAAGTCAGCGCCTACGACCGCGTGCGCCGCATCAGCGTGGCCCAGGGCCGCTATTTTGTGCGCGCGCGCGCCCGCGATCACTTACTCGAAGGCACCGTCGAGCTGAGCGGCGGCAGCGAGCGCCACATTGCCGACGACGATCTCCAGCGCATTTCATACGCCCGCATGGTGCGCAAAGGCGTGGGCGCGCGCCGGGCCGTCCACGGTGCACAGTCGGGCTTCTTGACCCGGTCCAGCGTATTTGCCGCCGACAACTGCGCGGGCGCCTACGTCGGCTACACCTGGGAGAGCCGCTACATTGACGTCGGCCCCCGCTTTGGCGCCTGCCGCTCTTTCAGCGCCCGTGCTGCCGCTGCCGGCCCAAACGGTGACGGCGGTGACGGCAGTGACGGCACTGGCGGAACCAGCGGCGGCCCCACGCGGGCCCAGGAAATCGACCTGCAGCTGCGCCTGGCGCGTACCTGGGACATCGCCGGTATTCCCGGCATCCCCGGCCTTGCCGCCAGCCTGGGCCTGGCCGTCGGAGCCGCGTGGATCGACGACGGTGCTCGGGTATCGGGGGGCGTCAGCGACCGCTACCGCCTGGTTGGCCTATTGGGATCGTTTATTGGCCTGAGCGCCGAGCTCACCGGCCCGCTCTACGCCAGCGCCGACATGGGCGTGCACACCTACGTGCAGAAAAAGCTGACTCGCGCGCCCCTCCTCGATATGGCGCAGGAATCCTCCAACATCGACACCGACATTGCCGTGCGCATCAGCGCCGGCATCGGCGTGCGCTTTTGACCGCCAACCACCATCGCCAACACGCACCACGCCAACTCCCGAGTCGCCGACCATGACGCATTGCCGCCATATCCTGCCGCTGGCCGCCATCGCCACCATGGGCGCGTGCGGCATGGTCCTCGACCCCGAGGGCGAACTCGAACAGATCTTGCGGCGCGACCAGCGCCCCGGCATTACGGCCGCGGCCGACGATGACTGCGCAGAGAATCTGACGCTGTCGGAATTCATCGCCGCCGATACCGGCCCAGAGCCAGAGCTCCATCTCATCGCAGTGGCCGAGCCGCGGTCGCTGATTGCCGGCCAAGCGACTCCCGGCAGCGACGTCACCGTGCGCGTCGACCGCGGCGGACCGTCTAAGCTGGTCTTGGCCTCACGACGCGAGACCCATTGGCACATCATCCCCGGCGGGGCGGCCGACATCGTTCAGGTCACCATCACCGGACCGACGTTGCAAACCGTCACCGTGGCCGGCGACAGCCAGCCCGACATCGTCGATCTCACCGCGCCCACCGCAGGGTTTGTGCAAATGCTGGGCGACGGCTACATCTGGCCCAGCAGCGACAGCGCGCCCCAGTGCGAGCGCTTCTTCCTGCGCCGCGACTGCAAGCATTTGCGCGAGCGCGGCCGCGACTGGCGGCGCACGCTGGCCGAGGAGGTGCGAAAGACTTTGCAGTTTATTCAGAACGTGGAAGCCGACCAGGAAGGCCAGCCTATCAGCACCTTCCACGGCTGCTATGCCATGAGTGAGCTGACGCTGGTGGATGACCATGCTCGCTGATGGAGCTTGCGCGGCCGTTGCCGCGTATGCGGCGGCGGGGGTTATTCAAGCTGGCAGTCCTCATCGCAGCCGTCGCCGGGCGTGAGATTGCCATCGTCGCATTGCTCGCCAAAGCCGAGAAAGCCGTCGCCACAAGACTCGAAGCGGCAGTCTGGGCTGCAGAAATCGCCGGCAACGCGGTTGCCATCGTCGCATTGTTCCTGACCGTCGAGTTGGCCATTACCACATTCGTTTTGACAGCTCGCACTGCAACCATCCCCATCATCTTCATTGCCATCGTCGCATTGTTCCATCGGATCTAGATCGCCATCGCCGCAGCTTGTGAATCGACAGGCAGAAGTGCAGCCGGCAACAGAATCACACTCTTCCCCACGGGCGGGATTCAACGTACCGTCATCACAAAAGGCATTTGTGCAATCGGGATCACAATCAAAGGAGCCCTCAAGGCCATCGTCACAGGTTTCGTCCCCCTCACGAATTCCATTTCCACACGTGTCTGCATTACGTATTAACTGACAAGTGCT
>JAAUYH010081139.1_pt1 | contig 10590 bp, 11 predicted proteins | sample 7278061 | NCBI WGS metagenome assembly JAAUYH01 (sample SAMN14350203, study PRJNA611818) | marine sediment metagenome | isolation source: surface marine sediment (0.6m) | place: French Polynesia: Moorea | collected 2018-08 | reverse complement strand
GACTTTTCACGGCATCTCTGAAAAGCCCTTCAAATCAAGGTTTCACCCCAAGCCTGATTCTCAATAATCTTTGGTTAATGACAATAGCTAACGGTGGAATCAGGCTTGGGGATTGGGTCAATAAGCGCGATCGCCAGAGAACAAAAAGATGCCGTGAAAAGTCAGTTTCCCATTGGGTGAATTGTTGTTAGTTTTGAGAATTGGGATAACTTTAAATTGTCATCAATGGACTTGAACTCTATGGACAAGAATCACTCATTGGCGGTCACTCCCCTGATAAAAGAAGGTCTTCATGTGAAGCGTCCCTGCCTAATTGTTGCAAATTTAGAGCGATCGCTTAAAATATACCAAGATATCTTAGGCTTTAAACTCGACTATGTCAGTGAAGCTTCTCCAGAGTCATATCTCTACAAAGTTTTTCAAATTCCAGACCAGGCTCAACTTAGGTTTGCCACCTTAAGTACAAAGCACGAACTTCGAGCCTTAGCATTAACTGAAGTTAAGGGGGTTCTGCTTCCTGAACTTCCTCTTCCCCATCGAGTTGGAATTGTGATTCAAGTCAGTGATGTCTTACCCATTATTGAACAAGTTAGGGAACTTGGTCTGACTGTTATCGAACCCAGTTTCTTCACCGCTCCTCCAAATCTCTCTTTTACTGAGCAGGGTTTCTATGATTTTGATGGACAATTGATTGTCCTCTATGAGACTAAGGTTCTAGAACAAACCTGATCAACATGAGTTCGGAGTGACCGACCGTAGTCGCTGACGCGAACGGAGTTGTGATTTTTTTCTCAAACTAGGGGAGACTTCTGCCGTTTCTCGAACCATAAACGATGAAACAATGAGGGATTAAAACATCTAAAAACTTACTTGTGATATGGAATATCAAGGATTATTTGTCGGTTTAACTACTTTAGATTTTATTTATGGCACTGATCATTATCCCCAGGCGAATCAAAAAGTAGTAGCTCAGGATTATCTGACCGCAGCAGGAGGTCCAGCGACTAATGCTGCTGTTAGCTTTAGTTATTTTGGTAATCAAGGACGATTATTGACTGTTTTAGGTCAACATCCTCTGACTCAGTTAATTAGGGCTGATTTAGAAGATTATCCAGTCAAAATAGTAGATTTAATTCCAGAAAAATCAGATATTCCCCCTGTTTCTTCGATCATTGTTACGGCTGCTACGGGAGAGCGTTCGGTCATTTCGATTAATGCCCTTAAATCCCAGGGTCGTAAATCAAAAATACCCAAAGATATTCTGAACAAGATAGATATTATTTTAATTGATGGACATCAAATAGAAGTAAGTCTGGCGATCGCAAAACTAGCAAAAAGTAACCAAATTCCTGTAGTAATTGATGGCGGTAGCTGGAAACCAGATTTGGAAAAGGTACTTCCCTTAGTTGACTATGCCATTTGTTCTGCTAATTTTTATCCTCCCCAATGCCGTAATTCTAGAGATGTCTTTGACTTTCTGCAAAAAATGGGAATTTCCCACATTGCCATCACCCAAGGAGAACAACCAATTCAGTATCTTTATCAAGGAGATATTGCTACTATTCCCATACCTTCGATTAAAGCAATAGACACTTTAGGTGCAGGAGATATTTTTCATGGTGCTTTTTGTAACTATATTCTACAAGAGACTTTTCCCACTGCCCTATGTCAAGCAGCCCAAATAGCCAGTAAATCTTGCCAATTTTTTGGTACTAGAAGTTGGTATCACAATACCTAACCAAAGCTTCTGCACTTCAGGAAGCAAGAGGATTTCTTAATTCCGAACTCCGCGCCTCACATTAGTTACCAATTACGCCATCCACCAGAATCATTGAGAGATTGTTGTAACAGATTATGATACTGAGAAGAACTTGACCAACGCTCGATTTCTCTAGCGCGAATTACTGGTACAGGATGAGTCAGTTGGGCGTTTTGCAACATCCTTAAGGTTTCTCCCAAATCATCTGATATTGCTGTATCGTAGGCTTTAGCTTGTTCAATGAAAGCTTCTAAATTTAACTGTGGTGCGAGGATAGGAGAACCTCCAGCAAGCTTCATCAGTACTGACATTATAATTTTGGGGTCTTGGGTGGCTAATAAAGCAGCGCGATCGCAAGAAAATTCCGCACACCTTACCCATTGCATCATTTGTTCTTGTAGAGATTGAGCAATTACTGTTCCCCACGCAGGTAATAAATTAGCAGCCAAGACCATCAGATTGGCCATAGTGAGATATACTCCATGCTCACATTTGAGATGACCCAATTCGTGAGCAATCACTGCTTGGATTTCTTCGGGAGTTAGCATCTCTACTAGGGAAGTATGCAACATGATAAAGGGTTTTTTCCCTCGCATGGCAAAAGTATAAGCATTCGGGACAGGATTTTGCTGAACATACAGTTGAGGCGGTTCAATATCCAGTATCTTGCAAGCATCTAAGAGTAACTTGTGTAAGTGAGGTAACTGTTTTTCACTTACCAATACACTAGAAGCAATATTGTTGAGATAAAAAAACTGTTCTGCTACTGAACCTAAAACACTACGAATAGCGACATCTAATGCTGGTATTTGTTTAAGAGTTTTAGTAGCTTCTAAATCTAGAGGATGACGAAAACCATCCGCTTTTAGTCCGATAAGGGTTTTTTTAGCTAAGTTCATCTATTTATATGTGTGTGATGTATGGAGCAGTAAGAGGTAAGTAACAATTAACCAAACAGCCACTTATTAACTTTTTGCAGACTCTCCCAGTCGGGTTTTCTCTTTAAACCGTCTTCGATACTTTCTTGCACCATATTTTTAATTTTTTCCTCGAAGTCAACAGCTTGTCGCACCATTTCAATATGCTTACGGACTCCTTTTTGACCCACTTCTAGCATAGCAAGAGCGAGATTAATCTGGGATTGGGGGTCTCTGGGTTCAAGTCGGACGCTTCTTTCCGCAGCTTTTAAGGCTTTTTTGGGTTCATCTACCAATAAATATAACCAAGCTAAACAAGTCCAGGCAGCCGAATTTTTGGGATCGCGATCGCAAATTTCTTGAAATGTCGGGATCAGGTTTTCTGCTGCTTCCCCTGCTTGATATTTTTCTAAGGCTTGATCGAATAACGTTTCTACAGATTGAGTCATTAAAATTCTACAAAATTACATCAACATAAATTAAAGCAGGTTAGTTCTAACCTGCCCCATATAATTTACAAAATATTGAGCTATTTTTTGAGCTATTTTTTTTTAAACACCGAAAGATTTACCGCAACCACAAGTTTGTGCAGCGTTAGGATTGGTAAACTGAAATCCACCGCCAATCATGGCATTACTATAGTCCAGGACTAAACCATATAAGTAGAGTAAACTCTTGGGGTCACAGATAATTTTGAAACCCTCGTAGTCAAAGACTTCATCGTTATCACCGATATTATTGATATTGTCAAAGTCCATCATGTAAGACATTCCCGAACAACCTCCCTGACGTACTCCGACTCGTAAGCAGAGGTCTTGATTTCCTTGTTGTTGTCTGAGCATTAAAATATGCTTTAAGGCTGTATCAGTCAGTTGAATTCCTCTGGTGGGGGTTTGAGTAGCTTCTGTCATCTAACTCCGTAACTCCTAAATATATTTATTATTGCTATTGTGAACAGTGTAAGATTTTGATTCAGCAGTAATTAACTATAAAGTTAGTTCTTACTTTCTATAATAGCGAGGGAAGGAGCAAAAAATTATAAAGCCTTTTTCAGAAAGCGTAAAGTACATCTGGGAATGGTGATACCAAATCCTTTTACCAAAACCTCCCATAAATATTTGTGGTAGAGAAAGCAAAGGGAGCAAAGGGCGCAGGGAGAGCAAGGCAATAGGTTATTTTTTCGTTCTCATAAGAAACTAACTAGTTAGTTAACCAGAATAATCTGAGCTTTAAGCTTTAGATAATTCCTACAAAATTAGCAATTATCCAACCGATTGCAACTCCAGCTAATCCTCCCAAAGCAGAGGGAACAAAAGCTAAATCATCATATAGCTTGGAAGATAGTTTTTTCGTGGGTTTGGAGCTTACCATTGTATGTTTGCAAACCTAATTGATTTTAATATTTTGTAACCTATCCCCAGCATAACCAACAAATCCTTAAAAGTAAGCAGAGAAAATATTTTAATAGTTTATGCGTTACATTCCTTGGATTAACATAACTTAATATTTTTGCAAACTCTCATTGAAGTACTGGTTTTAAAGACTTTGAACAGTTCTGAATTAAAGCTTTCATTGAGAGATACAGCACAACTCCATTGAGTAAATGCCACAGGAAATGAGTCCCAACTGCCCAGTAAGGACAAATAGCTAAATCTACGGTACGGAAACATAGAGCGAGTAAAAACACTCCTGTTGCACTGAGCAATAAAATACGACCTTGTTTCCGTTGTTGCCAATGATAAAACCCTAATCCTAGTAAAATTGCAATTCCTGGGGCATAAGTAATTGAGCCGTTTAATACTTGAGAAAACTGAAAAGTTACCAAAATTGAACTCAGTAATAAAAGCACCAGTAATACTGTTCCGAGATTTTTGAGCTTAATTACTTGGCGACTATAAATCCATAAATAGGCTATTTGGAACAAAGCGATGGGAATGATATCTAATAGTTTGGCTACTGGTGTGGCAAAAGTGTGAAATAGGCTACTGCCAACCCCGATCGCAAATAGTAAAATAATTAGTATCCAGATGCTAGGAGATAGTACTTTCCTGCGATTTGCCAATTGCCAAGTTGCCCACCCAGAGAGAAAAAAAGAGATATTTGACAGAGCATTAATAGGTTCATTCCACAAACCCTCTGCAACACGCTCACAGTATAAGTCAATCATTTATCAGTAATCAGTAATCAGTTGGGCAGTTCTACTTTATTGAAGGTTAAATAGTGTAGAGCGAAAAATTATTTTTCTGGGTATTTTATGTTTAATCAGGTTGACCTATTTATCAGTGTTCATTGATAACTATTCAATGGTCAATGTTGAATGTTTAATAGTCAATGTTCAATGTTAAATGTTTTAAAGCAAACTTGGGGTTATACTGACTTTCGCTATCCTCAAGAGGAGATTATTACCAGCCTATTGTCTGGTAAAGATACTTTGGTAGTGATGCCGACAGGTGGCGGAAAATCTCTTTGCTTTCAGTTACCAGCATTAATGCAACCAGGCTTAACTATTGTGGTATCTCCTCTCGTGGCGTTGATGGAAAACCAAGTACAAGATTTACGCCAAAGGAAGATATCAGCAGTATTACTTCACTCTCAACAACCTAGAAGTAGTCGCCAACAAACCCTTAAAGCTATTTCCCAACAAAAAATAAAATTACTCTATCTGTCTCCTGAAACCCTTCTTTCTCCTCCTGTCTGGAATGTGCTTACTCAACCAGAAATTACCATCAATACTCTAGTGTTAGATGAGGCTCATTGTTTGGTGCAGTGGGGGACAACTTTCCGTCCTTACTATACTCGTTTGGGCGCAATTCGTCCTGCTCTATTGCAACACAAACCCTCTGGAACTAAAATTAGGCTCGCAGCTTTTACGGCTACTGCGGATCGAATTACTCAACAAGCTATTATTAGTAGTTTACAATTACAACAACCAGCAAAGTTTATTCTCAATCCCTACCGTAAGAATATTCAATTACAAGTAAAAACTGTTTGGACTCCCAGAGGAAGAAGACAACAGACTTTAAAGTTTATTCGAGATCAAGCCCAACAGTCAGGATTAATCTATGTGCGATCGCGTAAAGATAGTGCAGAGTTAGCTACATGGTTGCAATCTCAAGGGTTAGTTACTGCTCCTTATCACGCTGGTTTAACTAGTCAGCAAAGACGTAAGATCGAGCAAGATTGGTTATCAGGGAAACTTCCTTTTGTGATATGTACCTGTGCGTTTGGGATGGGTATTGATAAAGCAGATTGTAGGTGGGTATTGCACTTTCACGCCCCAGAATTGTTAGCCGAATATATACAAGAAATCGGAAGAAGTGGTAGGGATGGCAAAAATGCAGTAGCCTTAACCCTAGTGAGTGAAGCAACAGGATGGTTTAACCCAGAAGATAAACAACGGAGTCAGTTTTTTCGTAATCAATTACAGCAACAGTTAAAACAAGCGCAACAGATTATTACTCACTTACCCCCTAAAGGAGAAATAGCAGCAGTAAGTAAAGAATATCCTCATGGTGCGATCGCTCTTTCCTTACTTCATAGTATAGGTGCAGTGTCTTATCTCGATCCGTTTCATTACAGGAAACAAACTACTCAAGTATCCCTCTCTCGTTGGTCAAAAGTACAACAGCATTGGCAAAAACAGATGCAGCAGTTTCTCTCTGCTAAACAATGTCGTTGGCAATTTCTGTTATCTGCTTTTGGTTTTACAGACACCTCAAAGGATTTTTATTGCGGTAACTGCGATCGTTGTAATCAAGATATTAATTGACTCGAAAACGAAAAAATGAATATCTTAAACAGCATACACAGAAATTAGAGCAAACAAAAAAGATGACTGGAAAAGCATAGTGAAATGTAAAAAAATATTGCCAAAAACCTAAGCAATATTTTTATTTTGCAATATAAATTAACTACTTAATCTGTACGACAAGCAAAAGGTTATATTAGATTTTTAGATAAAAGAGCTTAGTTTTGACAAGCTTACTTTAAATTTTATTCTCTTTTTCATTGCCTTTTATTATAGGTTTAAGCAAGAAAATGACACTTCCAATTTAGTCTACCTATACTAATAAATTGAGCTTTAACTTATAATTTTTATTCTAAACAATTCACAAATATTCAAATGGCTAAACAGATTACAGTAGATTTTTATAGATTATCGGTTGGTCAAGGGGGAGAAATAAGCTTTAAAGAAATATTGAAACAAGTTTATAGTCTTTCTATTCAAGATAGAATTTTACAAAAAGATGATTTTCCTGTATGGCTTCACGAAGCTAGTATAGAAGACCAGTATATAGCAGGAGATATTATTCGGTTAAGGATGAAAAACCTTCCAAGTAAGGGTAATTTATCTGGAATTATCAATAATTTGGATTTTAAAAATGATGAAGGAATTAGTGAACATACCGCGGTTTTTTATCATATAGATACTCATGTGCTTTTATTGCAAAAAGTTCAAGGTGGCGTTGATATAGGAAAATTTACTAATTATTTTGAAGAAATATTAAACAATACTATTAATATTATAGATAAACCAATATTAGACATTGACGTTATAAGACGACTTGATAAAGTTAAAGATATACGTAGTTATGAAGTAAAATTTGCTAGACCAGATAATTTAGACTGTTTTACGGATGTACATGACAGTGTAGAAGAATTGTTAAGGATTAATTCTGAACTTAATTCTTTAACAATAGAAGTGAAATTTTCTGTTGGTAGAAAAAAGAATACTTCCTTAACTCTATAAGAAGCACAAAGTGCCGTTATAAATATTAATAACCAGCAAGCGAAAAACCAATTATGCCATAATTTATACAATTCAAAATCTACAAATAAGCCAACCAACCCAATTGTTAAACTGGCAAAATTCCATCTCACTGCATCAACAAAGCATCTAATAAGCTTGTCATAAAGATTAGCTCTCTTTAGCTGTTTAATTATATATTTCTCTTCTAAAGAAAAAATTATAGACATAGAAGCTATCAAGAAACCTGCTAATCCAGTAGATACAGTAATTCCTCCCAAAAACAAATTATCTAAGCTATTTGGCAGATTTTTTTCCCAAAAAAGCCAAAGATATAAGCTTCCACCAATAAGTCCAGCAATTAGAGATAAATAATTATCTCTAAATCTTCTAATTCGGCGTTTCATTGACTACATAAAGATATTGCTTTTATAGTAACAATGTACTTAAAAGGTAAATGTTTAATGATCCCAAAATTATTCAGTATCATTTTATGTCTTTTTTATGTCTTTGTTTCAGGGTTACAGACATCTCAAGATATTTTCACTGTGGTAATTGCGATCGCTGTAAGCCAATACTAATTAAAATCAGTTAATAGTAAGTAAAGTTCAAATAAATAGTAGTAAACAATCAGCACATAGCAATAATGCCTTTAAACTCCGATCCAACTTCCACTACCATACAACAAAATCAATGGCTAGAAACTCAACTACAACAGCTAAGAAATAGTCTCAGAATTGGACAACGGAGTTTAGCCGACTGGAAAGGTGGACAGATAGCGGTTTCCGCTGTTCCTGGTGCTGGAAAATCCCACAGTCTTTCCGTAGCTGCTGCGATCGCAATTGCTAAAAATAAGTTACACAGTAGAAGGCAACTGGTAGTAGTCACCTATACTCGTTCGGCTGCTGCTAATATTAAGAATAAGATACGCGATCGCCTGAAAGATTTATTACTCCCTCCTGGAGGTTTTGTGGTGAATACGCTCCACGGTTTAGCACTACAAATTGCGAATTCTCAGAAGGAGTTATCGGGATTAAATTTAGAGAATGTCACTATTGTCGTCCCTGGAGTTGGTCATCGTATCATTAAAAGTGCAGTAGAAAAATGGATTGCAACTCATCCCGATTACTATCAGGTATTACTAGAAGGATTGCAGTTTGACGGAGAGGAAGCAGAAAGATTACGCCGTCAGTCGGTTTTAAGGACAGAAGTATTGCCAAGTTTAGCTAATATTGCTGTGAGAGAGGCTAAAAGTTCGGGATTATCCCCAGAAGACTTGCAGAAATGGAGTGAAAACGCCACAGACTCTTATCAGATTTTAGCGATCGCAGCAGGACTTTATCAACAATATCAGGAGTTTATGCGATCGCGTGATTTAATTGATTACGATGATATGATTTTAGCTGCTCTCAGAGTGTTAGACTATGCCCCAATGAGAATGCTGTGGCAGAATCAAGTATTTGCTGTATTTGAAGACGAAGCCCAGGATTCTAGTCCTTTACAGGAAAAATTAATCTCTACCCTGGCTAGTAATAGCGTCGCTCCCAATCTTCCTCCTAACCTAGTAAGAGTAGGCGATCCTAATCAAGCGATTAACTCTACTTTTACTCCTGCCGATCCGATTTACTTCAACCGCTTTTGTGATACTTGCCAACAGCAAGGAAGTCTGGCAACTATGGATCAAGCTGGGCGTAGTAGTCAAATTATCATAGATGCAGCCAACTTTGTCATTGAATGGGTCAACGAACAAACTACTAAACAGAGTAAAACTAAACAGAGTAAAACAGCAGAACTTCCCTTTCGTCCCCAGAATATCATTCCTGTTCCTATAGATGACCCCCAACCAGAAGCCAACCCTTCTCCTGAAAGTAAAGGTTTAGAAATCTCTATTCCTGATGATATTTATCACACTGTAGAATTAATCGGTCAAAGAGCGATCGCTTTACTTAAAGATAACCCCTCTGGTAGTGCAGCTATTTTAGTTAGAGAAAATCGTCAAGGAAGATTTGTCGCCGAGCAATTAGCCTATTTACAGCGAGAACACAAAATAAGAATTTATGAAGTAGCAGAAAGGGAAAGATATAGCCAAATACCTGAAGAAATACTGAAATTACTCCAATTTTTTGACCGCCCCCACTCCACCGATAACCTCAAAGCAGCCTTAGAAGTCTTGGAACAAAGAGGCTTAATTCCTGCTCAAGACTTAAACGCCCTCGCTACCTATCCCGAACAATTCCTCTATCCCACCCCCCTACATCCCGAACAAAAACCAGCAGTGGCGCAAGCTCGTCGCTACTGTTGCAATTTACTCCGCGCTCGTATGGAATTACCCCACTATCAACTGATTCCTTTTTTGGGGATGACTCTCAAATATACAGGAGCAGAATTAGCCACAGTCCAAAAACTATCAGATAGAGTTAATTTCCAAATCTCAGAGCGCAGTTCCCTGAAAAATACCATCCAAGCCTTAGAAGAAATAGTAAGTTCCGAAAACTTTGAACCAGTAGAAGCAGAAACAGGCGATCGTTATACTAAGGAAGGACAGATCACCATTATTACTATGCACAAAGCCAAAGGTTTAGATTGGGACTATGTATTTATTCCCTTTCTCCATCAAGATGTGCTTCCTGGTCAACTCTGGACACCCATAGCAGCAAGATTCTTAGGTCATTTTACCCTAGCAGAAGTAGCCCGCGCCCAAATCAGAACTTTAGTACACAGTCAAAACAAAGGAGAAACCAAACCCATTCCCCTTCCCGTAGAAGCTTGGAAAGAAGCCGAAAAACTGAAAAAAGCTGAGGAATTCCGTCTTCTCTATGTTGCCATGACCAGAGCCAAAAGACTCTTATGGATGTCCGCAGCCGAATTAGGACCTTTTCGCTGGAGTACCTTTAGAGGGGATAAACCGAACACTATGCAACAGAAAAAAATGTGTCCCGTCATTCCTGCATTGTTCAAAAAATTTCCTGATTCTCTTCAAAGATATAATTATTAAGAGGGGAAAATTAATTAGTTATGGCTTCAACACCAAATCAAGATACAGATAGCCAACAACAAATACTTACTGAATTACGAGAACTCAAAAAAGAAGTAGAACAATTTAATCAAAAGTTTGACAACTATCAAAAAGCTACTCAGTGGGTAGTTCAGTTAGCATTTAGTTTAAT
>JAAUYH010250229.1_pt1 | contig 10591 bp, 9 predicted proteins | sample 7278061 | NCBI WGS metagenome assembly JAAUYH01 (sample SAMN14350203, study PRJNA611818) | marine sediment metagenome | isolation source: surface marine sediment (0.6m) | place: French Polynesia: Moorea | collected 2018-08 | reverse complement strand
TTCAGGTCTACCAGAAAGTTAAACTTCCGAACAGTTTCTATTTGCTCATTATTGAGTTCTTTAACAATGTGCTGTTCCTTTGCGAGGCGGGTAGTTAGAATTATTAGACGTTTTAACAGCATTTGCAGCATTTCTCCCTGTATGTGATCGGGACTCGTAAATTCTTCAATAAATACCAGGTATAAAATTTCAAATTTATGTGCCTGTTCTAACGGAATGCTTATCAGAGGAATTTCCTGGGCTCCAAAAAACAAAATCCCATTACATGAGACCTCACTGTCATGGTCTGAAATACAATAAAATTCCCGATTGAAGGTAAAGGCGGTAATAGGTAACTCCGAATCCGGGTAAGAAACTTTGTGAAGATATGTTGTTGTTATTATTTGATTTGGCAACAAGTTGAGAATTCTGTCATCTATTCGGACATTCACAGGCTTCTCATTTCTGTTCCAAATCAATTTAATTGTCCATTCAGTGACAGAAAATCTTTGTTCGTCTTCTTTAATATGGTCCGTAAGTCCGAAGACGGCTCCTAATTTGTGATCGTAGAATTCATACCGCATACCCCGTGATTTTGATTTTTCTATTTGGTAGGATATACTTTGATAAGCTTACAGCTCGTGGCTATATTGAAGCCTACTTTACTATTGGAATATGAGCTAGAGTAAAATGGTATCTAAAAAGTACAGGTTTCTATCTCTGTAACCCGTAAGGTGTTTACCATACCCTTAGCTTTTATGGGCATAGCAGCCAGGCTTATGAGCATATCTCCAACATCGAGATAACCTTTTTTACACGCAATCGCATTTACATCTTCAATAGTCTCATCGGTGGAGACAAATCTATCATAATAAAATGCCTTTACACCCCACAACAGGTTCAGCTGTGTTAGGATCCTTTTATTCGATGTAAATACCAGTATGTGAGCTCTGGGTCGCCAGGCCGATATTTGAAAAGCTGTATACCCACTGTTAGTTAGGGTTGATATAGCTTTGGCCTTAATTTCATTGGCCATAATAGCAGCATGATAACAAACAGATTTCGTGACATATCGTTTTGTTCTGATATGAGGTGGTTCCTGAGGAACACGGATGAGTTCAGAACTCTCTACACTATTTAAGATACTTGCCATTTTTTCTATCACCTCTACGGGAAAATTCCCTACAGATGTTTCTCCAGAGAGCATTACCGCATCTGCACCGTCCATAACGGAATTGGCCACATCATTTACTTCTGCCCTGGTAGGGGTAAGACTGGTAATCATGGTTTCCATCATTTGAGTGGCAATGATCACAGGAATTCTTGCTCTTTTCGCTCTAAGCACCAATCTTTTTTGGATAAGTGGTACTTCCTGCGCGGGAACTTCAACACCCAGGTCTCCACGGGCTACCATAATGCCATCGCAATAAGAGACGATTTTATCGATATTTCTTACGGCTTCCGGTTTCTCTATCTTGGCTACAATTGGAATTTTGTGTTTTGAATGTTCCCTTATCAGGTTTTGAAGATCGATCAAATCTTGACTGTACCTGACAAAGGAAAGAGCTATCCAATCTACTTCCTGTTTAATAGCAAAAATTGCATCATCGATATCTTTTTCTGTAAGTGCTGGTAACGATATATTGGTATTGGGTAAGTTGACCCCCTTTTTAGATTTAAGAGGCCCACCTTGAATTACCTTTGCTTTAACCTCATCCTCATTGTTGGTAGAAGTTACTTCAAAGATGAGCTTACCATCGTCTAAAAGTATTTTCTCACCGGGATTTACGTCTTTTGGGAAATCGCCATAGTTCATGTATACCCGATCTGCATTCCCTTCGAAAGGCTCTCCGGTGGCAAAAACGATCTCATCGTCAGGGGCTACGATGACTTCACCGGCCATTACACCTACTCTGAGTTTAGGTCCTTGTAAATCAGCAAGAATAGCTGTGTAGGTTCCCATTTCTTCATCGAGCTTGCGGATCATGGCTATTCGCTCTTTCACATCCTCGTAGTCGGCATGAGAAAAGTTGATACGAAAAACATCCACGCCTGCCTCGATCATCTGCTTTATGACCTCTTTTTTGCTGGTCGCCGGACCTAATGTGGCCACAATCTTCGTCTTTTTTCTGTTAGGCATTCCCTAAAAAATTAAGTTGTGTTTAGATTTTAGTCGTTCGGTGTTAACTATGTAAGCTGTGACAATACTGGGAATATCTATTAAAGTCTTTATTACTTCATCTTCAAGGCATTCATTGTCTTGCTCAATTTTCAGAAAATAGTCTACTTCTTTATGCTCAGGTATTAAGTGGTGCACAGTCAGTGATATTTCGTTCTGAAAGAGGTCCAATCGCTTAAGATTCTCTTCGGTAATATTATTATTGGTAAATAGATTCCAACATCTGTCATTGATCTGGTCCTTCCATTCGAAAACGGGGAAACTACTCGATCCGGTAATATCCAAGTCAGTAGATGTCCTTCTAAGCTTTATATTTAAATGCTGGTTAAGAGTATATACCAATGCATGATCTTCCAGGCTCGAATGAAGAGCTATCAACACAAAATCTTCAGCGCAAAGATCTTCGCTTATTTTATATGTACTGACCGAACTCATAGCTCGCGCGTAAAGATAGAACTAAATAAGAAATAAGCCGATATAAGTGAACCGCTTAAGCCGCTGTGCCTTTTACGAAAACGTTAGAGTTAGGCTGATGAGTTTTTCATTTGCCCCTGCAAGGCAAAGAATGCTCTTTTCGACGCTTTTTCTTCTGCCTTCTTTTTGGAAGTAGCTCTGGCTTTGGCCATTACCCGGTCGCCAATAGAGAGTTTAACGGCAAAGTGTTTTAGTGGATCTTTTCCGGTGTCCTCATACACTTTGTAATTAAATTCCTTTTTTTGTTTTTGGCACCATTCAATTACCAAGCTTTTGTAACTGATAACCTTACCCTCTAATTGTTCTATATCCACATAGGGTTCAATAACCCTTTCATTGATAAACTTCTCACAATACTTATATCCCCTGTCGAGATAAATTGCACCAATTAATGCCTCGAATACATTGCCGTGAATATTATCTCCGAAATGGGTTTTTGGAATACGGCTTTCCACAAAACGTATCAGGTCGAGATCCTTCCCCAGTTCGTTGAGGTGTTTACGACTCACGATCTTAGATCGCATTTTGGTAAGATACCCTTCATCACCTGCCGGTACTTCCTTGTAGAGATGTTTTGAGATGATTGTTCCCACCATGGCATCTCCAAGAAACTCAAGCCGTTCGTAATTCATAGTATTACCATTGCGGTCCTTTTTATTAGCCGATCTGTGAAGGAATGCCTTTTTATATATGCTTAATTTTTTGGGTTTAAATCCCAGAATCTTGCTAATCCCCAAAAAAAAATCCCCATCCTGCTTTGAATGGGAATTGAATATATTGGAGGGAAAATTCATAGTCATGTTTAACTTATCTTCCGGAATAAGACACAGGCATTATGCCCGCCAAACCCAAAAGTATTACTCATCGCTACATTAACCTCCCTTTCCTGAGCTTTATTCAACGTCAGGTTGAGTCTCGGATCAATATTTTCATCTACCACTGAGTGATTGATCGTCGGTGGAACAATACTGTGTTTCATGGCTAAAATGGAAGCAATTGATTCAATTGCACCTGCTGCTCCCAGTAGATGTCCCGTCATGGATTTTGTTGAGTTTATATTGATATTCGGAGCATGATCTCCAAATACCTGACCAATAGCTTTTAACTCTGCTACATCCCCCAGTGGTGTTGATGTACCATGGGTGTTGATCGCATCCACATCTTCAGGATTCAAACCAGCATCTTTAAGACAATTCTCCATTACTCTGACCACCCCTGTGCCTTCAGGGTGAGGGGCAGTCATGTGGTACGCATCGCTGGATAACCCACCTCCAAGTACTTCCGCATATATCTTGGCTCCTCTTGCTTTGGCGTGTTCATATTCTTCCAGAATAAGAGCTCCAGCTCCCTCGCCCAATACAAACCCGTCTCTTGTTGCATCAAAAGGTCGTGATGCTGTTTCAGGACTTTCATTGCGGGTAGACAAGGCATGCATAGCATTAAACCCTCCCATACCTGCAATGGTGACAGCCGCTTCGCTTCCACCTGTAACAATAACATCACAGTATCCTAAACGAATATAGTTAAGTGCATCTATCATAGAGTTAGCTGAAGAAGCACAAGCACTAACGGTCGTATAATTAGGCCCCATAAATCCATGCTTGATGGAGATATTACCAGGAGCAATATCAGCTATCATTTTAGGAATGAAGAAAGGATTGAACCTTGGCGTCCCATCTCCGGCTGCAAAGTTCATTACTTCATTTTGAAAGGTTTCAAGGCCGCCTATGCCCGCTCCCCAGATAATGCCAACTCTAAACTTGTCTATAGTATCTAGATCTAATCCCGAATCGGCAATGGCTTCATCGGAAGATACAATAGCGTATTGTGAAAATCTGTCGAGTTTACGGACCTCTTTCCTGTCAAAAAAGTCCTGTGGATCGAAATTCTTTATCTCACAAGCGAATTTCGTTTTGAATTTCTCTGTATCGTAGTATGTGATCGGCGCAGAGCCGCTTTTACCATTTTTAAGTCCTTCCCAGTAAGCTTCAACGGTATTACCGATAGGTGTTAGCGCACCTAGGCCGGTAACTACAACTCGCTTTAATTGCATCGAATCAAAATTTTGACTGCTGTCTTACCCAAGTGTAAAATAAAAAAAATTATCCATGCGCCGAGATTACCACATGGATAATTATCAATTCTTTATTAAGAACCATGAATTTATTTAGCCTCTTCTATATAACTAATAGCTTGGCCTACGGTTGCAATATTTTCTGCCTGATCGTCAGGGATCTGTATATCGAATTCTTTTTCAAAGTCCATGATCAACTCTACGGTATCCAAAGAATCTGCCCCGAGGTCGTTGGTAAAGCTAGCTTCGGCCACAACTTCATTCTCATCCACACCCAATTTATCAACGATGATAGCTTTAACTCTTGATGAAATGTCTGACATAATTATTTTGGTTTTTAAAATTAAATCGTTGGCAAAAATATAAAACTATTGGTTTCCTAATAGCATTTGAATTTAAAAAGTGGCATAATTTAAGAATTTTAAGCTCAAGAATGCTACATTAGACCCATAATTTTTATAATCGTTATCCCTGAATATGATTCGCACAAATAAACACGTGATTTAATGAATTTTGCTTAAAATCACTGTATTGATATCTCTTCCGGGATTGGTTATAATCTATTGTGAATAAAAGGTTTATGAAGCGTATTGTTTTGTTTGCATCCGGATCTGGAACTAATGTGGAGAATATTGCACGGTATTTTCAGGATCACGCCACAATTTCGGTCGAGGCAGTTTTGACCAACAAACGCAATGCATTTGTTATTGACAGGTGTAATTCGCTTCGCATTAACGTTCTATATTTTAATCGAAGTGCTTTTAGCAGTTCAGATCTGGTTTTGAATATTTTGAAGTGCATGGATCCCGATCTAATAGTATTGGCAGGGTTCCTATGGAAAATACCGGCGAATATGGTAGAAGCATTCAATGGCAGGATAATCAATATTCACCCGGCCTTATTGCCAAAATACGGCGGTAAAGGGATGTACGGTATGAAAGTACATGAGGCTGTAAAACAAAATGAAGATTCAGAATCTGGTATTAGCATTCATTATGTGAATGAAAATTATGATGAGGGTGATATCATATTTCAAGCTCGTGTTGCAATAGCGGTAGATGATTCACCGGATGATATCGCCGAGAAGGTCCACCAACTGGAATACGAACATTTCCCGAGGATCATTGAACAAATACTAAGCTAGATCGAATGGCGAAAAAACAGAAATACTATGTTGTATGGAGAGGGAAAAATCCTGGAATTTACCATAGTTGGGAAGCTTGCAAAGCAGAAATTGAAGGCTTTAAGAATGCAGAATATAAAGGTTTCGACTCTTTCGCTGAAGCAGAGATAGCTTATAATTCAAACTATGCGGAATACAAAGGAGTAAAAAAAGGCCGGTCTGAATTGTCCTCAGAGGATCGTATTCGCATTGGTGAACCCAATTATCATTCTATAGCAGTGGATGCCGCTTCAAGTGGGAATCCTGGAACAATGGAATACAGAGGGGTGGACACCAAAAGTGGTAAGACACTTTTTAAGCAAGGACCTTTCGAAGAGGGTACCAATAATATTGGTGAGTTCCTCGCAATAGTGCACGCTCTGGCTTATCTTAAGAAGCGCAAGAGCGACAGAATTATATATACCGACTCAAGAACAGCTATGAGTTGGGTGCGGAAGCGAACCTGCAATACTCAACTGAAACCTACGGTTAAAAACAAACCTTTATTCGATCTGGTTAAAAGAGCTGAAGACTGGTTGAAAAAAAATTCTTACAACACTCCAATCGTAAAATGGGAAACCAAGGCCTGGGGAGAGATTCCTGCCGATTTTGGCCGGAAATAGATTCTTTAATTTATATTAAATTCAAGTGGTTAGCTCTTTCAAAAGCGTATATTTGCACCAAATTATAGATCCTGATGGGGAAACTTCTTATCGTTGGCACCGTTGCCTTCGACGCCATTGAAACACCTTTCGGCAAAACAGATAAAATTTTAGGAGGAGCCGCCACTTTCATTGCGCTTGCAGCATCCCAATTTGAACTAAAAGCTGGCGTGGTATCCGTTGTTGGAGATGATTTTCCCCAGGAATACCTGGATCTCTTATCTGAGCGAAATATTGATGTTTCAGGGATTGAAATAGTAGATGGAGGTAAGACTTTTTTCTGGAGTGGTAAATACCACAACGATCTTAATAGCCGCGATACACTTAGTACTGAACTCAATGTTCTTGCTAACTTCAATCCTGTAGTTCCCACAAGTTTTAGGAACTCAGATGTTGTTATGTTAGGAAACTTACACCCTAATATTCAGAAAGAGGTGATTGATCAAATGGAAAGTCGTCCAAAGCTAATAGTAATGGACACTATGAATTATTGGATGGAGCACACCTGGGACGAATTAATGGGTGTTATTAATCGTGTTGATGTTTTAACAATTAATGACGAAGAAGCCAGGCAACTTACCAACGAATATAGTCTGGTACGCGCGGCCTCAGAGATTCTGAAAATGGGACCTAAGTACGTGGTGATTAAAAAGGGTGAACACGGGGCGTTGCTTTTTCATGAAGAGCAGGTCTTTTTTGCACCGGCTCTACCCCTTGAAGAAGTATTCGATCCTACAGGAGCAGGCGATACATTCGCCGGAGGTTTTGTAGGATATTTGACTGAGACCAAAAATGTCTCATTCAATAATTTGCGCAATGCCGTTATTCACGGATCAAATCTAGCATCGTTTTGTGTAGAGCAATTCGGTACGAAAAGAATAGAAAATCTAAATAAAGCTGAACTGGATAGAAGGCTGTATCAGTTTAGAGAATTGACTCAATTTGATATTGAACTACAATAGTGCCCTGTTATACCAGGGCTTTTTTGATTAAGACATGAGCGATAGTATAAAACACGAGTGTGGAATTTCCCTCCTTCGCCTTTTAAAACCCCTGGAATACTATGTTGAGAAATATGGTTCTGCCTTCTACGGGGTAAACAAAATGTACCTGATGATGGAAAAGCAGCATAATCGTGGCCAGGATGGAGCCGGTTTTGCGAGTATAAAATTGGATATGGAGCCTGGTCAGCGTTATATGAGTCGGGTCAGATCAATTGAACCACAACCTATTCAGGATATCTTTGATAAAATAAATGATCGGATCAACACGGTGTTAAAAGAAGATCCGGATATCAAAAATGATATAGCCGAACAAAAGAGGCGTATACCTTATGTAGCCGAATTGCTTCTGGGCCATGTGCGCTATGGGACTTTTGGGAAAAACAGTATTGAAAATGTTCATCCTTTCCTGCGTCAGAATAATTGGATGCACAGGAATTTGATAGTTGCCGGAAACTTCAACATGACCAACACCGGAGAATTATTCGATAATTTGGTCCAATTGGGGCAGCACCCTAAAGAAAAGGCGGATACGATCACTGTAATGGAAAAGATAGGTCATTTCCTGGACGATGCTGTGGCCAAGTTATACAAGGATATAAAGAAAGATGGCTATTCAAAACTGGAAGCTTCCGCCGTCATCGCCAAACGTCTTAAGGTAAATAAAATTCTAAAGAAAGCTGCTAAAAACTGGGATGGTGGATATGCCATGGCCGGACTATTGGGGCACGGTGATGCATTCGTTTTGAGGGATCCCGCAGGTATTAGACCAGCATATTATTACCAGGATGATGAGATAGTTGTTGTTGCGTCTGAGCGACCCGCAATTCAAACGGTTTTCAACATCAGTTATGAAGATGTGAAGGAAATAGATCCCGGACATGCCATCATTATTAAAAAAGACGGAGAGGTTTCTATATCAGAAATACTTGAACCTACTACCCGCAAAGCTTGTTCTTTTGAACGGATATATTTTTCAAGAGGTAGTGATCAAGAGATCTATCAGGAGAGAAAAGAATTAGGCAGACTCTTATTTTCTCATATACTTAAAGCAATAGAGGGGGATATAAAAAATACAGTCTTTTCTTATATACCCAATACCGCAGAGATCTCATTCCTGGGAATGGTAAGGGAGGCACAGAACTATCTCAACAAGCAAAAGGAAGAACAAATATTAGCCCTTGGGAACAACCTTAACAGCGATCGTGTCCACAGAATACTGGAAGTGCGTCCCAGAATAGAAAAAGTAGCCATCAAAGATGCCAAGCTGAGAACCTTTATAACCCAGGATAGCAGTAGGGATGACCTGGTTGCACACGTCTATGACATCTCTTATGGTTCAGTAAACCCCGATGACAATCTTGTGATTATTGATGACAGTATTGTTAGGGGTACCACATTGAGGAAAAGTATATTGAGAATCTTAGACCGTCTTTCTCCTAAAAAGATAATAGTGGTTTCCTCGGCACCACAAATACGCTATCCGGACTGTTACGGAATTGACATGGCTAAACTCGAGGATTTTGTGGCCTTTAAAGCGGCTTTGGAACTTCACAAAGAGCGCAATTCTATGCATATCGTAGATGAAATCTATCAAAAATGCATAGAACAGCTTCAATGTAATTCCAAAGAAGCCATAAATCATGTGAAAGAGTTTTATACTCCTTTCACCGCTGAAGAGATTTCGGACAAAATTGCCCAATTATTGAGTCCGGCTGATATAAAAGCAGAAGTAAAGATCATTTATCAGACAATTGAAAACCTGCATAAAGCCTGTCCACATAACCTGGGAGACTGGTACTTTACCGGCAACTACCCTACCCCTGGTGGCAATCGTGTCGTAAACAGATCATTTATCAATTTTTACGAAGGAAAAAATCAAAGGGCCTATTAACAAAATATCGATGAAATGCACAATTTTATGTATTTCATCGATAATATGTGCTTTTTATCGGGTTTATGGTCACAAAGTAGCAAAGCCATTTACTTTAGAGTTGCCATAGCATAAGTAGGTTAAGTTCATGGTAAGATTTGGGGCAAAAAAGGTGGAGACTTCTCCACCTTTTTTATTTTTCGGCCCTGCAGGACATCCCTAAAAAACCTCAAAATTTCAAATTCAGTGCAAATTGGTTATTAAGAATTCAACTTTGTATAAATACCATAAAAATAGCCGTTCTTTTATCCAGTTATTCTGATTTTTCCTACTTGATGTTTCTGTGTTTTTGTAAGATTTGAAAGGATTCTGGTATTTCAACCAAATAAAAAGACGTTTATCCAAAACCTTTTTGTACTTGGGGGCATTCCTCTACTTTTGGAGAACCATAGCATAAGTAGGTTAAGTTCATGGTAAGATTTGGGGAAAAAAGGCAGAGGAATCTCTGCCTTTTTTATTGCTGAATATCAATAATTTAAGTCTGCACTGCCAGGTTTGACGATCACGGCATTCATTCTTCTACACTTACAAAGCCTAAAATTTCTTAAAAATCCTTTGTTATTTCTCACAATACCAGTAATTTAGTATTGCCATAGCATAAGCAGGTTAAGTTTATGGTAAGATTTGGGACGAAAAGGGTAGAGGCTTCTCTACCCTTTTCTATTTACAAAAAAACCGCATGATATGAACATGCGGTTATCCCTTGACAGCCAATAATTGTAGATATTGACTTATTTATTTGTCAAATAAAGTTCTCCTACTTTTTCCCAATTAATTATATTGAAAAATGCCTCAATATAATCAGGCCTTCTGTTCTGATAATTGAGATAATAAGCGTGCTCCCATACATCGAGGCCAAGTATTGGGTGTCCTCCACAACCTGTATTCGGCATCAACGGGCTATCCTGGTTTGGGGTTGAGCAAATCTCCAGTTTTCCTCCGGGATGAGCGCATAACCATGCCCAGCCGGAACCAAATCTGGTAGCTGCAGCATTGCTGAAACTCTCTCGGAAAGCAGTGAATGAACCAAATGAATCCGAAATTGCACCTGCTATATCACCACCTGGTTCTCCACCACCATTTGGCGACATTATTTCCCAGAACAGGCAATGATTGTAGTAGCCACC
>JAAUYH010019937.1_pt1 | contig 10591 bp, 5 predicted proteins | sample 7278061 | NCBI WGS metagenome assembly JAAUYH01 (sample SAMN14350203, study PRJNA611818) | marine sediment metagenome | isolation source: surface marine sediment (0.6m) | place: French Polynesia: Moorea | collected 2018-08 | reverse complement strand
TTGGAATACGGAAGTTCCGCCCCATTCGAGTAGGAGTCATTAGAACTTGAAGAACGGTCGTCCATTCATAGGTTGGACGGGTCTTGCATCTAACTCACAACCTGCCATAACATTGAGTTCCTTGATTTGTTCTGGTGAAGCAGTCATGATTTTCGAGGATACAGCCCAGCGTACACCTTCAGAACACGGCGGTGTGGTGAGAGATCCATGATAAAGCGTCAAATGCTCCTTTTTCATCGCTGGACCGACAAGGCCGGCAACATTAAGCTCTCCGAGTGTTTCATTCTTCGCACAGTCAATAAATCTCTGTAAACCAGGCGAGCTTTCGCCAACCTCAAACAATACTCCTACAACAAGTAGTTTCGAACGACCTCTTACGTGGACGACATGGATCTCCGCGGGGTACAGCTTTCCATTTATCGCGTGTTCCGAATGCTGATGTGCATGCACCTGCAACATGTCGTACTTTTCGTCTCCGAGCATTACTGACCCGCACGTGCCCGGTTTTTCGCATTCCATTTTGTACGAGCCGCTGGCCATTTTGAATCTCATCATCGCGCATGTCGACGGATTCAATTCAACTTTTGGAATCCAGCTAAGAGTGGTGGCTGCAGAAGGTATCACATCCACTGGAGACTGAACTTTCCCCCCACATTCGTTCTTGCAGTACGAACATCCCGCAAATATATTGAACGGTGGATCGACGCAATCCAAATTTGGCCAATGTTCAGGTGTGTTAGGGCCTGAACCGTCGTACCTGTACGCAGCAAATCCGGAGCGTTGCCCTCTCCTCGGATTCACTGGCATATAAGGGCATGGAAGAACGCATTCTGTTGCATTGCTTCCAAGTCCTGTATCATCCGCCGCTGCAGCAAGAGAAAAACAAATCGCAATCAGGGCAAAGAGTTTCATCTTGGCACATCCGAAACCCCTGGGATCGTGTTAGCGATATTACTTTGATTGTGTTTGAGTACTTCAGAATCGATTGGTTTTTCGCCCAGGTGAACGATAGTACATGGTAAAGAATAAGCGTGTACTTTGTGGTCCAGACGTGGCACATCAGCAACGGTTCATAACAGAAGTTGAATATGAGTTTGATGGCATAATGTCTGCAGACGGATGAACAGGCATCAAGCAGACATCAAAGGTCTTCATTCACAATAGTGGACATGTCCTTCAAATAGGTAATATCAACAAACACAGAATATCATCGACACTCAGATACCTCCAACTATAGAGTTAGTCTTCCAAGTTAATTTCTACTAGTAAAGGAACGTCTGTGTACATCTATGACTGTGCGGCATTACGGAACAGTATCATAACGATAATCGACATTAGCCCGAAGTACGTCACTCGCCTTGTCATGTAATAGCGTCAGTTAAAGTGCCACGAATTCCGTGTTTTCTCCGGATTGGTCTTCAAAAATCAATTCCTGTATGAAAGGCCATTCCATTAAGAGCCAAGAGCTATGAAAACCCCACTTGGGTCCCTGAAATTCGGGATAAGTAATGTAAACAACCTTTGAGTTCGCACACCACTAATTTTCTGTTTTCTCGATCAGTAGTATTATGGCAGCTTTTGAGCCGTTGTTTCATCTATATGAAATGTGAAGTACATGTAGAAGCGTGACTGGTCAGGTTGTCTTTCTAGCAAAAACGTAGAAATTGGATGGGTTTATGCACAAGCTTCAGTCCCCTTTGAATATCAGATAGACACAACAAAATCTTGATTCGTATGCAGGAGACAAATATCATTAAACATTACTGATAGTATTCGTATGACGCATGTCATTGTCATACTGGAAGAGGTATTGTCGAGTACCTTGCAATCACTAACGGAAGGAAAATTCGAAGCGTTCATCCTCCCCAAGGGTTTTCATCATTTTGCTCTTCCCATTCCCACACCGGCAAGCTGTTTAAATCGTCTGCAAGTACCGGTGTCCTGCAAATCGGACATTCAGGTTTCGTTTGTCTTTTCAGGTGAGGAAGCAAGCACTCTACGTGATGTACGTGCATACATGGCAGTCGAAACACCTTGTCACCTGACCTGAACCGCTCAAGGTCGATACAACAATGTTCGTCAGATTTGACTGATTTGCTGTAAGAAAATCGTTCTAGCTTTGAGATTCGATCGAGGGCCGCCGAGAGACGTTCCTCCAACTTGTTGTAGGCTACTCGCCATCGTTTTGCTTCTCGAACGGCAACTGCGAGTGCTTCCGAATGCTCCGCGCTTCGAGCTGTTTCGGGAATCGGTAGTTCTTTGATCCACATAATTCGAACTTCATGAGGACAAGAACCTGCAACAGCTAGGCTGCCATTTCTCAGCAAAGCGATTGATTCGATTGCCATGCCAATGTTGTATTTTGCAATACATTCACCCGACGGAATAGCGTGCAGAGCAATAATCTTGTCATCTCCACCAGAAACGATTATGTTCGAGCCCGTAACTTTTCGTACACACCGAATCCATCCCTTGTGCGTGTGAATGGTTTTCAGATGTATCGCACTGTTAATGTCATAAACTCGAATAGTTTCGTCATGTGATGCGGTGATGAAGTAAGTGTCATCGTACGTGATAGAAGAGACCACATTTTTATGTCCACAGAACGTTCGAATAGCAGAGAATGAGTCTGCGTCCCACAGAACAGCGCAGGAGTTGGTGAGACACGTTACAAACGTGTTTGCGAATGCGTCAACCATTGTTAGGTGGAAGTTAAGCTTCTTTCGTATCACAATTTCAACACGACCGTGACTCCACTTGATTTTCACTAGTGTGCGATGACTATCACAGAGAAGCGCACTAGTTGCGGAAATCATTGTGACAGAGAGTATCTTGTACGGGAAATCAACAGACGATGCTATTATTCGTCCATTAGGTACTTCACGAATGGTAACGGATTTTCCACTGACTATTATGATAGACTCGTCATCCACAACGCAGACGTCCACCAATGAACTGACAAGATTCGAAAATGTATTCAAGCAGCGTCCATCTTCAGAGTGCCATACCTTCACCGTTTTATCACTGGATGATGTAACGAAAAGGCCATTCGTGTTAATCTCGGCTATCGCACGAACGTATCCTTGATGGCCTTTCAAACAATTTGTGTAACGAACCGCCATTTGTGCAAGGTGGTGCCTGAAAGAGAATGGCCAACTCTCCACGCAGCAGTGCTCTACTTTGCAAGTGAGTCGATAACTACTACTCGTCGAAGTACTAGTCCTCGGTGATTGATATAAAAGAAAACGAATTGGTCGTGGCCCGGTCGCATTCTTATACCCTCAGGCCGATAAACGGAACTAGTTCTGAATAAGTATGCTATTCAGTCCTCTGTAGCATTGCAGTAAATGAGCAGTAGGGATTTGGTTCGAGTTCGAGTCAACTGAATTAGAATCCGACTTTCCTTAATTTTCATTTAATAATTCTAAACCGCTTGGATACAGTAGCCGTTACATATGTGCTGATCTTCCTCTTCAGGCCATGCAAATTCGCTGCAAGTATAATTCCGGCAAGCCATTCTCTAGTGCGAGTACGAGCAAAGGCCGTAAGTGCCTAATTCCTTGATCATTAATTATTCTTGAATATTCGAGGCATTTTTCGGCATGTAAATGTGTTACACAGTATAAGAAATTCCTTATTTACGAAGACATTGGTCCGTCCAAACAACATTAAGAAACCACCAATAGACGTGCGCCAAGTTAGGTTGATAGAAATATTGATCTTCGCCGACCACTCATGACACTCTTATATATCTGTTCCCAACGTCCGAGCTCTTGGGCACTGCGGTATGGTTGACAATGTCTACTTGAACACGCTCGCCGCGGACGAGTTGTTGCCGATTGCAAAGCACCTCAGCAAACACTCGCTCTCGCAACGATGGCTCGAATTCGTGAGCCCCGATGATCGCGAAATGTTGTTCTCGAAAGGCCAACCCTTCGACCGCGCGATGCGGGAACACTTCACTCACCTCTCAATCAATGAAACATACAAGCTCGACAATTGTGTTAGCGTCGAAGGCGTCGACGAGTCTTTCACACGACGTGTAATTGAGGATTTCGGAACTTCGTTCGTTCGCGCTACTATCACCGACACACGTTTACCGCAGACGATAATGTTTGGAAGAATCCCTGAAAAGCCTGTGACTGTGGATATTCTGGAGGCGTTTGCAACGCACTGTGATTCGATACGCCGCCTCGCGTTGTATCTTGATGGTGATAGTCTGCTGGACTTTGTGAATCACTCGTTTTTCGTCTGCAACCCCGAACTGTTGGAACATTTAGAATTGAGCTTCCGTTGTTCTAATTCATTTCGATTAACTTTGCCGTCGTTGCCTAATTTGAAAATCCTCGACGTCCAAGGGCCCCGCCTACAGCACTTGGTTCCTACGTTGCAAGCGAACCAAAAAATGCTGGCAGAGGTTATGCTTGATAGCAAAACGACTCAATGGAGTCCTATCGTTGCAGCACTCCACAATTGCGCGAACTTACGAAAAGTTGAATTGAGTGGCGACGTGCCACAGGAAAAGTACGCATCCCTGCTCGAATCATGTGGAACTAGATTGGAGAAGGCGATTCTTATGAACATGAACGATAGTTTGTGCGAGCGAGTTTTTGACGCATGCCCCAACTTGGTGTGCGACGTAACAATCACCCCTTCGAACATCGGGAAACTGAAAGTGTTCGGAAAGCATGTCGGAAAACTGACATTGGGACAGCCGGAGAGTCGGAACTGGGAGGGATTGAAAGGTGCAGTCGATAGCTGTACCGGAATAACAGAAATTTATTGCATGGGACAAATGATGCGTAGCGACATGCTGGGTGCGCTGTTCAACACATTGAAAACCCAACTGGAAAATCTGGATATAGTCATTACGATGCTGACGTTGTCGAAGGAAGTTTTGGACCGCATTCGCGAGGGCACGGGGAACTTGCGGCGGATAAATCTGATGGTGTTCATGTTCGAGGACATCGAAGCATTAGCGAAATTGTTGGCGGCGAATCGGAAATTGGAACATGTCGAGCTGCTGCAACGTAATTGCTTACCGCGGAAGGAGGCGCGTCGTAAGGAAGATAGATTATCTATGGCGTTAATGCGACATCCGAAGCTGCGCACGCTTTCCTTGACCTTGTAACATAGTGCTGACGACTGCTGCGATTAATTATACACGCATTTTTTTCTGTTGTGAAACGAGCGGAAAGAAATGGAATTATATCTTCTCCCTTATGTGCCGTACTGTACATTTGTATTATCGGTCCCGCAGCATGAAAATGTGAAATCAATTATTCGATTCGTTGCGGACCGCTCCAGGTAATGCATGAATGACATTGCGGAGAAATCTCAGCGACAACAGGCTGTAACAGGCAGATTATGTATATTGTCCACGGCTGCCACATTCCATCAAGGCGTTTTCCAACAAGGTGTCGGTAGTCTGGCCAATGCTACGGTTGCCCCGGTAATATAATTAATGGCTGCGGCCCGATCGTGGGCAGCTCACTTTCCACCGAATTCCTCGATTTATACAAATCAAACTTGCGGACAAGCCGCGCTAACTTTGTTGTCGCAATCCAGAGCACTACTTCTTGGCTGAGCAGTCGACGTAGAATCCCTCGAAGTCGGGGCACACTCCACCACTCTGAGCGAACCTCGAAGTCGACATGAACGACGAGGACGCCGCCCATACGAATTTTCCGCGTTGTAACCTTGTGCGTTGTCGGCGTGAAGCAAATAAGCTCTACTGGGCGCCTTGGAACCCATTATCTAACTACACCGTGGCCGCACGTGTAGAGCCCTTGGCCGATGAGTTCGAACTCGACGACTACTCGGGTCAGTCTGATGATATCCCTTGGAAGTCGAACAGTACCAGGCTACCTGGACCATTGAACAATGACGAAGAGACAAATCCGAGCATTGAAGACAATTTTGCCAGAAAACGAGCGACGATGCCTCACGTTTCACTCAAGCCCTCTCGTCGACCTTCGTTGTGTGAATGGCGAAAAGGTTCGGACAAACCTAGGGCGAACTTGGTGTCTGGACGGTTTTCAAAAGATGATACCACCCCTGCACATTCGATTTTGGCGAGGCTGTGCTCCATGCCAAACGTGCGCAAGCAAGAGGATAGCGAAGGTTCGTCGATAACTCGCCACAGTATTGACGCCACCCCGTGGTGTAATGACACGTACTTGAGGTCCTCCCCCGTATACAGAAGGCAGCGTTCGTTGCATTTTTACGGGGAATATCCTGACGATTCTTCTCCCTATATGCCCGTATTGGATGACGACGACGAGGAGTTTGACATTCCACAAAAGCACTGTATTGCGAAACCTCGACGATGGATTGCGCTCCTACAAAAGCGATTTTCAAGACGAGTGAAAGTGTTCGAGTTTGACGACCGGATAGGCATCTTCCTTATTGATAATTACTACTAATGTAAACCTATTACTGTACAGCACATTTTCTATTCTATTCGAGCAGGAATGGTTGCCTTGCATGAACTGCACAGTCGGAGCACCAACGCGATACTGGCCCTCGATATCACGTTTCCCTTCTCCTACCATCCTGTAGAAGTGACTCATTGTGTTCTATGCGAAAGTAAGCGGCGCTTGGAACGGTCGCGTTCGGCATTGATTCATTCTTGTGAATACCTTCCTCGACAGGTGAGTATTAAACTTAGGATGGGAATGTTGGACCCCTGGTGCGTTAGTATCTACGGTACTGTACACTGTATTGAAATAACTCTTTTGTTCAGGTTTAGACCTCGAAGGCCGAAACCCCTAATCTGCAGTCGCATACCGGGGCGGAGACCCTAGTCTATTAGCTGTAGAAAACCTTACTGGAGAATTTGATTTTTTAAATCATTTGGGTAGCCAATTAGAAAGATTCAGGTCCCGTAGCTTTTTTGTTACTCTTCTGTCGGTTAGATTTTGAAGATTCAGATCACACTTTGTCAAGTGATTACTTCTTGTTAGTGCCCAACAAGGAATTCAGAGTGTTACTCCACCAGTGGAGTGGTTAATTTGCTCTTCAGGTCTTAAATTGCGTATCGAAATTTTATTATAAATTGGTAATTCAACTATCGACAAAACTAATAATAACTGTAATTAAGAACATATTTGCTTTTTTACAGTGCCATCAGCAATATGAACGAATCTATGTAACTGCGTTGTTCAATCAATATCTAGTTCTGGGAAGTGCATAGATTCCTGGTAAGAATAAGTTCATATTCGTCAAGTGCTTAACAATGAGTAATGAGTCTGCACATCAATTTAGATTTGATTAGGATTGCGCTACGAAAATTGATTCTTTATCGCATCGCTTTTTAATCGGATTGACAGAGACAAAAATTATAAATTCATTTTAGCAGAAAGAAAGAGCCAATACGAAACGAAAATTCTGCCATGAATATTATAGCTTTACTCAGATGCCAATTTAATGATTCAGTAGAAAATAAAAATGGAGCAGTATTCAGACAAAAAGGTCAGCCTTCTTATTTTTAGATATTTAAATATTGAAAAGCTTCTTAGTTATGCACTGACTTACTTCTGCTCTCTAAAGTGACTGTCTACATATTGAGGTCTTTCTAAAACTGTTCCTAAAGCAACTGCTTGATTCGCGATCATCTAGTTTGTTTTTTTGAAAACGTGACAGTTCGTACTTAAACCCCATTTCATGTTTGCCGCATTGAGTGACTCGTGAATCAACAGCAAGTAGGCAGCGAAGCACTGATCTATTCTTTTAAAGTATGTCTCTCTCAGTCGATAATTATTCTCCGATCATATTTGTTTATTACTAGTTATCAAAATGTTATCTGCACGAGCACAGATTTCATCATCACTACCTTTATTGCTCGAACAAATCTCTTGTTGCAATGTCCAAAATCATCTGATTTATATAATTTAATATTCTAGCATTCAAAGTATTGAAGAGCTACTGCTAGTTACCATTTTCTCCGCGTTTAAATAATGTTCTTATTTTTTGATTATGAATACAGTTCGAGATTTACAATTCTCGCGATGTGCGCTTGATTGCTGTCAAGAAAAATAGTAATTGAACGAGGAAACACTATCTAATACTGCTTTGAGTACCTGAGACTAATGTAACCGGTCCAAAATGTAAATTAGATAATTTTTCAAGCAAGTCATGTATACCATCCTGGGATAACGGATACTGCAGAATTAGACTTATAGACGTAAGAATGTGTGAGGTCTAGTACCGACAAACAGACACAAAGATATATCAAATAATTGAACGCAAACAGTATCCTGATTTATATTCTTTTTTGAATACAACGAAGGTTTTAGTCAGTAAAATGTGAATAGTATTTTCTGTAGCCATGCATACATCATTCAACCGATTTCTAGTGTTGTTTGCTAAACTTCATTTATCGAATCTACAGAGATTTTGACGAACTATAGTAACAAAGATAATTGAATTCTACAAATAATTCAACAGAGAACGTTTCAGGTATTGCACTTTCGAAATGTCTCCTAAGTTTAGTTAAACGGTAGATCATCGGAAACCACAACAATTAATTGAATTTTATACTTTTCAATCGGAATTATATCTTATTATACGGGTCAAATGGAACAAATTTTACTTGATTGTGAGATAAATAGAGATGATGTAACAAATAAATTCTTTCCAGGGGCTGTGGAGCCATTGTTAAATTCTTGAAGCCTCGGATTCATTCGCGATTTCAGTGCTCAGAAGCTATGTTTTTAAATGCACAATTACCAGTGATAGACTCTGAAAATGGAAGTTCTATGAGGACTGTACTACAGAAGCAGAAATATTGGAATGCATCCATTGATTAACTGCTATTTTCAAAAGTCATACGTTTAAGATAAAGAACTAGCAGTACTTGTCAAGCTCCACAATGTATTATTGCGTTGATCGATAGCTGTAATGCCGCAGCAATTGACTACTCTAACTTGTTTGACCATTTACAAGTGATTTAGCAGGAGGGAATGAAATATCTAGACGAATCAAACTTTTCTGAAGTGCCAAGCTGCGCAATGAGAAAATTTAGATAATTTTTAGAATCGATCTGTGGGTAGAATCTGGACTTCATTAGGGTACATTTAAAAGGAAAAATAGCTTTGTCAGAAATTATTTCACAAGAATATCTTCGTCTTCCGTGGTGACCAGAATCGTAAGAACTGGGAAAATTCTACCCGCTCTCATTCTATCGAGTGCACTAAACAGTTCATTGTTAAACGACGATTGTGCGTTGAAAAAGAAGCTGCCGTATTCAATGTGACAGTTCGATTCCAGTGCAGAAATGCGCATGTTCCCCAAAATCCATCAATAATTGAGGCATGAAATCAAATTGGCTTCGTATCACCTTCCTGGTATTAGGATAGAAAGAACGAATCATCTCAGCGTGAATTAGTGCTGTAGAAATTGAAAAATGCAGCGACTACCTAGAAAACTGAATTTTTGCCCTCCAGAAAAAGGTTGAAGAGTGTGTTGGAGACAATTTGGGTTATTATGACAATGTTTTTAACTCAAGAATTTGAACTTGGCGTCATAGCAGATGTGAAGTGAATGAAGTTCATTGCAAAGATTTGCTGTGATTGTTTCTTACGTTCCGGTTCGCTACTCTGTTAACACTGTTCTCATGGTCTGTTCGCTAGCCATTCTTGGTCAGCTTACTCAGCAACTTATGTTTGCATGTCGATAGCCCTACGGATATGCCGGTAGAGAGAACGAATTATCCACCGGTACATGGGAAAACTTGCCTTCCCAGGTAAACATTTAGTGGAAAAATCTACTTGAGCATAGAATTCGATTGTCCTCAACTTCGCTGGTTTCCAGGCCGCAATTTTGTTTTCCTGTTGTGAAGGATTCGTGCCTAGCATTATTTTTGCTTCGAACACGGAGTCGCTGTTTCTTCGCTGACGGCGATAACTTCATCCAATGCTGGCCTAAAATGCGCCAACGTTTTCAAGTTCTACTCTTTCGATAAGCACAATCATCAGTCTGAAACAAACATCGTAAGTTCTTATTTATCAGATAACTTTTAAATTGTTTCTAGAAATACAAAATTCATAATCTTGAAAATATACGCGTCATCGTTTCTTATCAGACCGCGAACTGTTTCTAAGATATTGAGCAGTTTCGTGACCTATCCGCTTGTCTTGTCTTAGGTAACGCTGTTAAGCTGATCAATGAGGAAAAGACTGTGGGGAAATATATAGAAAGTGATGTATGTGGTTACTCAGTCGTACGAAACGATACGAGAAAAATGAAGCTTTCACCTTCATTACGATTGTCTCGCTGCCTCCCAGCTCTTGCGATGACGATAGATGAGATTAAGAAAAAATAATATCATACAGTCCTCCCTCTATATATGGCAAATCGCGAGATTTGCGAGAATAGATGGAAAACTGATGAAAGCGGTATCGAAAGTGAACTAAGTGAGATAATTACAGTGAACTCCACAGCCCATCAGACTTCAACAACATCGGATTCTCGGCAATGAAGAACGGCGATGAGGCAACGCGCAAGACTATCGTGCGATGTGTGACCTGTTTCATTACGAGGTTTATGGTGATCAATTCTGCACTAGCCTGCTCTTAAGTCCACAATTATA
>JAAUYH010100798.1_pt1 | contig 10592 bp, 2 predicted proteins | sample 7278061 | NCBI WGS metagenome assembly JAAUYH01 (sample SAMN14350203, study PRJNA611818) | marine sediment metagenome | isolation source: surface marine sediment (0.6m) | place: French Polynesia: Moorea | collected 2018-08 | reverse complement strand
GTCACAAAAAGGTTTTATGTACCTTAATTTTTCTGTTCCAAATAGGGGACTCCGCTTTGTGAGGAGACCCTCTACTCTTTAGGTTTATGAATAATAGGCCCTTTACGCCTTATTTTCCTATGACTGTTTTCTGATCCATCACACCAGACAAAACAGTGCTAGCTAATATCAGCCATCTTAGGTTCCTTGTATTTGTTTTCTGGCCCATCATGTGCAGAAAACCAATGAAGGAATATCATGAGCATCTTTTTACTCCTGATGATGTTTAGTAATCAACCACACAACTGTTGTGTTGGTTTCTAGATGTCTTTGACTTCATTGGCGAAAGGTTTTGCCAATTCAAGAAAGATCTAGGGATGTTCCACCTTTCTGGTTCAGGAACATCCCCAGATTCTGATAAAATTTAGAGAAGAAGATTTGCAATCCTTCTTAGACGAAAAGGCGGTGAGAATGACCAGCGAAGATTATAAAGAACGGGATGGATTGTTTGTTATTTACGTTTATGTAAAATGCACGGCCTACTACAGTAGATCCCGTACAAGTAGTACCAAATACAAATAACTCAAATTCCCATCTAACAAATATTACAAACCTGGTCTCGCAAAGCAGTTACCTATATGACGATCTAACGAGGAATTATAGCATGGCCAATTCAGCTTTCTCCCTCGATTGCCAAGGAACTCTCCTCTAGCGAGTGTTGAAACTTTGACCAGAAGAATATAGCAGAGGCTGTTGCAAAATGAGTTCGAATCTGCACCTCGATTAGTATTTCCCCGACAACTGTCTTTTGTCCAACAGGGACAGCATGCAGGAATGGAGAACTGTCTAACAGATCCAAAGAAATTCTGCTACACTCTTACACATTTCGTATACTTCCGTCCCCTGCTTCCCGGATACAATATCGGATTGATGACGTCATTGGCAGTGAATTCAGGTCTCTGCTGATTTGGATTTAAATTTAAAAAAGCGAATTCGTCTTCTCCCCTCCAAGTGACGAAGTAAGCGTTTTGCTTCTTTATCGCCTGCTTCTGCTGCTGGCCGGATTATTTCAACGTCTCTCATCAGATTTCTTTGAACTCCCTTCCCTTTCATGTAATAATAGAACGTCTTAAGTTGAGCATCTCTGTTCCCGCTGTTTGCCGCTAGGCGATAGAACTCGGCCGCTCGCACTAAATCCAGTTCCACACCCACGCCAGATTCACAGTAAACTGCGATCTTCCATTGCGCATCCTGATGCATTTTGCTTGCAGCGAAGTCGAAGTATTCGAAAGCCATACTTGGATTCGGTTTGACTCCATCGCCCGATTCATACATACAGCCTAGCGCATACCATGCTCGCAACTTCCCGTCTATCATACTTTTCGGTCGAATTGCTTGTTTGTAACTGTAAACTGCCTTTGTCAGATCTTTCTTGACTCCGTACCCATGCTGGTAGCATTGACCTTGAATGAACCATCCACTACTATCGCCCAAATGAACAGAGTTCTGGATTTTAGCCCATCCTGCCTTCACATTCTGCGGTACACCTTTGCCACGTATCAAACAGAGTCCGTAGTAAGGCTGTACGATAATGCGTCTCCACGAATTCGTAGTTATCTCTGAACCCATTTTATAAATCGATGCGGCAATGCTCCAATCGACATCCACACCAAGCCCCTTCGCGTAACATTCGGCCAAGTCTAACATGCACGAATATCCACCAGCTTCCATGGCTTTTGTCCACAGACGCACAGCCTTCGGTGCATCACGTTGCACTCCAATGCCATTCATGTAACACGTAGCAAGATTCATATTGGCGCATTGATTCCCCTTTTCAACAGCTTTTTCGCTTAACTGGAATGCCAACGACGAATTTTTGTTCGTATAGAAGCCGTACAATTTGTGCCAACTCCGAACACTCAAACCAACCGGATCTTCAGCATTGGCTGCCTGTTCTGCAAGTGAAACACCATGAAGCTTATTCACTTCTACACCAGTTCCTGTCAAGTAGAACAGAGCTAACATTGACATTGCTTTCGGGTCGTTTGCACGTGTTCCGGAATTAAAGAACTCGAATGCTGCGATGTTGCACTGTGAAACACCTTGCCCAGATTTGCACATCATCCCAAGGTAGTAATTTGCTTCCCGTCTCCCTGCGTTGAGAGCTGCGTTCAGAAAGCGTGCTGCTTTGAAGTAGTCCTGAGGAACTCTTGGATTCCCTTCATAAAATGCAATGCCTAAGGAAAGTTGGGTCGTGGAATCTACTTCCGTCATCCAGTTGTCTTCTCTCCGTTTCGCAGCATCAACAGCGCTACTCACTTCAGTAAATTTGTCTTGGCAAATTCGACAGAGCAGTGTCTTCTCGGTACGAAATTCAGCAGAATCTGAGGGGAGACGGGTCAGTATTTGCGTAAACCCGGCTTTCATGTCGTTTGCGGTTGAGTACTGCTGCGCGTTGAAATTTCCTATGAGTCCCACAAGTTTGATGGTCTGCTCCTCATGCTTCAAACGTAAGGTAATGTCTTTCAGTTGAGAAAGTGTAGAAGGAGATGTTAGAACAGTGCGTGCTGCTGTTCGGTTCGTTACTTTCTCCTTAACCTGTAGCAATTCTTCTTCAATGCTAGTGAATTCATGTACGATTTCGTCAAAGAAATCGGAGAACAGGCTGCCTACGTTCTCCAAGCAGTGCAAACGTTCAATATTCGAGTGGATTCTTTTCGCCCTTGTCTCAGCGTTTTCGAGAACATCCTTGATACTTGTGTGATCTTGAACATGATTAAGAATCACTCCAATAATTTGCACGATGTTCAGGATACCACCGAGAGTTTCGAAGCCCGACATGAAACAGACGTGACAAACGAACGACGTTGTGAGTATTTGTCAAGAACAGTAATAAGGCGAGATAACCCTAGAAGATATCATTCCTCATCTCAAAGTTTATACAGCTCCAGCGGCTTGACCGTTGGTCCAGTTGCATGCAGGGTATGCTGGGGTTCTTTCTTCATTCAGGTTAAATGTTTGGATACAGTTCTGTACCACAGTAAATGATTTCTTGTCACTTGGTCGCAAGAAACAATGAATTCTTACTGTTAATTGGGCCTGCATTTTCATCTGATACAAAATTATCAACCAGAAAACTGCCAAGATTTAGTTGAATTCTGTGCGCCCTAAATTCGTTGACTGAGAAGAAGCTTTAAACAAAATATGCAAAGAATTGAATAGTTCTGAACTCCCTGAGAAATCCTACAGCGCTTTAGGGTTTTATTGGAAGTGGTTCGTGTAGTACCGAACATCGTGTCAAGGTCATCAACATACGCCTCTATAGTACTGTAATGTTACCCTACCTCCGTCGGAACGACAGGAGCCGAATCAATTGATTTCTCTTCAGCTTGAATCTATGCCCAATTAGCAAATAACTGATAAGGCTTTTTAGTCTGAGTTGTTGGACAAAGAGTCTTTTAAACTCCACATACCCAGCCCACACGCAAATGACGCAGAAAGAAAATTCCTACAGCATGTCGGAATTTTGACCACTGCAGGTACAGTAATTGAAATGAGAAGCAAATTATGAAATTGTAAAACAATTACATCAGTGGGCAAAAATTTCTCGTTCTTAAATTTTTGAATAACTCGGGCAAGTATTGGAGCACTGAATTTTTCACCTTACTTGAAATAATTACAGGGGTAGACAAATTCTAGAATCCCCTTGTTTTGGGTATCGTTCGCAATGACTAAACTATTTGAGGTACTAGGTATTTTAAAATAACAGTAATTTGCATTTTTCAACTTTTCGCACCAAAGGTGACTCACTTAAGGCCTCAGAGAGATTTAAGTGGTATGACTTCAAACACTGTATTACACACTTCATATCTAAAATATCCGATTGCCAAATTAGCAGCAATTCAACCAGCACGAAGCATTCATATTACTATTTCGATTTATTTCGAAAGTAATTTGGTTTGCATGGTACTGTACGCTTGTAAGAGTAATATATTAAGCTTTGTGGTTCATAGTTCAAAATTGATGAGCATACTCAGCTTACGAGGTGCCATTTTCTCATTGTGCCCTTACTTCACGAAGGCAGCACTTGAATGATTCTGTTAAGGGTTTTTGACACACCCTGCACCTTCGTTTACTTTCGCACCTATTTCTAATTGGCATAGTAAACCCTTGAATGATTGAAGCGATTTTTACTGGTATGCAAAACAATGCTCAAGCAAAAAAATCTGGAGGGCCTATTGGATGAGCGACGACGACCCAATGACAAAAAGCAAAAACAACTCGGCGTAGCTGCGATATAGCGGATGGTCTATTCTTTGCGACTGAATATTTTCGTTATGGGCACTAAGGTCCCAGGACTCTCTCCCATACTCAGTTTGGTCATACAACAATTGAAAGGCTTCACGGTATTTCTCGATTTTTTCATGAATCGAGACCGGAACAAACGCGGCAAGAATGCATTCGGATACACAGCGTCTAGACCACATATTGAGGATTAAGCTATTTGAACAGCTTGAATTAATTTAAACTTTGGCCTCCACGGAGCCAGTATCGGAATTCAGTAAACATTGCAGTCCTTTCTGGACGACGAACGAAATAGAGAAATCATAACCGAAATTGAATGTAAACAAAAGACACTGGAGCAGACAAATCTATGGCTAAAATCGAATTGATTGTACCATAGGAAATAATAATGTTCTGTGCTAATTTTCTCCATTTCACTTACAATCTTTTATTTGGAGTAGATTAATGTGTACCACCGGCACTGTTGTATTACCACTATTGAAAAGGCATTATTAATGTTCAATCCAGGTAAATGATAGCCCGAATTTTCCGGAGCTGGTCCCCTATTTTGCTCGAGCCTGGAATGATTTGAACTGTATCAGATGTTTGCTGAATAATTTGCCAAGCGTGTTTTGGAAATCTTTAAAATAATGATGGTCCTGTGCAACTGATTGAGTTGGCCATAAACGTATCGAAGAATGTCCGCATATGAGTACAAAATTGATCTTTGCTGAGGTGGCACAGCCGAAAGGTTTTCCTAAAATACCGGATGGACATCAAGAGAGACAACAGTGCCAGTTAGCACGTTTTTGGAACGTTAATAATTCAAGAAAAAAGGCATTCAGCAAGTGAATAAACAATTTCTACTTGTTTTAGAACGATTGTATTGTATTGGAAACACTAAAGGGAAATGAAATAGACCTTTGCAAGCAGATGCACTGTGTTATTTTCTTTTATATCCTATCATTTTTCTCGTACATTTGTTCCTAGGATGGAAACTAGTTTGTGAGTATGTTAAAGAATTTTAAACCCGAAATCGGGCAAGTTGATTCGAAAGTTAGATTTCAAATTATGGACAGCAGCCACAGATCCAAGAACTCATGCAAGTAAGGAGCTCAAATAAATATTAATTCTTAAGAAAGCGAGCTTCTTCTGGTATTGCTTACTGTGATGATGGTCTTCTTTTCCTATTCAACAAACTAAGCTTGATTTAGTCTTTAGGTCAGATAGTTTTTATCTTCCCAGACACGCAATAACGCCATATTTTTCGTTAGCCACTTGCTGAAGGTAGAAAACATATGCACTCATTTTCGCAGATTTAGTAGAGAAGTATGCTCATAGCCGTCATATTTCGTGCACGTTATAATAATACTATGCCACATATAGTAAATAAGAAGAAAAAGGGTGTGCGGATTGATATACATTGTCTAATCATCGTTCAGTACAGGACAAATATTTGTACACTAATCCCAAGCACTGAATCATGCACTCGAGTGCTTTATGATTCTTCTAGGTTATGTAAAGGCTATAAGATGCTACACGGTGTTTACAGTCTTTGAATGAATATGCCACTGTAATTCTCTTTCCTATCGTACATTTATGTAAGTTAAGAACAAGGTCGAGAGGACAGAAAGATAGATTCCCAAATGGCTAGTCATACGCTCAAATGTTCATTTAAAAAAGCAGTAAATCGGCAAACCGAAACTAGTACGCGAATCACGAAAGTGTGTAGAGCAACAATAATATTACTTCTGAAGCATGAGAGGAGAGGTAGGATTTGGTTGTTGACATGATAACGGATTATTTTGCCCTTTTTTTTAACGACAAGCAGAACTTTCTCTTGAGTTTGTAAGCCATACGAACCATTTGTAGAAATCCAGAGGAAAAATAAAACTTATCCAAAAAAATGTAGTTTATCGAAGTTGGCAATTGACTCAGTGCATATTTTATGCGGAATTTGTAGATGCAAATCTCTTTTCAATATACGAAACCGTTTAACCGGAGAATAAGACAACAATTCGTAAAGTTAAGGATGGATTTAGCAAGCTATGACAGAATTTACACGCAGCGCGGTCAATGAAAATTTCGGTACATAGAAAATGCTCCTGGAGAGAAATGTACTTGTATCGCTTGTTATAAGGTACTAACAGTCTTTCCGAGAGCCCCGAAGCTCACATAAAGGTAAATAAAGCTATTTTCTAAAGTCCAATCCGGGAATTTCATATAAACCATATAGCTAGATGAGGCGAGCAGATGACCAGACTGTTCCAAACTGGTCCAAACGCAAATTCAGATAGAAACGCGACGGTAGGCTTTACAAGAACTGCAGAATGTTTGGAGTGTGCTCGAAGCACTTCCCATCCGTGTTGAAGTAATGCACCCCTCGCAGGGTTCGTGAAATTCCATAAGATAGGTGTTGGGCAGGTTGTTCGCATCATAATTCGGCTCAGGCGTGTTATTTGGCGGCAAAGTCCTTACTGAGAGTAAAGAATTACTTCACCAACAATTACAGGAAAAAAATCGTCCCGTAAACCTTCATCTAATAGCAAAACAGAGCATTAATGAGCATCGCATTTCTGTTGAAATACCAGCGATTAAGAAATCTAACATTCATGCGATGAACAATTAACGCTTCATTACATATACCTATCGTATTGCACAAGTGCTAGTCTTCGAAAAAATTCTATAAGGATACGGACTTGAAGATACTGAAATTTACGTAGTTATAATTTGAAACTGGATCTTTCGTGAATGCCTTAAATAAAATGTTTGTAATGCACCATATTGATTTGTTCTACACATTTCGTACAGAAAGAAATTATTTTCCTGATTTGTAATGCCACTTGATATATTACGACTATTGTTTTTGCCAATAAAAACCATCCGATATCATTTTACATCTCTGAAAGTGATAGTTACACAGCATTGCAGTATTATTTTTCTAAATTGTGCTTCCGAAAATGACGTTCATCGAGTCCTAGACTAGTAGTAGCGAAAATGATAATTTTACTGATGATCTGCAAATGAAAGTACAGGTAGATGGTGAAGAATGTGACAATAATATTCTTGAAGCTTTACTTTTTTACTTTTGTACCCTTCTGTAATGCTAGGTTTGCCTTAGGTAAGACCTAGTAGTTAGAGATTAATCTATACTGCTATTAGAAATTTGAGCTCGTAAGTATAGTAATTAGAACTTAAGATTTGTAGTTCAACTCCTTAAACAGCAAAAGTTGAGAACGATTCAGGGGCAAAATTCTCTACAGCCAACATTGATGTGCTCTAAATAGAGCACCTCCACCCCATTTTCCTCTTAAAATTGCATGTAAGACGCTTTAAAGTGCGAAAAATATATATATAAAATTTTAACAATGCTTTGGTTGATTACCCTTTTTCTTAAGTCCTAATTGTCCGATAATACGAAACATAGTTAGAATTGAGTAATTAACATTTTACCCAAGGCTAATTTAATTGATAGAAAATTGTTCGTATTCTCGTCAGATATTCAACTGTCTTTCAGTGAAATTAAAAGACAAGTGGAATATTGTCCAACGCTCAATTTGCTACACCAGCCTAGCGACGCGAGTCGAGGGATTCGCAAAGACACAAGCGACCTGTCGCATAACTATCCATTCTCCTAGGCGAGCTGCTGATTGCTGGATAATCCACACGGAATCACATACAGGCTCGGGGCCGTATGTCTAGTAGAAAAGTAGAAAAACCAATACCACGACACTAGTTAATTGCGATTAACTTCTATGAAACATATGGAACTGTTGAAAAGTATTACTTTATTCAATCTATAGCTGTATAAGCATATTGTGTTTCTGAAGCATTATTTTACTACTCGAACTTTTTCTTCCATTAAGATCACACGCGACCAGCAGTGGGAAAATTATTCCCTGTTCTTCCTATAAGGAATGTCATTTTGAATTCCGATTCAAGTACAAAATTCAGTCTTACACAGGATCTTAAAACAGGCATGGCGTTAATCTTCACAGGAGAAGCGAACTCATTATTTTAGTGCCTATGACACTCAATTCCTCAACGAACACTATTTAAAGTTAAATGACTCATTCGAATATCAAATAATTCATTCATTTCATTGACTCTTCAGATTATTGCTTGACTAGCTCCGAAATTGGCTCTTTGCACGGCTTTAGTTCTTGCGCCTAAACCTACAGTAGTTGAATTACTAAATTGTTTGCAATTTTGGAATAGTTTGGCGACTTCAGAGTCTATTTTGAACTGCTGGGAAGAAATATCTACAGGGTTTATACAATTCAACCAATTTTTCATGCGATTAAATCAATCTGGCTCAGTAGACACCGTACTCAAGCAGAACCGCACTCTGATCGGATTGTACCCGCTGTAAAGTTCTCGTCTGCTCTATTCTAACTGAAGACACAGAAATTATATCTTCTAATCGCCAAGATGTTCTTGTGCATTACGTTATCATTCGAATTTGCAATAGAATAACGGAATTTGGATTTATTTGGTATTCTCATTCCATTCAATTTGAATGCCTGAATATTTCATCAGAATGATGCAATGTTATGAATCAGATTTCCATGTGAGATAGTAAAGCGGCGGAGAAAGTAATATTTGATTTGATCATTCGTAATTAAATCATTGGAACTCTGTCCTGTGAAATGAGTGTTCAGGTTCTTACGGAAATCTTTTATTTCCTTCTTTACTGATTAAAGGTCTTCGCTTACTTCTTTCAAAAACCAATAAATTTCGCAGCACTTAAAGATCTTTTTGTTTTCAATGTACACTGAATTGCAGTAGCAACGCTAGACTAATGATGATAGTTAGATAATGGATTCAGTGATTAAGATTTTCAATTCAATTGGAAATGAATATTTCGCTCCAATCCAGACTTGTATAAATATACTCAAATATCAATATTTCTCGCTACTTGGTTTTATTTCAAGTGACAGTTCGCTAATGTGTTATTATTTACTCTACATCAATTTCACTTATTTATGCTTATTAACCTAAAGCAGAACTGTTTCAACTACATCATTCAGCATTTCTTCATTCTAAAACTCGAACAAGCATTTCTTGCTTTTCAGTTACTGGTGCTATGTCTATTTTTGGTAATTGGAAGTCCTTTAAAATGTTAGTATTACAAATTTAGTCAAGATTTAGCTTTACTCAGTTATTCTGTATCTTTTGAGTGTTAAGTTATTTGCTGTGTGAAATATGTATCATGCAATATTTGGGTTTCCTATTGAGTCGCATTTTCTGACCTATTTAGATCGTAAATGCTCTTCGAAATAAGATGCAAAGCTTTAACGCAGTTCTGTCTCTAAAATTGTAAGTAGGTTTAGGTAATTTTAGAATCCAAATGAGGATCGATTGCACACGCTTGCGACACTGTCAAAGCGTTCGGAGACACGTGAAGTGGTTTGAGCTAGCTCTACAATTAGAGGAGCCACAGCGTTCTGCTCGAACAGTGCACGTTACCGACGAAAAATTCGGTTACCAACTTATTCATCACATGATTTAACATATGCGATGAACAAGTTGGTAACCGAATTTTTCGTCAGTAACGTGAAGTGGTTTGAACTAGCTCTAAAATTAGACGAGCCACAGCGTTCTGCTCGAACAGTGCACGTTACTGACGAAAAATTCGGTTACCAACTTGTTCATCGGATATGTTACATCATGTGATGAATAAACAAATTATTGATGATGAAGCGAATTGCTCACTGCTCTAATAGCAATTGATTTGCTGCTGCACTAGCAAGTAATGCCACAAAATTCGTCACAAGCCTTCAGCAGACTATTGAGAAAAACATTATGTTGAAAAATTTTTACAAGGAAGAAATGCTTAAAATAAGAAATGAATTCAGAGATACAAGAAATAAAAAAATAAAAGAAATTATAACATGTCATTAGAACAATTCATAGAGTAATGACGATGGGTGTAAGGGCATCAATTTCGTATTTCCGAGAACCAGCCTAGCTGACTTAAACTGACGAAAAATCCATGCCTTGAATGAGAACAATATGTAAATTGTTGATTTATACTAGCAAAATTTTGAAACAAAAGCGAATCGGTCTACATTACCTTTCCATTTCCGGCCAGTTTAGGTAATCAAACGTTAAATTGGATAGACGTGATATTTGTTACATTCCCATTGATGTATATGGCATAAACGAAAGCCCTGCATTCCTTTAAAAACGTACTGGGTGCGTTCTTACCTAAATAAGGCAGGCAGACAAAAATTTAGGAAGAGAGAGAGCGTACTGAAGATGCTCTGATCCGGGCGTATATCTTTTTGTATTTAGAATCACTGCTGTTCAGTTAGAGTGATGAAATT
>JAAUYH010141518.1_pt1 | contig 10593 bp, 9 predicted proteins | sample 7278061 | NCBI WGS metagenome assembly JAAUYH01 (sample SAMN14350203, study PRJNA611818) | marine sediment metagenome | isolation source: surface marine sediment (0.6m) | place: French Polynesia: Moorea | collected 2018-08 | reverse complement strand
TTCAACGCTTAGTTCAGTTGAAAATAAAAAAGCTCTGTATTTAGTTCATATTAGGCTAATGTCTTATTACTCTAATTTGTACTGCGACTATACCGCCACTGAATAATATTTGTCTCGCAATTCTCTAATAGATGGATCGGACATATATTCTTCGAAGCTCAAATAACGATCAATAGTACCATTAGGTGTTAATTCTATGACTCTGTTTGCCACGGTCTGAGCAAATTGGTGATCGTGAGTAGTAAATAAAATGTTACCCTTGAAATTTTTGAGGGAGTTATTAAAGGCTGTAATACTCTCAAGATCAAGGTGGTTTGTGGGTTCATCGATCAGCAATACATTGGCTTTAAGCATCATCATCCTGCTGAGCATGCATCGAACTTTCTCACCTCCGGAAAGAACACTCGACTTTTTTAGGGCTTCCTCTCCACTGAACAACATTTTTCCTAAAAATCCTCTCACATAAACCTCCTCGCGTTCTTCTTTAGTAGTAGCCCATTGTCTTAGCCAATCGACCAGGCTTATGTCTGAATCAAAGAACGACGAATTATCTGCTGGCAGATAAGATTGATTGGTGGTAACACCCCATTGAAAACTACCATTATCGGCTTTTCTTTGTCCTTTAATAATCTCATAAAAGGCGGTAGTAGCCCTGGAATCTTTAGACATTACTACTACCTTATCGCCCTTTGCTAAATTTAGGTCGATATTCTTGAAAAGCAAATCGCCTTCCTCTGAACTGGCCTGAAGATTCTCTACATGAAGGATTTGATTGCCAGCTTCACGTTCTGTTTCAAAGATTATTGCCGGGTATCTTCTGCTTGAAGGTTTTATATCTTCCACACGAAGTTTCTCCAGCATTTTCTTTCGAGAGGTAGCCTGCTTGCTCTTGGCTACATTGGCACTAAAACGCTGAATGAATTCCTGAAGCTCTTTTGCCTTTTCTTCTGCTTTTCTGTTTTGCTGTGCTCTTTGCCTGGCTGCCAACTGGCTGCTTTGATACCAGAATGAGTAATTACCGGAATAAAGGTTAATTTTACCAAAATCAATATCGGCTACGTGCGTACAGACCGCATCCAGAAAATGTCTGTCGTGAGAAACTACAATAACGGTATTATCATAATTGGCCAGGAAGCGCTCTAACCAGTTAATAGTATCATAATCCAGGTCATTGGTAGGTTCGTCCATTACCAGGACATCTGGATTTCCAAACAAGGCCTGCGCCAATAGCACGCGTACTTTTAATTTGGAATCCATTTCAGACATAGCGGAGTAATGCATGGTCTCCGAAATACCGAGATTTGAGAGCAATGCTGCGGCGTCACTGTCAGCATTCCAACCATTCATCTCTTCAAAAGTCACCTGTAATTCGCCAATTTTCTCTGCGTTTTCATCCGTGTAGTCTGCGTATAGTGCATCTATTTCCTGTTTGATATCAAACAAAGGGCGATTTCCCATTACCACGGTTTCCAACACGTTGTGCGAATCATAGGCGTTGTGATCCTGTTCCAAAACAGACATGCGCTTACCCGGTTCCAGATGAACATTTCCGGAAGTCGCATCTACTGAACCCGCAAGTATTTTTAAGAAGGTAGATTTACCCGCACCATTAGCTCCAATTATACCGTAGCAATTACCCTGGGTAAAGTTCACGTTAACCTCATCAAAAAGCACTCTCTTTCCGAATTGAACTGATAAATTTGACACAGATAGCATAGCAGTTTTTTAAAAATTTCGGCAAAAATAGTTAAAAATTGGTCGATTATACCATTTATCTCAATTATCGATAATTTGGTCTAAACCTTAAGTCTTTTAAACAATTTTTAACTGGTCATTAACAGCCATAACTTACTGCAATTCTTAGTTTTGCTTAGAATATTTAGGGCTGATCGTGCATGACAAAAACTTTACTCCCCCTCTTTGTTTTACTGATTTGCAGTTGTGGAAATCGTGAAAAAAACTCCTCAACCGTCTATTTTGCTGGTGAAATTGTCAATCCTACAAGTGAATATGTAATTCTTTACAAAGGTGGCACAGCATTAGATTCCGTACTCCTTGACGACGACAATCGATTTGCTATTGAGTTGGATTCGGTGGATGAAGGCTTGCACCATTTTTATCATGCCCCAGAACATCAATTTGTCTTTTTAGAGAAGGGCGACAGTCTGCAGATCCGCTTGAACACTTATTACTTTGATGAATCCTTAGTTTTTTCTGGAAAAGGTGAAGAGATTAACAATTTTCTTATTGAGATGTTCCTGGCTCATGAGCAGGAGGAAGAATTTGTTTACGATTATTACAAATTGGAGCCCGAAGAATTCTGCAATAAAGTTGATTCTTTGAGCTCTGCTAAGATTGGTCAACTTAAAGAAATAAACGAAGAAACTCCTCTTTCCGAGAAAGCCTTTGAACTGGCTAAATCTGGCATTGAATACAATACATACGTATATAAAGAACCTTATCCTTACTATCACAAGAAAAAGAAGGGCGATAAGTCCATGCATGAACTACCTGCCAGCTTTTACTCCTATCACGATGAAATAGACTATGAGAACAGTGATCTCACCTATTTGCGCCCTTACTACAATTTCATGAAATACCACCTGGTTAATCTGTCTTATATAAGTTGCAAAAAGGATTGTTTGACTGCCGACAAACAAATGATCAAGAATCAACTTCATTTCAATCGTCATCAGCTTTATTTGATCGATAGTCTGGTCAAACAAAATGAATTAAGGGATAATCTCTTCAGAAATGTCGCCTTTGATTACCTGCTGAAACAGCGTGATCCTGAAGAAAAAATCGAGACTTTTATTAAGGACTTTCAGACCTTATCCGGCAATAATCGCCATATGGACGAAATTGACCGGCTATACAAAGACATTAAGAAAATACAGCCGAATAAAGAGATCCCAGATATCGCTGTTTTCGATGCAGAAGGTAAATCGGTTACGCTTCAGGAATTATCTAAAAACAGAGAAATTGTACTCTATTTTTGGTCGGCTCCCCAGAAAGGGCATTTTAAGAATATCAGAAAAAGAATCAACCAACTTAAAACAGAGTACCCTGAATATACATTTATTGGAATTAATCTGCGGACAGACCTCGGAAGATGGAAATCTATGCTAGACGAGTACGAATTGGATAAAAGTGAGCAATTCTGGGCAGAAGATTATGAATCTGTGGCTCATTCGCTTGTCGTTTACGACCCGTTTAAGAGCATAATTGCCAAAGATGGTCTTATCGTAGATGCTTTCGCAAACGTATACTCCTCATTCTAAAAATAGGAGATCACAAGCCCTGGTAGCCAAAATCTTTCCTAATTACCTTTATTGTAATCAGCAAGGAATTTTTCCAGACCAATATCCGTCAGAGGATGTTTTAATAGTCCATCTATAGCCGACAATGGTCCGGTCATTACATCTGCCCCAAGTTTGGCACAGTCTATAATGTGCATTGTGTGCCTTATGGACGCAGCTAATATTTGTGTTTTAAAACCGTAGTTGTCATATATGCCACGTATTTCTGCGATCAGGCTTAGTCCGTCTGAAGAAATATCATCAAGCCGACCTAGAAAAGGTGAAACGTAATTTGCTCCTGCCTTTGCGGCGAGGATAGCCTGACCCGGAGAAAACACCAGGGTACAGTTGGTTTTGATACCATTGTCAGCAAAGTATTTTAAAGCTTTCACTCCATCCCTGATCATTGGCACCTTAACAACTATTTGTTCGTGGAGTGCACTGAGCTCCTTGCCTTCCTTGATCATACCTTTCAGATCGGTTGCTATAACCTCGGCAGATACATCTCCATCAACAATATTGCAGATATCAATGTAATGTTGAAGAATATTATCGCGGCCGGTGATACCCTCCTTTGCCATTAATGAGGGGTTTGTAGTTACCCCATCGAGAACACCTAATTCCTGTGCCTCTTTGATCTGATCCAGATTAGCAGTATCGATAAAAAACTTCATAGTGGTGGTGTTGAATATGTATGTGAAATGGTCTCAAATTTCTGATCGTCAAAACTACAATTTATAATGGTTTAATAGTAATTTCTCAAAGACTTTGTCGGGCAAGATCCTTTTTAAAGCAATTGAAAAAATTTGCATCCTGCCTCCAACCTTATAATGTGTTTTGGGATTTCTGTCGCGAATAATTCTGTAAACTTTCTTTGCCACTAAGCCTGGGTCCTTACCGCCGTCTACATGCACATTCATAAGCTCCAGTGTCTTGCCATATGCAGATCTGTAAGGTGAATTTTCCAGCACTGGCGCATGATACCTGCGCGATGCTATGTCGGTTGCAAACTCGCCTGGTGCCAGGTTTGATACATGAACACCAAAATCCTTGACCTCCATACGCAGCGATTCGGTAACTAATTCAAGGGCTCCTTTTGAGGCAGAATAAATACTCCTATATGGTAAACCAATATAACCGGCAATTGAAGTTATATTTATGATTCTTCCTGATTGCTGATTGCGCATAATTGGTAGAACTGCCTTGATTACCGCCAACGGACCAAAAAGATTAACAGCAAAATGATTTTCTATCTCCTCCCCTGGTATTTCTTCCAGGGGTCCTGTAATACCAACCCCGGCGTTGTTAATTAGTATGTCTATCCCGCCTTGTTCATTTACAATTGTGTTTACCGCCTGGGTGATACTTGCATCGCTGCGGACATCTAAATTTATAAGACGGAATTCTTTAAAATCCTGGTAGTTGGATACGTCTCTGGTAGTTCCGTATACTGTATAGCCCTTATCCTTGAGGAAAACACCAATAGATTTTCCAATACCCGAGGATCCGCCGGTAATTAATACTACCTTTTTCTGCATATCAATTACAAATAAACGAATAATTAGGAAGCTGCGGTTAGCCTAAAGTATCTTAAGGGATATATAAAAAAAAGGCAAGCTACCTACATCGCACCGCTACAACCGCATACCCTTGCTGCGTTCCCACCCTGGGGGATTCTGCAGGAGCTGGTCGCGTAGGACTTGCCTCAGGCAAATATACGACCTTTTAAATTGGAAGTACTCATAAACAGGTATCATTTTAGGTCGAAAAATTTGACGAGTACATTGGATTTTGACACATGATGCCGAATACTTGGTAGCCAGATATCATAAATATTTATAAATGCTTGTTTTTTTCTCAAACTACATGATTAAATTAGTCCCCTATTGAACTCTAAAAGTGAGTTTCATAAGCCAACATCCAGTAAAGACGAACCATAAGAGTACTTTCTATTTAAGCCATGAGTCTTACAAAGTTTTTCATTTTTAGCAATTTTTTACTTCTGTTCCTGGCATGTGGCAGTGAACCGAATCCGACAAATCTGTTTAGCATAGAAATCGATGAGAATAAAAAGGAGTTTCAGCGAAACGAAACTGTTGGGATCAGAATTAAGAACAAAAAAAATCTCGAGATCAACAATGTGGCTTACAGCATAGACGGACAGGAGTTAGCCATTGTTGATGATCAGATAACTTTTGGTATAGATAGGTTAGGGAACAAGATTTTAAAGGCAAAGATCGACTATGAAGATAAATCGGTAGAGCTTAGCAAAAAGATCAGGCTGTTGTCTGAAATTGAACCTGAGATATATACATACGAAATTATTAATGAATTCCCCCATGACATAGAAGCTTTTACCCAAGGACTTGAATTTAACTTCGACGTTTTATATGAAGGAACTGGTAAGATGGGTAAGTCGTCACTCCGCCGGGTAAATTTTGAAACCGGAGAAGTACTGGTGAAAGTCGACCTGGAATACAACTACTTCGGGGAGGGCCTTACAATTCTCAATGATAAGATATATCAGCTAACCTGGAGAAATAAAACAGGTTTTATTTACGATACCAAAAGTTTAGAAAAAATTGGCAGTTTCCAGTACGGTGAAAGTAAGGAGGGATGGGGGCTTTGCAATGACGGCAATAAAATATATAAAAGTGACGGCACAGAGCGCATCTGGATTTTGAATCCCGAAACCTTGGTTGAGGAAGACTATATACAGATCGTGACCAACAAATCTGTATTCAATAAGGCCAATGAGCTGGAGTATGTCAACGGTAAGATTTACGCTAACGTCTGGCAAAAGGAGAGTATGATGATCATAGATGCCAAGACAGGTGCAATTGAAGGCGTAGTGAATTTTGGAGGTTTAAAGGAAAAGGTTAAACAGCATCCCGAGTTGGATGTCTTAAACGGCATTGCCTATCATCCAAAAAGGAAGACTTTTTTTGTTACCGGCAAAAACTGGAACAAGCTCTTTGAGGTTAAGATCATGAAGAAATAATATGGATCTCTATGAGAAAGTAGTTGTTGTCAGGAAGGAAGATCTTGACGATCTTCATCATGTAAACAACGTACGTTACGTGGAATGGATTCAGGATATCTCAAAGGACCACTGGGAAGCACGAGCCTCCGAAAAAGTAAAGCGCAAAGTGGTCTGGGTTGTATTGAGTCACCATGTACAATATTGCAATGAGGCCAAATTGGGTGATAACGTGCGTATTAAGACCTATATATCAGATACGAAAGGACCCATTTCTGTCAGGGCGGTTGAGATGCATCTCGCAGATAGTGATACTCTGTTGGTAGAATCCACAACCGAATGGTGTTTATTGAATGCTTCTACCTTGAAACCTATGCGAATTTCCGAAGAAATACGTTCTTTCTTTGAAGGTGATTCCAAATAAACCCCATAATAAGGTATTTCATGCCATTTTTGTCGTACTGATTCTTTCAGGTATTCTGTTCTGTGCTTCCTGTAGAAAGGACTTTGAATATCGGGAAAGCATGGGTAGATTGGAATTTTCAAAGGACACTGTCTTTCTCGACACAGTTTTTACCAATATTGGCAGTAGCACGTATAGTTTAAAGGTCTATAATCGTACCGGTGATGATATAATTATTCCGTCTGTTGTTCTGGAACAAGGCCTTAACAGCAATTACAGGCTCAATGTAGATGGATTGGCCGGTAAGGTGTTTGAGGACGTCACAATCCTGGCACGTGACAGCATCTTTATTTTTATTGAAACCACATTTGATATTTCGCAAATTAATCAGAACGAATTTCTCTACACCGACGTATTGCAGTTTATCAGCAGCGTCTCTACCCAGGAAGTTCCATTGGTTACATTAATAAAAGATGCAGTTTTTCTTTTTCCTTCTGTGTTGTCAGACGGCACCAAGGAGACAATACCAATAGGGACAGACCAGCAGGGTAATGAAATTAGAGTAGAAGGTTTCTTCCTCGAAGACAGTCAATTGAACTTTAGCAATGAAAAACCATATGTAATATACGGCTATGCAGCCGTGCCAGAGAACAGGACCCTGAACATAGAAGCTGGTTCGCGTATTCATTTTCATAGAGATTCCGGTATCCTGGTAAATCAAGGCGCAAGTCTAAATGTCAATGGATCATTGAGTACAGACCCTGATCTGTTGGATAATGAGGTAGTATTTGAAGGAGACCGCCTGGAACCCGAGTTCGCAGATGAACCTGGTCAATGGGGTACTATTTGGTTAGCTCCGGGCAGTATTGACCACGACATAGATTATTGTACAATTAGGAATGCTACCGTTGGGTTGCTTTTGGAAGGGCAAGATGAGAATGGTGTAAATCTACAAATTAGTAACTCCCAGATCCACAACAGCGCATCGGTAAACCTCTGGGCGCGATCGAGCCAGATAGACGCTGAGAATCTCGTTCTGGGCAGTGCAGGAGAAGCCTCCTTGATATGCGATACAGGAGGAAGTTACGAATTCCGGCACACGACAATTGCTAATTATTGGAATGATGGTTTTCGATCCGGATCTGCTCTACAACTCAGTAATTTTGGCACCTCAACAACTGGAGTAACAACCATGGCCGATCTGGAAACGGCCAATTTCTCTAATTGTATCATTGATGGAAATGCAATACGTGAATTATTTCTGAGAACCAATGGGATAAATAGCTTTAATTTTAATTTTGAAAGCAGTTTGATAAAGTTCAATGATATCAATGGCCTGTTCGAAGAAGATCCCCTTTATGATTTTGATGATACAACATTCTACACGGATATTATTCTGAATGGAGAGACAGATTTTATCGATGCGATAAACGACGACTTTCAAATAGGAGAATCATCAGTGGCGAGAGATACCGCTAATTTACAAACGGCCTTATTAGTACCCCTGGATATCCTTGGACGAGACCGAACTTCGGATCCAGATTTGGGTGCTTTTGAATATGTGCCTGAAGACTAGCTTCTACTTATCCGACTATTTTTGCAAGAAAATTCCTTCAATTGTACTGATTTTCAGCACTTTATGTAGTAAAACCTTAAATATTCTATGGTAAAACTACAACGCAATCTCAATTATGATTAGTACTTTGTACCCAAATACCCATGATGGAATATTCCTATACCATTATAGATTCTGATGTTACTTCCAATCTTCAGTTGCAAACTTACCTGGAAGAATATGGGGATTTTCTTTATTTGGGTCAGGCCAGAAATAGTTCTGAGGGTCTTAATTCCATACTAAAACATTTACCTGACGTAGTTTTTATTCACTTGAATGACAGGGCATTTGATTACTTTCAGATGATTAACGAACTCTATCAGTACGTCAAGGATATACCCTTACTTATCAGGATATCATACACAAAATCATATGCCTATGAAGCCATAAAGAATAATTTTTTTGATTACTGGCTTCTCCCCTACAACGAATTTGATATTCGGAAGACAGTGATGCGCTTGGTAAAGAAACTACCTAAGGAAAAGGTATCCAATACTCTTTGCCTTAAATCGTATAAAGATTTCCATTATCTGGATACCGATGAGATTCTGTACCTCAAAGCGGACAACAACACCACGGATTTCTATATGAACGACGGCAGCACTATCAGTGCATTCAAAACTTTAAAGACATTTGAGCGCAAACTGCCCAGCAATTTTATTCGTGTCCACCAGAGTTATATCATAAATATGAACTATGTGTCGCGTATCAACTATGGGAAATCTATATGCGCTTTAAAGAGCAGCAATACCCAACTACCCTTCTCCAAATCCTACAAGGAGAACATAGATGACCTGAAGAAGGTATTATCTAAAAACACTATTTCCACACTTAATTAAGTAAATTCTTTCAAAACTGAAACAAATACTCACAAAAGTGAGTGTTTTACTAATATTTAAGATTTTAAACAATACAGACAATTCCTTCCTCTTAGTTTAGGTCCAATTAACATTCCATTAACCTAAAACCAAGAGAAGTGATGAAAAAATTAATGAGCATTATGGCAATCTTCATTTTCTGCCTGGCACTTTTTAGCTGTCAATCAGAAGATGTAGCAGAGCAACAGACCCTTTATGAGTTCACCGCAAGTGATGATGACAACACGGTGGACGACGACAGACAATCCAGTGATGATGACAACACAGTTGATGATGACAGACAATCCAGTGATGATGACAACACTGTTGATGATGACCGTCAGGCCAGTGATGACGACAATACTGTTGACGATGATAGACAATCAAGTGATGATGACAACACTGTTGATGATGACAGACAATCCAGTGATGATGACAACACAGTTGATGACGACAGACAGAACTAATCGATAAATTCAAATAACAAAAGAGCCTTTGATCGCTAGATTTTAGGCTCTTTTTTTTAATTTGGTTCTATGACCAAATGCAATTTACCCAAATTAAAGGGCCTTCTTCTGGCTTTGATAATTTTAACCATAATTACCGCTTGCCAGTACGAGAAATCCAAAAATACGACGGTCCTAACCGCAGAACAAGACAGTATTCTCATTTGGATTGACAGGTCTAAAAACTCAGACCTGTCTACAGAGGACCAAAATGAATGGCTGGACATGGCTCTGGAAAATACCGCTGATCTTCCGGAAGACAGTCTTAAGACAGAGATCTTTTCACAATTATCGCTTGGCTATTTAAGGAAGAAGGATTCTTTAAACTTTCGAAAAACCAGTCGAGAGACCATTGATATGGCAATAAGAACACGGGACTCGGTCAACTATGCAGAGGCGCATTGGGATCTGGCCACATTCTTTAGACAATACGATATACCGGATAGTTCCTATTATCACTATGGCGAAGCTCAAAAAATATACAAGGCCATTAATGATGATTTATACAATGCGAGGATGCTTAGAAATATGGCTGTGATCCAGGTGGGTATCAAGGATTACGTAGGCGCTGAAATCAATACAATTAAGGCTATAGAATTACTTAAACCTCTTGAAGAAGAGAGGCATCTTTATGCCTGCTATACTAATCTCGGCATCGTTTCAAAGGCATTGGGTGAATACGAGAGAGCTATAGACTACTATAACCAGGCCTATGATTATCAAAAAAAATCTGATAGAAACAAAATAGAATATAGATTGTTGCAAAACAACATTGGAAATATCTACAAAGAACAGGGAATGTTTGAAAAAGCACTTCCTTACTATCAAGAGGCACTCAGAGACACGGATTTAATGAATAGGAAACCCAGTGATTTTGCCGTCCGCTTAAACAATTTAGCTTCGAGCCGGATGAGTTTAGGTGATACCCTTGGG
>JAAUYH010002385.1_pt1 | contig 10593 bp, 7 predicted proteins | sample 7278061 | NCBI WGS metagenome assembly JAAUYH01 (sample SAMN14350203, study PRJNA611818) | marine sediment metagenome | isolation source: surface marine sediment (0.6m) | place: French Polynesia: Moorea | collected 2018-08 | reverse complement strand
TTTATGCAGAAGCTTTTCCTTTTGCCTGCTACAGAATCGAATTCAGGTTAAAAACTCCGAGTAATTTAAATAGCAGGTTAGTTCTGTCACTGACTTCTTCGGATAAAGACCTTTTCACAAAAACTAGTTTGAGTTTCTTCGTGTTATAGGATTAAAAACTGGTGGGTATTAAAAATTGTTTACGATTTTCACTTATAATTATGCTTAATCCTAACTGAACGCGTGAGTCTCAGATCTTCGCAACCTCGTCCAGAAACCGTTCAAAGTCTTTTCGGGCACAACGTAGTGTACTGTGCAAGATTCCAAACAGCTGTCTGCAGTTATTTTTGAACCCATGAGGATCATACAAATGGTTTTCGATAGAAAAAAGGAATTGTCAAGGGCTATAGTACGATCAGATCGTTTTCATACTCATGGTAAAGAAATGTTATGGTCTACAGATACGGTAAACACTCTCTATTTAACCTAGATTGAAGAAAGTTGTATGGGGCACCGGTGACTTTGGCAGTTTAGAAATCGGCTGAGTGCGTGTCCGATCACCCAAGGCGAGATTGGATCGCGAGGGATAGTGCATTGAAAGTGAACAGCTCGTGAGATGTGTGTTAATAATTTGGTGTCTGGACTTACTCCGCCGCACGAGATGACGGAGAGGGTACAGAGCCGAGAGAACTTGTCCATCCAAACTATTTAATACAGGACTTTTTACTGTTCTCAGGGAACAACGAGATAGGGTCACGATTTCCTCTTGTCGATTCCGTTGTCGTATGAATTTATCTTCCTCGGAGTTTATCGATGGCTTACTGTTGTGCGCTATGTCGATCTATTATACAATGAGGAATTGACCAATATGTAAATTGCGTTAACAAACGTTGCCTACGTGACTGGTCTGACCAATAGACTACTTCAATTACTGGAGTGCAAGCTTTGGCTGACGCACTAAGTTTGCACTTCTGCTTGCACACACGCAACATCGCGTTGTGCACTCAAATGTTTGCTGAGATGACTATCGGACATGGGTTGTACAGTAGTCACAACTGCATCGTCAGACCCGGATGAAGCTCTTGCATGAGAATCGTGCATTGGGCTGATGCCGAACTCCAACAGTACATATGCAAGTCACAGTTCTGGATTTCTTCTGCAGTCGAGATGGAGATCTGTTAAAGTATCATTGGATGTTAACTGTAGGAAAGATTCAGCCAAGATTTCTTGCGACGGAGGCAAAAGGGATCCTCAAAGTTATTGTCGGGCGCAGCATACGGCACATCAATCTAAAGTACATTTTGACAATCCAAAACCATCGCCAGTCGTTCAACGCAGAAAACCGCAATCCAAGTTCTCGCAGTACAAATAACAGTAAGTTGATTTTAATGAATGCACAGGCAGAGCACGTCACCGAGCTGAACTTTTCACGTCAATAACTTGAATCCAACCACTATACACAACAAACAAAAAAGCAAAGAAGCACACACCATCACAGTCATGTCTAAACAACAACTCAGTTGTGCAGTAGAAACTTCGAGAGACAGTATACGAGCACGCAGCGAACGAAAAACGAAATCGCTATACGCCCTCTGACCATCGACCAAAGGCCACAAGAAATCTGTCCGTCTCTCGATGCACAACAGCCATGGTGTACAACAGGTACATCGTGTACCCAACTTCCGGCATAGCAAACCAAGTAACAGTAATCGAGACAACTTATTTTCTTTTTCATCTCGTAGTTTGTCCTTCACTTTCAACTTGTTCGGCTTCATTTCCGATATCCGTCGACGTCCGTCTCGTCACTGATCCTAGATCCCCGGAAGATCTTCTCCCCGTCGCATTATCCAAACTCGTTTGTTTCCCAAGTCCAGGATCGTCACTTTCACTTTCCTCAGTCGAGTGGCTTCGCGACCGTTCAAGCATAGTGACTTCCTGATGTGCCTCATCATCATCCGCCACCAAATGATACTTTCCTCTTCGCTCCGCCATTCCCTTCGCATCTCCCTCTTCCGCGCTCACCAACGCATCGTCTACAATCCTATTCATAGTCTCTCCCGAACCCTTTTTCGCGAACGCCGGATTTTCATCGGTCACAATTTCATAAATGACATCTGCCGCGTTCAAACTCTTCACATCATTTCTAGGGCACAACAACGCCACACCTCCTAGCACGAACACGAATCCAACTACATATGCACCATACTCTCGTTTCCCAAACCCAATAAACTCTTCATAATAAATGCCACCAGCCAGCGTGGAGAATAAAATCCAACAAATCTGCATCATCGGCACGAGGTACACCGCATCGAACAGTCTCAATCCCGCAGTCAGCCTTGTGACCCAATAAGTCGCAGCCGCCGCGAAGCCGAGAATGATAAAATAAGTCTGATACGACAAGAACGGATTTGAGTAAAGTGGGTTGGGGTGTAGCGCTTGGATGAGCAACATCGACAACGCCTTCGCAAGCACGACTGCCTGACTCCCAAACAAGGCCGAATTGACGCTAAACAAAGCCGCCAATACCTGTCGCTGTCGAACCGAAGCCGCAGAAATGTCAAAATTAGGCAGCTTTTTTGCTCTAGCTATACGTTGACGTAGTTGCGAGTAAGCCAGCGATACTGCGCACGCCAATGCGCCGGCACCCAGCATATAGCACACATACTCACTTCGTCCGTACAACGCGGCCAATTCTTCCGGCCGATAATTCTTTGTATCGTGAGCGCCGAAAATGACGATGAGAGTGCACCCGGCGATGATTAGAGTGACCCCCAGATAAGCGAAGCGTTCGATTTGTTCGTGCAGGATGAATCTCGAGAAGAACACTTGCGAGAGGAACTGCACCGAGCCCAGACCCGAGAGCAGGGATTGCGCGGCGAACTTGAACGCTCCGAACGACATGGCGGTGCCGAGCGTGAACATCGCGAAGCCCGCCATCCATAAGGGCATTGTTGATACGCGCGGGCGCTCGGCATACGGCAGTAGCTGACGTTTGTTATAGGCGAGTTTCATCACGTTCGTGCCCATGTTGTTGAGCGTACTGCCGCATATTGCGAGCACCACCCCAGGCCACCACGACCCGACCTTCCAGCCCAGGCCGGCGAATATGTTCATGCTCGACGCGCCGAACATGCTGAAAGAACGTTAGGACGGAACGGCTGGGGGCGCACAGCAAGGTTTAGAGTTGTTACAACATCAGCATCACACGCAGCGAAAATGACAACAATTAGAAATTTACATGCGACATGTGCTTGCTTACACCTCCCGCCGTATTGACTGTGCTCTTTTTCACATCCTGTATTCCATCCAAAACATGACAAGTGTGCAGCAATTCAGCTTGGATGCATCTCGAGATTTCCTTGTTTCAGTGCTCCCTCAAACGAACGCTCCGACTCACTCGCAATCATGTTTCTAGCAATAACAGCGTTCACCCAACCATCATGCGCACTACGTCAGTCGCCATCAGCCGTACGCACCTGCAGTCGGCGCACCCTGCTCACATTCGCACTGACATTGCCCGTGCGCAACGCCATCGCCAGCGAGTTGCTACAATATGAAACACTGCCATCCGGACTAATAATCCAAGACCTGCGCGAAGGTAGCGGCGCCACGCCGACGACCAGCTCCACAATCCGCGTGCGCTGGACGGGGCGTCTCACCGCGCGCTACGGCTGGCCTTTCCAGTCCGAGCCGGCGGAAACCATCTACAACCTATCGCGCGACACACTCATCCCGGGTTTTGTCGAGGGCGTTACAACGATGCGTGTGGGTGGGAAACGCCGACTGATAATCCCGTCGTCCCTCGGCTACACGCGCGACGCCAGCTACGGCCCGCTGCCCACCGACTTCGGAAATCGGCGGCGGCTGCTCTCCACAGTCTCGAACCCGCGGCGCGCCGACGCCAACGCGGGCGCGGTGGTGATCGACGTAGAGTTGCTGAAAGTAATTTCGAGTACGATAAAATAGGCTCTGCAGACATCATATGCGACTTTCTACTATACACAATTTCATTTCTCACCGCACACGAATCCAATCTGCATTGTCACCGCCCTATTGCTGATGCGCACGCGATGCTGTGCTCACAGACACGAACGCGGCGGCGTCCACGGCGGGCGGGCGTGCTAGTGGCGGCACGGCAATCGGCCGCATCCGCATCGCCGCACGCCAGCGAGCCAGCCACCGCCAGCGCGACCGCGGTCGCCACACCACGAGGCTGGCGGCTCGCGCTGGCGGGCGGCATCGCGGGCGCGATCTCCAACTCGCTGCTGCATCCACTGGACACGGTGAAAACCGTTCGGCAGTACGACCCACGCACGTTCCGCGGGGTGCTACCCACGGTGCGGGTGATAGCCGCCGAGCGAGGCATCGGGGCGCTGTACGCCGGGCTGCTTCCCGCATTACTCGGCAGTGCAATCTCCTCGTCATTATATTTCGGTGCGTACGAGCTAGTCAAGCGACGATTAACACGACATGCGCACCCCACCGTGCCACGGCCCTTCCTGCACGGCCTGGCGGCGGTGTGCGGGAACGTGACGTCGTCGATACTGTTCGTGCCGAAAGAGGTGGTGAAAGCGCGCATGCAGGCGGGCGTGGAACGGGGCCGTTTCATCAGCGCATTTCAGGGCACGCTGAGCGCGCACGGCGTGGCGGGGCTGTATCGCGGCTACAAGGCGACGCTGCTGCGCAACATCCCCAGCACGGTGCTGCGCTTCGTGCTGTTCGAGGAGTTCCGCCGCATGGTGCAAGGCGACGCGCGCGACCCCAAGAACCTGGGCCAGTTCCTCCTCGCCGGCGCGCTTGCCGGCGCGATTGCGTCCGGCATCACCACGCCCATGGACGTGGTGAAGACCCGCCTCAGCACCGGTGCGCTGGCCAGCGGCACCCGCGTACTGCCCGCGCTCAGGCACATCGCCGTCAGCGAGGGCGTGCGCGGGCTGTACGCCGGCGTGCGCCCCCGAATGGTATGGAGTGCCCTGAGTACCGGCGTCGGCTTCGGCAGTTATGAGCTTTGTAAAGCGCTCCTAGCCGCAGATGTGCGTACGTACAACAGGGTCAACGAGAAACCGTCGTAAATCAACGGTTCGCCCTTCACTCGCTTCGCTGCTGGCTCGGCTAATGCTTCGAACTACTCCGCAACTTGGCATTGGTGCGTGTGAATTCGACTTGATCAAGGTGTCGTTTCTCAGGTTGCGAGCGAAACGGCAAAGCACTGTACAGTCCAGATTGTGCACCTCACCCACACGTTTACTGAAAGAAGGTCAAATTGCGGTACGACTTGGCTTCGTCTCTATCCAACACCTTACTGGCCACACTGACATCGTTTGCAATCGCCTCGATAAGTTCGTCGATGCCATTAAACTTCAGCTCCGGTCGCAAGTAACCCACGATACACAACCGCATCTCCTCCCCATAAAACTCGGTCGGCAGCACATCCTCCCCCTCCATCAGGTACGCCTCCAGCACCCTCTCCTTCACGTCGCCGTACGTGATGTTCCTGCCCAGATTCGCCACCATCTTCACCGCGCCGTCCAGGTACTTCGGCACGCACCCGAACCCCACGTACACCCCATCACGGTCCGCTCCGCGCACATTGTCCAGCAATGCGCCCGGCAGGTTCGCCGTCGGCGTGCCAAGGTCTCGACTGCCACGTCCGAACCCACGCTGCACCTTGCCCTTCACCTGTATCGGGTCGGCCAGCCACTGCACGTTATTGACATCCGAACGCATCGACGTCGTCATGGCGCAGCGAGGGGATGCTACTCGAGTGGCTGGGGCTTTGCCAATCACGAGCGGGGTGGCGAAAGCACACTTCCACATCGCGTTCCCCGATCAAGATAAACCCCTGCGAAACGATCTCTCCGATACACGCGTTTACAAATCACCGAGCATTTTCTATTGTGCCGTTATCATTTTTACTGCTTTACTAACTCTACAACTTATCGCGAATCTTTTTTCACGCTGCCCTTGTGACATGGTCACCGCACCGCCGATAATCGCTCTTACTTTTTCCTAGACAGCGTTCGTTGCTTCTCCGCGTTTTCCACAATCTTCTCATCAACTCTCAGTCCCTTCTTCTTCCTCACTTGTTTGATCAGAATCGACGCCAGATTATTCTTCTCCGCTGTCGAATCTGCCGCGCCCAATTCCTCCAACTCCTCCACCGTTTTTGGTTCCCAGAACGGGTCTGTCTCAATGGTTTCCCAATGACTGAATACCATTTGCGGAGTCGCAAAGCCGCTGGTTTTCTTCCTTAGTTTATCCGCAAACCCATAGCTCTCCACGATAGGAATATTCGCTGTGATGTCAAACACGTTCATCCCTTTCTTTTCTGTTTCTCGTACCTTTCCTCGAGAGACCGCAATCACTGAGTACGCCGCACCGAACTGAGTCTCCGTCACAGCGACATCAACGCGCAGCACACCTTCCATGATGCGCGCGTTTCCATTCAAAACCGCCTTTCTCACACACTCTCGAGCCGCGCCCATCGCGGAGCCCGACACGCTCGCAACCGACTCTTCCACTTTCGCATCGATGCAGTCGACAAATATCGCCACTCCATGCATCGGCTCGTCTGCAAGCGGCCCTGTTTGACTCCCAAGTTGAAATCCCGTCATAATCGCACTTTCTAGAGCCTTAATCTTTCGATTCGCTTCCTCCGTCCCATTCACTGTCGGCGCCGTTTCATCTCCCCAGAAAATTTGCTGAAGATGCTCTGAAACGTTAGTGCTCGCATAAGGACCAATAAGTAGATTAGGCCCAAAGCCCTTCGGTCCGCATGACCACACGCACTTCAACACCTTTGTCCACTGCTCTTCGAAATCGACAGCCGATATTTTCGAAGATTCTGCATTTTCCGCATCTTTTTTCAATGCCTCCATAATCTGCTTTCGCACTTTCACCGGGTCGTCTGTGCTGCCTCTTCTCTGAGTATATGCACGAATCGTCGGCCCTGCTTTGTCTAGTGCTTCGCTCAAGTTTGCTGGTAACGGTGCCGCACACATTCGGAAGGAAAAGTTGGCTTGCACCGACGAAACAAGCGCCCCGAACGAAAACATCGAGTTTTCCAAGAATGGCGAGATTACGCCAACAGACTGATCGTTCTTTTCTTCACTAGCTTCGTCCTCCTTTTCGTTGTCCTGCTCCTTGGCCTTTTGGTCGTCATTCTGATTATAGTAAAGAGATGTACCTCCGACGACAGTTTCCCGAAAAGAGACAATCGGTTTCGAAACATGAATCTTAATGCCCTTCGCAAAGTTTTCCCGTAAATCTTTCAAGCACCGTTCAAGGTGAAGCTCACCGCTGGCGCCAACAAGGTATTCGCCACGAGAAGTCACTGTTGTTTCCACGGAAGGGTCTGCGAGGTTAAGTTTTCGCAGACCTTCCTTCAACTGCGCGAGTTGGTTCGGCAAATGTGGCTCGACAGCGACCCTCACCACCGCATCGCGCTGTAGCCCAGTGCGAACCACACCAGCCGGTAAGCACTCGCCAGGTTTTTCGGTACTCAATGTGGCGGTTTTCAGTACACCTTTCTCCACGCCGCCGATACCCACGATACAGCCCGCGTCCGCGGCCTTGAGCGGCTCAGCACTACGCCCCATAAGCAAGTGCAAACTAGTGACTGTAACCCTCGAGACGGATTCCTCGTCAAACAATCCGTCTGCATCGGGCAGATACCTCGGCCCGTAGGCATAAAGTTCATCGCCCACCTTAATGGAGCCACTTAAAATTCGGGCGAACGCAATCATTCCCTTTTCATCCTCCTTCTCTTTCTCGCCATTGGCGCCATCATTATTTTCCGCTGCAGCCGCCGCTGCTTTTTCAGCCGCTAACTGCTCTCGCGTTTTCGGCCGTCGAATGTTCATCCCAGAATTCTCTCTATCATCCTGGCCCTCTATCATTTTCGTCACCACCGCCATGACAGGTACGCTCTCTCCAGACGCACACGCCTTCAGCGCTTCATGCTGACGTTGGAATGCCTCTTTCCGATGCACTACATGTCCGTTTTCCTTATTATTGCCATGAGGCCAAATGACTCCAAGTCGTCGAGGTCCCGCTTGCGCAGTTGAAACGCTCGGGAGTCGGTCGATGACCATGTCAAGGAGCGCTTTCGATGCTGGCAACCACGCACTCATGATTGTATGCGTCACGACTTGCGCATCGCGATTCCCGAGGTCGCGCATGTTGACCTTCAGTCCGAGCTTCTCGACAATCTTCTTCCGTTTCTCCTTCGCCAGGTCGTGATCATTTTGAGTTGAAAGCACGGCGTCGTAAACTGAGTGAATGGACGACATGATGAATTTAGCAAACAAAGGCTCGGACTTACTTGTGGTATCCGCGTTGCGCTTCAAAATAACGCGCTTCGATTTCATTTGGATGTAGTAGTCGCCCCACAAGGTATCCCGCAAAAGCTGTTCCGGTATTCCAGTGCGCTTCGAGAAGATGGTGGCAAAGTCGGAAATGCGAAAAGCCCACCCATCAATGGCGGATGCGAACGCGACGTTGCCTTTTTCTGGCGAGAAATATCCGCTTTCAGATTCCTCGCCTCGCTTCTCAACGACCCAGCCATCCGCGTACGTCGCGCTGTCTTTCTTCATCGGCTGTCTGCCCTTCCGCGCACCAGTGGGCTTCTTTGCCACCTTTTCGTTTTCTTGCTTGGTGTTGATTTCCTCCGTCGCTGTATCATTCTTATTATCACCTTCAGCTTTATCTGACGCTTGGTGGTTCTCATTCATATCCATGTAGCGGTCCGCTTCCGCCATCCTTTGTTCCACCTCGCGCAAACCCATGATTACGTTCACGGACTCGATAACTCGTTCAACCCGTCGGTACGCAGCCAAGGGGGAATGTTTCAATTCCGTAAAAAGACGGTCAATCTTGTTCAACACGAGCACTGGTTTCACGAAATGCTCCATGGCAGCTCGGAGCACAGTTTCAGTTTGCACGCACACTCCCTCAACCACATCAACCACAACCAGCGCACCATCGCATACCCGCAGCGCAGCCTCGACCTCTCCGCTAAAATCCACATGCCCCGGGGAGTCGACAAGATGGACGATTTTCATAGGTTCATCCTTCGCCCCGTACGCAAGAGCTATCGACGAAGATTTCATGGTGATGCCGCGCATCTGTTCATCGGCACGCGAATCCATGTACCGCATCTTGCCTGCGAGGCGATGCGAAATAATCCCGTTCGATGAGATAAGACAGTCCGAAAGCGCAGACTTCCCATGGTCGACGTGCGCTAGCATGCAGATGTTCCATGTGTTCTTCCCGGAAACCGACAGAGTTGCCTCTGACTTCTTCATCTTGTGCACGTTAGACTTGCTCGCTCCGTAGTATGGATGATGCGCTGTGGTCGTCCATGTAGACGACGACCACCTCCGATACTCGACTAATGAGGGCACAGCTACCGTAATTGATTCAGTAGGTTTCAGTTAGTGCACTAAAATTCAGAAGTGTTTAAGTTTGAGAATAAATAAAACTATATTGACTTTCGACATCGTCTGGCTTTTTTGTTCCATTGGCCTAAGTTGAAATTCAATTGTTAAATATGAAACTGAAATTCGTATCGCCTGTGTTCTTTTTTTACTATTATCTTCCTTTAGACTCTACTTCACAGGGAATCATTTTTTTCTGATGCTGCCACTCAAGGAACTATCGTCAACAATAGTTTGATTTTTGCCTTCCAGCTTATTACATATGACATTGGTTGTACAACACCTGAAAAACTAACCGAGAATCCTTAAGAGGTAACGACACATCGGTATTTGGCGAATCGTGCAGAAGTGAATGAATCATGGATAGACTTTTCAACTCCGGTACTCGTTTAGTTTTACAATCTGTTTCACACTATATGCTTGTCGTCTAGAAAATACATAAAATACTACGCATCACCATGAACCAGAAATTTTTTCAGGCAGAGCATTTGTTAGTTTCCAAGAGACACCGAAACTGACTTTATCAAACTGTTAAAGAGCGCTCGCAGTCGTAAATATACTTTAAACAATCGATTTGCCGAGAGATTTTTTTAAATATTCTAGCAGATTTTACATACACCAAGAACTCGATCAGTCTGCTTTCATGGTCATAGTTCAAGTTAAGTAGAATTGATTCCGATATGATCTTCTTGTTTGCGTCAAAAGTAACTCGTTTTTAGTAATATGAAGAGGAATCGTGAACTACAAAGGTTTATTTTTAAAAAAAGTTTGGATCAATTTAGAAGGGCTCTAATATGGAATAAATAAGAAAATTCTAAGAATCCTGGAAAGTGTTGTCGGAAACAAGAAGATTGTGTGATCTTTTATTCCTTGTCCACATCAATTGACCTCAGGAGATACACTACTAGATTTGTGGAATATGAGACAACGCAAAACTTTAAAAAATAGTAAATTTGAGATGAGAGCATCACGGAAATAGTTTAATAAAATTTCATTTGGTAGAGGGGTTTGTGCTCGAGTCCAGTACGAAACTCTAGAATTACTTCGAAAATCAAAAATCCTTCTCTTACATGTTTGAGGTAGTGTATTGAACATATGTGAAACTTATCTATGGGAAATGAAATTACCTACGAAGATAAAATCGACTTCAGTTGCGATGCTCAGGATTAAATAATGA
>JAAUYH010161843.1_pt1 | contig 10595 bp, 14 predicted proteins | sample 7278061 | NCBI WGS metagenome assembly JAAUYH01 (sample SAMN14350203, study PRJNA611818) | marine sediment metagenome | isolation source: surface marine sediment (0.6m) | place: French Polynesia: Moorea | collected 2018-08 | reverse complement strand
CTTATCAAACGAATTCTCAAATTTATAATGTTCAAGCTATTTTTTCACCAGCGAACAAATGAAGTCGATTCCGTACTCTCGATAAAAAAGCTCAATATTGGTGAATAATGAAGTAAAGAAGGTCCAAACTATTAAAATTATTGAACCGAACAAGAAAATCTGCAGCGACTTGGGTTCGGTAAAATTTAGGAGATTGAATTCTACTACAATCGTTGATTATAGAGCATATGCAATTGATTCTCAAAATTTTATATACGAGAAGAAAACAGATATAAAACCACAACTACTACCCTATGTATCATATTGATGAAACTAAATTTTTATTTGTGATCGCCATATCTTTTAACCAGTAGTGTTACATGAATATGTTATCAGCAAAACCGTTCAAGAAAATATCTTCAGAGGCTTTTCATGACAAATGGATGTGGCCCCTTATTACTGTTTCTTATAATAAGGCCAATGTTTCTGAGATAGATCTCCTCTTAAAATGAAAATGCATATCCGACAAATCTACATGTAAATGTTCCCCTAATTTTTAACTTATTTTGAGATTTTATAACCTTTTCTTGATGCCGAATCAACTTTAGCAAATGCAAGTGATATTTACATCTGCATGACGTTTAACTATTTTAAATATTCTGATAAATTCATGCTGACTTGTTTCCGCTTTGCCAGCTATAGAAATCTAGAAAACTAGATTGCGGGAATTTATATTACTGAAGGAGGTGATGAAATACCTCAGCTACGTGGTTTCGGATTAACCTGATAACTTCCATTATGGAAACTACTGATTAGTAGACTCGCACTATTACTGAACTCCCTCACCGATTTTGGAAGCCAGTGAACACAAAAGTCGGTCTCCATATTTTACTCCAACCTCTCTCGTATTACATAATGACGTTCCATTTACGTTTTCCAGGAAATTATGAATAATGTTTGGTTTTTAAATTTGTTGAACAAAATCAAATCAGATTTTTAGTTGGAGCGCAATTTCGCATATTTATAATTGAAAGTTCTTCTCCTTACTTGCTGTATCGAACGAATACAAGCAACATTTTATTTCGACCATTTTAGCTTTCTTGACTTACCTTAAAAAAGGGTTTTCAATATTACTAATTCTTTCATTGATTGGCCAAAAAAATCTTAACCATTTCAGTCAATTTACTTGTAACCCTACCGGCAGATGTGCAGCTGCACCCGGGGACAGCACCCTTTTCATAAATTTTAGATGAGCGGTCCGTGAGATGTAACCGTAAGACCGGCGGAACACGTCGTCAGAGATTCATCGCTAATTGACAGAAGTCTATTAACAACCTGCTCGCACCAATCTTCAGCACAGGTGCGTTGCGGAGCACGATGGACAATGGCACCAGAAATGTCCAACTGGGCACACGTTCGACAACGCGCACTGCAACTCTATTCAATACCTTGTCTATTGATACTCTATTCGTCATCGTGAAACAAATGACCAGTCCGGTACGGATGATGAGGTCGACGGCGATGTTACCGTACTTGGAAGCCGGCAAATCGACGCCGGACATGCCTAGTGCGCGCGAGCGAGTTCGCTTCCTGGCGCTCCTGTTCTCGGCGAACAGTCCTCTCCGTGCTGCCGCTGCAAGCATAGTTTCGGAAATCAACGTGCACTGGCGAATTCCCGAAACCGCCATTGATTCAAGCTCGGAGTTGTTGAACATTGGACCGGAGTTGTTCGACGGGGAGGCGAAGCAAATGGAGTTGGGGAGAATCATTTTTTCCGCCTGTGGCCCGTACGTGCGCAGGATATCCATGTCGAATGTTCCCAAGGCAGAGTCGAAGTCGAAAGATTTCGTGGTACAGTTTACATCACATGTGTTCCATTATTGTCGAAAGGTCGAGGAAGTCAGGTTTTGGGGATATGGAGCGCCATTGACGAGATGGAGGACTGCATCTGCGTTTTTCCGCGAATATGCCGCGAACTTGCGTGTGATTGACTGGCGTGGCGAGGAAGATAAGAACGGTTTCCGGGATTTGCGTGAATGCGTAAATGCAAAACGTCTACAATTCCGCAATCTCAACAACGCGGCATTGGTTCCACTCTTGGAAGCGTGTGGAGCGACACTCGAGGAACTCGACATTTCCATCACACCTGTTCGAAACAGTATGGAAGTATTGAACGCAATTCAAAATTATTGCAAGCAGTTGAGCGTGCTTAAAATAGTGAACTTGAGAAACGTCATGGATTTGTTTGGCCAGGAAAGATACTCATGGTTGCTGCGCTCGTATGGGTCTCAATTGAGAAATGCGAAGACGGATGGACTAGGCCACGAGCATTTAATTAAGGTGGTTAACGCATGTACTAACTTAGGGGTTATCGTGTATTGGGTGAGCAAAAGGAGCGCAGATTGGAGACACCTGTACGACTTGGGACCGCGAGTGGCAAGGCTATTTTTGAATGCTGGCTTATTGGCTGGAGATGAGTATCCTGGAGCACTAAAGCACTGCTCGAACTTGCGAGAACTGTACCTGTCTGGGGGTTACGGCTACGGAATTCCTGAACTTACCGACGTAATGATTGCAAATGCGTTTTCACCTTCACGTTTTCCGAAACTCGAGCACCTGTCCGTAGGATATTTCAAGGCGAATGAGCGGAACATGGCCCTAATCGCTTCATGCACGGCGAATTTGAAGTCCGCATCCTTTCAGCCGTTCGAGTCGGGTTCGAAGGTAAGTGCGTTTCAGTCGATTGTTGACGCGAACAGGCATTTGAGGCAAATTATTATAGACACCTGCGTTCTTCGTGAGGCAGACCGAAGCTCAGAATCTGCGCTGGAATCGTTAAGTGAGCTCGTGCGAATCTTTTGCAAGTGTCGAACATTGAGGCTTACAAGGTCGTGCTCGGATGAGGAAGAGGTGGAGAAGGAGGATCTAATCGACATTTGTAAGGTTTTGCCTTGTCGTGGTGTGGATGTATATGTGCAGATTGGGGACGTCAAATATCACTACCCGAAATGATTGCTTCATTCTATCTTGTTGCGAAAAGACAACGTGGAGAGTGAATTGCGGAGAATACCGTGGCAACGATGCGAATAGAGCACCATAATGGGTACGTTCTCTCCGACTACCACCAACCTTCCCTTGCAATCCTACGATACGTGCAAGTTGAATCTGCTCGACGGTGTCTTTCTTCATCTGAGCCGTCAAATCCATCATGTCACTGTCACAACGCTACATTCTGTTGCAAGGTCTGAGAGAATCCGAACAGTACCGACTTTGAATCCACGGTTCGCTTCTTTTAAAGCGGTGTTAGCCGTTCTGTCGATATCGTGATCACTGAAGCTGGCAACAATGAAATCTATTTCAACCTCACGTAATGAGCGCATGTGGAACGTAGAGGTAATTTACAGCTTAGTCCAGAAGTTTTTACCGCAGGTACAGTACTAGTTCTCTTTCCGCTTCATCTTCTTCTCCCGTACTCCAGCACGACCCAATTATTTCTGATTCTCATCTGGAGGCAAGTTTTCTACTCATGAAATCTTCGCGATTCGAAACTGAATATTCGACACCTTTCTCAAGCAATTTCGAGAAGCTAGAGCAAACTACGGACCAATTTCCAGATAGAAAAGAGTACTAATACCAGCATTTGATTTTGTCATATGCATTTGTCTTTCTTGGTTTTTACTGTTGAAGATCCCTTCTTTTCAGTGGAAAATTATAGCTCTATTTCAGTCTGTTCGGATCACCCTTCACGCTACCTTGCGGTATTCTTCGTAATGAGTAATGAAATAGGTGTATCAATTGAGTTTCGGGTGATGAATTCTTAAATTGGTTCCCCTATGCATTACAAATGAATCGATTAATCCTGTGAGCGACTAATCTCAAACTCCACTTTCATCTCGGCTAACCTTGTTGCGGAAAGCACGAATCGCCTACCCAAATGTTGAGGAAGAAAGCAGTCATCCTAGACTACTGTACCTGAGAACGGTTTCATGATTCCATTGCCAGTACAGTATTCAAAGTACAGTACGATAGCACTGTGCTGAGTTTTAAACCCCAGTTAGTATCAGAGATGCAGGTGCACCTGAAACAAAACCCTTTTTTTCACAAAATTTAGGTGATACCTGAGAGATGATTGAGATATGAGTTTAAGAGTGAATACAGCAGTCGACATGACGTTCCTGTCCCAATTTACAAGACAGGTTGGGTGCGTTGTGGCACACGATGGAACGTAGCTGCGGAAGCGCCCAACCGGACATGCCTTCGATGGCCAACACTGCTACGCTATTTGATGCATTGTCGGCTGATGCGATATCGGTCATTGTGAAACAAATGGAGAGCTTTTTACAGAAATATGAGTACATGGACGATTTCGACTCACCAGACTCGAAAGCCGAAGAGCCAATGCCTTAAATGCCGGGTGCGAGCGAAGCAATTCGTTTTCTGGCACTTCTGTTCTGGGAAAACAGTCCTTTTCGTGCAGCTGCTGAACGATTAGTTTCGAAAATCTGGCTAAATGGCATGACTTTCGAAACGTCTATCAATTCAAGCGCGAGCGTGTTACACGTTGGACCGGACCTGTTTGTAGGTGACGCGAAAGAGGTCGAGTTGGCGAGAATCATCTTTTCTGCATGTGGTCCGAATGTACGCAATATATGTGTGGCGGATGGTACAGACAGAATCACGCAAACATTTGTGGAACAGTTCATGTCGAACGTCTTGCAGTACTGTCGACATGTCGAAGAAGTCGAGCTCTATAGGTACCAAGCGCCATTGACGAAGTGGGGGACGGTATCTTCATTGTTGCGCGAATACGCCGCGAACTTGCGTGTGATTGATTGGACTGGCGAGGAAGATGAGCAAGGGTTCCCGGATGTGCAGAAATGCACGAATATAAGACTTCTGAAATCGCGCGGGATGAACACTGCGACTTTGGTATCGCTTCTGCAAGCATCTGGGCCATAACTCGAAGAACACGACACTTCATTCTACCCTGTTGCAGACGGTGCAGAAATCGTGGAAGTTATTCGGAATTACTGCAAGCAGTTGAGGGTGCTGAACGTATCGAACTTGAAAGATGCCTTAGATGTGATTGGCCAGGAAAGTTACGCGTCGTTGATTCGTTCTTATGGGTCGCGCATGAAGAACGCGACGGTGGATGGACTAGGCCACGAACACTTAGTTGAGATTGTCAAGGCGTGCACTCGTTTGAAGGTTACCGTGGACTGGGAGAATGTAGAAAGCGTGGATTGGCGACAAGTTCATGAGTTAGGTCCACGAATGGTGCGTCTAACTTTCAATGCCGGCATCCTATGTGGCGATGCGTATCCTAGAGCAATAGAACAGTGCTCGAATCTGCAACAATTATGGATGACAGAAAATCTTGACGGTGACAGACCGCGATTCACAGAAGAAATGATTGAGAACGTGTTTGCGCCTTCCCGTTTCCCGAAACTCGAACACTTGTCCATCCGATATTTTCGGCTGAATGTGCGCAACATGCCCCACTCAATACAATCGACACCACCACACTTGCAGTCGTAACGATTTCCATCACGCCATCATCATACGCCATCACTGATTCAAATTTGGTGTCTTTGGGCTCGTCACTCCTCGGCCACACAAAGCCAATCAGCGGATTCGCCTCCTCTTCCGCGTTCAATATATAATGCCCTTGTTGCGACGTCTTGTTCATTCGGGACCCACCTTCCGGAGGGTTAATCGACGTATCATGAGGTTACGTCAGTCTCTTATCTCTCAAAGTCCGTGAGGTTGTAACGGGCGTACAGATGAGTCAATTCCACCGCCTTCTACGGTAAAACGGACGACGTCCAAGCGTCCGTCCATTCCTCGCGCTCAATACTAACGAACGGCGATATCAAATCTGAAGCACGACGGATTTGCACGTTGCTCCAAAGATTTCAAGTACATGAACAGCTCCGATTTCGTCATAACAACATCGATGCTATCAATCAGCGATGGCAATGGCACAGAGATGTTATTGAAGCCATAATCGGGAAATGGGCCGTCTGGGTGTCGGTTGGCATCCGATTCGGGCAGACGCTCGATCTTGGAGTCGTCCTCCCATCCATCAGTTCCGACCCCTAATTTTTTTAATAAATTTGGACGCATCCAATACCCATTTACAGTTAATTATGAATGTTTCTTCCGGATCACTCGATTCGCCTCTTGCAAAGGTTTAACTGCTGGACTGAAACAATCGTAAGTTACTTGCATGACATATATTCTTTGTTGTAGAAAACATAACTTAAATCTCCAAATCCAAATATGGCAGGAAAACGCAGCCGTGCATGGCTGCAAAAGTAGTGTTTGAAGCTCTAGTTTGGAGAAGACGTGCAGGTGCCTCTGAGACAACCACTTTTCGCAATTTTCGCTGAGGGTTCCGACAATTCGCTACATGGTCACCGCATAGTAATTGACGTAAGTGTGTTGACGGCCTTCCTGCACCAATCCCCAAAACTCGGGTGTCGTGTTTTGCGCGATGGAGGATGGGACCAGAAGCGTAAAACTGGACACGTCTTTGACAACTAAGACCGCAACGCTATTCGATACATTGTCTACTGATACATTGACCATCATCGTGAAAGAGATTGTCGAACTGCCGTCCTTGGAAGTCGGTGATGAGCCGACGCCAGAGATGCCCGATAAGTTGAGGCGAGCTCGTTTTCTCGCGATGCTGTTCGCGGAGAACAGTCCTTTTCGTGCTGCCGCTGCCATGTTAGTTTCATCAATTAAAGTGGAGTGGCCAAGTGCTCAATTGTTTATGGGACCTTGCCGGAGTACGCTGCACATGGGACCGGAGATGTTTGAAGGTGAAACAAAAGAAATGGAGTTGGGGAGAATCGTATTTACCGCATGTGGCCCATATGTGCGCAGTTTACTTGTTACCAAGGTTCCTGAGCTTGCGGAAAATGGGAAGGATTTCCTGGAAGGACTCATGGCACATGTCTTCCAGTACTGTCGGAATGTTGAAGAAATCCGGTTCCGTGACTATCGAGCTCCAATGAGGAAATGGGGGACCGCATCCGCATTTTTTCGTGAGTACGCCGCAAACTTGCGTACGATTGATTGGAATGGCCTGGAAGATGTGACAGGTTTGCCGGATTTGCGGCTATGCAAAAATGTAAGTCGTTTGAGATCCCGCAAACTGAAAACCGCAACATTAGTATCGCTACTGAAAGCGTGTGGGTCAACACTCAACGAACTTAAAATCGCCATCCTACCAGCTGGAGACAGTGTGGAAGTTATCGAAGCTATTCGGAACTTTTGCAAGAAGTTGAGCGTGATTATGATAGAGAACTTGGAAGATGTCATCGACATAGTTGGCCAGGAAAGTTACTCGTCGTTAATTTGTTCATATGGGTCGCAGTTGGAAAAGGCAAGGATGGATGGACTAAACCTCGAGCACTTGGTAGAGGTGGTTAACGCATGTACACATTTAGAAGTTGGCGTGTGTTGGTTGAGGAGGCAAAGTGTAGATTGGCGACATGTTCATCACTTGGGCCCGCGAATCAGAAACCTAAGTATAAGTGCCGACTTGTTGTATGGAAATGTTTATCTTAGGGCATTAGAACAGTGCTCAAATCTGCGGTTAATGCACTTGGCCGGATATTGTCATGGTGAAAGACTGCAAGTTACAAACGAAATGATTGCGAACGTGTTTCAGCCGTCACGTTTTCCGAGACTCGACCATTTGACCATTGAGGAATTCTGGGTGACGGAGCGAAACATGGCCTTGATTGCTTCATCTACAGGAAATTTGAAGTCTGTAGGGTTTGACCCCGCCGGGTCGGAATCGGAGGCAAGTGTGTTTCAGGTTTTTGCTGATTCGAACAGGCATTTGAAGTACATCAGAATAGACCCCTACTTCCTTCGTGAGGCACCTCGAAGCGCAGAATCTGCGTTGGAATCGTTAAGTGAACTCGTGAAAATATTTCGCAAGTGTCAAGTCTTGGAGCTTATAATATCCGGCTTGAATGAGGGGGAAGTGAAAGAAGGGGATCTGATTCACATCTGTAACGTTTTGCCTTGCCGCGATAGAGGTGTGTATGTGAAGATTGACGATGTCAGTTATTGTTACGGGGACATCAATTGGGAATGGAAATACTTATTCGATTAAGAGGTTCGAACTCTGATTTGGAGCAGAGGTGCAGGTGCACCTTTGACGACCCTACTCGGCTTTCTGGAACAGTTCAGCTATGGTACAGTATTTGTCCACCGAATGAAAACACATGTTCGTCCCACTCATTCATCCTTTCAAGGCATTCCGTGCTGTCAGTGTTACAGGTTAACATAGTTTGCCACTTTTCCATCATCGTCGCCATATCTGTCGTCCAGAAAACAGTTCTCAGTTCTCAATGCTCAGCCTTTCAATAGGGACAACACACTCGCCGCAAACGAGACCAGACAGTATCTCTTTACTTCATAATGGCTGTCCAATTTGTCTTGTATACTCTGACGCTCTTCCTAACATACCAAGGTGTTAGCAATTTACCAAAAGTGCGCGGATAACGACGTCATCAATGTGCGGGGCGTAGGAAGTCGAAGTATGAAAGCGTCTATCGCAGTGATAGCGCTATGTACCAAGAACAACAGTGAAACCGTGAAAGTCGTGCATGCATCATGCGGTCCAAAACAGTTATGAATTTCGAACTCAACCCTGTTACGATTTAACTCCTTCCCACGGGAAGTTGTTCTTTCCAAAGCCTCATCAATCGCGCCCAGTTTCTTTTTCTATGGCAGTTCCTCTTCCTCTTCTTCATGCTTCTCTTTCTTCACATGCCATGGCTCCTCCTCTTCCACTACCAATCTCGGTCGCAACCCACTTTCTTCCACCGCATCGACATTCCCCACCAACTCTACCGGCACAACATATCCGAATAAGAACGCGCGTTCCTCACTCTTCATCTTCTCAATGAATATCCCAACAGGAATCATATTCGCACACGGTACACTCGCCAAGTCAATAACGCCTCCACTGTGGGTGATTATCAATATCCAAAAGCTCACCACGAACTCGCTGGCCGCTCTCTTCGTCGCCTACTGATAACTAGTTTGAAAACTATTCGAAATCGTAAGCTGGCGACTCCTCTTTCTGAACATCAACGGAATGCCACATTCTTTCGCTGCAGGTATTGCGTGATTTGCCTCGTAGATTCCGCAGTCAACACCTTAATCGGTACAGCACTTCTCAGTCCGCAAGTTGGTTATCATGTTCCCCCACAAAATAGACATTCACCGTATGATTCAAAAACAAATACACCTTGACTGTTCCATCATCGAGCACTTCCCATCACGCATGTACATTTTCTCAACATCGTTGCCAGAACAAAATTCGACTTATATTCTTCCTATCCATGTATGGGCAAATTGCCCTTCGCATCCCGTTGATACCACGGCAATCCAATTCGTTGACAACGTCCACGCATTCGTCCATTACTCCCCCTCATTACTGATGAACGGCGGAATTAATCCTGAAGCACTACGGTCTCGCATGTTCCTCCAAAGATTTCGGGCCCCAAAATACCTTGGCTTCCCTACATCAACATCAATGCCATCAATCAGCGATAGCGATGACGTCAGGTCGTTATCGAAGCCATCGTCAGTTAGGCCCTTTTCACACTGTGTCGCACACACAGCACCGTGATTTTTTGACCAATCATTTGACGTTCTGATAGTATCATACAAGGACCCTAAGTCTCGGAAGTGGACCTCGGGTGCTTATTGTCATGTGCTTGTACCTGGGCCGAACACCAATTTGAATTGATGACAAGAAAAGTGCCTGTGTAGTGGGTTCGTTCACACATGTTTTCCATGAATACGGTACGATTGGTCCACTGACACACCGTGTCTGTGCAACAGAGTGTGAAAAGACCCCTAACGGGTTGCGCTGAGATAGCATTAGGACACCAGCTCGTACACGGAGTCGTCGACGTTGCCGCCTTTCGGATCTTTAAATTTTAAAAAATCTGGACAGATACTATACCCATTGAATTTTGAATGTTTCTTGCTGATCTCTGAATTCGTCTCATTCTGAGGTTAAACTACAGGGCCCATAGCAGTCTGCCGTACACCACACCGTGAAATTAGTGTATGGAGGCAAGAAATGGTGTTGCGGAAAAATTCATTAAATTGTCGGCAAAGTACTACGAAATGAGATGTAAGAGAAAGAATTTAGTTATTTCTAGCTGAGAAAAAATGACTCCAAACAGGAGAATATGTGCAATCTCGACAGTATAGTAAGATCAAATTCGGGTTCGAAAATTATTCGAACTGTCAAAAAAATTTTCTTAGTCGAACAAACTCACGGAATTTACTGTTATTTTGGTTCATAAGCTTGGAACAGTACTGCGAAGCCGTGATATGGAGATTGGCTGAATTTCTGCTGAGGTTGGCTTGCTCAGAAAACTCGCCTTGCTTTTCTGAGAAAAAACGATGACATTTTTTTCTGAATCTACATTACTACTACATCGGCGAAGACTTGTCCAAATGCATTTTATTTTCAAAAGCCCAAGAGAATTTTGAGTTATTCTCGCAATACTCCATCATATATATATATATATATATACAGGGTGTGCAAAAAACCGCCGATTTTGAATGGG
>JAAUYH010124746.1_pt1 | contig 10596 bp, 5 predicted proteins | sample 7278061 | NCBI WGS metagenome assembly JAAUYH01 (sample SAMN14350203, study PRJNA611818) | marine sediment metagenome | isolation source: surface marine sediment (0.6m) | place: French Polynesia: Moorea | collected 2018-08 | reverse complement strand
GTGCATATTACAGTATGCCGAGAATTGCTTTTTCTAGCGCAACTAGACATTCAAGTAATGCTTCAACAGTGCTCAAGAAGAAAATGGGACAAACAGCAAATTTAAATGAGCGTTGAATGCGCCTATGTCGAAAATATGTACTGCAGAGTCGTTTAAATTCATCTTCTGTAATAAACACCCTGTTTAAGCAAGCAAATGGTGCATAAATGAATGAGGAGCCTGGACAATGATACACGCATAAGTCAAAGATGCGATGCTACATTGCAAATCGAAAACAGTACCTATCTAAGAAGAATATATAGGCACGAATTGTATGGTTCCGCACTCATAAGCATTGGAAGCAAAGACAACGGTCCTGAGTTATGCTTACAGATTAGTTATCATTTCCTCTCCGTCCAATGATAACTTGGTTACGAGTGGGGCGGCATCAAAGTAAATGTTATCAACGCTATTGTACTACTCCAACTTTCAAGTTTGGGTGTCAGACAGTGAATGTGTGGGGTGGGGTTGCATCCCACAGACGCGCACCCATGATTTGGATTGCTGGTTCCTTCAATCAACACACGTATCGGTCCATTATTTGTATCCATATTATACCGTTCATGAACCAAAAACATGACGTTTCGGCTTCTTTCATACTGCAAGAAGACAATTGTGGTCCGCAACGGTCGCGATCGATTGCTGCGTACCTTCTCAATAAAACAAGTAACACGTACGGTTCGGCCTTACCGAAATCTAGATTTAAATTGCCACTAAGAAGTATGGGGACTTCGAAAAATGTACTTACGAAAGCGAACAAGCTATACTAAGCACTGTAATTAATTATTTACTACGCTGGGCAACATGTGGCATTCAATTCCGGATTTTTACTATCACAATTTGATTATTAAATGCCGAAACAGGTCAAGATGGTCATAATGAATGAGTTAAGGAGTACAACATATAAGGAAGATAAAATTATAGGATTCTCAATGAATTTACAGGATTCTAAGCGACCTATTGAAATTATTGCCAGACATACAATGATTGGTCGAATTTTTTATCTAACTGTTTCAGTCTCGACTATTACTTTTCTTTTGAGAATTAGGATTGGGACCTGTATTATCGATAATCAAGAGTAAAACAATTTAGGGCTAAATTTGGTTTCAATTCAATCGATGAAGGAAAAAGCAGACAATTCTGTACGCCTAAAAATTCAAGAAAAAATAGAAGCCGTCAGGTAATGTACATATACTTGGAAGCGAGTGAGGCATGACGATTTGTAAAACTAGAAGCGACTAGGAGAAACAGCGTTTCTGAGTCTTTCAAAATAAGCACCCACCGATTCTATGTAGACGAATATAAAATAAATGCACGCAAAAGCAACGGAAGTTTAGGCGAGCAAAAAATGGCTGAAGATTATGGTGCGACTGATTGTAGAAAGTATGCCAAATTTAAGCAAACTGTAAAAATCTATCTTCTTATACTTTCGTGACTGTTTGATCTATTGTAGAATTATTTATAATGCATTGATACCCACTGAATTTATTTATTCCAACTGGCAATACCAGTTTCAAACCACTTTTCATACGTCTAATCTGGACGAAGCTTTTGCAGTTCTCTTGAAGACAATATTAAGCTAACGTGCTGATACCATTTTTGTCAGAGAATACCGGAATAACTAACTGCGCTTATGTCTTCACACCTTCGGATTCGTTAGTACTTGATTCACCAGGATTTTGAGTGAAAAAGGTTTATACCTATGACTAGTACTAATGTTTTGATCATGGAAGAGGTGGCCAGACCATGTGTAACAGACATTGTGATTCAGGAGAATCATCATTGAATTGATACAATTTTTCGCAGACTATGTCTCACAATCCATTCACTTGTACTAAGACGTACATAAGGTTTATATTTATGTTTAGAGATTTTTCTAATCATTTAAACCAATTTCTCTTCGTTCAAAATGCTAAATTAGTCCTCAGACAAAAAACAACAACTTCAGTGACTTTATACACAGCTTGATATGCCCCAATACAAGGGATCACCGGACAGGTCCGTAATATCAGCTTATACATTCGAAATCCAATGATACTATTTCTGACATAAACAATCTGATTTTTAAATTCCCACACATATCCTCAGCATTATTAGTGCCTATACTGATGCTTTAAAACGGTTTTGTAATCACAATGATAAATATCTAATTCTCCGAAAACGGACTACTTGGGAAAATTTTGAATTCTGAAGAAAATTCAAACGTTACGGAGCTGATACACTTAACCTTTTCATTTGGTTCAGTAATTTTAGGACAAGAAATTAAAATCATAGGACTCTTTGTGAAATCATTTGAAACACAGGAGCCGAATTATTTAACTCTAAGTTTCATTACTGTGCATCATGTTGAATCCATAATTTCATACAAAAAACATTCATAACGTTTCTCTTCTGTAAAGTGAGCATGAAGGATTCATACTAATCGTTGCCCTAAATCAAAAAAGGGGTAAGGCAATTGCGAGAGATACTATGCTTATCGAAATCGAAACAAGAATTAGTTCCAATATAATGTCCATACAAAGCTATTGTGATTGAAAAATTGTTTCAATGAGTGCAAAAAATATAGGCATGTCTCCATGCATTCTGTGGAACAAAATAGCTGGAGAGCAGTTGACGGACACTCGCACCATGCATCAAGGGGGCAGGCGGTCGAGAGTATCCTAAGGTTGGGGAATTATCTGCGTTCAAGCAGAGATTAACCGCACCAGCGTAGCACTACGCACAATCGGGACGAATTCGGAAGAGCAATGTCCACACCAGAGTAGGTTAGACAAGGTGGTTGGTTTGTTGGAACGGAAACTACTATGCAAAGTCTTCCTGTTAATAGAAAACTAGACTAAATCCAGCAAAGGAATAAAATCTCATTGACTTAAGGTAAAACAATAGGATAAAGAAGATAAGCAAGGTGAGCCCCCTTCAATTGAGATCTACTTTCTGTCGAAATTGATTAAACTTTTCGTCCGCACCTTGAGAAGTATGATGACTTATTGATTTGATGAGCATTCCGAAAAGCATATAGGGGTGTTCAATAGACAGTGATTGCGATTAAAATTAGGGAAAAATTTGGATTTTTAAAGTTTAATGTGGCTCAGAATCTTTTTAGTCATGTTTTGAATGTTCGAATGATACGGTGATTTTAACAAATGTGCCATGCAAATTTTTGGCATAAGAAATGATTGTAAAACAAATGAATCTGCAAAACTTGAAATTGGAATCATTAACGAGCATGCAATATGTAGCGCAATAATTTTGTCGAATATAGGAAGAAAATGAAACATTAGTTACAGTGAGCATTTCGGAATCTAGCGCTTATTTACATCCAAACAATTTTTCTAAAGACCGATTATGAAACTTCGAGTCGAATGAAAGTAATGTCTAAAGAGATTAATATGCCTTGCAGAAATAGAATCGATACCATTAGTTTATCTGATTTTAATTGATTCATTCAAGTAAGGATAGCCTCGAATAGTTGTATACGCTGCATTTGCTGTATGACAGGGAGTGCTCAAGAGATGTAAGATGCAGCTCTAAAGATCCAGTAGCGTGAATTCCACCTAGACTTTTAGAGCTGCTATTGTAGCGAAAGCCTCTTCGAATGTTAATTTTACTCGTTATCACAGCAGTTCAAAAAGAGTTTTAGTTCATTATGAGTAAGTAATGTTAACAAAAATCAAAAGATTACATCTATTCGACGTCATTAGCATGCAAATAATATTTCCAGACGCTCGCACACCAGAAGTCAAATCACAGATTGAGTTGCAATTCTTTTCACTCGCTTTGTAGGTTCTAGCACTTCACTGAGATACATTTGATTTCAGGTGATGCCATTACTGCTGCAGCATTGTAGCACCATAAAAGTTGCATACAATTCAGATATTACTCTGGGTCTGGAAAAGATCGGTTCGTTTACCCTCATGATTTCGAGCCACGCCAGATAGAGTAAATCAAATTCCAGGTCGCTAAGTACATAATAGGGATGAAGCAATGACGAATCCAAAAATTCTTCAATTGAAGAGGCATCTGAGGTACGTTTTATACTTTTTTTGCAACGTAGAAAATTTGGTTGTGCGAGCCCAGTACGAAGCACATGAAAAAACAGGAAAAGCTATTTAGCCTCTGAATCGAGCTTATTTATTATTGTGCTGTGCGTCGCTTATTTTTGGATAGAAGTCAAATAAGAGAATTCTAAATCGATGTTTTCAATGACATGAGCCTTTCATCATTGGCAGGCACTGATGACAATAGTTTTGTCTACAGGAACAATATTGGTTATGAACGACACAAACTTATAGTCGTGTGGTTTGTCAGGTGAGGCAGGAACAACTATTTATGCCTACCAGGAATGCGGAAGGGTAACTTGGTTCGAAGTTCATACATAAGAAGTAGGTGAGCACTGTGTATAGAAGCACGCCAGTCAAATCAATGTTGACGAGGCAGAACAAGAAACTTCCTGAATGCGGTAAATCGAGTATCTTTTACTCAACGAACTCTGAAATCTGTTATGCAAGGAATGGTTAGTACAATGAAAGCTGAGCTTCCTCAAAATTTTAATTTGTATTATCAGCAGCTCGAATGCTTCAAATTTAATTAAAAAAACCAAATGGAGCACCCATAATCTCATTCATAAGCTTGTAATCCATATGAGGTATTAAACAAATTACATAAAGTAGGAAAAGTGGTTTAAAGATACAATAATTGTAACAATCTTCGTGAATCTAGAAAGCAGCGATGTTTATTGATGAATGATAAATTTGTCTTAGCATATTAAGCTTTCATTGCTTTGAGAAACATATAGAATTATGATGTTACTATTTTGTTTTATCGCAGCATTCTGTACAGACAATGCATTTCAAATGTATATCCCGTAATCACTGAGATGTATTTTTACAAAAATAAAACTTTGATTTCATTGATGATGTTTTCGAAAATATTATTCCTTATTTCGCCTTTAGTTACATCCGTAAATCATGCTATTGATCGGCATGAATGTATTCTGAAAATTGTTGGGACAGGTTCCAGGTAATTTGTCTTCATTCTTAGGATTGCTCTTCATCTTTTCGAATCGGTCGCAAAGGTTCTGTATTCTGATCTGTGTCAACCTTCCCTACTCGCCGACAAATCCAAAAGATTTTTGCCCTAGAAACTATGTACTCTTCTATTTCGGAGTAACTCATCCCGAAACCGTAATGAAAGAACATTGCGAAGGTAACAGGCTTGAAAGTACTGAAGTGATTTATTCATTCCACCACCATACGCTTTTACTTGCCGACATTTCTGAAACTTCCTAACTGTATTCAACAAAACTGTTAGGGAGTATATCTGAACAGACTCATTTCTGTCGGTAAAAAAGTTACACGAACCCGCGCTGCCAAGCACCAGCAAATTCTTGATATCCTACATAGAGAATACTGCAATGTATTTTTTAAAGCTGTCATGAAATGATTGTTAGTTCTACATACTCGAAAGACGCAACAAATGTGGGTGAATATTTAGCTATTATGTATTAGTATCAGAAATGTGAATATTCGCATCCTCGAAAGATGAAAAGTTTAGAACTTAACTTCATTTCTACAAGACAATTCATAAGCGTAGATTCTGAATACCGGAATTTGACGATCGTATCCTGAACTTAAACCATCAAGTACCAATGCAATATTTCAGTAAACATGCCTGATATCACTATACCATAATTTCAGTACCAAGTCTTCATATCAAATTATTTTACCCCTAGTCTCGCGTAGCTGTGCGAAAATTTGTGATAGTTAGCAAACGTAGTCTTGAGATGAAAAAACAAGTATGCCATGAAATCAACCGTCTGATGTCTCTCTGACCATGTTAAGTAAAAATTTCTTTTACTCCATGAGTGTTTCAGAGATCTGCCTATTCCTCAAGGCTGCGCGGTTTGCATACGTGCTAGAAAATAAGAAACTCCACTTCCTTCCTTACTTTTGACTTCGCCGCACAAACGTGTACATTTGGATTGATATTCAGCTTTTTGAGTAAATTGATTGTAGCAAACTCTTTTCGTCTCATTTCTTCATCATTTGCGCAATAGAATTTCGCTAGGAACATGTTGGATAGACTTCGAAGTATGCACGAAAAATTTCATCTCGCTTAGACAAATCTAGGTCAAGGTACAGGACACCATACCAATATCGTTCAACTCCATTTAAAAATATTTATGCGATAGATTATATCCAATTAACACTTGGTTGATTTGAATTTCGCCTCTCAGTAAGTATTCGAAACAGCCACCTAATGGCTTTCAAGTTCATCCAAATTTATTTCCCTTATCATTCACAAATGTCAACAGAAACTATCATTCATCGTCTAATCAAGGCAAAACTTATAGGATCCTACTGTCTTACAGACTAAGCCTTCCTTACAGACCCAAGTCGGTTCCTCACAACGTCCGCCGTATTCCATCGGCTTACTGCATATTTTCTTGCCTTTGAGTCCAACACACCGCTTTCCTTTCTCACATACAAGCCCCTTTCCTTCACATTTTCCTCCGTCTCCAACTGTCTTCGTGCAAATCTCACCGTTACACTTGAGACCTGCCTTGCAAGGCCAGAATGGCAAATCGCACTTACCGCCCAAACCCATCAGTTTCGCGCAGCTCTTCTTTCCAGGACGGCCAAAGCAGGTTAGGCCAGTTTTGCAGACTAGTCCGATATTATTACACCTCTTGCCGAGTCCAACAGTCTTCGTGCAATACTTGCCATTGCAAGTCAGGCCCTTGCTGCAGACCCAAGTCGGTTCATCGCATCGACCGCCCACTCCCGAGGGCTTCCTACATATTTTCTTTCCTTCTAGTCCAACGCAAAGCAGGCCAGTATAACATACGAGTCCAGCTCCTTCACATTTTCCTCCTTCGACGATTGTCTTTGAGCAAACGAGACGAGAACATTTCAGACCTGCCTTGCACGTACATTTCAGGCCTGCCTTGCAATCCAGATATGGCGAGTCGCAATAGCCGCCCAAGCCCATCGGCTTCCTACATATTTTCTTGCCTCGGGGTCCCAGACAAAGCAGGCCAAAATCGCATGCGAGTGCAACTCCTTCACATTTTCCTCCGTCACCGATTGTCTTTGAGCAAACGTAACGAAAACATTTCTGGTCTGCCTTGCACCGACATTTCAGACCAGCCTTGCACACTTGTAATTGCGAATCGCAATAGCCATCCAAACCTATCAGCTCGTGGCACCTCTTCTTGCCAGGTTTGCCGAAGCAGGAGAGACCTGACCTGCAGAGTAATCCAACTCCATCACACCTTGCGCCGAGTCCAACCGTCTTCGTGCAAATCTTACCATCGCACGTGGTGCCTTTGGCACAGAAAATGCCCTTCGCATCGCACTTTTCACCCAAGCCGACTGTCTTCGCGCAAAACTTCCCATTGCACGTGGTGCCCTTAGCGCAAAGCCAGAACGGATCAGTACATAGGCCACCCAGTGGCATGGTCTTCGAGCACTTGTTCTTTGTACATTGGGCACCAGGCACGCAGACCGTGGTGTAGTGGGTGCCACACATGCCACCGACGGGCTGCGGGCGTACGCAGATACTGATCCAATTTCCCTTTGCACATACTTGCCCCTTACCGCAGCCTTTCAAACGCAATCCACATCCCCGGTACCCCGAGCGCTCCGATGCCTCCAAGTTGGACGCTTCGGATGTAGATATGACAAAGAGCAGCGATGCTGTAGTGAGTAACATGAACCCCATGGCTGGGATGTGGTCAAGTTGATCGTTGGCGTTCGGTACGGGTTGGGTAGACATTTATAAATGTTGATCGTGTTGACCCGAGGGTTGTAGAATAGGATTGAAGTGGGTCGCTACTTCGTCTTCTGGTTGTGGATATACATCCTCCTGCCCGGACCAGCATGCAGCCATTTCAGATTTGATAAATTCAGGTCGAGATGTAGCGCACTGCGTCGAAATTTCATCTGTCTGTACAGTCCAAGGCTTCAAGATACTGGAATCTGTACCACTGCATATTCGTAACGATGTGAACTGCAATATGTATCACAGCATTTCGGAATCTGTCTGCAGCACACACTTTTGCAAAATGAAGAATAATTTAGGAAGATGGATGTACAGTACAGGTTTAGTCAACATTTGTAAGTGTTCATTGTGTTGCTGCGTGGGTTCTAGCAAATGATCGAAATGGATTGCAAATTCGTAATTTGGTCCTGGAGATCTACTTTTCTGCTCAAGCTCGCACGCATAAATCAACTATTTAGGCGAGATGCACTGCCCTGCATCCGACGTGGACTTATGGATCTTGAGGTTGATCATGGCGAACTATGTATCTCAATATTGGAATCCATTTAATACTTGTAACGCTGTTACCATCAATGGTAATCACAGCACTAGCTTTGAAAAGGCTGGAGAAAATTGGGTACAAGAAACAATAGTATTGATGGTCAGCACAACATTCATTGGTCGTCTTTTTTCGAAGAGTGCAAATCTCGATCATTCCTATTCTGGTATTGGCACTGATATTCTCGAAAATAAGGAATAAAGCGCGTTAGGTTTTTGGCGCCACTCCATACAGCTGCAGTAAATAATCCAAATCTGTTGTCGCTTTATTGGACGGCGGAAGGAGTTAGCAATTTACTGTTCGCTATGTCACAAAATTCGTGGCACCATACAAACTGTGAGATACGCGATACTCGGAAGCGATTGAAGCATGACGGCTTGTTAAACAATAAACGACTTTTCGAAACAGCGTTTATGAGTCATTTCTAACATGCAGCTACTAAATCTATAGTGTGTACAGAAAAAAGTACTAGAAGTAAAAGATCATAACTCGATCAACATAAAGTTCGTCAAGGAAAATTGAAAAATTATATATAATAATGCACGGAAATTCCGCGTACCAAGTTTCAGAACTAGAGCAAAATAGGTTTTAGGAAAATCATTAAATTAGGAAACTTCTCTGATTTCTTATTTCTGTTTATGAAGCCATTGATCTATCTTTTATTTCATGAATACGCATTCCGGTACGATTCCGTTGATCGCTCCATTAGTTTATGAGTTTGAAATAGTTGTGGTTGCATTGCATTGGTTGACACAGCGTCAAATTCCCCATGAACCGAGCTTTTTTTGTTCTTCCACAATATTGTATTCAATTTTGATTATAACCTGAACCCTTTTCGTAGAGAAGTTTAAAATACGTTTAAAATATGTTGATGAATTGAGTAATAACAGTCCTCTAAATTCTTGGAATCAGCATACATACCGTATATGTGAAATCAATCGAAATTTCAAGAGTTCATTAACTTTATAATATCTCCGGACCAATTATGCTTTAGTTGTGAAACTTGGTTCGCGCAATGTTGATGTATTATTTTAGAAGATGCTAGAATTTGTATGATAAAAGCAATGATTGGTCGAATTATGATGTTGTACTTTTCGTACTTTTTTCCAGACACCCTGTTTGTCGATCGACGGAAGATGTACACAGGCGGCGGCAATGAAAATGCAAGGTAGCAGGAGGTGGACAGGCATTGCTGTACGCATACTTGTAAAAATGCTCGATTAAAACACTCTATAACAATCCATATTTAACTATATTCTAGATCGTTATGACGAAGCATACATGTTTCAGACCACATTATTCCGCGTTCAATATATGTTAACTGGAAGCAGCCTTTTCACCCTAGGATATATTCTCAAAGTAATGTATTGAAATTAATAATTCCAGATGTCACGATAAGAGTCATGCTAACTCTTAAAAACGTGAAGAACTAGTTTTCTCTCCTACAGTTTGTTGCTAGGACGGTGTCTTGCAAGGAATCATGATCTCAGGGGCTTGCGCAAAAAGTGATCGATTTCAGTACACGTGGGAAGTGTTTGCAATTTCGAAGGCGCCACTAGTAGCCGATTCAAACCCATAGTGTTTGCAAATCGGAGCGATAATTTCAGTACACTTGGTAATTTTTTGCAATTTCGAAGGGCAGTCACTAGTGTTGAGCTGTAAGCATTTATTTTATTGATCCCTACATATAGCACTGAGTCACTACTGAATAAAGTATCGATTGCACTTGTTTGAACAACTGACGAACGTCACCAAGGAGGTAAAATTTCTCAGCATCCCTTGATCGGGTTTACTCTCTATAGAGGGCCCTCACAGGTAGGCCTAACAACCTCGCCGTTCCTGTGATTCGGGTTTCGCTCGGTTGTGACGGAGCTACCATTGTAACGACGTACACAATGCGAGGTTGGCGTATCATTCGAGCGTTGCTACTCACATCCGTTTATACGGTTTATCGTTACGAAATGCAGATCTTACGACATCAGAAACAGGTTTTCGTGAATTACAGCCTTGAAAAATACTTAAATTATTCACTTTTCTTGTTTTTTCACATTTTTCAAAGTTTTGGTATTTTAATCCCTAAAATTTGAATACATTTGATTAGTAATTCAGACTAGTAGTAATGTTTTAGTTGTAAAACAGGTGGTTTGACGACTGATAAGATTCTTTCGACACGTGCAAGTCGTCACTGAATTGATGCATTTCTTCTCAGAATAAAGCATGCTTCACAGTTCTACGAG
>JAAUYH010095331.1_pt1 | contig 10597 bp, 11 predicted proteins | sample 7278061 | NCBI WGS metagenome assembly JAAUYH01 (sample SAMN14350203, study PRJNA611818) | marine sediment metagenome | isolation source: surface marine sediment (0.6m) | place: French Polynesia: Moorea | collected 2018-08 | reverse complement strand
TAAAAAATCCGATCGCTCTTTATCTTTTCAGAATTAAGCCAATTCTTCTAATAATTTTTTTAAAGAGCTATTTTAACTTCATTTTTTACAGTATTTACTCTGAAGTTTTCGATTTGCCGTTGCTACACTTCTTAATAATGCACTTTTTTTTTACAATTAAAATAATTACGAGGCGAAAAATTATGACAGCTAAAGTAGAAATTTACACTTGGAGTACCTGCCCCTTTTGCATTCGGGCGATGGCTTTATTAGATAGAAAACAAGTAGAATATACAGAATATTGTATCGATGGCGACCGTGAAGCCAGAGCTAAAATGACACAAAGAGCCAATGGAAAATCGAGCCTACCACAAATTTTTATTAACGATCGACACGTCGGTGGTTGCGATGACCTTCATGAATTGGAGTATCAAGGAATGCTCGATCCTTTATTGAAAGATACTGCTGCTTAAAAATTTTAACTAGGAAGTAGGAAGGGAAAAGGTAAAAAAATACCTCAGATCTCTAACTTGCTACTTCCTTTGAGTGCCAAGATAGTTGTTTAATAGAATTTAGGCACTAAATTAGAAAAATAGCGCGTGAAATTCGCATTCATTATTGACCCGATCGCAAAATTAGATCCCGGACACGATACCAGCGTCGCTTTAATGGAAGCAGCACTGGCTAAAGGTCATCAAGTTTGGATAACTGAAATAGATCGATTGAGCATCATCGAGGGTAAAGCCTGGGCCACCCTAGAATTAGTTAAACTAGAACCTGTAAAATTAATCGACGGTCTTTGGGTTGCTGCTGCTAATTGGTACGAAGTTCAAAAGACTATTTTGCAGCCTTTAGAAGAGATGGACGCTGTATTTATGCGGGTCGATCCCCCCGTTAACGTCTCTTATCTTTACGCTACTTACATTCTCGATCTAATCGACCCGAACCAAACTTTAGTAATTAATTCTCCTGCTGGGTTGCGATCGGCTAACGAAAAAGTTTACGCTTTACAGTTTCAGTCGGTAATTCCCGAAACAATCGTCTCTCATGATAAATCGGTGATTCGTAAATTTGTCGAAGCTAGAGAAGCAGCCGTATTAAAACCACTAGGTGGGAAAGGGGGCGAAGGAATTTTATTTTTACAAAAAGGCGATCGCAATTTTAACTCTTTAATTGAGATTAGCACCAAACAAGCAGAGCCGGTCATGGTTCAAACTTATTTACCCGCAGCCAAACAAGGAGACAAGCGGGTTATTTTGCTAAATGGCGAGCCGATCGGGGCAGTGAATAGAATTCCTACCGGGGCCGAATTTCGCGGGAATATGGCGGTTGGAGGCAGGGTAGAAGCCACACCGATAAGCGATCGCGATCGCGAAATTAGTGCTAAGCTAGCCCCGAAGTTGCGAGCGGATGGTTTATACTTTGTCGGTATTGACGTAATTGGCGGTTATTTAACAGAAGTAAACGTTACTAGCCCTACAGGTATTCGCGAAATCGATCTCCTTAATGGGATTAATTTAAGTAAAGAAGTAATTGAGTGGCTCGAAAAACAACAACAATAATCGGATTTTATTGTTTGTTTTGTTTGGGAATAAAATTGACGATCGCAATTAAAAAAAAATAAATTATGAACGCTCTTTCAATTCCAACTTGGATAGTTCACGTCTCTAGCGTCATAGAATGGGTTGGGGCGATGTGGTTTGTCTGGCTCTATGCAGAAGTAACAAATAATCGCTATTGGTTTGCTCTATCTTGGGCGATGATACCGGCTTTAGTCAGTGCAATGTGTGCTTGTACTTGGCATTTTTTTGATAATTCGCCATCTTTGGAATGGTTAGTAACTTTACAAGCATTAATGACGGTAATCGGAAATACGACTCTTTGTCTTGCTGCTTGGTGGATTTGGCGATCGGTTCGTTTGGAGAGTAAATCCGATGATTTCTAAAGATACTTTATTTGCTGTTTCTTTGTTTCCTTATTTGGGATTTTTATGGTTTTTAACTCGTTGCGGAAAAACCCCTCGTTTGGCTTTAATCGGCTTTTATTTTCTCTTAGTTTTTGTTTTTATCACCATTCCGGCTGGAATTTATTCTGAAGTTACTTTCGGAACTTCTTTAGCTAATGTAGATTGGTTGCATGGTAGTGCGGAATTCTTTTTAACTGTTTCTAATATTTTAGTAGTTTTAGGTTTCAGACAAGCAGTTATCGATCGCCGCAAAAAATCCCAATCTACGAGCGAATAAATTATTTAATTCTAAATTTTTAAACTCCATGAACCTCTCTATTTCTGCTCCTCAATCGTTTATTTTCTCGAAATCAATGCCGATTAGTCTTAGCAAAAATCAGATTGTTTCCCTTTCTAAAGAAGATCCGTATTTGCAAAAAATCATGTGTGGATTGGGTTGGGATTTGGGTAAAAAATCAGGCAAGGCGCAATTGTACGATTTGGATAGTTATTTAATTTGTTTGAATTCTTCAGGAAAATTAAGCGATCGCAAAAATATTATTTATTTTAACAATCTAGTTCATTCCTCTGGGGCGATCGTCCATCAAGGAGATAATATTACCGGAATCGGAGATGGTGACGATGAAATAATTACGGTAGATTTAACTAAATTACCCCCAGAAATTGCTCGATTTGTTTTTATTATTAATATCTATCGCTGCATTCCGCGTCAGCAAGATTTCAGTCAAATTGAAAATGCTTTCGTGCGTTTGGTAAATTTAAATGACGATCGCGAATTAGCTAGGTACAATCTTTCCGGTCAAACATATCAAGGTATGACTGGGATGGTGTTAGCCGAAATTTATCGCCAAGATAATGAATGGGTTATGGAAGCGATCGGCAAAGGTTTTAAAGCTAATGAATTAGACGAAATTATCGAGAGATTAAACTACAAAGATAACTCTTTATTTTTTTAAATTTTTATTTGCAGCAGGAAGAAGAAAACAGAGCAGAAAAGCTGAACTCGTTTAACTTTATTGCAAAATTATAGAAATTAAACAAAGGTTCTAGTCTAATTCTTTCTGACTCTTGCCTCTTTCCTCTTACCTTAATTTAAGATTTTACTGCTTCTCTAGCCAAGAACTTTTCTAACTCAGTTAAAGCATCAGCATCAACTTTAGTTTGCATCGGACAGAATTTCGGCCCGCACATAGAGCAGAATTCGGCAGTTTTGTAAATATCGGCCGGTAAAGTTTCATCGTGATATTCCCTAGCGCGATCGGGATCTAAAGATAGTTCAAATTGCTTGTTCCAATCGAAGTTATAACGGGCTTTAGACAGCTCGTCATCCCGATCTCTAGCTCCTGGACGGTGACGGGCAATATCGGCGGCGTGAGCGGCAATTTTGTAGGCAATCAGACCATTTCTGACATCTTCTGCATCGGGCAAACCTAAATGCTCTTTCGGGGTAACGTAACATAACATTGCCGTACCGTGCCAACCGGCGATCGCCGCACCAATTGCCGAGGTAATATGATCGTATCCTGGAGCAATATCGGTAACTAAAGGCCCTAAAACATAAAAAGGTGCTTCGCTGCACTCTTCCATTTGTTTTTTCACGTTAAATTCGATCTGGTCGATCGGTACGTGGCCCGGCCCTTCTACCATTACTTGTACGTCATGTTGCCAAGCGCGACGGGTTAAGTTTCCTAAAGTTTTTAATTCTGCTAATTGCGCTTCGTCAGATGCGTCGTGGGTGCATCCGGGGCGTAAAGAATCCCCTAAACTAAAAGAAACATCGTATTTTTTGAAAATTTCGATGATATCGTCGAAGTGGGTATATAAAGGATTTTGTTTGTGATGGTGCAGCATCCATCTGGCAATAATCCCTCCACCGCGAGATACAATACCCGTTAGTCTGCTTCTAACTAAAGGCAAATGTTCGATTAAAATTCCCGCATGGATAGTCATATAGTCTACCCCTTGTTGGGCGTGTTTTTCGATAATATGTAGAAAATCATCGGCGGTGAGGTTTTCGATATTACCGTGTACGCTTTCTAAGGCCTGGTATATTGGTACGGTGCCGATCGGTACTGGAGAAGCGTTAATGATTGCAGTGCGAATTTCATCTAAATTGCCACCACCTGTAGATAAATCCATGACGGTATCTGCACCGTATTTTACCGCTAAGTTGAGTTTATCTAATTCTTCTTGGATGTTAGATGAGTTTGGAGAAGCACCGATATTGGCATTTACTTTACATTTTGAAGCAATACCGATGCACATCGGTTCTAAATTAGTGTGATTGATGTTTGCCGGAATAATCAGTCTACCCCTAGCTACTTCATCCTTAATTAATTCTGCTGGAAGGTTTTCTCGCTTCGCGACGTAGTGCATTTCTTCGGTAATTATACCCTGACGAGCATAATGCATTTGCGATACGTTCAGATCGCCAGATCGCTTAGCTACCCATTCTCTTCTCATATTTATTTCCTCATTTACAGCTTCCCTACGCTGGTATTACCCAGTCTCAGGTTCTAAGGGACTGTCTCAGCCTGAATTATTCAGACACCCCTAGCCTCTTAAAGAATTCTATCTTAGATTTTTGTCTTTGAGCGGCGATCGCAATTATATACTTCTGCGGCCTTCTTTAAAGGTCACTTTTCTTGTACAAATAATAATTGTGTTCTTTTTTGCTCTTTTTTGATGAATAAGAAACTTATTTGGTATATCAAAGCGCAAGTGGGTGTTTTGTTGTTTCCTTTCGGTTTGTGTTTGTTTGGTGAGGCTTTGCAACGTAGAATTGAAGGCGATCCTTGGTTTTGGTGGGGTACGATCGCTTTAGCGACTATCAATGCTGGAATTGGTTTGATGATTGAAAGCGGCTTGATTTCTGGCTTCCCTCGCGATAAGTCTGCTAAAGAGGAATAGTTTTTTATTTTTGGCGATCTTTTTAAGATCGCCAGCAGGAAAATAGATCGATTAGCTATTTTCGATCGGAAATTTTTCATCTCACAATTTTTAAATAAAGTATTGCTAATTTTTACTAGTTTAAATAAAGTAAAAATCTGGTAATTAAACTAAATATCTTCTAAATAAGAACATAATCGAGTCGATCCTGCTGAGGAATTATTTCTTTGCAAATCTTTTTGAGCCTCAATTAATTAAAAAATTTAAATAATCCCCATCTAGCCCTCTGCTCTATTACCTCTTGCTTATTCTTTAGTTTAAGATTGAAAGAAAAGTAAATAGAATACTAAATATTTACGGTAATGACACAGGAATTAGCGATCGCAACTCGAAAATTAACCAAACAATTCGAGCGGCACGTTGCAGTTAATGAATTAGAATTAGAAGTTAAAAGTGGAGAAGTCTACGGTTTAATCGGGCCGAATGGGGCAGGAAAAACCACTTTAATTAGAATGTTAGCTGCAGCAGAAGAACCCACAGCAGGAGAAATTTACATTCACGGCGATCTGCTCAAAAGAGACAATAGTAACCCCAGACTCAAGCAAAATATCGGCTATCTTCCCGATGATTTTCCCTTATACGACGATCTATCAGTTTGGGATTATTTGGATTATTTTGCGAGATTATATCGCTTAAAATCAAAACATCGCCGTCGCAGATTGTACGAAATTTTAGAATTAGTTAATTTAACTACAAAACGAAATAGTTTAATATCTACTCTTTCGCGAGGAATGAAACAGCGTTTGGGGTTAGCGCGTTGTATTATTTACGAACCGTTATTGTTGTTATTAGACGAGCCAGTATCGGGTTTAGATCCGATCGCGCGGATGGAATTTAGGAAGATTATTAAATTTTTGCAAGAGTCGGGAATGACTGTTTTAATATCTTCCCACGTTTTAAGCGATTTAGCCGAACTTTGTACTTCGGTCGGCATAATGGAGTTAGGCTATTTAGTAGAAAGTACCTCTCTTCAAGAATTGTACGATCGCCTGAGCAATCAGCAAATAATTATCTCTAGTTTGGGCGATCGAGAGACTTTAATAAAGGAACTAAAAAACGATTCTTTAGTCCAAGAATATGAGACCCTATCAGACAATAGTATCCGCGTCAATTTTTCCGGTAACACCGAAGATAGCGCGAGATTGTTACGAAGTCTAATTGAAACGGGAATTTCTGTCACTGAATTTCATTGCACTCGCGAAGATTTAGAAACTATTTTCCTAAAACTCGGACACAAACAAGTATCTTAGAAAAATTATGTTAACTAAAAATAAAAGTCAGCAAAATCTTGTAATGGATCGGATCGGCGATTGGAATCCCCAATTGTTGCGGGAAATTAAAGGTCGATTTAAAGGCAGAAATATTGCGATCGCAATGGTGATATCGGTACTATTTCAAATCCTGCTTTACTTTATTGCTGAAGCAGCTTTACCCGTAGCAGGCCAAACTTATTATCGAGGAAGATATTGTCTCGAATTCCCCAGAAATAATCCTTACGGCCCTTGTCTTCCCGATGCTTTTGGTAACATTATTAATTGGCAACTGTGGTGGCTAGATATCTTCGTTTGGATGAGTATTATCGCCATATTAACTTTAATAGTAGCCGGTATGTATCTGATAGTAGCTGACTTATCAAAAGAAGAAACTCGGGGTACTCTCGATTTTATTCGCATGAGTCCTCAAAGTGCTACAAATATTTTAATTGGCAAAATATTAGGCGTGCCGAGTTTACTTTATTTAGCGATAATTATTGCATTACCTCTAAATTTACAGGCCGGATTGGCTGGGGAAATTCCATTAAATTTAATCTTAACTTTCTATGGAATTATTATTGCTAGTTGTGCGTTTTTTTACAGCGCGGCTTTGCTTTTAGGCTTGGTAAATTTAGGCATAGGTAGTTTTAAAGTTTGGTTGGGAAGCATTGCAGTGTTTCTCTTTCTTTGGTTAATGACAGCTTGTTTGATGTCTCGTTACGATGCCTATGGTTTTGGTAATCCTTTCGATTTCTTGAGTTTATTCCATCCTGGTATTGCTCTATTTTATTTAGTGGATGCGACATCGTTAAACATTAAAATAGTCCGCTCTTTAAATATCGAATATTTATCAGAATTCACTTGGTACGGTCAAGCTTTATGGTTAAATGCTTGGACTGGAATGGGATTATTATTCCTTAATTATGCTTTATGGACTTACTGGATCTGGCAAGGAGTCAAGCGCAGTTTTGACAATCCAATCAGTACGGTTTTTAGCAAAAAGCAAAGTTATTTTATTTCAGGAATTTTCAGCTTAATTCTACTTGGATTTACTTTCCAGAACAACAACCGTCACTATGACTCATTCGATCTATTTGCAATTTTAGAATTGCTTTTAGTTCCGCTATTTTTAGGTTTAATTGCTGCTATTAGTCCTCACAGACAGACCTTACAAGATTGGGCAAGATATCGCCATCAAAACAGTCAGAAAAACAGTTTAATTAATGATTTAATTTGGGGAGAAAAAAGTCCGTCTACTTTGGCGATCGCCCTTAATTTTGTCATCGCAATGGTTTGTATTCTACCAGGGATAATAATATTGCCTTTAGGTGGGAATAAAATGGCAATAGTTTCCGGCTTGATTTTATTAGCTGGTACTATAATAATCTTGGCTGCGATCGCACAATTAATGCTGTTTGTCAAAAGTCCTAAAAGAACTGTTATCGCAGCAATAACAATTGTTTGTTTGACGATTTTACCTTTAGCTGTTTTAAGTATTTTGAGTCCCAATCCTCAAGGTGAACCCCATTTATTTTTATTTACTATCTTGCCAACGATCGGCACAGAGTATGCCACAGCAACAACAGTTATTTTTTCAGTATTATCTCAGTGGGTTGCGATCGCTTTAATTAATTTCCAAATGACCAAACAACTTAAAAAAGCAGGAGCATCGGAAACAAAAGCTTTGTTTGCTAACTAACAATTAAACGTTTTATGAAATCTCAATATAGATCTTCATGAAACGTTTTTTAGATTGGAATTATTCTGCATAAAAAAGAAGATGTTTGATTTTCCACAATTCTTATTTATTTAATAACAAATGTTTGTATTGTTGCCGAATTTCTTTTAAAGTTCTTGTCAATGCTCTCTCGTGCAACCAACCCACAAAACCACCCCAAATATATTCTCCTTCACTAGTTGCTAAAAAGACGTGATTGATTTGTAAAGGACTTTTCCAAATATAAATTGCAATGCCATTATTGAAAGTTAGATAGGATTTTGAGTAGTAAAAATATCTGCGATGGCCGTCGGTAATTCCTGGAATAGATTGCAGTTTTTGCAGAATAAGGTTAATAAAATTATTTTCATTGACGACTGTTTTGATTGGATTGTGCCAAAAATCGCGAATAGTTGCGATCGTCTGGGGATGATTTCTTAAAGCAGGATGAAAAACACCAGGTAAACTAACGAACTTTGAGCCAAAAAATTTGGTACAATCGACCGTAACTACACCATCGCTGCCATTATCGAAATCTCCAGCAACCACTAAAGTCGGAATCTCTCGAGCTATTCTAGTTGCGATCGCTCTTCGATTAGTTCCCAAATCTTTAGCTATTCCAATCCCAATTCTTAAAGGATCTATCATACGAGCTAGATCCGAACCTCCGATTGGCGATCCTAACAGTACGAAAGAATGAATTTTATTCCACCATTGAGGATGGCGATCGAGTATTTCTAACCAAATTAACCCCCCCATGGAATGACCGATAATTTTAATCGGGATGTTAGGGTAAGTTTGAATTGTTGCAAGAAATTTTAATTCTACTTCTCGGATCAAAGGTTCAATCCAAAACCAAGTTTTAAAAAACCCCAAGTTTGGTACTATCGATAGAGTTTTGGTTGTAGCTAGAGTCTTGGCTAATCTCGCCATACCTGCATTGGTATCAGCCCAACCATGTTGAGCGTAGATAATAAAGTCTGGATTAACAGTATTATTATTTTGCACTAGTTATCTTTATTTCGTTCCCTAATTACTAGATTACTAGATTTAGTTTAGGGATCGTCTTCCTCATTATCACTTCATTTTCTTCGAGCAATATTCACAATTTCTTTTTATTATCAGAAAAATTTATCACATCTAAAAGATTTTTAAACTTGTGCCAAAGATCTCGATCCTCGATCTCAGTGTTATTATGGAGTCATTGCAACATTTTAAGAAAAGTAATAAAAAGTTAACAAAAGGAAACTTAATATGAATTTATCCGATTTTGCCTTAATGACTTTGTTCAACACTGCAGTATGCATTTTATTGCCTAGAATTATTACTTTAAACTGGTCTGACTTAGCAAGTAAAGCTTTTGAAGATATCAAAGAAGGAGATAAGCAAAATTCAGAAGCTATTTCAGAAAATGCTGCTGGCTCTTAAAATTTAAGTTTTGTAATTAAAATTTAAAAAACCTAAGACGTTTTTCAGCTTAATTTTAAGATATGCTTAATATTTCGAGGGACTCATCCTATCTACAGAACCTAAGTGAGTAGCGGTGAATTCCTCTGTTAAATTAAGTTAGAGTCACTTTTTCTCTACATTTGCAGTGGTTCGGAAAAATAGCAAAGCGTTAAATAAAGCGAAAACTCCTCAGTAAGGTCGATATTAGATTTTAATGAAACTCCAGAGAATTTAGCATTTTTGTAATTGATAGTCAAAATTAAAATTTAGATACGATTGAAGAGAAGATAAGTTGTATTGATATTCTTAAAAAATTAAGTAATATTTCGTTTTAGCTTAAATAAGCTAACTTTTTTATTATTCTCTTAGAGATACAATAGAGAGTATGCCCTCTCCAATAAGATTATCGTGAGAATTAGCAAGGGTTTTATCAAAAAATTAGCAGCTTCTACCTTAGTTTTATCTCTTTTCGCTTGTTCTGCTAGAGAAATTTCTGATTTTAGAGTTACAGCTACTCCAAACGCTACAAACTGGGAAAAAAATACTCTAATAAGAGGTTTAGAACGTCCCTGGAGTATTGCTTGGCTATCTCAAGACGAGATGCTAATTACTGAAAGACCGGGAAGATTAAGGATAGTTCGCAATGGAGTTTTAGATCCGACCCCAATCTCTGGAGTACCAAAAGTTTTAGCTGTCGGTCAAGGGGGTTTAATGGATGTCTCTATTCACCCTAATTTTCAGAAAAATCGTCTAATTTATTTAACTTATTCTCACGGTACTACTAGAGCAAATCGAACTCGCATCGCGCGAGCTAAATTTGACGGTCGCTCTTTACAAAATTTAGAAGTTATTTTTGAAGTATCCCAATCTAAAAGCGGAACTCAACACTTCGGATCTCGAATTGTTTGGTCGAGCGATCGCACTATGTTAATTTCGATCGGCGATGGTGGCAATCCTCCGATTCGACTTGATGGCGACTTAATCCGCAAACAAGCTCAAAATTTAAATAGTCGTCTCGGTAAAATTGTTCGCCTCAACGATGACGGATCGATTCCTGCAGATAATCCTTTTGTCAATTCAGATCGAAAAAGAGACGGGGCGATCTGGAGTTACGGACATCGTAACATTCAAGGACTGGCGATCGATGAGGCTAATAATCGATTGTGGTCTACCGAACATGGTTCGCGCGGTGGTGACGAATTAAATCTGATTAAACCAGGTCAAAATTATGGCTGGCCCTTGGTTACTTTTAGTAAAGAATATAGTGGTGGGGAAATTTCTCCC